>JAEEGI010000535.1_pt1 | contig 111909 bp, 86 predicted proteins | sample 8958751 | NCBI WGS metagenome assembly JAEEGI01 (sample SAMN16246545, study PRJNA631951) | gut metagenome | biome: gut microbiome; feature: rumen; material: KS-attached | host: Bos | place: Iran: Karaj | collected 2018-10
ATCCAGAGGTTCCTCCTCGTGTAGAGTATTCCCTGACTGATACAGGCCGTTCACTCATGCCGGTGCTTACGGATCTAATAGCCTGGGGACAGCAGCATTTCAAGGATGTGGTGACGGATTAAGATAAGAATCTGATATGGTACAGCAAATTGAAATAACCCTGAAGCCGAAACGTCGCGGCTTCCACTTGGTGACGAGCGAGATAGTGAGCCAGTTGCCGAAACTGCCGAAGATTGGCATTGTGAACATCTTCACGAAGCACACCAGCTGCGGACTGAGTATCAACGAGAACTGCGACCCTGATGTTCGCGTCGATATGGAAACCATCTTCAATCGCCTCGTGCCTGAGAATCGTCCTGAGTACGAGCATACGCTGGAAGGTGCAGACGATATGCCAGCCCACGCCAAATCGACGCTGAGCGGTGTCAGCATTACCATCCCCATCACCGATGGCCGTCTGAACCTCGGCACATGGCAAGGGGTGTACTTCTGTGAGTTTCGCAACTACGGCGGCTCCAGAGAGTTAGTAGTAACAATTATTGGAGAATAATCATCCGATAAAACAAAAAGTAGATATATATGGTTAACTACGGACTTAAGGATAAAGTAGCTCTGATTACAGGAGCAAATAACCCACAGGGGATTGGGGCAACGACAGCATTTACTTTTGCTCGTGAAGGGGCAAAAGTGGTCTTGATATACAAGAGAATCTACAGGACGTTCGACCAATCGAAGACTGACAAGAACGGTACGGACAGATATTTCGAGGCAAACTCAGGCAATGCTGACTATGTTGAAAGCAGGCTAAAGGAAATGAATGCCGACTATATGATTCTGGAAAGTGACATTTCCAAAGAAGCTGCCGTAAAGGAAATCTATTCGAAAGTCCTTGAACGATACGGAAGGGTCGATATTCTGGTCAACAATGCAGCCGATGGTGACATGGACGGAATCGACACCATTGAGAAAATTACACAGAATGTGATTGATGACACGTTTGCGGTCAATGTCCGTGGAAGCATCCTGATGACAAGGGAGATGATTACTCATCGCGGTGATTATGGACGCATCATCAATATCTCAACCGATGCATCACAGGTTTTTGCAGGGCAGATAGCCTACGGAGCAAGTAAGGCCACACTTGAAGCACTTACCCGCAGCATAGCCTTGGAAGTGGCAAAGTACGGCATTACCGTAAATTGTGTTGCACCAGGTCCCACTCAGACGGGATGGATTGACACCGATTTGGAACAGTCTGTTCTTCCAGTCATTCCTATGGGTAAACTGATTCAGCCGGAAGATATTGCAGAAACGATTCTGTTTCTGGCAAGTGAGCAGGCGAGAATGCTAACGGGGCAAGTCATTAAAGTTTCTGGTGGACATGCCTTATGACATTATGACTGACTACGATTCCATATGGCGCACACAGGACGAGATTAGAACGGTTGTGAATGCCGTTCTGGGCGAATGTATCTGGAATCTCAGTTACAGCGAACGACGTATAGCCATTGAACTGGAACTGAATGGCACGCTCGATGATGATGCCATCGGCGATCTATGCTGCCAGTTTCCCATTACTGCCGACTACGACGGCATCGGCGCAAAAGGCTCGAAATTCGCATTCTATCTCTGAATCCCCAGATAATCGAAGAACCGGTCTGGCCAGTAGTTCATAATCAGTTCGTCAGGGAAATCCGTCTCTGCTAACAGTGGATAAAGACGTTCGTAGTCAGCTATCTGGAATGATATATGTGCATCGCTGCCGAGAATCGTAGGAACCTCGTACTTCTTGCACAAACGCAGAATCTCCAGATTATTGTCTCGTGCTACTGCCTTCTTGCGCTGAGGAGCCAATGAGTGGTTGTTCACCTCCAACAGCGTATGAGCCTCCTTCGCTGCCAACACCAGTTGCTCGAAGTCCAATTCACAGGAACCGTCACCTGGATGGCTGATCATATGAATCTTGGGATTTCTAATGACTTGAATCATTCCCTCCGTATTCTCCTCCTTCGTGCCACCTTGATACCACGCAGCGTGAATGCCTGCAATGGCGAGGTCAAGCCATCCTATTTGCTCATCCGTCAGATCAAGACCGCCCTTCGTATCGAGGATATTGATCTCGCAGCCCATTAACAACCTTATGCCGTACATTTGCCGAGGTACGGTGAACATATTCTTGAAATACAGCGTCGGACAAGTACCTGGTACACTCGGACCATGCTCTGTGATACCCAGCACTTTCAATCCCATGTCGGCAGCAGCCTTGGCCATTTCCTGAAGGCTACTATAGGCATGTCCCGATGCCACAGTATGGGTATGTGCGTCTAATAGAACTTTTCTCATAGACTTATATAAAGATGGTCATATATAGCGGCAGGTACAGCACACCGTCTTTCTTGCTTACATTATATCGGCTCAGTACGATAGAGCGATGAATCTTGTCCGCATGGTCTTTGATAGCGGCATCCAAGGAAGCATGTTTCTTGTATTTCTCGCCCGACTTCACTTCGATGACCGTAATCTTGTTCTGTTCCTCAATGATGAAGTCGAGTTCCTGCTTGCTGTTCTTGTCATAGTAGTGTAGTGAAATACCTTTGGCAGACAAGGCACAAGCCACAAAATTCTCCGTCAGCGCACCTTCGTTGACACTGATATCACCACTCAACACCTGAAACTGAATGCCTTTCAGCAGGATACTGCCGAGCAGTCCAGTGTCCACCATATACAACTTGTATAACTTACGGTTCTCAGTGGCTTCAAAGGGTAGTTCAAATGCTGACGTGTTGAAGGAATAATACGCTATCCCGGCATCAATGAGCCACTGCGTGGGATCTTCATACTTGCGACGTGAAGCTCCTTTTTCGAGGTCTGCCAGAATAAACCGCTTGTCCTCCTTTGCCAGTTCCGATGGGATGGCATCGAATACACGCTTCACAAGCACCTGATCCTTGCTTGCATACTGGGTAATGTCAGCCCGATAGGTTGTCAAAATGGAACGATGTACTTTTTCGACAATCCGAAAATCAGGTGTGTCAACGAATGCCTGAACGGCTTCTGGCATGCCTCCGACTGCAAGGAACTGGCGGTAATACTGGCTCATCTGCTGATGGATGAAATCTGGTACGGGCGTCTCATTCCGATAAGACTCTTTTAAAACGTCGAACACTTGTTCTGATACGCCGTTTGCCCATAGAAATTCCTCGAAGTCGAAGGGGAACATGGCAATTTCCTCCTCATATCCTACAGGATAGGAAGGTACAGGCTTATAATTGATACCCAACAAGGAACCTGACTCAATATAATCATAGGTATGATCTTCAACGAGAAACTTAATGGCAGTACGGGCATTGGGGCACTCCTGAATCTCATCAAGGAAAACAAGTGTCTTGCCCTCGACAAACGGTCCGAAACCCATAGCCGACAGGTTGGTGATAATTGTCTTGGTGTCAAGGTCGCCGTCAAAGGCCTTCTGTGCTATCGGACGTTTTACGAAGTTCACTTCCACGAAGTGCGTGTAATGTGACTTCGCGAACTCACGTACTGCAGTGGTCTTGCCAACCTGTCTGGCACCAGTGATCAAAAGAGCCTTTTTGCATCCTCCCTGATACCATTCCTCTATTTGTGGTAATACTTTTCTTTTTAGCATAATTACAACTTTTCGCAATGTATTTTGTGGTAGTTTCGCAACTTTTCGCCACCTTTTCGGCTGCAAATTTACAACTTTTCGCCAAATAATCCAAATAATTTGCAGCAATTTTACAGTTGGGAGCAGCATCCATTACGGTGTTGCTCCCTTTTTATTCAAAAAGAGCCAAAATTTATCTATATTGACGTATTGCAGTATATTGGCCAGACAAGTTTTTCAATTATCTGGGCATTCAGAGATAATCAGGGGTTTACTACCCTATCATAGAGTCTTTATAACTTTGCAGGGGTTGCCCACTGCTATGGAGTTCGAGGGTATATCTTTCGTCACGACGCTGCCTGCTCCAATGGTGACGTTGTCACCGATGGTGACACCAGGCAGGATGGTGACGCTGCCGCCAATCCACACATTATCGCCGATGGTGACTGGTTCTGCCCACTCCCTACGGCTGTTGCGCTCTACGGGGTCAGTGCTATGACAGGCCGTATAGATGCTGACATTCGGACCTATAAAGCAGTCGTCGCCGATGGTGACTGGGGCTTCGTCGAGCACGGTGAAGTTGAAGTTGGCAAAGAACCGTTTGCCCACGCTAATCTGCTTGCCATAGTCGCAATAGAAAGGCTGGATAATCAGGATTTCGTCATCGGCAATATGTCCCAAAAGACCTTTCAGGATCTCCCTTGCCTTCTGCTTCTCCGACGGGCGCAGCAGGTTATAGTCGTGAATGATTTCCTTCACTTCCGTCAGCTCTTGAATCAGCTGCGGGTCAACGGCGGAATAAATCTGGCCCGCCAGCATCTTTTCTTTTTCTGTCATACTCATGCGATGCCTAAAAGTTCTATTTCAAAGATTTTACCATAACGTCTAATCCTTAAATGCCCAGAATCCTGTGCCAGTCTCAGGATCAAACTTCCTGCCGATAGCTCCGCCGACAGTAGGACGAAGTTCTATTTCGGCAGTATAGAGAACGGTTGTGGCTTTAAGATGTCCTCCCGCCATTCTCCCACCTGAAGGAAGGAGTGTGGCACGCAATCCCTCCTGGCCGTCTTGATTCCCTCCCACGATGTTATTAACATTGCGGTCCCCTCCCTTGAAAGAGAACAGGGCATGAGTATGGTGGAAGAGTTTGCCGTCATCGTCTCTTACCACATTGCCGTTGAGTGATACGAGTTCCAGCATTCCCTCTAACTGTTCAGTCTCAAAGCTGCCTGTCTCTGGAATGAACACTTGAAGTTCCGCACTCTGGCAGCCGCCGATTCCAGAGAAAACGGCTGATGGTATGGATTCCTTTTCGCAGATTTCGAGGAGGTTACTGACAATCTCATCACCTCGATCCATACGGATATAGTAGTTATCACCTATCTTTCTGTATTCCATAATCTCCTAAAGTTTTATAAATGATTTTGCAAATATAGCAAAAATCAAAAATAAATGATTATCTTCGCGGAATCATTTAAGAGATTTTATAGAAAAGTGAACTTCATAAATAACAATGATATGGAAACAATAAAGGATATTGAGGAAGACAGTGGTGAGTACCAACTGTCAGGAAGAAACGTCGCGATACGCGAACAGATTATTGCACTAGTACATAAAGAAGTAGTGCCTGCAATAGGTTGTACCGAACCAATGGCAGTGGCACTATGTACGGCAAAGGCTAAAGAGCAGTTAGGCTGTCGCCCAGAAAAGATTGTGGCCCTGCTGAGTGCCAATATCTTAAAGAACGCCATGGGTGTTGGTATTCCAGGCACAGGTATGATAGGGCTTCCCATCGCTATTGCCTTGGGTGCTCTCATCGGCAAGAGCGAATACCAGTTGGAGGTATTGAAAGACCTTACTCCCGAGGCGCTCGAAGAGGGCAAAAAGTATATTTCAGAGAATAGAATTGATATCCGGCTAAAGGACGGCAAGTGCGACAAACTGTACATTGAGATTATTGCATCGGCAGGTAACCGCGAGGAAACAGCTATCATCGCTGGCAGTCATACTCATTTTGTTTCAGGTGATGCCAGCTACTCTCATACGACGTCGCCTGATGGAGATGACGACATTGCGCTCAACTTGCGGCTTGTGTACGACTTTGCTACAACTGCCCCTTTGGAGGAGATACGCTTTATAGAGGAGGCGCGAACCTACAACATGAATGCAGCCCGCGAGGCGCTTAAGGGCAACCACGGTCATAACCTCGGCAAGACCATCGACCGACCGCTGGCCAAGGGCATCTTCGGCAATAGCATCTATTCTCACATTATCTCGCGAACGGCTTCGGCTTGCGATGCCCGTATGGGCGGAACCATGATTCCCGTGATGTCAAACTCAGGGTCGGGCAATCAGGGCATTTGTGCCACGAACCCCGTATGCGTGTATGCCAAAGAAAACGAGAACACGGAGGAAGAACTGCTGAGAGCCCTGATGCTTAGTCATCTGACGGCCATCTATATCAAGCAGAGTCTTGGAAAGTTGTCGGCACTCTGTGGTTGTGTGGTAGCTTCGATAGGTTCCAGTTGTGGTATTACCTATCTGATGGGAGGTGACTACGAGCGTATCTGCTATGCTGTTAAGAATATGATTGCCAACCTGACGGGTATGATATGCGACGGCGCAAAACCATCGTGTTCGCTGAAGATTACAAGTGGCGTTAGCACTGCCTTGCTATCAGCACTGCTCGCTATGGAGGGAAAATGCGTGTCGCAAGATGAAGGCATTGTGGACGACGATGTTGACAAGAGCATTCATAATCTTACGAGTATTGGTGCCGAGGCCATGTGTAAAACCGATGATATGGTATTGAGCATCATGACGTCGAAAAAACATTGAATAATAGCTGTTCAGATTTGAAAAGAGAATGGCGGATTAACAATTATTATGTCCTAAAATTGGGCAATTTGGAATATTTTTCGTATATTTGCGCCATAAATGACGCGAGAACGGGCTGCACCTCGGCAGAGAACGGGCTCTCTGCTCTCGATTTGCACCGTCCTTGCACATAAATATTCCAATAACAGATGAAGCTAAAGGATTTTTTTGCTTTTAAGGATTGGTTATCGTATCGGCAGAAGGTTGGTTTGCTGGTGATAGCGGGCGTCGTATGCGGTCTCGGCGGATTATTTATGTATCTGCTCAGGGCGCATACTTATTTTATAGGCGACAACCCGTCGGCCTGCGTCAACTGCCATATCATGACACCTTACTATGCTACGTGGAGCCACTCGTCGCATGGACGTATCGACCATCAGTCAAACGGTGCTACATGCAACGACTGCCATGTGCCTCATCAGAACTTGGCCGTTTATTATGGTTTCAAGGCGGTTGACGGACTGAAGCATACGGCATATTTCGTGGGTCACATGGAGCATCAGGCCATCAAGGCCGAGACGCTGACTGGCCAGGTGGTGATGGACAATTGTATCCGCTGTCACGAGCAGTTGAACACAGAGTTTGTGAAGACGGGCCGCATGGGCTATATGACGCAGCAGGCTCAGGGCGGCAAGGTGTGCTGGGACTGCCATCGCAACGTGCCCCACGGCGGCATGAACTCGCTAATGGCGACACCGAATGCTGAAGGCGTAACACCGCTTCCGCCCTCTCCCGTACCCGAGTGGTTACAGAACCTTCTAAGTGAAAAGTGAAGAGTGAAGAGTGAAAAGTGAAGAGTGAAGAGTGAAAAGTGAAAAAGTGAAGAGTGAAGAGTGAAGAATTTGCTGCCGCCGCAGTGTAATCATAAAGTTCAAAGTTCAAAATATTATGGCAAAGCAATTAAAACAATGGCAAGGTTGGATCCTGTTTGGAGGATCAATGGCAGTGGTTTTTATCCTGGGACTGCTCGTTTCGTCGCTGATGGAGCGCAGGGCCGAGGTGGCCAGCGTGTTTAACAACAAACGTACCGTGTTTGAGGATGAAATTGTGGCCCAGAACGAGAAGTTCAAGGCCGACTATCCACGTGAGTATGAGACCTGGGCAATGACGGAGGACACCACGTTCAAATCAAAGTACAACTCGTCGCAGGAGGTGGATGTGCTCGAGCAGCGTCCTGAGATGGTGGTGCTGTGGGCTGGCTATGCCTTCTCGCGCCACTACAACACTCCTCGTGGCCACAAGCACGCCTTGGAGGACATGCGTAAGATCCTGCGTACAGGTAACCCTGGCATTGTGGTGAAGACTGCTGACGGACGTGACTCTATCGCTGTCGACATGCAGCCTGCTACGTGTTGGACGTGTAAGGGTCCGGATGTACCTCGCATGATGCGCGAACTGGGAAATGGTAAGGATCAGTTTGATCCCACTAACTTCTATGCTAAGAAGTGGAGCGAGCTGGGTGCCGAGGAGGTGAATACCATCGGCTGCTCAGACTGTCACGATGCCCGCACGATGGATCTGCGCCCTGCACGTCCTGCGCTGTACGAGGCCTTTGCCCGTCGCGGTCTGAACGTAAAGGATGCCACCCATCAGGAGATGCGTTCGCTGGTATGCGCACAGTGCCACGTGGAGTATTACTTCATCAAGCCTAACGATGAGAAGATTCCTGGAAAGGCTAACTATCTGGTATTCCCACACGACAAGGGGCTGACCTGCGAGGCTGCCGAGGAATACTACGACGAGATTGGTTTCTACGACTATATCCATCCGCTATCAGGCACAAAGATTCTAAAGGCTCAGCATCCTGGTTGGGAGATGTCGCAGCACGGCATCCACGCCCAGCGCGGCGTGTCGTGTGCCGACTGCCACATGCCGTATAAGCAGGAGGGTGGCGTGAAGTTCTCTGACCACCAGATTCAGTCGCCGCTAGCCAAGATTGACCGTACCTGCCAGACCTGTCACCGTCAGGATGCCGAGGTGCTGCGTCAGAACGTCTACGACCGTCAGGAGAAGTGCAACGAGGTGCGCAACCGTGCCGAACAGGAATTGGCCCGTGCCCACTTCGAGGCTAAGTTCATCATCGACAAGGGCGCTACCGAGGCCGAGATGGCTCCCATCCAGGCCCTGTTGCGCAAGAGCCAGTGGCGTTGGGACTATGCCATCGCCTCGCATGGTGCAACCTTCCACGCACCGCAGGAGGTTACCCGTCTGTTGTCAGCCTCTGTCGATTACGCCCAGCAGGCCCGCTTGCTGATAGCCCGCGTAGCTGCTAAGCAGGGACATACCGATGCCATCCCAGTGCCTGACTATAGCACCAAGGCAAAGGCTCAGGCCGCCATCGGTCTCGACATGCAGAAGTTGAACGAGAACAAGCAACGCTTCTTGCAGGAAATCGAGCCCAAGTGGATTGAGGAGGCGAAAAAGAGCGGAAAATTGATTATACTCTAAATCTGTAAAGCATTACAGGAAGGCAGACCTTCAAAACGACCTGCCTTTCTTTATGACAAGCTAAACAAAGAATCTTCAAATAATTATGGAAAACAAACATCTGAAACTGAATGCGAATCTCATTGTAGCGGCACTTCAGAAACCGGCTTCGGAATTTACGAAAGCAGACATCATCGACTATATCGTTAATAACGACATACGCATGGTGAACTTCATGTATCCTGGCGGCGACGGTAAGTTGAAGACGCTGAACTTCGTCATCAACGACCTCGACTACCTCGAGACCATCCTCACCTGCGGCGAGCGTGTCGATGGCTCCAGCCTGTTCAGCTTTATTCAGGCAGGCTCAAGCGACCTCTATGTGCTGCCCCGTTTCCGTACGGCCTTCGTCGATCCGTTTGCTGAGATTCCCACCGTGTCACTGCTCTGCTCCTATTTCGACAAGGACGGCAACCCGCTGGAGTCGTCGCCCGAATACACGCTCCACAAGGCCGCCGAGGCTTTCCGCGAGGTGACAGGTATGGAGTATCAGGCAATGGGCGAGCTGGAGTATTACGTCATCAGCGACGACGAGGAGGTGTTCCCTGCTCAGGACCAGCGCGGCTATCATGAGTCGGCACCGTATGCCAAGGCCAACGAGTTCCGCACGCAGTGTATGCAGTATATCGCACAGGCCGGAGGCCAAATTAAATACGGTCACTCTGAGGTAGGCAACTTCACCATCGACGGCAAGAATTATGAGCAGAACGAGATTGAATTTCTGCCCGTACCCGTAGAGCAGGCTGCCGACCAGTTGATGCTCGCCAAGTGGATCATCCGCAACCTCGGCTATCAGATGGGCTACGACGTGACCTTCGCACCGAAGATTACCACTGGCAAGGCGGGCTCAGGCCTGCACATCCACATGCGGATGATGAAGGACGGCAAGAACCAGATGCTGGCTGACGGTGTACTGTCGGAGGCTGCCCGTAAGATGATAGCAGGCATGATGGACCTCGCGCCTGCCATTACCGCCTTTGGCAATAAGAATCCTACCAGCTATTTCCGTCTCGTGCCCCATCAGGAGGCTCCTACAAACGTATGCTGGGGCGACAGGAACCGCTCTGTGCTGGTACGCGTGCCGTTGGGCTGGGCTGCCGATGTGGATATGAGTTACAAGGCCAACCCCTTGGAGAAGGAAACGAAATACGACACGAGCATCAAGCAGACTGTAGAGATGCGCTCGCCCGACGGCTCTGCCGACCTCTATCAGCTGCTGGCAGGACTCTGCGTCGCCTGTCGTCACGGATTCGAGATGCCCGATGCCCTTGAGGTGGCAGAGCGCACATACGTCAATGTGAATATCCATGCCGCTGAGAATGCCGGTCGTCTGGCTACGCTCGCACAGCTCCCTGACTCCTGTGTCGCTTCTGCCGACTGTCTGGAACGCCAGCGTGCTGTTTTCGAAGAACACCATGTCTTCTCGTCCGCTATGATAGACGGCATCATCGCCCAGCTACGGGCTTTCGACGATGTAACGCTTCGCAAGAACATCGAGGGTTATCCCGAGGAAATCAAAAAGCTCGTCACGAAACATTTCCATTGCGGATAACACTGCGTTCAAGACGTGGGGAAGGGCAGAATATTCCTCCAGGCACTCCCTTTGAGGAACTGCCCGACGACTGGCGTTGTCCCCGTTGCAAGCAGCCGAAGTCGAAGTTTAACCCGGCTTAGCGCAAGTACAAAAGAGAACGCCACACTCTCAAAGAGAGAACGCCACACTTTGCACCTGACCGCCATCAGTGATGGCGGTCAGCTTGAACGTGCCTTGTTCTGGCGCATACCCAGACGGATTTGAATTTGATTTTTTGCCATAATGAATTTTACAATTAGTTTGACATAATGTTAATTTTGGTCTAATTCTTAGTGCTGGCGGCATGGTGGCTCGGAGCGACCAGCCTGCTCTCTTTAAGTTTGCGCCCCTTACTCTCGGAGTTAGTGCCAAGCACGCTGTTTCGACGGTGCAAAGTTCGGAACTATTTTTGATATATGCAAGCGACTTTTTCGCCGTTCCTCGCGCGGCACACAAGTGCGTACCGCGCGCTCTAATTTTTTACATTTTTACATTTTACATTTTACGATAAGCGATAATGCTATTGGACAATAATAATAATTATATATATAATATATATAATTATTATTATTGAACCTTTTTATACAGCGACGCTGGAAAATGCAAAATGGCTTATCGTAAAATGTAAAAATGTAAAAATGTAAAAAACAGTGCCTTTTCCTGAATAAGGTTGACTTTTTTTAGCCTTTATTTTTTAACACTTGACTACCCATACGGATTTAGTTGACTTCCTGCCCCAGTAAAGTTGACTACTTTTACTGAAGTGGATGACTCTTTTCCTAAGAACGTTGACTTCCGACGGATATTGTTGACTTTTCATCTTTTTTTGTTTACTTTATACTGAAAAGGTTGACTCTACCACATGCGCTGCTGCTCACCATGTTCTTTATGCGCCTTTGACGGTGCCTTCATGCCAATGCTGGAGTGCGGGCGTAAATCATTGTAGAATGCGATGAACGAAGAGATGCGCTCCCGTGCGTCGTCTATTGTCTTGAAACGTCGCTCGCGGTAGATAACCTCCGTCTTGATAGTGCCGTTCACGCGCTCTGCGATGGCGTTGTCCGTGGGCTTGTAGTCCTCCGTCATTGAGATTCGGATGCCGTACCTCTTCAATTCCTCCGTATAGGCGTTACAGCAGTACTGTACGCCCCTGTCAGAGTGATGGACAAGCTCTCTGAGTTCATCGGCAGTAGCCTGTCCTGCGGCCATCCTGAGGGCCTCCAGTGTATTTTCTGCCTCCAGCGTGTCAGACAGGCACCAGCCCACGATTTTACGTGAATACGCGTCAGTGACCAGGTGCAGGTAGCAACATCCGTCCATCAGGTCGATGTATGTGATGTCGCTCACCCACAGCTGGTTAGGCCGCGTGGGGATGAAGCCGCGAATAAGGTTCCTGTACTTATGGTAGCGGTGGTTCGAGTTCGTCGTGTGACGGGGTTTGGGACGGGGCAGCATCAGCCTGAACTGGCGCATGATGCCGCGGAAGGCGTCACGTCCGGGAACCCAGTCGTCCTGGAACATCCCCTTTACCATGAGCCACAGTTTGTAATATCCGATCCCAGGATCCATCTTGCGTATCTCCGTGACGGCGTCTATTATACGCATCAGGCGCCTGACCTGCTCCGCCTCATGGCGCTTGTTCTTGTAATAGGCCTGCTTTGTATGGCCAAACAGTCTGCAGCAATACTCGATAGTATAGCCGAGCATGCCGCACAGGCGCTCTACTGCTTGGCCCCAGATTTTTTTCGGATCTTCAGACCCTGCTCCTCGGCGATGTCTATCAGCGTGTTGAGCGCAAGTACCTTGTCCTTACTGAATTTCAAGTCCTTTTCCAGCTTCGCTATCTGCTTCTGCTGGGCCTCAATGAGCGCAGACATGGCTGCGACATCCATCGGCGTTTCTTCCTTCTTTGCCATATCACTGTCCGTTTGAATGATTTCCGGCTGCAAAGATGCACATTTTTCGTGAATTTCCAAAGGACTTAGGCAAGAATGTATCCAAGAAGATAGCATTTGAACATTTGGAAGGTTGTATTTCAACGCAATTTCCTTCCTTGACTTACCACTTTGCATGTACTCGATGCAAATACTGCGCTTCAAAGCGCGACTGAATTTTTGTCTACTCATAACTATAATGACTTTAAATATTTAACATTTAAGGCCTTATATGAGTCAACCTATTTCAGTACAAGACAGTCTAATGCAACGGAGCAAATAGGCTATTGTCACGGTCTAAACGTTGGTTTTGATGTCATTGAACGTCGCCAGCCTTGGAATGGGCCGCCCCGTTTCATGTTGAAAACAACCTAAAGAGACAATTTCTTTCCCGTTTTATTTGCATAAGTCAAAATAAGTTTGTACTTTTGCAAGGCAATATGGATTTATTACTAACAAAACTTTATACAATTATGAGAAATTCTACTTTTCTAAAATCATTCCTTCTGCTATGCGCCCTCATAGTAGGAGCTGGAACGAGTTGGGCAGCAGATCCAGAATTTACTCTTGACTTCACTAGTGCTTGGACGGCAGCCGAAGATAATAGTGACGGTGAAAAGGTGTTTACCAAGGGTGATTATACTATATCTGGCAAAGGAAGTGCTAATTTTAAATTTAATTCAGGCTATTTTATCTTTGGAAAGAATGGTGCCTATATAAAATTACCCAAAGTTAATTTCGATGTCGAGAAGATTGAGGTTGTTGGAAATTCCACAGCTTCTGCTAGTGTTATTCATAATATATTTGTTGGTGATGCAGCAGTGAGTACCGCTGTTACAGGACTTCAAGGAACAACAAGTACATTTAATATAAACAGCAGCTATCAAGCAGCAAATACACAATACATATTGAAAATTACTTCTAACCATAACGCCCAAATTACCCATGTCAAATATTACAAAAAGGTCTCTTCTGGCGAACCTGAGACAGTTGTGATGCCGACTGAGGGTGTCGAAGACTGGAATGTGACGTCTGGCCAGTATCAGTTGGGTGGTAGTTGGACAGACGTTCCGACGACAGAACCTGCAAAGGTGGCTTTCGATGGCGATGACGTGTATATTCAGATGACCGTTTCTGAGATAACTCTGACTATCAAAGGTGTAAAATCTGGCAATACGGTGACATTCCCCAAGAATCAGACTGTTCCTTATTTGATGACGTTGTATTTGATGGGTACAAGCGACGGTACAACTGCTTCAGATATTGTTTTCAGCTATGATTCTGGAACAAAAAAGTTAACGCAGACAACCCAGATTGTTGCAAGCATGGCAGCGGATGGTGTTGCAAGTGCTATGGCTGCCATAAAGGATATTGTACTGCAGAAGGCAGCATCTGCATCCACAACCATCTACTCATGGAATGGTAATGGGTCAACAACTACGGCAAACGAGACTGGCGGAACAGCTTTAGCAAAAGGAGAAAACAGTAATATTGCAGTTGGCGTTTCCCAAAAAGGCAATTACTGTTTCAAATTGAACAAGGGATTCTCAAATGCTTATTACGTTGAAATTACCCTTGACCAAACCTTGGCAGGTGGGGAAACTATTACTATCGGTGCATTCCGTACTTCTGAAACTAGTGCTACATTAGGTGTTGATTTTGGCACCACATCAACACAGAGCTTAAATAATAATACAGACGTCTTGACAAATAATGGAACTCCTACAGATTGGGAATTTACTGTTCCTGCAGCTGCTGCCGGAAGTAATAAAATACGCCTTTATAGAAATTCTGGAAGCACTGGCATGTGGGTATCAAAAGTTGTTGTTACCGCAGAGAGTTCTGGTTCGGGGACAGATGCCACATGGTCGTTAAATCCAACTTCAGCTACAGTTTATACTGGTGAGAGTACAACACTGCAATTAACGACAGACTATGATGGTGAGCTTACTTTCACATCAAACGATGAGTCCATTGCAACAGTCAGCTATGATTCTTCCTCAAAGGTAATCACGGTCTCTGGCGTGGCAGTAGGAGAGACAACCGTCTCGGTTACCGGTGCAGCAACCGCCACATATAATGCCATCAACAAGATTTTTGCCGTAACAGTTAATCATGCAGAATTGGAAAGTAACTTTATAGACGTGATGGGCCCATTAGGATATTCTTATTTTGGTCTTAAACCAGAAGGTGAAAATACCTACGCACAACCCGATGTTACTTCAACTGACAAGACTGACAGCTATGGTCTTAAGATATCAATTGCTAAGGCGGAGGGAGCCACACTACCACGTTTTGACTCAGACTATACACGCTTCTATAAAAACAATACGTTAACTGTTACAGCACCTACGGGCAGTTACATTACTAAAATTGTGTTTGTAGAACCTGCTTCTGGCGCACAATGGAAAGGAACGATGACTGTTGTAGAGGGTGAATATGTAAACTCTGAAAAGACATGGTATGCAACATCTACGGGTGTAACATCAGTTGTGTTTACAGGAAAAGATGACACTAACCGTATCGGTAGTGTTAAGGTTTATCTGATGGCTACTTCTATTCAAGCTACCGTCACCGCTGCCGGTTGGGCCACATGGGTGGCTCCTGTAGATGTGACTGTTCCCTCTGGCGTTGAGGCTTATGCCGTTGCGTTGAATGGTAATAAGACATCGTTGACAGCTCTGACCGACATTCCTGCTGGTACGCCGGTGCTGCTGAAGAACGAAGATACGTTCCAATTCCCTCTTGCTACGACAACTCCTGCTGCTGTGACAACAGCTCTCAAGGTCAGCGACGGTACTGGTGTTGCAAATGCATATGTATTGGCAAAGCCGGCAGGTCATGAAATTGGATTCTACAAATGGACTGACGCCCAAGCTCTTCCTGCAGGTAAGGTTTACTTGGTATATCCTGGCACTTCTGCTCCTGACTTCATCAGTCTGGATGGTGATGCAACAGATATCAGTGAAAAGGTAACGGTCATTAGTGAACAATTTGCTACCGATCCCGTCTACAACCTCAACGGCCAGCGCGTTGCCCAGCCCACGAAGGGTCTCTACATCGTGAATGGCAAAAAAGTCATTATAAAATGATATTCGTGGATAAAAATAAAAGTCAATTAAGATAATTCGTTTCAAAAAAGAATAGAAGATATGAAAAAGCAATATATAAATCCCGAAATGCAGGTTGTTGAGATTGCAATGAAGCAGATACTGATGGTGTCAGGCCCAGACGTCTTTGGCGGTTCTGACGATCCTGTCATTGATAATCCAGGTAATATTCTTGCTCCGCCCATGATGCCAGAAGTTCCTGACATTCCTGAACTGCCTATTCCTGAGTTTATGCTCTAAGAGCAGCTGAACGATATACATTTGACGAAAGCAGCGCAACCGTTGTGGTTGCGCTGCTTTCGTTTAGCGGAGGTATCGACGGATAAAGGTGCATTAACATTTTTTGAGTAATTTCTTTAGCCTAAAACTTGTTTGTTTTAGGTAATTTTTGTACCTTTGCATCCGATTCAAGTTGACCAAAACGGGAAACTTTTCCCGAACCGAAAACAAAAAAGTTTTCCAAAACGGAATACTTCGGCCATGTTTAATAATCCCTCTCCTACCACTTTTGCCTGTGGCTGCGAGCAACATGAAAGCTGTCAATAACAATATATTAATAGAAAAATATAATAATGGAGATTAAAAATTTTACCATTACTAAACGCGACGGTTCTAAAGACCGTTTTTCGTTAGACAAAATCATGAACGCCATCGTCAAGGCGTTCGAGAGTGTAGATGAACCTGCAGACCTCGGCACAGTATCGAAAATACTGAGCCATCTGGACATGCACGACGACATCAAGGTGGAAGACATTCAGAACCAGGTGGAGGAGGCTCTGATGCGCGAAGGCTTCTACAAGGTGGCTAAGTCGTTCATCCTGTATCGTCAGGAACACCAGGAAGACCGTGAAACACTAGAGAAGATGATGTTCCTGTCGGAGTACATGGAGAGTGTGAACGCTGCTACAGGTTCGAAGTACGACGCCAATGCCAATGTGGAGCACAAGAATATCGCTACGCTGATTGGCGAACTGCCGAAGTCGAACTTCATCCGCCTGAACCGCCGTCTGCTGACCGACCGCATCAAGAAGATGTACGGCAAGCCCCTGGCCGACGAGTACATCGACAAGCTGACACACCACTTTATATATAAGAATGACGAGACGTCGCTAGCCAACTACTGTGCTTCAATCACGATGTACCCCTGGCTCATCAATGGTACGATGGAGATTGGCGGAAACTCGACAGCTCCCACTAACCTGAAGTCGTTTGCCGGTGGCTTCGTCAACATGGTGTTCATGGTGAGCTCGATGCTGAGCGGTGCCTGTGCCACACCTGAGTTCCTGATGTATATGAACTACTTCATCGGCAAGGAATATGGTCTGGACTACTGGAAGCGTGCCGACGAGCAGGCCGACCTGAGTCTGAAGAAGCGCACCATCGACAAGGTCATCACCGACTACTTCGAGCAAATTGTCTACACGCTGAACCAGCCGACGGGAGCACGTAACTATCAGGCTGTGTTCTGGAATGTGGCTTACTACGACAAATACTACTTCCAGTCCATCTTCGGTGAATTCTACTTCCCCGATGGCTCACAGCCCGACTGGGACGGACTCAGCTGGCTGCAGAAGCGCTTCATGAAGTGGTTCAACCAGGAGCGCACGAAGACCCTGCTGACCTTCCCCGTAGAGACGATGGCCCTGCTGGTCGACGAGAACGGCGAATGCAAGGATAAGGAATGGGGCGACTTCACCGCTGAGATGTATTCGGAGGGTCACTCGTTCTTCACCTATATGAGCGATAATGCCGACTCGCTGTCAAGCTGCTGCCGTCTGCGCAACGAGATTACTGACAACGGTTTCAGCTATACACTGGGGGCTGGTGGTGTCAGCACTGGTTCGAAGTCGGTGCTTACTATCAATCTGAACCGCTGCATCCAGTATGCCGTCAACCACAAGATGGACTATCTGGAGTATCTGGGCGGCATCATCGACCTGTGCCACAAGGTGCAGATTGCCTACAATGAGAACCTGAAGGAACTGCAGGCTCATGGTATGCTGCCGCTGTTTGATGCCGGTTACATCAACATCTCGCGCCAGTACTTGACCATCGGTATCAACGGACTGGTAGAGGCTGCCGAGTTCATGGGTCTGAAGATTACGCCCAATGACGACTACCTGCACTTCGTTCAGGGCATCCTGGGACTCGTTGAGAAGTACAATAAGCAGTACCGCTCAAAGGACGTGATGTTCAACTGCGAGATGATTCCTGCCGAGAACGTTGGCGTGAAGCATGCCAAGTGGGACCGCGAAGACGGCTACTTCGTACCGCGCGACTGCTACAACAGCTACTTCTACGTCGTTGAGGACGACTCGCTGTCAGTCATCGACAAGTTCAAGATGCACGGACGTCCATATATCGAGCACCTGACTGGTGGCTCGGCCCTGCACATGAATCTGGACGAGCACCTCAGCAAACAGCAGTATCTGCATCTGCTGAAGGTCGCTGCCCAGGAGGGTTGCAACTACTTCACGTTCAATATCCCCAACACCGTCTGCAACGACTGTGGCCACATCGACAAGCGCTTCCTGAAGGAGTGTCCGCACTGCCATTCAAAGAACGTCGACTACATGACACGTATCATCGGCTACCTGAAGCGCGTCAGCAATTTCTCGCAGGCCCGCCAGGAAGAGGCAGCACGCCGTTATTACGCACACGCAGAAAGTGAAAAGTGAAGAGTGAAAAGTGAAAAATTTGCTACCGCTCTAACATGCTGAAATACGTCAACACTGGAGTTGTTTTTCAGGAGATACCCGACGAAGTGACACTGGCAATTAACATTTCTAATTGCCCGTGTCACTGTCCAGGGTGTCACAGCCACTATTTATGGGAAGACATCGGCTTGCCATTAAATACTGATGCGCTGGACGATTTCGTCGCCCAGTATGGTTCCGACATCACATGTATTGCCTTCATGGGCGGCGATGCTGACCCCGTGGGTGTCAACCAGCTGGCACAATACATACACGAATACCATCCGCAGTTCCATGTAGCGTGGTATAGTGGACGTATCCGTATCCCGTCGGTGGTCAACAAGCAGGACTTTGACTACATCAAGATAGGACCGTACATCCGTCATTTGGGCCCGTTGAAGTCATCGACGACCAATCAAAGAATGTACCGCCAGACTCTGGATGGCGACTTTGAGGATATCACCTACCGATTCTGGCGGCAGCATGATATCGCTATATAGTTCATTTCCCAAATCTGGCCTCAACGACATTCACCACGTAGTCGCCCAGTTTCTCGCACTCGCTCACTAAGTCGGCATACATGGTGCCGATGGCATAGTCGTACTTGTGGTCGTTGATGGCCTGGATATTGGCAGACTTCAGCGTGTTACGACGTTCGTTGATTTCATTCTCGATACGGATGGTCTCGTTGATATCCATCTCATCGCGTCGACCGCTCAGAATGTGGTTCATCTCCGTCAAGGCATCGTCAGTAAGCTGAATCATACTACGCAGATCCTCATACTGATGCTCTGTGAAGTCCTGACCAGACGTAAAACGACGGTTCATGGTGCGCGCCAGGTTGTAGCCGGCGTCGCCAATAGACTCAAGCTCGCTGATCTGACGCAGCATCTGGCGAATCTTCCACTTCGTTTCATCAGACAAGTGGGCATCGCTGACTTGCTCCAGATATTTAGCAATCTCAATCTCCATGTTGTCGCTGATACCTTCGTACTTCTTAATACGGGAGAAGAGTTTGTTGAAAGCCTCACCGTCCTTCTCGTCCAGCAGGTCGCGAACCATACCGAACATACGCTGCATACGGACACCGAAGAGCATAATCTCCTTCTGAGCCTGCAGCACCGAGATTTCCGGGGTCTTCATGATACCAGAAGAGATATAATGCAGACGGGTATCTTCCTCTTCATCCTCCTTCTTCGACTTGATAACGTGGCATACCAACTTTTCTATCTGGGGAATGAACCAGATGAGGATGCCCGTATTGACCAGATTGAAGCAGGTATGGAAGGCTGCCAGCACAAAGCTCAGCTTGGCAGCATTGGCCAGAAAGACAGTGTGCGAGACGGCATTAGCCGTCATCGTAACATCATAGCCCACTAATCCGCATACCATATCTACAAAGGGACGGAAGGCAATGAGTATCCAGCAGACGCCAAAAAGGTTGAAGAACATGTGTGCAAAAGCAGCACGACGTGCCTGTGTGCCTGCCGACATCGCCACGATGTTCGAGGTCACGGTGGTACCGATGTTTTCACCCATCACTAAAGCAATGCCCTGATAGATGGGCAAAACACCACTGGAGCAGAGTATCATGGTGATGGCCATCACAGCAGCAGATGACTGAACGCACATGGTCAGGATGCCACCGATAAGCAGGAACAGCAATGTGGTGGTGAAGGCCTGTGGGTCGAAGCTGGAGAAGAAGGCCAGCACAGATTCGTTCTCGCCAAGATTCATGTCGATGCCTGTCTGTCGTAACGTGCCCAGTCCAAGGAACATAAAGGCGATACCGAACAGGAAGTCACCAACCACGCGGTTGCTCTTTCTATAGATAAGAATGATGGCAATAAAGAAGGCGGGATAAACAAAATCGGTGATGTTGAACGAAAATCCTGCCGACATAATCCAAGCCGTCAGGGTGGTACCGATGTTGGCACCCATGATGACTGAAATAGCCTGGGCCAGCGTCAGGAGTCCTGCCGATACGAACGACACCGTCATCACTGTGGTTGCTGTTGACGACTGCACGGCTGCTGTTACACCGACACCTGTCAGCATGCCTGTAAAGCGGTTGGTGGTCATGGCACCTAACACGTGACGAAGCTGCGGTCCTGCCATCTTCTGCAGGGCATCACTCATGGTCTTCATACCATACATCAACAGGGCTAGCGATCCTAACAGTCGGAACGCCAACAACAGATAACTTTGCGAATTGTCCATATTCTTATTCTATTTGGTGCGTTGGAAAGTGCGATAGCCGTAGACAATAATGACGAGGAAGCACAACAAGGGCAGGATAAACGAGACGTTAACGGCAGGCATGTCGAAGAGCGTTCCCATGTCGATGATACGGGCCTGCAGCGGAGGAAGCACCGAACCGCCGAGGATAGCCATAATGAGTCCGGCAGCGCCAAACTTCGCGTCATCGCCCAGCCCCTGCAGGGCAATGCCATAGATGGTGGGGAACATCAGCGACATACAGGCTGAGATGGCCACAAGGCAATATAGACCAACGCGTCCGTCAATGAAGATGACACCTAACGTCAGGCAGGTACCCACTACAGCCAGAATACCCAACAGGGCACCGGCATTGATGTATTTCAGGAAGTAGGTACAGATGAATCGGCTGGTGACGAAGATAGCCATTGCCACAATGTTATAGGTCTGCGACAGGACTTCGGCATCTTGTTCGGCCATACCTTCGTTCATAAATACACGCGTACCATATTGTATAATGAATGTCCAGCACATAATCTGTACGCCGACATAGAAGAACTGGGCAATGACACCCTCACGGTAGTAATCGATGCGGCAGATGCGCTTCAGCGTGGCCAGTGGATGAACATCGTGGTTCTGATCGGCATTATGGGGCATCTTCGTAAACCAAATGACAGCGAACATAATAGCAATGATGGCGCCGATGGCCAGATAGGGGCCAATGAGTACGCCGAGGTCTGAGTCACGCATGGCGGCAAACTGTGCGTCGTCCAGCAGGGCGCGTTCCTCGGTGGAAGCCGGATTCAACTTGGCCTGAATGAAGTTCATGGCAACATACATGCCACACAGCGAACCCATGGGATTGAAGCATTGGGCCATATTCAGTCGGCGTGTACTGGTCTCTTCCGTTCCCATCGACAGGATATAGGGGTTACAACTCGTTTCCAGGAATGACAAGCCGCAGGTCAGGATGAAATAGGCCACAAGGAATGGATAGTACATACCTGTCCATGATGCCGGAAGGAAGAGCAAAGCACCAGTAGCATAGAGTCCCAAGCCCATCAGCACACCAGCCTTATAGCTGTATTTGCGGATGAACATGGCAGCAGGGAAGGCCATCGCAAAGTAACCGCCATAGAAGGCCACCTGCACCAAGGCACCATCGGTGACGCTCATACGGAAAATCTTGGAAAAAGCTTTCACCATTGGATTAGTGATGTCGTTGGCAAAGCCCCACAGGGCAAAACACGAGGTTACGAGAATGAACGGAACAAGATAGCTCACACCGTCCTTCGAAAGAATTGATTGGTTTTTATTGTCCATTGTTTTTGATAGTTTTCAAGTTCTTGGCCACAGATGGCGGTTGCAAAGTTAAGCATTTTTTTCCGTATAGCCATCATCAATTTCGAAAAATTTCCATATTTCGTCTGTAGTTGTGGGAATTGATGACATCAGACAGCCTTGTTCGTCTTTAGAATAATAGAATATAAAACAACTCAAAGGACAAAACTGATATGAAAAGACTTATTTTGATGGCTGCTGTGCTGACTGTTGCCCTGTCTGCCAGTGCCCAGTATCCTGACCTGACAGACGAGGCCAAGCAGTTGATAAACATGCAAAAGGCACAGTGGAAGGCGCATAGCGACTCAGCATGGGAGGTAGCATTCCCCATTGTTGTCGAGGAAGCCAAGGCCGGTCGACCCTATGTGCCCTGGGCTTCTCGTCCCTACGATCTGCGTCAGGCCAATATTCCTGCTTTCCCCGGTGCTGAAGGTGGCGGTATGTTTACCTTTGGTGGTCGTGGTGGCAAGGTACTCACCGTTACCAACCTGAATGACGATGGTCCCGGCTCGTTCCGTTGGGCTTGTGAACAGGGTGGTGCCCGTATCGTGGTGTTCAACGTCAGTGGTATCATCCGTTTGAAGTCGCCCGTCTATGTGCGTGCTCCGTACATCACCATTGCTGGACAAACGGCTCCTGGCGAGGGTGTTATCATTGCAGGCGAGTCATTCCAGGTCGATACGCACGATGTCATTGTACGCCATATGCGTTTCCGTCGCGGCGAGACGCTGGTGACGAATCGTGAAGATTCCTTTGGTGGCAATCCCGTAGGAAACATCATGATTGACCACTGCTCGTGTGAGTGGGGTTTGGATGAGAATATCTCATTCTATCGCCACATGTTCGATATGCATGATGGCAAACCCAACCGCAAAGAGCCTACTGTCAATGTAACCATCCAGAATACCATCAGCGCCAAAGCTCTCGATACATGGAATCACGCCTTCGGTTCAACGATTGGTGGCGAGAACACGACCTTTATGCGTAACCTGTGGGCAGACAACACAGGACGTAACCCAAGTATCGGCTGGGGCGGTGTGTTCAACTATATTAATAATGTGGTGTATAACTGGGTACATCGTACCGCTGACGGTGGTGAGTTCTCGACGATGTCGAACTTCATCAACAACTATTACAAGCCCGGTCCATTGACTCCGAAGGACGGGCCCGTTGGTCACCGTATCGTGAAGAGTGAGAGCCGTTCACAGGGACTGTTCCCCTATAAGCAGTTCGGCCGTGTCTATGCAGTGGGAAACATCATGGAGGGTTATCCGGAGATTACAAAAGATAACTGGAATGGTGGTATCCAGACTGCCGACAAGGATGGTGAGATGGATGCTACGGAGTTGGCTCTGATGCGTTCTGACGAGCCCTTTGTCTGTCCGCCAATCACCATTATGGAGACACAACAAGCCTTTGACTGGGTGCTTTCAAATGCAGGTGCTACCGTCCCCTGCCGTGATATCGTTGACCAGCGTATCTGCGAGGAGGTCCGCACAGGGAAAGCTTACTATGTAGAGAACTACGAGGAGCAGTTGGCCAAGATAGAGAAGAAGACCAAGAAGCCGCAGAATCCTTACGGGGACATGTGGGGTCTGCACGAGAAGTCGAAGAATGCAGAAGGTTACTTTAAATATCGTCGTCTGCCCAATGATAGCTACAAGCAGGGCGTCATCACCGATCCGCGTCAGATGGGAGGATATCCAGAATATAAAGCCTGGCAACCATATAAGGACACAGATATGGATGGTATGCCAGATGAGTGGGAGACAGCTAACGGGCTGAATCCCAATGACGCCAGTGATGCTGTGAAGGACTGCAATGGCGATGGCTATACAAACATCGAGAAATACATCAATGCCATTCCTACTGGCACGAGGGTCGACTGGACAAACGTCAAGAATAACCGCGACACCCTCGCTGAAAAGGGTAAACTGATGTAAGCCTATGAAAAAGGTATTGCTTGCAGCGTTGGTATCGCTGCTAACCATAACGGCAAGTGCCCAGCTCGTAGTCCTTAATGATGACGGGCGCGACTCGGCCTATGTAGAGAGTATCGTCAAGCGGTCGCAGAAGATTGTCGACGGGCTGCAACTCGATGACCAGAAAACAGCCCGGAATGTGCGCAACATCATTGCCAACCGCTACTTCCTGCTGAACGACATTCATTCGAAGTACGACAAGTCACAGCAGGCTGAGCGTGACGCAGAACTTTACAGGCACCACTTCGAGTTGGCATCGACACTGGCACTCTATCTGAACGAGGAACAAATCGATGCCGTGAAGGACGGTATGACGTTCGGACGGTTGAAACGAGACTACCAGGCGACACAGGACATGATACCCTCATTGTCGGATTTTGAGAAACAGCAAATTCTCATCTGGCTCAAAGAGGCACGTGAATACGCAATGGATGCTGCCGACTCGAAAGGCAAGCACTTCTGGTTCGACAAATACCGCGGACGTACCAACAACTGGCTCTCCAGTCGTGGCTATGACCTAAAGAAAGAGCGCGATGACTGGATGAAGCGCATAGAAGATGCCAAAAAGCAGTAAAACATGAAAAGACTCCTAATCGCTCTGTTAGCGCCATTAACCCTATTAATCCCATCGGCAGCCCAAGAGGTGCCGATGGATTACTCGTATTGTGGCTACCACCGTTCAGAAGAACCCATTCCATCGGCAAAAGTCGCCGTGTACGTCCTGCCACAAGCTGGCGACAATGCCCGGCAGTTGCAGGCTGCCATCGACTTCGTCAGCCAACAGAAGGCCGACAAACATACGGGACTGCGTGGGGCTGTGCTATTGGGCGAAGGAACTTTTGACATCAGCGAACCATTGCGTATCCGTACCAGTGGTGTGGTGCTACGTGGTAGCGGTCGTGACAAGACTATCATCCGCAAAACAGGCTATGACCGTGGCGCAGCCATTTATATAGAAGGCACGCACGACGTGGTCACTAAGGAAACCTTCGACATTGCTGATGTCATACCTGGTACTTGCGCATTAACTGTGCAGGGCGGTTTTGCCGCCCTGAAACAGGGTTGTCGTCTCGCTATCTGCCGTCCTTCCACGCAGGAATGGATAGATGCCCTTGGCTGTGCCTCCTTTGGTGGCGGCAAGCGCATGGGCTATTGGGCCTGGCATGCCGGCGACATCGATTTGTGCTGGCATCGCACCATCACAGCCATTAATAGCAATGAATTGACACTTGATGCACCACTTACCTGTGGTGTTGAACAGCGCTTTGGCGGTGCTAAAGCCATCGTTTATGAACAGCCTGGGCTTATTTCAGAGTGTGGCGTGGAAAACCTGTCACTGGAATCTGACTATGACCGTACTTTGCCCATGGACGAGAGCCATTGCTGGGATGGTGTCTATATAGCAGATGCAGAAGACTGCTGGATACGTATGGCGAATTTCCGTCACTTTGCTGGTTCTGCAGTAGTCATTCAGAAGTCAGCACTACAAATAACAGTTGAGGACTGTAAGTCGCTTGAGCCGATTTCTGAGATAGGCGGCTATCGTCGACGTGCTTTCCTGACTTTCGGTGAAATGGTGCTTTTTCAGCGCTGCTACTCCGAACATGGTATCAACGATTTCACTGTTGGACATACAGCTCCAGGTCCCAATGCCTTTGTACAATGCGAAAGCTTTGAGTCATTTGGTCCCAGTGGTGCCATCTCCTCATGGGCACCTGGCATTCTGTTCGATATCGTCAACATCGACGGTAACGACATCGTCTTCAAGAATTGGGAACTTGAGAAATTCGGCGCTGGCTGGAGTACGGCCAATAGCACCATGTGGCAGTCGACAGCAGCAGGACTCTTCTGCTATTCACCCGATTCGCTAAACCGTAACTACTCCATCGGCTGTTGGGGACAGATACAAGGCAATGGCGAATATTCAGAGATGAACGAACACGTGAAGCCCTATTCACTCTTTGCCTCACAATTGGAAAAACGCTTAGGTCATGATGTAAAAGAACAGTGCCGTGTACTGGAGCGCAACACCAATGCCAGCAGTTCTCCAACCATTGAAGAGGCCATGCGAATGGCAGAAGAGGCACTGCAACCACGTCAGACACTGCAACAATGGATAGATGCTGCCTGCTTCAAGGGCGACACAGCATATAGAGGGTCAAGCTTTTCTAGAGAATCTAGTTTTTCTAGAGAATCTAGTCCAAGCACTTATGCCATCACCAACGGCTGGCTAACCAAAGACGGCTCCGTATTGGTTGGTGGCAAGCACCAGACACCTTGGTGGAATGGTCGTACCACAGATGCTGCAATGGCCAAGGCCAAGCCTGCCTTGACACGCTTTGTGCCTGGCTATGAGGGGATTGGCGGAACAGATCGTATAGACAGTGTCATTGCAGACATGCAGCGCCACCATACCTTGCTCTTCAGCCAGAACTATGGTCTTTGGACAGATCGCCGCCGTGATGATCACGAACGCATCCGTCGTAAGAACGGCGACGCCTGGGCTCCCTTCTATGAGCAACCCTTTGCCCGCACAGGTGCTAATAGCCAACAGCCAACAGCTAACAGCCAATTAGCCTGGGACGGTCTCTCCAAATATGACCTGACGACACTGAACAAATGGTACTTTTGGCGTCTACAGCAATTCGCCAAAAAGACGGAATCCATCGGTCTTGTATTGAAAAACCAACACTATTTCCAACATAACATCTTAGAGGCGGGTGCCCATTGGGTGGATTGTCCTTGGCGTACGGCCAACAACGTCAATAACACGCCATTCTTAGAGCCTGTTAATTTCACTGGCGATAAGCGCATCTTCACGGCAACCTTATTCTATAATATAGAGAATCCAACGCTGAGAGAGCTGCATCGTCAGTATATCCGACAGTCTTTGGATGCTTTCAAGGGACAGCCTAACGTTATCCACTCTATTGGTGAGGAGTTTACGGGTCCCTTGCATTTCGTGCAGTTCTGGTTGGATGTCATCGGCGAATGGGAACAGGAGAATGGGCGTGTCCTGGTGGCTTTGGCTGTCAACAAAGACGTTCAAGATGCCATCCTAGCTGACCCCATACGTTCAAAAATTGTCGATATCATTGATATTGAACAATGGTTCTATCATAACAAGGGTGAGTATGCGCCTGAGGGCGGCGTTAATATGGCGCAACGCCAATATATGCGTAAAATCCGCACTGGCTCAGCCCGTTTTGAGGATGTCTACCGTGCCGTCAGCGAATATCGCTCTCAATATCCTGACAAGGCTGTGATTTATTCTGCCCAGAAATATGCAGAGATGGGGTGGGCATCACTGATGGCAGGAGGCTCATGTGCCGCTATTCCTGTCAAGGATCTGTCCTTCCTTTCCTCATTATCACAGATGACATCCCACAAAATCGATACTACAGGCGTTTACCTGCAGGAGGGCAACAATGGCTACCTTATCTATAACGATGCCGGTCATTTCACCATGTCTTTGAAGAGCGGCAGTTACAAGCTTTATAAGATTGCCCATGACACCGGTGACATTTCCAGTCCGCACAACGTCAGCGGCACATTACGACTCACACATAAAGGCATCTACTGGCTCAAACGTTAATTGTCCTGTTTCTTGTTTATCAAGAGTATTTCCTAAACTATGCTAATAAAGTGGGAAAAATGTTGGATTATTAAATAAAAATGCGTAATTTTGTCATCTCATAACATAATAATGATGATAAAACAATGATGAAACGTATTTTAGTTACTGGTGGCGCTGGCTTCATCGGCTCCCACCTTTGTGAACGCCTGGTGAATGAAGGCAACGACGTGATTTGTCTGGACAACTTTTATACTGGGTCGAAAGAAAATGTCTGGCACCTGATAGGACGCCCTAATTTCGAGATTGTGCGTCATGACGTTTGCCAGCCATATTGGGCAGAAGTTGATGAAATCTACAACCTCGCCTGCCCAGCATCTCCAGTATATTATCAGAATGATCCTATCCAGACTACAAAGACGTCGTTCTTTGGAGCATATCACATGCTGGGACTAGCACGTAGAACCAAGTGTAAGATTCTGCAGACTTCTACCAGCGAGGTGTATGGTGATCCTGCTGTCCATCCCCAGCCTGAGAGCTATTGGGGCAATGTAAATACCATTGGCATACGCTCGTGCTACGACGAGGGAAAAAGGTGCGCAGAGACATTATTCTTCGATTACCATCGTCTGCATGGTGTTCGCATCAAAGTCATCCGCATCTTTAACACCTATGGACCGCGCATGGCACAGCATGACGGACGTGTCGTTTCCAACTTCATTATGCAGGCGCTTCGCGGTGAAGATATCACTATCTATGGCGACGGCCAGCAGACGCGCTCATTCCAGTATGTTTCCGACCTGATAGAAGGTATGGTACGAATGATGGCCAGCGGTGATGACTTCCTGGGTCCTGTAAACATCGGCAATCCAGGCGAGTTCACCATGCTGGAGTTGGCAGAAAAAGTGATTGCCATGACAGGATCAAAGAGCAAGATAGTATTCCGTCCATTACCTTCTGACGACCCCAAGATGCGCCGTCCTGATATTTCTTTGGCCAAGGCAAAGCTTGACTGGTCACCGACCGTTCCGCTTGACGAGGGACTCGCTAAAACCATTGAGTATTTCAAGGGCACGTTGAAGTAAAAACTAAAACTAAAAAGTAAAGTGTATAAAGTATCTGTCGTTACACCATTCCACAATGTGGATATGGACATGTTTCAGAAGTGTGCCGACTCGATGCGCGGACAGACTATTGGCTTCGAGAACATAGAGTGGATTATTGTGGTTCACAATTGCAAACCACACTATCTGCCGCTACTTACCAAGATGTTCAAAGACGACAATAATGTCATTGTCAAGGAGTTGAACGACGGCAAACACTCGCCGGCACCTCCACGCAACCACGGCATGCAGTCCGTAACGGCCCCCTACGTGGGTTTCCTCGATGGTGACGACAGCTACACATTAGACTGTTTAGAGGTGACTTGCCGTGAGATGGCTGAAACGCAATCTCAGGTGGTAACCTTCCGCCGCGAATACGAGTTGGAGAAAGAGAGTCTCCATCCGCATACGGAGAAAGTGGCATGGAACCAAACCGAGTGGCGCATTGTCATGGACCGCGAGCATCTCCAACAGGACAAAATGTTCAGTGGTTTGTGGGCCTTCTCGACATCACGCCTTTTCGATGTAGCATTCCTGCACAAATACGATATCAAATATTCAGAGGAAATCCTCTGGCTTGAGGATGTCTTGTATTCGGCCTTATGTCTGATGAAGGCCGACCGCGTGTGCTTCTTGCCACAGTTTATCGGCTATCACTACTTCATCAATAGCGGCTCCATCGTCCAGGAAAGCAAGAAGTCAGTAGACGACCTCTACGAGTGCTTTAAGTCCGCAGGTCTTATTCTTGACAACCTCACGTCGCTGGGTGTTGACACAAACGATACAGCCCAGACGCTGTACCGCTTGTTGACAAGGTATTATCTGGTTTCTGACCTGACCGTTGAGGATCGGCGCGCCATGAGCGAGATGGCACGCCCATATCTGGAGAAGTTCCAACGGTTAGTGCCTTCGAAGCTTCACTCCCCTGAGGAGTGCTATATGTCATACCATCTGACATGCGAGGTGCTTACTAATCCCGAGAACCCGACGGACAGTCCTGCACTGAAAGAAGTTGTCAACGGCTGGCTGGCCTTGATGGAGATTCTTCGTAATAACGCCTCTACGGACTATGGACACAAGTACTACTTCGAGCAGGTAGAAACGCTGGCTGACTATCAGCGGCAGGTACCCATGACCGACAACGAGAACTATAAGCGGCTTATTGACCTGCAGACTAACATCGGCGAGAGCGGCATACTGACTACAGCCCCCACACGCCACTACCTCATCAATGCTAAAGGAGATCGCGTACCATGCACCGAGAGTCATCTGCAGCCCTACATGGAGAGTTTTGCCACCACGCTGAAAGGCCACCACAACCTGCTTGTTGCCATTGTCGGCCCACGTTACCAGCAGACCAATGATGGTTGCGCGGTAGAGTCGTTGGAGAGCGTGATGGTGAAAAAATACATGTGGTACTGGCACTATGCCCACGGTAAGCGTCGCGCCGAATTCTCGATGCCAGACGACCTGTTCTTTCGCACTGAGCCGCGCAAGGAACTGCGTACGATATGTCGCTATGCCTTGCTCGATCGTGATGTCGACCAAATAGTAGCTCTCAACACCCAACGAGTGGCCGACATGTTCGATTACATCACGGCTCACCGCGCTGAACTGATAACAGAAATCAGCGCCATTGATATCCATCGTGCCAGCGAAGTGGAGGCTGCTCATACTGTCCATGATTTATGGCCAAAGCTGGAGCGCATCGTGGCCTTTGGAGCAGGTGAATTCTACGAAGCCACGGCACGCATGAAACAACATACTGGCCAAACACCCCATAATAATGGTTACTATTATACTGAAGAGACTATTTATGGCCATGCCGTAGCTGACGATAGTGATCTCTTCGAGACCTTTTCATCGGGTAGTTTCCATGAGTATCTTCCTTTGGAAGAACACGCTTCAGCAACAGTTCTTTCTACCGACACTACGCCTGGAGCTGCCTATCAATTGGTGGTCACCAACAACGCAGGACTATATCGTTATGTTACCGACCATATTGTTCGCATACAGAAAACTCAGATGGACAAAATACTGTTCACTATCTATTGAACAAAGCATCTGCTGGCCCCCACGCAATTACACAAGGGGCAGTGAAATACCATTGATTTTCTGGTAGACATCAAGAGCATAGATGTCGGTCATGCCAGAAATGTAGTCGATAACAGCCATGAGACGCGTCTCGAGGTCATCGGCGGTAATGTCGTACTGTGAAGACACGCGGCCAATAAGCTGTTGGGAATAGTAACGTCCTGGATTTATAACGGCCTCAGTCATCTTCTCCATCAGCGTGGCCATAATCTGATAACCCGACAACTCTACATCGAGTACGGGACGACTCTTGTAGATACGCTGAACAGACAGCTTGGCACAGCGACTGTAGGCCTCGCGTTGACGGGAGCTGATATGGTCGATGAGACTGCCATGGAAGGTTCCGTCGAGAATCTCCTGTTCATGTTTAACGAAGGCGTTAACACACTCGTTCTCGAGTTTACCGATGACACAAGCACGCAAGTATACTACTTTCTCATTCTCGTCGGCGAGTTGCTCGTCGCTGATACGCTGAAGGATACGTTGTTGCACGTCTTCGTCGAAGAAGTCAAGGAAGAGATGCGAAACAGTATCATAAGAAACAATTTTCAATTTATGCGCATCCTCCAAGTCCATGATTTCGTAACAGATGTCATCGGCAGCCTCGACAAGGTATACCAACGGATGACGGGCATAGCGCAGAGGCTCGCCAGGCAGGGACAACTGACGGATGCCCATTTCATCAGCCAGACGCTGCCATAGGGGCTGTTCGCTGACAAAGAATCCGAACTTACCCTTTTTGCTGGGAGCCATCGACGAATAGGGATATTTCACGATACTGGCAATGGTGGAGTAGGTCATAACAAAACCACCAGGACGGCGCCCCCGGAACTGGTGGGTAAGAAGGCGGAAGCCATTGGCATTGCCTTCAAAATGAGTGATGTCGGACCAAAAGGCGGGGCTGACCTGATCTTTCAGTTTACGACCGGCACCCTCAGTGAAAAAGGTCTGGATGGCTTTCTCACCTGAGTGACCGAAGGGTGGATTTCCCAAATCGTGAGCCAGACAGGCTGTAGAGACAATTTGTCCTATATGCTCAAATAGCGTGTCACGCAACTGTGGACGGCACTCACTAATGATGCGAGAGGCCACATCGTTACCCAACGACATGCCCACGCTGGCAACCTCGAGAGAGTGTGTCAGACGGTTGTGGACAAACACACTACCTGGTAATGGAAATACTTGGGTCTTATTCTGCAGACGACGGAAGGGTGCAGAAAAGATTAGACGGTCGTAATCACGCTTGAACTCGCTACGATCGTCGTGGCGCTCAACGTGACGGTGCTCTTGTCCCAGTCGTTTGCTGCTAATAAGTTGTTCCCAGTTCATACTTTTAAAATGAGAAATGAATGGAATAATATTTCATCCAAGGGTTATATTCTCAACTTCCACAGGCTCATGCAAAAACAGCTGAGCTGACTCCTTGAACTTTTCAGGATTCTCTGTGGTGAGGTAGTGTACCTGACCGCCCCGTGTACAGCGCTGTTCAATAGCCGGATGACGCTCGAAATACCGTTGCAAACTGTCTGCCACATATTCGCCTTGCGAAATGATACGGATACCTCGCGGAATGTATTTATGAATCTTTGGCAGCAGCAATGGATAGTGCGTACAACCCAGAATAACGGTGTCGATGGCGGGATCCTGACGCAGCAGTTGGTCGATGCGTTTCTTCACAAAGTAGTCGGCCCCTGGCGAGTCTGCCTCATTATACTCTACAAGCGGAACCCAGAAGGGACAGGCCACACCAGACACCTTGATATCCGGTGCCTGCTTATGGATTTCCAGCGTATAACTCTCGCTTTTGATGGTGCCTTCGGTGGCAAAAATACCCACGTGTCGGTTGTGCGTGATGGAGCCAATAACCTCTGCCGTAGGCCGAATGATGCCCAGCACACGTCGCTCTGAGTCCCATCCTGGCAAGTCATGCTGCTGAATGGTACGCAGTGCCTTTGCCGATGCAGTATTACACGCCAGCACCACCAGGTGACACCCCATCTCGAAGAGTCTAAGTACAGCCTGACGGGTGAATTCGTAAACAACGTCAAACGAACGGGTGCCATAGGGCGCACGGGCATTGTCCCCCAAATACAGATAATCGTATTCGGGCAACAACTGCCGAATACCATGCAGGATGGTCAGTCCGCCGTATCCGCTGTCAAAAACACCTATAGGCCCTGGTTTATTTGGGAGCATGGGGTAGATTTTAATTTCTTAACGCCGCCTTTACATCTTCCGTAATATCCTCGCCGAGGGCAGGATTGATGAAAGGCACGGCATTCTGGTCAGTATTGAGAATAAAGGCATAGCCACGCTCCATACCAATTGCAACTAATGCGGCATTGAGGGCAGAGCGTAGACCATCGAGCATGTCCGCCTCGGCATTATCGAGCAACTGCTGACTCTCGCGTTTAAAAGCAATATTGCGATCAAGCATGTCCTGCAACTCACTCTGACGCTTTTGAAGAATGGTCTTTGGATATGTGGCCTGACCATCAAGGAATTCCTCGTATTTGCGATTAAAATCGTCCTCCACACGCTGCATCTCAGCCTCATAACTTTTGCGCAATTCTGCTATATTTTGTTGCATGGCAGCATACTCTGGCATAGTCTGCATAACGCTCTCATAACTTAGATAACCGAACTTCACAGAAGCAACATTCGACTGAGCCTGTGCAACCAAACCCATTAGAACTATCACCATCATTAATATCAGTTTCTTCATAGCTCTTGTCATTAAAATTGCTGCAAAGGTACGAAAAAAAGTGAAAAGTCGGGAAGAAAAAGAGGAAAATCTTTGGATAAAGATGCAAAGTGGGCAAAGTACAATATACAATGCTGCCACCTGACATTTTTCCACCCTTCATTTGGCATCTCTCTTATGACTTATCACTTTATGTATATCACCAAGACTCCACCACTTCTCTGAAATAACAGAAATTACTATAAATCAACAAGATATGACAACATAAAGAAGATTTTAAACATTATTCACTAAAAAAAGTGGGGAAAAGTGGAGGATTATCACAGAAATTTATTACCTTTGCACCCAAACTCATTGTTTGACATTAATATAAAGAGGTACACATGCGCTTTTTAGGTAATATAGAAGCAAAGACCGACGCCAAGGGACGCGCTTTCCTGCCCGCCGTCTTCCGTAAGCAGCTACAGGCTGGTGGGGAAGAGCGGTTGGTGATGCGAAAAGACGTGTTTCAGCCTTGCCTTGTACTCTATCCTGAAGGTGTGTGGAACGAACAGATGGACTTGATGCGCAGTCGACTGAACCGTTGGAACAAACAGCAACAACAAGTGTTCCGCCAGTTTGTCAGCGACGTGGAGCTACTAGTGCTGGACGGCAACGGCCGTTTCCTCATTCCCAAACGCTACCAGCGTATGGCGGAGATAGACCAGGACATCAAGTTTGTAGGCATGGGCGATACGATAGAAATCTGGAGCAACAAGAAGTCGGAGGAAATGCAGATGAAACCTGAAGACTTCGAAGCGGCACTAGAACAGTTAATGGGAGACGACGAAGGATGACGATGATGGCTGAGACATATCATATTCCTGTTCTCTTGATGGAGAGCGTCGACGGGCTGGATATCCAGCCCGACGGCATTTACGTAGACGTAACCTTTGGCGGTGGAGGTCATTCGCGTGAAATCCTATCACGTCTCGGTAAGAGGGGCCATCTGTACAGTTTCGACCAAGATGCCGATGCCGAGAAAAACATGGTCTGCGATGACAGATTTACTTTCGTTAGAAGCAACTTTAGGTATGTAAAACAGTGGATGCAATACTATGGTGTTGAAAAAATAGACGGTCTGTTGGGCGATTTGGGTGTGTCAAGCCACCATTTCGATGATGAAACGCGTGGTTTTTCATTCCGTTTTGACGCACCACTCGATATGCGCATGAACAAACGGGCAGGACTGACGGCGGCAGAGGTGCTAAACAACTACACTGAAGACCAGCTAGCTAATGTTTTTTACTTGTATGGTGAATTGAAGAATGCCCGCAGACTGGCTGCCTGTATAGTCAAAGCCCGTCAGCAGAAACACGTAGAAACCACAGGTCAGTTGCTCAGCGTGTTGGGCATCGAAACTGAACAGGATAATTGTCTGTTGTTCATTCTCAACTCTCAATTGAAAAAGGACATGGCACGCCTATTTCAGGCTCTGCGCATCGAGGTTAACCACGAGATGGATGCTCTTCGCGACATGCTAAGAGGTACAACTGAACTACTTCGTGAAGGTGGCCGACTGAGCATCATCACCTACCATTCACTGGAAGACCGGATTGTAAAAAATGTTATGAAGGCTGGTAATGTAGAAGGGAAAGTGGAACAGGACTTTTTTGGTCGCATGTCCACACCCTTCCGGCTAGTGAATAAGGTGACAACACCTAGTGACGAGGAACTGCAGCGCAATCCTCGAAGCCGTAGTGCCAAATTAAGAATTGCAGAGAAGATATAAGTACAACGATTGGTTAATAGAGCAAGATGGAAGAAGAGCAGAAGAATGAAGTGGAGCTGACCATTGATAAACCTTTGGTCGAAGAGCCTGCTACCGACGAGAATCCAGAAGCAAAGGAGACTCTGAAGGAAACCATTCAGAAAATCAAGGAGAGTGCCCGCGAAGAAGATCCCAAGCCTTCGTCACAACTCAACCTGCGTACTATTCTGGGTGGTGATCTGCTGACTACGGAGATGGTACGCTCTCAAATTTGGCTCTTTATCCTGGTGGTTGGCTTTGCCATTGCTTATGTAGCCTTCCGCTATCAGTGCCAGCAAGACATGCTGACCATCGACCGCTTGGAAAACGAATTGAGGGATGCCAAATACAGGGCATTGTCGTCAAGCAGTATGCTGACCGAAAAATGTCGCGAAAGTCATGTACTGGAAGTGCTGAAGCAGAACAGGGATTCGCTGTTGCATCAGGCCGACCAGCCGCCATATATTATTGAAATTGAGAACTAAGAATAAGCTGTTTAGAATTGAGCAAGTTTGACAACGAAAAAGTAATGCCTCGCTACATGGCTATAGCCGTGGTGCTGACGCTCATCGGAATTGCCGTCATTGGCAAGGCCCTTTATATCATGACTGCCAAAAAGCAGTATTGGACAGAGGTAGCCAACCGACTGAAACGCGACTCTGTGAGCGTGAAACCTACACGTGGCAATATCCTGAGTTGTGACGAACAACTGATGGCAACATCCATTCCGGAGTATAAGATCTTCATGGACTTTCAGGCTTCAGCTTTTGAGAAGGACTCGCTGTGGTTGGATAAGTTGGACAGTGTGTGTGATGGACTTAACAAAATATTCCCACAACGCTCGGCTGAAGAATTCAAGGCATTGTTGGAAGAGGGACGCCATAAGCCACAGAAAAACGGCAGTGTAGGAGCACGCTGGTGGAACATCTGGCCACGACGCATCGACTATAACACATTTATGGAAGTGAAAGCCCTACCCTTCTTTAACATGCCTCGTTACAAAAGTGGATTCTGTTGGGAAGAGTTCAATTCACGCCGTCGCCCATTTGGTTCACTGGCCCAACGCGTTATTGGAGGACTTATGTTAGCCTCTGATTCCGCTTATTTTGGACTGGAAATGTCATATGATAGCATACTGCGTGGCACACCTGGCATCACAGGCCGACGCAAAGTGCTTAACAAATATATGAACATCCCCGTAACAATGCCCATTGATGGCTGTGATATAGTGACTACCATTGATGTGAATATGCAAGACTTGGCCGAACGTGCCTTATTGGATGAACTCAAATTGCCAGAGGTGAATGGAGAAATGGGGGTGGCCATCCTCATGGAAGTGGCGACGGGCGACATCAAGGCTATGGTGAATATGATACGTACAAATGACAAAGAAGGAAATCCCCACTATATCGAAGCTGTCAATTCGGCCATGAGCTACCGCTGTGAACCTGGATCCGTATTTAAAACGGCTTCTATTCTAGTGGCTTTGGACGATCAGGTGCTGGGCAAAAATCCCAAGGACACCAGTTACATTATTCATACAGGAAGTGGTGTGATGCCGATGTACGGTCGTGAGATGAAAGATCACAACTGGCGTCGCGGAGGCTATGGCGACATCAATGTAGCTCGTTCGCTGGAGGTTAGTTCAAATGTGGGTGTCAGTCATGTTATCGACAAGTTCTACCACAACGAAGCAGAACGCTATGTCAAGGGACTCTACCGCATTGGTATCGGTGAAGACCTAAAGCTACAAAATGTACTGCCTGGCTACCGCGCGCCCATTATCCGCATGCCAAAACGTAAGAAAAACGGACGTTATGATGACAATTGGTATGCAACCACACTACCCTGGATGTCAATAGGTTATGAGACTCAGATCGCACCTATCAACACCGTCACATTCTATAATGCCATTGCCAACAATGGCACGATGATGCGTCCACGTTTTGTCAAAAAAGTGATGAAAAACGGTGTTACCATCAAGGAATTTCCACCCGAAGTCATCAAAAACAGCATAGCCCGCCCTGAGGCCATCAAAACTATACAAACTATTTTGGAACATGTGGTTAGTCAGGGCTTGGGACGCAAGGCTGGTTCAAAGCTGTTCAAAGTGGCAGGTAAAACTGGTACGGCACAAGTGTCGCAGGGTAAATCAGGCTATAAGAGTGGAACTGTTCAGTATTGGTTGTCGTTTGCCGGTTTTTTCCCCGCTGATAATCCGCTCTATACATGTATCGTATGCATTAAGAAATCTGGGCTGCCTGCTTCTGGAGGCGGTATGAGTGGTGTCGTATTCCACCATATCTCTGAAGGAGTCATGGCCCGTCACTTGAAGCTGAGTATAGACGATGCTCACGACGAACGCTCAGAGGCCATTCCTCAAGTTAAAGAAGGCGACACAAAATCTGCCAGCATGATACTTAACAAGCTTGGTATCAACAAGGATGTATCAGCGCCTAAGAAATACGCCAAGAATGTAACTCCGGACGTAACTGGCATGGGCGCAAAGGATGCGGTCTATCAGATGGAGATCAGGGGATTGAAAGTAAAGTTGCATGGACGCGGTAAAGTCAAGCGACAGAGCTATCCGGCAGGGAAAGCCGTTGTCAAAGGTGCCGAGTGTGTACTGACATTGGAATAAAGAAGGAATAAATTAACCACTAATATATAATATAGGTATATGAGACTGAGAGAACTGCTGAAATATGTGAAGCCCATCAGTATTATTGGTGATGCTGATGTTGATATCAGTGGTGTAAACATTGACTCGCGGAAAATAGAGAGGGGACATTTGTTTGTAGCCATCAAAGGTACTCAGACAGATGGGCACCGCTTTATTGCCAAAGCGCTTGACATGGGGGCCATTGCCGTGTTGTGTGAAGACTTGCCGGATGGTGAAAACAGGAAGGACGGTGTGACATACGTGGAAGTGGCTTCTACGGAAGAGGTGGTAGGACCTGTCGCTACCGTGTTCTATGGTGAGCCGTCAACAAAGCTAAAACTCGTGGGTGTAACAGGAACCAACGGCAAGACCACCATTGCCACCTTATTATATAATATGTTCCGCAAGATGGGACACCGCTGTGGGCTGCTGTCGACCGTCTGCAACTATATTGAAAGCGAAGCTGTTGCCGCCGACCATACCACCCCCGATCCCATTGAGTTGAACAAACTGCTGGCCAGGATGGTGGATGCAGGATGCGAGTATGCTTTCATGGAGTGTTCCAGTCATGCCATCGCTCAGAAACGTATTGGAGGGTTGGTGTTTGCTGGTGGCCTGTTCACCAATTTGACACGAGATCATCTAGACTATCACAAGACTTTCGAAAACTATCGTGATGCAAAAAAAGAATTCTTTGATTTGCTGCCAAAGGACGCTTTTGCCATTACCAATGCCGATGATAAGAACGGCCTGTTTATGGTCCAAAATACAAAGGCTACGGTGAAGACATACAGCATACGAACAATGGCCGACTTTAAGGCACGCATCATTGAGTGTCACTTTGAGGGTATGTATTTGGAGATAGATGGTCGCGAGGTTGGTGTACAGTTTATCGGGAAATTTAATGTATCGAACTTGCTGGCTGTTTATGGTGCCGCCGTCATGTTAGGCAAACAACCAGAGGACATTCTAGTGGTGCTGAGTACGCTGAAGAGTGTGGCAGGACGATTGGAACCCATTCGCTCGAAAGAGGGTGTGACAGCTGTCGTCGACTATGCTCACACCCCCGATGCTCTGGAAAATGTGCTCAATGCCATTCACGAGGTGCTCGACGGCAAACAAGGACGGGTTATTACTGTATGCGGCGCTGGTGGCAACCGTGACAAAGGAAAACGTCCGTTGATGGCCCAAGAGGCTGTCAAACAGAGTGACCGTGTCATTATCACCAGCGACAATCCCCGTTTTGAGGAACCTCAGGATATCATCAACGACATGCTAGCGGGACTCGACCAGAAACAGATGAAGAAAGTTGTCAGCATTGTAGATCGCAAGGAGGCCATCAAGACGGCAGCCATGCTAGCCCAAAAGGGCGATGTCATTCTCATAGCCGGAAAGGGACATGAAGACTATCAGGAGATCAAGGGTGTAAAGCATCATTTCGATGACAGAGAAGTAGTGAGAGAGATTTTCCAGTCGTAACAATATATTAACCTTATACAACATATGCTATACTATATCTTTAGATTCTTAGAACAATACGACATTCCTGGCGCTCACATCTGGTCGTATATCTCATTCCGCTCTCTGCTGGCACTTATCATGTCGTTGCTTATCTCGGCATGGTTTGGAGAGTATTTTATCAAATGGATGAAAAAACGTAACATTGCCGAAACAGCACGGGACCCCAATATCGACCCGTTCGGTGAGCAGAAGAAGGGGGTACCCACTATGGGCGGTATTATCATTATTGTCAGCATTCTAATTCCCGTACTGCTGTTAGGCAGAATGCGTAACATCTACCTGCTTCTCATGATCGGCACCACACTGTGGTTGGGATTCCTTGGATTCATGGATGACTATATCAAAATTTTCCGTAAGAACAAGGAAGGCTTGAAAGGATTCTACAAAATTGTCGGACAGGTCAGCATTGGGTTCATTGTGGGATTGACCCTTTGGCTCAGTCCGGATGCCGTCGTTAGGGAGAATGTGTCGGAAGCAAAACAAAATCAGGAGATTGTCATCAAGCACAAATCGGAAGCCGTAAAATCGTTACAGACCACTATTCCCTTTATCAAGAACCATAATCTGAACTATTCTGATGTTATGGCGTTCCTTGGGAAGCATAAGGTCGCCGCAGGTTGGGTGCTATTTGTCATCATGACAATTATTGTTGTCACCGCAGTATCGAACGGCGCCAATCTGAACGACGGCATGGATGGCATGTGTGCCGGCAATTCCGCCGTCATCGGGGTTGCGCTATTGGTGTTTGCATATATATCATCACACATCGTATATGCTGCCTATTTCGATATCATGTACATACCAGGCTCACAGGAACTGGTAGTATTCCTCAGTGCCTTTATCGGAGCAATGATAGGATTTTTGTGGTACAATGCCTACCCAGCACAAGTATTTATGGGCGATACCGGTTCGCTGACCATAGGTGGAATTATTGGTGTCTGCGCGGTGATTATCCACAAAGAGCTGATGCTTCCCGTGCTGTGTGGCATCTTCTTCATAGAAAGTCTAAGCGTCATCATTCAGACGCAGTGGTTTAAAATACAGAAACGCAAAGGACGCCGTGTCCGAATATTCCGTGCGACCCCCATCCATGACACATTCCGTCGACTTGACTCACAGCTCGACGCTACCAGCACTTATGTTCTGAAGGGATGGCCACATCGTCCGTTCCATGAGTCGAAAATCACCATTCGTTTCTGGATAACAACCATTATATTAGCTGCATTAACAATTATAACGCTCAAGATAAGATGAAGAGAATCGTCATATTAGGTGCCGGAGAAAGCGGAGCAGGAGCTGCCGTGTTGGCAAAAAAACAGGGTTTCGACGTGTTTGTATCAGACATGTCGAAGATTAACGATAAGTATAAGAGAATGCTGGACGACCGTCATATCAGTTGGGAGGAAGGACAGCATACGGAAGAAAAAATTCTGAATGCCGACGAAGTCATCAAGAGTCCGGGCATTCCTGATACGGCTCCCATGATTGTGAAAATCAAAGAAAAGGGTATACACATCATCAGCGAGATAGAGTTTGCCGGACGCTATACCACATCGAAAATGATATGCATCACGGGGTCAAACGGTAAGACTACCACAACGAGTCTGATCTATCATATATTCAAAGAGGCAGGCTATGATGCAGGGTTAGCTGGTAACATTGGAAACTCGCTTGCTCTACAGGTTGCTGAGGAACCCCATGAATACTACATTATCGAACTGAGTTCATTCCAACTTGACAATATGTACGACTTCCGAGCAAATATTGCCATCCTACTCAACATCACTCCTGACCATTTGGATCGCTATGACTTCAAGATGCAGAACTATGTCGACGCCAAGATGCGAATCATCCAGAATCAAACATCTAACGATGCATTCGTCTATTGGAACGACGACCCAGTCATCAAGAGCGAACTGGAGAAATACCATATTCAGGCCATACAATATCCATTCTCTGAACTCAAGGAAAAGGGTAGCATCGGCTACATAGAAGAAGGCCAATACAAGATAGAACGCCCTACGCCATTCAATATGGAACAGGAGTCACTTAGTCTGACGGGTAAGCATAACATTTACAATTCATTGGCAGCAGGTATTGCCTCCAATATCGCTGGTATTAAAAAGGAGGTCATCCGTAAATCGCTGAGTGACTTCCCTGGGGTGGAACACCGTCTGGAGAAGGTGTGTGTTGTTCGTGGCGTACAATATATCAACGACTCAAAGGCCACTAATGTTGATGCCTGCTGGTATGCCTTGGAGTCTATGAAGAACAAGACCATTCTGATTATCGGCGGCAAGGACAAGGGCAACGACTATGAACCCATCAAGTCTTTGGTGCGCGAGAAATGTGCCGCACTGGTCTATCTGGGTGCTGACAATCAAAAATTGCACGAAAACTTTGACGCATTAGGCATACCTGTTCGCGACACACATTCCATGAAAGAGTGCATAGAAGCTTGCTACGAACTGGCTGAACCTGGCATGACGGTATTGCTCTCACCCTGCTGTGCATCATTCGACCTTTTCAAAAATATGGAAGACCGAGGTGAGCAGTTCAAGACTTTGGCAAGGGCTTTATAAGTGGAAAGATAATCATTTGTTAACGCTGTAATATGAACCATAAAATAGGCAGAATCTTCAAAGGCGACAAAGTCATCTGGATGGTATTCTTCTTCCTCTGCATGATTAGTGTCGTGGAAGTCTTTTCCGCTTCCAGTGGATTGACATACAAGAGCCAAAACTATATCGGCCCCATCGTCTATCACGCCGGTACCATCATTTTCGGTGTCGTCGTGGCCGTCATCACACTCAATATACCATGTCGTTATTTCAAGCTGATGACACCATTTCTACTATTGGTCAGCGCATTCACCCTTTTGTGGGTACTGGTTGCTGGTACAAAAGTAGGAGATGCCGGACGATGGATTAACCTGTTTGGTTTCACATTCCAGCCCTCCGAGATTGCCAAGGGAACCATCGTATTGGCCGTAGCTCAGATACTTGCAGCCATGCAGCGAGAAAACGGTGCTGACAAGAAAGCTTTCAAATGGATTTTGTGGATTACTCTTCCTGCCTGTCTACTTATTGGACTGGAAAACCTATCTACGGCGGCAATGCTGTTTGCTGTGGTCTTTATAATGATGTTTATCGGACTAGTTCCCATGCGACAGTTAGGCAAACTGGCTGGTATCATTATCGCAATTGGTTTTGCTGCTTTCTTCCTGATTATGCTAGTAGGACACGATCTCAGTGAAGAAGAAAAACAACTGACAAAAACAGAGCAGATAGACCAGCCCAAAAAGGAAAAGAATTTTGTGGAGAAAATGTTCCATCGTGCCGACACCTGGAAAAGTCGCATCATGAAATTCAGTAAGCCCAAACCTACCCCAAAAGAATACGACCTTGATAAAGACGCTCAAGTGGCTCATGCCAATATTGCTATCGTATCAAGTGGCATTATGGGGAAAGGCCCTGGTAAGTCTACAGAACGTGACTTCCTTGCCCAAGCGTTTTCCGATTTCATCTATGCCATCATCATAGAAGAGTTAGGAATTATCGGTGCATTTGCTGTTGCTTTTCTTTATGTCGTACTTCTCTATCGTACAGCACGTATAGCAAGTCGCTGTGAAAACAATTTTCCGGCATTCTTGGCTATGGGACTCGCCCTACTGCTGGTTGTTCAAGCCACTTTTAACATGATGGTGGCCGTTGGACTGGCTCCTGTTACTGGACAACCATTGCCGCTTATCTCGAAAGGTGGTACGTCAACTATCATCAATTGTGCTTACATTGGAACCATTTTGAGCGTCAGTCGGTCAGCCAAAATAAAGAAAAATAAAGAAATCGTACCAGAAATGGCGTAGATTGATAGAAAATGATTAATTTTGCAGTCATATTTAACGTATAAAGTATATGAACGACGAATTAAGAGTGATTATCAGTGGCGGTGGTACTGGAGGACATATCTTTCCTGCTGTGTCAATAGCCAATGCTATAAAAGTATTGAGACCGGATGCCAAAATCCTATTTGTCGGTGCTTTGGGGCGTATGGAAATGCAGCGCGTTCCTGCTGCAGGCTATGACATTAAGGGGCTGCCCATTGAGGGTTTCGACCGTAAACACCTACTGAAGAACATCAAGGTACTCTTTAAGATCTGGAAAAGTCAGCGTATGGCAAAACAAATCATCAAGGACTTCCGCCCACAGGTAGCTGTCGGTGTTGGCGGCTACGCCAGTGGCCCTACGCTGAACATGGCTGCGGCCAAAGGTATTCCCTGCTTGTTACAGGAGCAAAACTCTTACGCCGGTGTCACCAATAAACTTTTAGCTAAAAAGGCTGCCAAAATCTGTGTTGCTTACGAGGGTATGGAGCGTTTCTTCCCTGCCGAGAAGATTATGCTCACTGGTAATCCTGTCCGTCAGCAATTACTTGAGACAACCATTACACATGATGAAGCCGTACGTTCTTTCGGCTTAGACCCTATAAAAAAAACTATCCTTTTGGTAGGTGGTAGCCTTGGGGCTCGAACTATTAATGAGAGTATACTCTCACACCTCGATCTCATTAAGGGCTGCGACGTACAGTTCATTTGGCAGACTGGTAAATACTATAGCGCAGAGATTAGTGAACGGCTGAAAGGCCAGGAAATTCTCAACATGAAAGTTACCGACTTTATTACTGATATGGGTGCCGCCTACAAAGCAGCCGACCTGGTTATAAGCCGGGCAGGTGCAGGCAGCATCAGTGAATTTTGTTTGCTGGGCAAGCCTGTCATTTTGGTTCCGTCGCCCAATGTGGCTGAGGATCATCAAACCAAGAATGCATTTGCTCTAGTCAACAAGCAAGCAGCCCTTTACGTCAAGGACGCCGAAGCAGCTAAATTGCTGTTGCCATTGGCTATCGAAAGTGTCAACAACAGTGCCACTCTTAAGAGTCTGCACGATAACATCCTGCAGATGGCGCTTCCAAATTCTGCTGAAATCATTGCTAAAGAAGTGATTAAACTTGCTCAATAAGATGGATATTAAAGATATACAAGCAGTCTATTTCGTTGGAGCCGGTGGCATAGGTATGAGTGCCATAGCTCGCTATTTCATCAAGAAGGGACTTGTCGTAGCAGGATATGACAAAACCCCCAGCCCCTTGACTCGTCAACTGGAAAAGGAGGGTATGTTAATTCATTATACCGAAGATGTAGACCAGATACCTTATGTCTGCAAAAATCCACAATTGTGTCTTGTCATCTATACTCCTGCTATTCCTGCAGACCATATAGAACTTCAATTTTTCCGTAATGGTGGTTTTCAGATTCAGAAACGCGCTCAAGTACTTGGTACATTGACACGTCACCACAAAGGACTTTGTGTAGCAGGAACCCACGGTAAGACCACAACTAGTACCATGTGTGCCCACATCATGCATCAAAGCCATTTGGATTGCAATGCTTTTTTGGGTGGTATCTCCAAAAACTATGGGACAAACTATATACTATCCGATTCTGACTTTGTCGTTATCGAGGCAGATGAGTTCGATCGTTCCTTCCATTGGCTATCACCTTATATGTCAGTAATCACAAGCACTGACCCCGACCATCTGGATATTTATGGAACGAAAGAGGCCTATCTGGATAGTTTTTGTCACTACACAGAACTCATTCAGCCCGAAGGATCTCTCATCATCCATCGGGGATTGGAGATGCGTGAAAACATATCTACAGGGGTGCATCGCTACGACTATGCACTGAACGAAGGCGACTTCCATGCTGAAAATGTCAGAATTGAAAACGGTGAGATAACATTCGATTTCATATCACCCCTTGAAAACATTCGAAACGTTCAACTCGGACAACCAATTCCCATCAACATTGAAAATGGTATTGCAGCCATGGCTATGGCTCAATTGGCAGGATGTACAGCTGAGGAGCTCCGGTATGGTATGAAGACTTATGCTGGAGTAGAACGTCGTTTCGACTTTAAAATCAAGACGAATCGTCTGGTTTTCCTGTCCGACTATGCTCATCATCCGAAAGAAATATATCAAAGCGCCCGCAGTATTCGCGAATTGTATCGTGACCGTCAGATTACTGCCATTTTCCAGCCGCATTTATTTACACGAACACGTGATTTCTATAAGGACTTTGCCGATGCGCTGAGTTTGCTTGATGAGGTTATTCTCACCGAAATATACCCTGCTCGTGAGGCTCCTATCGAGGGAGTTTCCTCACAGCTCATCTACGATTGTCTGCGTCCTGGAATCAAAAAACAAATGATTCGCAAGGATGACGTCCTACAACTTGTCAAAAGCCGCACATTTGATGTACTTATCGTACTTGGAGCCGGTGACCTCGACAACATGGTTCCTCAGATGGTGGAGATATTAAAAGAAAAAAGTTAATAATTAAAGAAATTGCAGTGACCTTCAACTGGAAAAAATCAGCCGTCGTCTTGATAGACATCTCACTCACCGTCTATCTTTTCATGTCCGTCACGGTACTCAATAATCCGGACGAGCAACATGCTGTGTGTAATGAAGTAAAAATAGACATTCTACAAGGTGCGGTTAAAGGATTCCTCACTCCAGATGAAATCAAGTCACAATTGCAGCACGCCAGCCTCTATCCGTTAGGGGACCTCATGAATCAAGTAAACAGCCGTCTGATAGAAGAGGCTCTGTTGAAAAATCCGTTTGTTGAAACAGCACAATGTTATAAAACGCAATCCGGAAGCATTCATATCACATTATCACAGCGTTTGCCCGTTGTACATGTCAAGGCAGACAATGGCGATGACTATTATGTAGACACTCACGGCAATATCATGCCCAGCACCCAATTTGTCAGTGACCTCGTCATTGTTACGGGTCATGTAACAAAGCCATATGCTCAGAAAGTGCTGGCTAAGGTTGGCAATTTTCTGATTTGTAACAAGCTTTGGTTCAATCAAGCCGAACAACTCAACGTCTTGAATGATGGTTCTATTGAACTAATACCTCGCGTAGGCGACCACATCGTCTATCTTGGCATGCCTGTCAACTTGAGCCAGAAGCTGAAACGACTGGAGAAATTCTATCGCTTTGGACTCTCAAAGGCCGGCTGGAATAAGTATTCGTATATTAGTCTGGAATTTGACAACCAAATCATTTGTAAGAAAAGGAAATTATAATCTCATGACAATTAGTAAATAGTATCAAAATATGGCAGCAAAGGAATTTATCGTAGCAATCGAGTTAGGGTCATCCAAGATGACCGGTATTGCGGGCAAGAAGAATCTTGACGGCAGCATTCAGGTGTTAGCATGCATCAAGGAAGACTCTTCGTCATTTATCCGCAAAGGTGTGGTATACAACATTGACAAGACTGCCCTGTGCCTGACCAACATCATCAGCCGTTTGGAAAAACAGCTAAAAACGCACATCACACAAGTTTATGTTGGCGTTGGTGGACAGTCAATCCGCTCTATTCGCAATGTCATCACCAAAGATCTTCCTGGTGAAACTCAGGTGACACAAGACATGGTTATTGAACTGATGGATGCAAACCGCAACATGAAATATCCTGATCAGGAGATTCTTGATGCTGCGGTACAGGAATATAAAGTCGATTCACAGTTGCAATTGGAACCTGTTGGCATTCAATGCTCACGTATTGAGGGCAATTTCCTGAACATTTTGCAGCGCAAAGCATTCAACAAAAATCTGAACAAGTGCTTTGAGACGGCTAATATCAATATTGCTGAGTTCTATCTGGCACCATTGGCATTAGCAGACAGTGTACTGACAGAGACAGAACGCCGTTCTGGATGTACACTTGTCGATATCGGTGCTGATACGACTACTGTCAGTGTCTACTCAAAAAATATTCTCCGCCATTTAGCAGTCATCCCCTTGGGATCCAACAACATTACCAAGGATATTGCCTCGCTTCAAATGGAAGAGAGCGATGCCGAGAAGATGAAGTTGAAGTATGCATCAGCCTATACTGAAAACAACGACATTGACAATAACATGAAGTATTCCATCGATCAAGACAGACAGGTGGATACACGAAAATTCATTGAGATTGTTGAGGGACGTCTGGAGGAGATTATCGCCAATGTATGGTGTCAAGTTCCTGAAGAATACTGCGACAAGCTCTTGGGTGGTATCATTCTCACTGGTGGTGGTTCCAACATGAAGGAAATCGAAAAGGCTTTCCAAAATTATACGCATATAGAAAAAATTCGTGTCGCCAAGTTCGTTACGCAGACCATTTCTTCGCAGATTCCAGAAATCAACGCACATGATGGACGCATGAATACCGTATTGGGATTATTAGCAAAAGGTGACATCAATTGTGCTGGCCGTGAATTAGATTCCAATGGTGATCTCTTTGCAACCCAGAAACCAGTTCAGACAGAAACGGCCAGCGAACAGCGACGCGCCCGTACTGCTACGGAACTGCCAGCCGGCGTCATCCGTACTGCTGAAGAGATTCGGCGTGCTGAGGAGGAAGCTCGGATGAAACGCGAGGAAGAAGAGCGTATTGCCCGCGAGGAAGCAGAGGAAAAAGCCCGCGAGGAAGCACGTATCCGCAAGGAGAATAGCACTTGGAATAAGATTGGTCGCTGGTTAAGTAACGCAGCCAAGGAGATTGTCAAGGAAGAAGAATAATTCATAAAAATCAAAAATAGTATGGACAACAACATATTACTAGACTTCGGCGATCCCGAAAGAGAGAACAGCATCATCAAAGTAGTGGGTGTTGGTGGAGGTGGCGGCAATGCCGTCAATCACATGTATCGCGAGGGAATTCACGATGTGACCTTCGTACTCTGCAATACTGACAATCAAGCCCTCAATGATTCCCCCGTACCCGTACATTTACAACTGGGTAAGGAAGGTCTCGGTGCCGGAAACAAGCCAGAGAAAGCCCGTGCCGCTGCCGAAGAGAGTCTAGAAGACATCAAGCAGATGTTCAATGACGGCACACGCATGGCCTTCATCACTGCCGGCATGGGTGGTGGTACTGGCACTGGTGCTGCGCCCGTCATTGCCCGAATCTCCAAGGAAATGGGCATCCTCACTGTAGGTATCGTCACCATCCCCTTCCGTTTCGAAGGCGACCGCAAGATAGATCAGGCTCTCGATGGCGTAGAGGAGATGAATAAACACGTAGATGCTTTGCTGGTAATCAACAATGAACGACTACGCGAAATTTATCCTGAACTCACCGTACTCGATGCTTTCGCCAAAGCTGACGACACACTCTCTGTTGCAGCCAAGAGCATTGCCGAGATTATCACCGTACACGGACTCATCAATCTTGACTTCAACGATGTAAAAACCGTACTCAAGGATGGTGGTGTAGCCATCATGTCTACTGGTTATGGCGAAGGTGAGGGACGTGTCAAGAAAGCCATTGAAGATGCTCTTAATTCGCCGTTACTCAATGAGAATGACGTCTTCAACTCCAAGAAAATTCTGCTTAGCATCTCGTTTGCAGGCACGAAGGATGGTAAAGACTCTCTGATGATGGAAGAGATGAACGATGTCAATGACTTCATGGCGAAATTTGGCAACGATTTCGAGATCAAGTGGGGACTGGCCACCGACCCAGAGTTAGGCAAGAAGGTGAAGGTTACCATTTTGGCTACTGGTTTCGGTATTGACCGTGTCGACGGTATGGCTAACCACCGCCAGCGTCAGAACACGATTGAAGAAGCAACCCGTCTGGCTGCTGAACAAGAAGCCGAAGCACAGCGTCAGGACCGGCGTAATCGTTATTATGGTGGTGATGGCCAGAACCGTCGTTACAAGCGTCGTCCACACATCTACCTATTCCGTTCTGAAGACCTTGATAACGACGATGTTATCTCGGCCGTTGAACAGACGCCAACTTACAAGCGCACCCGTGAGATACTAGACAGTATTTACCAGCAGGCCAGTGGCGAAGAGGTACAGCAAAAAAATGAAGCACCAGCCGAGGTTGTCCAGGGAACTATTAAATTCTTTACGTAAAAGAGACTGTCTTATTCCTTTCTCTTAATGTATTCGCGCGGTGACTGGCCATAACGTTTACGGAAGCATTTACCGAAATAGCTGGAGTCTGCAAAGCCAGAACGGAAAGCTATTTCGGCAATGCTGAGATTGGTGGTCTGCAGCAATTCTACGGCGTGTGACAAACGGAATTCCTTGATAAGGTCGACAGGGGCAAAACCTGTCTGGCCTTTTACTTTTTTATAAAAGGCTGAACGTGAGAGTCCCATCTCTGCAGCGATGGCATCGACGTTGAACTCCGTATTCGGAATATTCTTACGGATGATACGGTGCAATTTGTCAATAAACTCATCGCCGTCATCAGGTTTGGATGTTAGCTTGGCCAGCCGTTGACTGATGTATATCTCGTTACGCATACGGTTCATCTGCAGGATGGTACGGATGACGAGCCAGGCTATGAGGGCTGCAATGAGGAAATAGATGAGGTATGCCCACCATGTGGCCCACCAAGGCGGCAGTATGTGGATGGTCAGCTGGGCTGAGGAGTGCATGGTCGGATTAGCATCGTCAATAGCTTCGACGATAAATGTATAGGTACCTGGAGGCACCTCATTATATGACCCCACACGATGTTGTCCACTATAGCGCCAGTCGCGGTCGAAGCCTTCCAGTCGGTAGCGATAGCTGGTGCTGCCGTGGTTCTGGTAGTTGAGGGCGGCAAATTCTATCGTAAAAGCATTCTGGTCGTGTTTTAGCTCCACTTGATGCGTATAGGCAAGGGCTGTCTCGCCAATATAAGCTTGATTGTCAGTCACCAGATTGGTGATAAAGGTGCGATAGTCGGACTTCTTGTTATGCAACTGTTCGGGATGAAATGTCAGGATACCTTGCTTACAACCCATCCACAATTGCCCATTATGGCAGCAGAGTGCCGATGCCTCTTCCATTTCAACAATGGGCAGACCATCGTAACGATCGAAATTACGGACACGTCCTGTTTGTTGGTTATAGCGTGAGAGTCCTGCCTCCGTAGCAAACCACAGCTGGCCATGCAAATCTTCCACAATGGAATAGATAACGTCGTTGCGCAACCCCTCTCGTGGACCGAGTGAGCCACCACCCAGTTTCTGCAAACCTCCTCCAAACGCACCTATCCAAACTTGTCCAGACTGATCACGATAGAGTGTATAAATATCGTTGTTGGCAAACAAGGCATCGGGTTGGTCACGGTAAATAGTAAAACGGATGTCGGCAGGGCGCTTGAAATGGGTATCAAGACTCATCAGTCCGTCAATGGTACCCACCCAGAGCCGTCCATTCTCATCTTCCACGATGTTGCGTATCTCCGTGTAGAGACCATAGGCAGGATAGCGCCTCAAACCGTGCTGTTTATGATAGAACTCCAAATGTCCTTGTTTTTCAAGAACGAGATTCAGTCCACCGTCCAGCGTGCCTACCCAAACATGCTTCTGCGAATCGATATAGGTCATATAGACGTTATTGCCGCTGATACTCGACGGATTACCGGACTCGTGACGATAGTGAACCGCTTGTATCCAATGGTCTGAATCATCTGGAGAGTCGATGACAACCAATCCGTCGCCCTTTGTTGAGAGCCACAGTCGTCCTTTGTCATCTTCCATTGCATGATAGACAGCTCCAATGCCATACTGCTCGTAAGGTAGTTTTCGCAGCAATTGTCCATCCGTCCGATAGATGTATACATGACGGCTACGTGTTCCCACCAGGATTTGTCCGTTACGCATCTGATAAAGACAGCGTACACCCGTTTGATCGTCATCGGGCAGGGAGATGAGACGGAAAGGACTATACGGACGACTCAGACAATAAATGCCCTCATTCGTCGTGGTGACCCACAGCAGACTGTCGTGGTCGATGTAAAGCTGTGAATACTTGCTGATACCTGCTGCACTGACCATCGTCTGCAAGAGACTGTCCTGCTGACGTTGTACTGCATCATTCTTGGCCATCGCTGCCATCAACTTCTGACGGTTGCCGTCACGAAGTGTAAAAAGTCGATAGTCGCGGCCGACATAATACATATATCCCAGACTCTTACCAACAGCATCGTGGTAGAGCTGAAAGGTCTGAGTATCTATCTGTCCATTGGAATCGAACAGCTTACTGATGTGGACACCTTGTTGGTCTGCATAAGCCATAAGCAACGTCTTGTCCTTGGTAAGCAACAAGATGCGCCCTTCGGCTGTACGCTGAATCTTGATAATCTGCAGGTTCTTGGTATGTGTCTTAAGTTCGTCATTGACGGCGTGGAAACATTCTGTCTGACGATTGAAAGTATAGAGTTTCCAGTCGACGGTCTTTAACCAAAGGTTTCCTTGGGCATCTTCGGCCATGCTCTCAATCTTACGTGGTGGAATATCGGAATGTGCCTTGGCAGGTTTATTGAAAACCACGAAGTCATTACCGTCGAAACGACACAGACCATACCACGTGCCAAACCACATGAATCCATCGCGGTCTTTCAAAGCACACGACACATTGTTTGACGGCAGTCCTTCATTGGTAGTGTAATGCTCGGAAATGACAGATGACAGAGGCAGTGCATGACCACAAACAAGCCACGCAAACACAAAAGCCAGTACACAAAAACACCTTCGTACCTTTGTCATGGGGACAAAAGTACGAAGAATTTCTGAAAGCAGCAAAAAGATTAGCTTATTTTTGCAATCCAAAGTCCGCCTGTTGGGCTTCTACCTCCTGAAGCATCTTGTTTTTTTCGGCTTCGGAGAGGGTAGGAGTAGAGAGTGTGGAATGAGGAGTGTTGAGTGTTGAGTGTTGAGTTTGCGATGTCCTAGATTCTCTAGAAAGGCCAGATTCTGAATAGCACATCGGCAGGTCGTAGGGTACACTTTCTATCTCTAGTTCGGCAGGGGTAGGGGCATGGGTGCCAGGGAACTGCACTTCAGCCTTGATCTTAATGCGACCAGCCTGGCGTGTCGAACGAATCAGCACTGGCGCAGAGCCCCATTCTACAGCACGCGGATTGGCATTGATAGAGGCGTCGCCAATGATTTCGCCCTCGCCCTCTACGGTGAAGACGATGTTCTCCTTGGCTAAGCGGCGCACATGTCCCAAATCGTCGGTTACCTCACAGACAACGACAAGGAAGTCGGAACCGTCAGCCACGAGTGGCTTGCCCATGTCGTCAACGCGTAGGCGAAGCTTGGTGCTGCGGCGCGATGGCATTTTCTCTTCCTTGCACACCACCTTGCCATTGATGATACCCTCAGCCACCATTTTTACATTTTGCCATTTGCGCTGGGTGTAACTCCAATTGCGAGCCTCGAAGAAGTCCCAGGCATCTTTGAAGACCACGAGGCCTTGCTCTACGGGTTGAGTCCAGCAATGCTCACCATCGTACATTGTCAGACGGACGCTGTCACAATTGCTAAAGACGGTGACGTCTTTCTCTGAGAACTGCGTCATCTCGTGGGCGATGGTAACTATGGGCTGTTCCGTAGGCTGTTGTAGCACAGCAGCAAACATGTCAAAGGCCGTCTTCTTCTGACGGAAGGCATCATAGATGCCACCCCAATAAGGATCAGGGTGGTAGCCACGCTGATGGTCGAAGGGATGCCACTGACAACCACCGATAAACTGTCCCGTGGTGTGAAAGAGCTCCTGCGTAGAGCGGAACAAGCTTTTGGCTTGTTCAAGCATTGGTTGCTCACCCCACGAACGCGATGCGCGGTTCAGATTGTTATGGGCATACCAGTCGTCCACCAATTCGCCAAACTCACGTGTAAAAATGCACTGTTTGATCTTCTTGGGGTCTCCGATGGGTAAACCGTCGGATGCAAAGTCGTCGCCAGGCCAGCCGTACACCACGTCATAGTGGTCGGCAACACCAGCAGAATGGACGTCGGCGGCAGCTACTGGACGATAGGGATAGGGGTATTCGTCTTTTGTAATCTGAAGGGCCTGCAAGGCAAACTCCTCAGGGTAGCGCGTCTCGTTCAAGATGGGTTCCCACATCAGCACACAGGGATGGTTCCTGTCTCGACGGATGATATTTCGTGTATTCTCGTGTACCTTTTCGTCCCAGCCTTTTTCCTTGTTCCAATATTGCCAACCGGGAGTGGCTACAATGATAAATAGTCCCAACTCATCGCAGGCATCCATGAACGATGGGTCCTGCGGATAGTGGGCCGTGCGGATGATGGTAAAGCCAGCATCGCGTAAGCGTTTGGCATCACGCCATTGTTGAGAATTGGGCAGGGCATTGCCTACGTAAGCAAAGTCCTGATGGCGGTTGGCACCAATGAGCTGGTGATATTTCTTGCCGTTGAGGTAAAAGCCGGGCTGACGCCCTTGGGCATCATCCGTGCGAACAAATTCGAAACTACGGATGCCAATGCGGGTAATGCCGCCATCGAGGCTGTTCTTACCTTCCTTGATACGGGTAGCGATATGATATAAATAAGGCGTCTCTGGACTCCAAAGCTTGGGATTCTTGACGAGGAAGCACTGGGTGATGGTGCGCGTTTCGCCTGGGGTCAGCGTCAGTTTCGTTCGCTGAGGCTTAGCCTCAGCATACGGAACGAGGGTGTTTTCCACTATCACAGCATGAGGGCGGCTGTCGCTGTTGCGCACCTCGGTATTGACGAAGACCTCGGCACTTTTCTCGCTGATGTTGGCATAATGCACAAAAATGCCGCCGCCAGCCACCTTGTTTTCCTCAAGGGCATCGGTGATAGCCACCTTGTTTTTCGCCATGAGCCACACGTCGCGATAGATGCCACCATGATATGCGAAGTCGAGCTGTGCCTGCTTCTTGCCTGGGGGATAGGTCTTGTCGTCGCTGTTGTCAGCGCAGATGGCGATGACGAAATCGTCGCCCACACTATTAGGAAAGGGAATGGTGATGGGGAGGTAGGCGCCTTCATGCTCTTTGACCTTTTGGCCATTGACGTAAATCGTCTGCTTACCCATGATGGCCTCGAAGTGAAGCGTTACATCTCGACCTGCGCACTCTTTAGGCAGACGAAAGTGCTTACGATACCAGGCGATGCCCTGATAGTTGCGACAGCCACTGGCCTCGGCAGGCATCAGTTGAACGGTATGGGGCGTCGAGACCACCTCCCACGACTTGTCATTGAAATCAACTGTTTCCGCACCTGCGACATCGCCTAGATGGAAGCGCCAGCCGGCATTGAAGTTCCACACCAAGCGACCGCTATTTTCCAAGGGGAAGAGGCCTGCTACTAAGGTTTGTGCTATAGCATTTAAACCACAGATGGCACAGATTATACAGATGAGTTTTCGCATAGTTATTACCAATTATCTGTTCTGAATGATGATACAGGCAGACCATCGTGCATGAGGTCGCCTTCTACCCAATCCTTGAAAGCATAGCGCACAGCAATGGGCTTTTTCACCTCGTCGCAAACCACATAGACGCGGTTGCGTGAAACCCACACCTTTGTGGCAGGATGGAACACCTTGTCGTTGCCTGCCACCTCAAAGTTCTTGGAGGTTGTACCATGTTCGAAGTAAACCCATTCCTTGCTTCTGTCAAAGGACACCACAGCCGTATCGTTCTTAAACTCAACCTCTTTGTAGGTGGCGAACTCTGGCAGTCCTTTTTTGTCGTAAGTATTCGAAAGGGCGAGGATTGCCAAACGCTCTCCTGCCTGACGTTTCTTCCTGGGGTGAATGCCATATTCCAAACCAGCATCCATCAGCACAGCCATACGGGCATTCGGAATCATTGTTTCTGCCTTCGCCTGCTGTTCACGCAGATACTGACTGTCTTTCCACTCAATGAGCGAGTAGTCGTAGGGTGCTATCTGACAATAGTAGAATGGGAAGTCGCCTTGCTTCCAGTCAGCACGCCAACCCTCGACCATTGCCTTCAACAAGTCGGCATAGTAATCGTAGCGAGGAACGTTATCCTCGCCCTGATACCAGATGGCGCCACGCATTGTATAGCCTATGAGGGGTTTCAGCTGTCCGTTATACAAAGCAGTAGGACAACGCTGCTGTAACTTCTTGACATCCTCCTCAGTGATAATCTGTTGTACCTTGGGAAATGCCTTTAGCCAGTCTGCCTTCATCCACGCCTCGCAGGCAGAACCTCCCCAACTGGTACAGATAAGTCCCACAGGTACATCGAGCATTGAGCGCAGAGCCTTGCCAAAATAGTAGGCTGTGGCAGAGAAGTCGCGAACGCTGGCGCTGTTGGCTTCGTTCCATTGTCCTGTGACGTCCTGCTCAGGCGTCAACGACACGTGGCGCTTGACGGTAAACAGTCGCAGGTTAGCATCTTTGCAACGCAACAGTTCCTCTGTCGTACCTTCTACGGGCTGTTGCTTAAAGCCCTTCATCTGCATCTCCATATTCGACTGCCCGGCACATATCCACACCTCGCCAATCATCACGTTACGAAGGATGACGGCAGATGGTTCAAGAATCATCACTTCGTAAGGGCCACCAGCTTTTGGCGTTTTTACCTTCACCTCGAAATCACCTTTGTCATCAGCCTTCACCTTGTAGGTCTTATTGTCCCATGTGGTCATGATGCTCACCATTTTATTGGCATCCGCCTTACCCCAGATGTTGCATTCTGACTGTTGTTGCAACACCATATTGTCGCTAAAGAACTGGGGCAACTTGACCTCAGCATTTGCTGTGATGGCTATTAGCACAACGAAAGCGCAAATAAGTTTTCTCATATCTTATCCGTTTAATCCGTTCAATCCGTGGTCGTTATAATTATCGGTGGTTCGAGCAGTCCTGCTGGCAACAGCCCGTCACCCTTGGTGCGATATTTGGCGTTGGTCCAGATGCCGTCGTAGGGCGCTTTGCCTTGGTCAGCACCTCGCAGGGCATTGTGCCAAGTGTTCACCACCTCGATTTCTATCGTATTCTTGCCTTGATGTAGGGCACCGGTGATGTCTACCTCGTAGGGGGCCGTCCAGGCAATGCCGCAGTCTTTGCCGTTAATCCAGACGTGCGCAATGTCCCTCACGTTAGGGAATGACAGCCATGCACGACCTTGAGAAACTTCGTTCTTCTTCAGTTTCCACGTCGTCGTATAGCGGGCGTGACCACTGAAATAGCGGATGCGGTCGTCTGCATGTTGGCTCCAGTCAAAGAGCTGCTGGCTCTTGATAGTCATGCCAGACTCTTTGAAGGTGATATCCCAAGGCTGAGCCTTAGTTTGCTCCGAGGAAACAGGTAGTTTGCTCCGTGCAAACTGGATGTTTGCTCCGAGAAAACTATTCACTTGCCCGAAGCAAACAAACAGCGAGCCGTATGCAGGCAGGGTGAGTGTGCCAGAATAGTCGTACGAGACGTCCGTTAGGGGATTGTAAACCACCGCTTTTCCGTTGTTCTGACGGAAAACAGGCGAAATGGTTTGCTCCTGATGGGTTTGGTTGGACAGGAAATAAATGTCGAAGTTGTCGCCAGTACGATGGGTGAATGCAATACCGTCAGGTAGGATGGCGTCAGGCGGCAGATTAGCAAACGTAGCATCGTGATAGGGGTGATGCAGTATGAGTACGTGCTTCTCGGTGAGTGCAGCCAATCGCGAACGAATCTTCATCGGCAGTTTCATACCCTCTGGTACAACCAACACCTTGTAGTTGAAGGGCTGGGTGAGCAGGGCGTCCTTGTTCATCGAGTCGTACTTATAGCCGTGTAAGGGATTGATCCAATCCTTCAAATCGAGGATTCCGGCGGAATGGCGCACACCAACCGGCGATTCAATCATGGGCAAACCATGATTCGCCAGACGTTTGCGCTCTGAGGCTACACGTTCAGCACCAAACAAACCTGGCAACATCGGCACCAACTTGTCTGGAGTAAAGGCCCGCGAGGGAAGGTCATCACCCGTAAAGACTGCGATATCCACCACAGGGCGCCCCATTTGCAGGAGTGTCTGACAACGAGTGATATAATCGACAAAAGGCTTAGCTTCAGGGAACCACGTTTGGTCGCGCTGGAAGAAGAGGCCAATGCCGTCGAGGGTCATGCCTGGCTTGCGGTCGAGCCACGGGTTGTGGGTATTCACATGAAAGAAAAGTCGGTTCATGCCTAAAGCGAAGTTGCGGTCGAGCAGTGCCTTGATGTTGGCAGGTGTCTCGTCCCACACGCCCCGCACCTCCGTGAATCCTTCTGCCTGTACGACGTTTTTGCCATAGACATGGGCTCCGCTGATGGCGTCAAGCATATCGGTAGGCTTGTCGTGAGTAGGTGAATTGAGCCAGAATTCCCCCATCGGTACATCCACATATTTATAATGCTCTATGCCGTCGCTGACCATCGTGGGGGCAACGCTCTCTGATGACAGTTGCACACCATACTCGCGAGCCTTCTGGGCAACGGTGACGAAGAAAACCTCGTTAATAAGTTCATTGACGGTACGGCGGATATCGCGCAACGTCTCCTCGCCACCCCTCATCGGTACGCCAGCATAGATGGGCAAGAGGGGAAGAATATCGTACCCACGTCTGCGCTCAAACTCCTGGGCAAAGTTCCTGCTCCAGTTTTGCGAGCCACACTCCCAAGAGTCAACGTGCAGATACTTAATAGCCTTGTGGTTAGGACGGTTCATAAAGAGGCCAAACCAATTGTCAACCTGTTTTTCAACAGCCTTCCGCGAGAACTTGTCACACTCCAAACCCTTGGCACCACCAGCCGTTGCATTGGTATGCCCCGTTGAGGTATGTCCCATACGCAGGATGCGCCATTGACCTTCAGGCAGGTCTATCTCCAACAAATCACCTTTCATCTTCGTACAAATGATGTCCTCTGGACGCAGAAAATCGGTAAGTGTCAGTTCCTCTTCAGGTGATTCTGGGGCTGTACGCCACACATAGCCAGCCTTACCCTCCCAATTATCGATAAGAGGCCAACTGCTGAACTTGACGTTTTTCAGTCGCAACACAGGCTTCCATTTAGCTGCATCCAAGTCTTCAGCACCAGGTTCCGTACCCTCTGGCGTCCACTCCAAACGAAGGTACTTTGTGGTGGTGGGAGGGATGGAGAAGGTGGTATTGTAGCCTGTATTTTGCCAACCCTGACGTGGAGGTGTCAGTTGCTTGACCGTTTGAAAGAATACACCATCGGGTGAGGCCTTTACAGTCAGTCGCTGACATTGGATATTTGTGCCAGAGGGTTCTATCTCGATGTTACGTATCAACGTAGGTTTGTCGAACTCGTATTGAATCCAACAGGGTTCATCAGCACAATACACGCCCTTGGCATTTACTGTCACCTCAGGAGAGAAAGTCACCGTTGTCTTGGGTTCTCCCAAGGGTTCAGAAACAGGTACTGCATAGACAGCAATATCCTCATAATAATTCTCGTAGTGTTGAGGCTTAGACATTAAAAAATGGTGGAAACCTCCACTCATGATGGTGTCGCAGAAGACTATCTTTTGCATGGACTCTTCTGGAGAAATCCAGGGACCACCAGCAAGTGCAAAACCGTCGCAGACATGAATGCCCATATCCAAACCGAGGGAATCGGCTTGCACAAGAGCGTAATCCACCATTCGCCAGAAGTTCTCACTCAAGGCATCTGTTGTGCCTTGGTATTCTGGCCGTTCGGCAGCCCCACGAATAGGCATCAGGTAACAGCCGCCCAGTCCTACGTCCTTCATGGCCTGAAGGTCGGCCTTGATGCCCGCTTCTGATACAGCCCCATACATCCAGTACCAAAAAGTCCAAGGCTTATACGTGTCGGCACCTCGCGACAAAATCGCGAGGCACAGGAAAAGGGCAAGTGTGGTCAGTCGTTTCATAGCATCCGTGTAATCCGTTAAATTCGTTGTTTATCAATCATTCGAAGTGCAGGATGGCACTGATAGAACCTTTCCCCTTGCTCCAGTAAGGCTGTGCCGAGGGACCATTGAGGTCTGTTGTGTTCACCTTGTTGCGAACGGCAGGGATAGCCCTGAGGATAGAAATGCCTGTCTCTGGGAGGGTATACAGAATATGGTCGCGTCCGTCACGAGGCGTATAGACGCCCACCTTTCCTGTCATTAGCTCGATGCCAATGGCACCTTCGCCGGTGTTCAGCTTCATCCAATTGACATTCGAGAAATAGCCCTTGAACTCAGGATAATCCCATGACTCACCAGGAATGGGATCGTTGTAGTCGTTCTGCCAATAGCCATATTGCGGACCTTCCTGACGATTCTGCCAGACGCGATAGGGACCCTTACCTACCCATTGTTTGCTTTTCATCAGTTGCTCAGGATAGTCGAAGCAGATACCCATCAGGTCAACGACGCCATTGAAGTAATAGTCGACGTTCATATACACTCCGCCATCAGCCAGGAAGCGCCACGTTACCTTATTAATAGAACCATGCAGATAGTTGGCTACCAGCGTACTGTCACTGAAGGTAAAGCCGTCGAAGGCTCCCTGATCGTCATACTCCGTGTATTGTATCTTCTTCTGGAAGGCCTCCTTGTCGTCGTGATTATAGAAGCCATCCTGTGAACGGTCGGCACGCTTGGCAGCCACAAAACGGGGACCATTGCTGAACGACAGCTTCTTGCCATTTACATTGACTCCCATCAGCCTACCCGTCTTCTTGCTGAAGGTATATTGACGATTGCCATTCTGCACCAATAATTGGTCACCATCTTCTGTGTACGAATACTTCTGGGTATGTTCACGCAGAGTGTTCTTGTCGAATTTACCGGTCTTTGTCCAATGCTTGTGATGCCACGTAAAGATTTCCTTTCCATCCGGGTCGATAGCTGTCAACTCAATCACGTCAGCATCTGTCCTTTCGATTTTCAGTCGGGCTTTTTCACCAGGTGCAGCATCAGGTGAGGGGAGTTTCACTTCCTTGATGACCTTGACGTCCGTTTCTCCGTAGGCAGGCATCTTAAGCAGTCTGTAGCTGAACTGGCAGTCCTTCAGGTTGATGAAGTTATAGCAGTTCTGAATGGTGAAGGCACCGCTGTCAAAATACAAGACCTGCACAGGACTCCACACCTCGCGGATGGTATAGAATGAACCTTCCTTCTCCATGTGAGGACCAACGATGCCATCGCTGCCGAAGTTGCCCATGCAATCCACTATATTATTCTGGTCTGTGCGCACCACGCCTTGATCCATCAGGTCCCACAGGAAGCCGCCGGCACAACGGGGATTGCTCATCATCAGCTTCCAGTAGTCCTTCAGGCCTGCCCCATGACCGCCGTCATACAGTCCATGCAGGAACTCTGTAGGCATGAAAATCTCCTTCTGGCGCATATAGTCTGCCGTCTCACCCCACGAACGATAGTGCTTCGTCTCGAAGCCGTTACGATTGGCCCAGGGGTAGAGAACGACGCGCTGCTGAGGGTCGAACTTCGCAAATACTGACTCCAGTTCGTAGTTAAAGCCGCCTTCATTGCCATTGCTCCAGAAGATAATGCTGGGATGGTTGACGTCGCGGGTCACCATTTCCTCTACAATCTGACTGCCCACAACCGTTTCGTGTGCCCAATGCCAGCCTGGCTGTTCACATTCCACATAGAGACCCAGCGAGTCGCAGGCATCCAGAAACTCCGGGTCGGCGGGATAGTGCGAGAGACGAACAGCATTCATGTTCATGCTCTTAATCAGTAGCACGTCCTCAATATTTTTCTGCATAGACAGCGTACGGCCTGTTTCAGGACGGAAGCTGTGGCGGTTGACGCCCTTCATAATGACCTTCTTGCCGTTGATGAAGATGCCATCTTCCTTATCACCATTATACGTGTGACGATATTCAATGGTGCGGAAGCCAAACTTCTGGCGCTCTATGTGGAGGGTACGACCCTCTGCGTCTTTTAACGTGAAGACGGCAGTGTAGAGGTTGGGCTGCTCGGCATTCCAGATCTTGATACCATTAACACTGAAGTTTACCTTCGCCTGGTCGCTGCCCACGGGGAAAGCAGGGCTCTGCGCTACCTTCTTCCCATTGGCGTCGATGATATCGACGCATAGAGAACTGCCTGGCACTGCCCTGTTTAGGAAGACGTCGGCCATAAAGGAACCATCCGCCTTCGCATCAATAGCCACGCGCTGAATATTTCGGGCTGGCTTACTGACAATGAATACCGGGCGCCAAATGCCGCCAAAGTTCCAGTAGTCAGCACGGCGCTCGGCCATGTTCACCTGCGGATTGGTGCTTTCCTTCAACACCTCCACTTCTAAACGGTTCTTCTTTTTACCGAAGAACACACGATCAGAAACATCTATTGTATGCCGCGTAAAGCCACCCTGATAGGTGCCATTGCCTGCCTTACGACCATTAATCTGCACACGTATCTCCGTAAAGGCAGCCTCAAACACCAACAGAATCTGTCTGCCAGCCCACTCGGCAGGAAGCGTAAACTCATGCTTATACAGTCCTTTTTCGTCGGCTATACCTTCTGGGGTTGCCTTGCCATAGAAACGCATACCATACTGATATGTGCCGAAACCCTGCAGTTCCCAGCATGATGGCACGCCAATCTTAGTCCACTTTCCGCTATTACGACCATCCGTACAATAGAAGTCCCATTGCACCATATCTTCACAGCCGTGACCACTCAGATATTGCCGTTCAGTCTCTGCCGACTGCGCCAGTGCAACGCTGGTAGTGATTGCCAATACTGTCAAAAGAAAAGTTCGTCTCATATATAGCTATACCTTATTTATATATGAGACGAACTAATAGGCTATTTGTCCCTATTAGAAGTAATAGGCTAAGGCTATCTGCCAGGCATTGGCCTTAGCCTTGCCGCGAACAGTATCCCATGTAGCACTTGCTCCTGATTTGAAATCAACTTCACCAGTCTTACCCAGAGCAATGTTATAGTTGGCGGACAGTTGTAAGTGATCCATTAATAACAGCCCCAGACCAATATTGGCGCTGACGTTCGAACTTCTGAGCGTCCACTCGGCAGCCTCATCAAACAACTTCTTGTCTTTGTCACCGACATTGAATCCAAACTGAGGACCGGCAAAAATGAAGATGCTGGCCGTACTGCCCAACCCTACTCCATATCGTACGTTAATAGGCACCTGGATACTCTGTTGTTTCAGTTTTTCAGTAACGGTATTGTTCTGCGTGTTATACACCTCTATCTCAGCCTCGCGGTAGTCGTAGAGGGCTGCAACATCAATACCCAGACCCACGATAGGCAGCGTAATTTTGATAGTCGGACCTGCAAAATAACCTGCCTTGTTCTTAAACATATCCTCAACACTACTGTTGCTGACTGTCATTTGGGTCAGATTCAAACCACCCTTCAGACCAAACTTTACCTGGGCTTGTGACGGCATAGCAATCGCTACAGCCATCAGCATCATGACCAATAATTTCTTCATATCTCTTATATTTTATCTCTTAGTGTCTTTGTCTGCGTACGCTGACACGAGCATTGCCTGATGGGGCATTGCCACCGTCACTGCTTTTGCTACGTCCGCTCTTTGCCTTGGCAGCACGTCCACTCTTTTTTGCCCCCTTCTTAGCAGCCTTGACATTCTTTACGTCCAGCTTGGCTATAGAGTCCAACGAGTCTTTCTTATGCTTGTCACCGAAGATATTCTCTTCAAAGGCCTTCAGTTCTGCCTCAATCTTCTTCTGCTCCGCAGCCAATGCTGAATCGTTGGGACAATATTGTGCCAACGTCTTACCCAGCATGTTGTTGGTTTTGTAAATCTTACCCTCATAACGATTCATGGTGAAGTAGTCCTCCATGGACATCGTTGCGGCGTTGTTCAGATTTGACGTCATCACCGTCTGGCGACTCAGGAATGGTTCCAGATCAGAGTATTTCACCCAGAAAAGCGGGTATTTCGAGGCCTCTCCGCCGAAGTCATCCTCACGCAGCATGACAGGGCAGATGCTCTGCACCTTACGATGGAAGGTAGAGTTGGCATCGTCGAAGTAGGCACTCTCCTTGAGGTAGTACAGCTTCACCTCTGCCGATGGAATATCGCTATTGTCTACGCGCACCTTACCGTCCTTCTCCTCATAGAAGATGTGGTAGTTGTCCAAGATGGTTTTCATCGTCACCTTGGCCGAGTCAGTAAACAACTCGTTGCCGTCCAAACGGTACTCATACACGGGTATATAGCCGTTCAGTGCCAGCTTGAAGACGTATGTAAACAGGTTCAACTGTTTGTCAATGGGTTCTACGGGATAGTACAGTCCGGCATTGGCATCCTGATTGAGGTCCAACTCACGGTAGATGTCACGACGCCACACGACGTTCTCCGGCATTTCCACTGCTGTAGGGAACATCAGTTTGGCACGCATCGTCATGCCTTGATTCTGCTGTCCCTGCTGACCTTTCTGCTGTTGGGCAGCATTAGGCTTCTGTGGTCTACGCGCTTTCGGCTGAGCATTGACAGCTCCTGCCATCAGCGTTATCATTAGTAAGAACAATACTCTTTTCATATCTTCTATTTTTTATTGCAGTAGCAAATTTTTCACTCTTCACTCTTCACTCTTCACTCTTCACTCTTCACTTTACAATGACCTCCATCGATGCATTCAGCTTACGCTGTATGCCATCTGGACCGATAGCCGTCACACGTGATATATAGAAGCGCTTGTTGCGCTGCAGCTTGCGGAAGGCATCCTTCTGACGGGCCGAGAAGTTGGCACCGTCGCTGACCATCGGTACGGCATTACCCATATTGTCGAAGAATACGGTCTCGAAACTCTGCACCTTGAAGGCTATATCCAGGATGCCGTCATCGATGGCGGCACCAATGCCGTCAACAACCATTAGCTGACCTTTCGACAGACCGCCGCCCTTGTAACGTATCGGACTACCACTCTCATCCTTCATGGCGATATACGGTGTGGGGTCTGGCAGACGGCGCACACGGAAGGTGAACTGTCCCATCTGTTGCGGACGACCTGTATTCGTGCTGGTCACGGTAATGGTGACATTCTGACCTACTGCCGTTGGACGGGCAATATAGCGTCCAGGACCCACGGGTTGCAACGTACCGCCCGACATCGTTGCCTGAACCTTATTCACAGGCACGCCAGGCACTGAGACGCTTAACGGGTTGTTGTAGCCGGCATAGAGTACATTCATGAGGTCGGCACTGACAGTTGCCGAGGGGTCGACAACGGTATATTTCTGTTCGAAGTCACGCTTTAGCAGCTCACCGTTACCATTCTCCACCTGAATGTAACCAGATAGTGTGAAGTCTCCCGTTCGACCAGTCACCGTCTCATAGATTCCACCTGGCAAGTTCACTTCCTTGCCACCAATGAATATCTGTGGTTGCTGAGTGGTGTCGACGGCAGCCATCACGATACGTGCCGAGAACTTGTCACCACGTACGATGGTCTGTGAGTTAGGAATGACAAAGGCATTGAGGGCATTCACACGGATATCCTTCACGTCGATATTCGATACCAGTGTGTGCAGTACCGCACCTTCTGCATAGCGTACGTCGTTCTGTAACTTGCTCAACAGAGTGACAGCGGCAGAGGTTGGCATCGACTCAAACATATATTCCTGCCAATTCTTGCCCATAGCCACAGCATCCTTGGGAATATCAGTAGTCAGGTTCGAGGCTATCGTCTTTTTCTGGTGGTAGTCAGTCACCATACCCAACAGGGCATTACGGTAATTATTGATGGCGTCGTATAATTCCTTGCCACGTCCGCGTCCAGGAGCCAGCATCACCTGTGTGGCAGCTTCCAAATCCTCCTTGTTACGGATGTTGCGTACATCACCGTCCTTGCCGTCAGCCTCTTGCACAATAGCCAATTTCAATTCCTCAGCCAACCCGTAGAGCTTATCGCTCATCGCTTTCACCTTCTGCGACTTGTCGTACCACAGTTTCACCTTCTGAGGGTTTTTCTTCATCTGTACGGCAAAGTCATCGTATATGGTCTGGTTCTCCTTGGTGGCGTTCAGCGTGGTGCGCTTCAGACTTTCCTCCACGAGGGAGAAGCCGTTGAGCACCTCGGTAGAGACGTTCAGCGCCAGCATCGCCATCAGAACGACGTACATCAGATTGATCATCTTCTGACGCGGAGAAACGGGTCTTTTCTTAATTGCCATTATCTTTTTCCGTTATATCGATATGTCGTTATGTCGACTCTATATCCCTTATATATTTGCTCTTACTTGCATAGCCTCGATCATACGGGCATAAATCTTGTTCAGCTCAACAATTTGCTCGGCCATGTGACGAGTCTGCTCATTGATTTCGTCGATGGTACTGATTTGTGCCGAGGCACTCTTCAGCTGCATTTCGTAAACGCGGCTGATTCCTGTCAGCGTACGGTTCAGGTTCTCCATCTCCTCAGAGTCACGTGTCAGACGCTGGCTCTGTTCAGAAACCTTCTGCAGCATTTCAGTCAGACGGTTCAGTTCGTCAACATAATTCGAGGTGGCATCCTTCAGCTCCTCGGCCATATCGGCAGGAACCTGAGCACCGGCAGGAGCGCCAGCCACGCCACCGCCACCGATGACACCACCGCCACCAACGACACCACCGCCGATGGCACCTCCGCCACCACCGGCAAAACTGATGGCTCCGCCTTCAGCGTGTCCTGCAGATTCACCTTCCCAACGGGCGGCCTCGTCTCCGTTGCCGACAACACCGCCGACAGTGCCGCCACCATTAATGACAATGGTACCTCCGCCTGCTACGGCAGGAGCCACCGTTGCAGTATTCTCTCCCTCTTCACCAACATGGATGTCGAGGTCCATGCCGTCGGTGGTCTTATCGAACGGACGGTCGAAGGCAGAGATAAAAAACACGAAGACCTCCGTACCCATACCTAAGAACAGGAAGAAGTTGGCTCCTGGCAGGTGGGTTAGTTTGAAGAGTGTACCCAGAATCACAATCGAGGCACCCCAGCTGTATGCGTAGTTCAGAAACGTCTGGCCTGGTACGCTGTCCATCCACTTCTGCAAGCGATAGACGATGTTCAGTTTGCTATATGTTGTCATTGTACTTTACACTTTATGCTTTCACATTTCTCACTTCCTTTTCTTTCCCTTGGTCTTGATCTTGTCGCTGGTGGTATTTGCCAGACTGCGCACACAACGGAATCCGATGTAGCTTCGGGGCTGGTTCTGGTATTCATACGAGCGCCAGGCAGAACGGATATAGCTTTCCGGATCCTTCCATGAACCGCCGCGTACGCTCTTCTTCTTCAGACGATAAGGATCTTCCTTGGCAGCATTGTATTTCAGCTGCGGGTTAATGTCGTTCATCGACTCCACGCCAGCTTCGGTATAGATAGTCGAACACCATTCGGCAGCATTACCTGCCATATCATAGAGTCCATTGGAGTTGGCCGAATAGATACCTACACGGCTGGTAATCAGGTTGCCGTCCTTGGTATAGTTACCGTTGTCGGGCTTGAAGTTGGCATAGAAGCAGCCATTGCCAGTCATCACGGCCTCGTTCTCCCATGGGAATTCGTTTTGGTCCTTACCACGGGCAGCATACTCCCACTCTGCCTCGGTCGGCAGACGGTAGCGCTGTACGAAACGGGCGGCAGCACCCAGCCCCTTCAACAGATATTCCGTACGCCAGGCACAGAAGGCATTGGCCTGTTCCCACGTCACACCCACAACAGGATAGTCATTGTAGGCGGCATTCGAGAAGTAGTAGCGCATGTATGCCTCATTGTCGGCATTGGGGAAGTCATTCACCCAACAGGTGGTATCGGGATATATATTAACAATGTACGTGTTAAGGAAGTCCCACTCACCCGTGTACTGACGGTTGATGGTCTCACGGACTATCTTGCCCTCATCGTCGATATATGCCGTATCCTTCGAAATCCATATCTCCTCATTGGGATTGGGACGGATGTCGGTGTTCAGGATGCGCTCCTCGGGGTTGGTACGATACTTGCGCTTGGCAGCTTCCGTATAGTCGTAAATCTCGTAGCGATAGTTCATCTGACGCCAGTCGAGCAGCTTTTCACCTGTCACAGGATTGGTCACATACAGACTCTCAAAAGCACGCAGTTCATCCTCATTGGGCTTGCGCGGCAGCGACTTCTTCCAGTTCAGGTGGGGCTTGATGGGGTCGCCGTTTTTGTCTTCCTCAATCTTGTAGCTCTCGTCGCCACCATACGCTGGGTCAGCCAGACGCTCGCGCAGAATGGAGTCGCGGACGTAGTTGACGAACTGACGGTACATCGAGTTGGTAACCTCGTGCTCATCCATCCAGAAACCCTCTACCGAGATGTCCCTGACGGGTGTCTGCTTACCCCATAGGGAGTCCTGCTTGTCGATACCCATCTTCAGGTGACCACGTTTGATGAGCGTCATGCCATGAGGCGTAGGTTCCGAGAAAGCACGTCCACTGGCGCCAGTCACTTCACCGCCTGAAGCCGATGCATGCTTGCCGCCCAGACAACCTGTCAGCACTACTACCATCACGGCAGAAAACATCATGATTATACTTTTTTTCATATCTTTGTTTTTTATTGCGGTAGCAAATTTTACACTTTCCACTCTTCACATTTTACTTACAATATCCTCACACTCTGATGACGGTTGCGCCCTTTCTTGTAGAGGTTCAGCTCCGTCTGGTAGCCCACAAACAGCTCATGACTGCCCTTGCCGATACCAATAGCCGAGGTGTAGGCCTCGTAACTATAGCCGATGCTGATGCCGTGGAAGAGTCCTCCGATGAGTGCTGTCACGCTGGTTTTTGGGCTGTAGGCCAATCCGGCATAGAACATGCGACCCTCGTGAGTGTACTTCACACGTGCTGTCACATCCACCCTATAGGCCGTCCCATCGGTACGTGCCAACACAGAGGGATGTATAGTCAATAACGGATTCTTCAGCTGAATATTGTATCCACCTGTCAAATAATACGTTCTGCTGACGTTAAGAATGCTTTTTTCACCCAATTCAATGGAGGGAGCGGTAGCATGCTGCATCGACAGTCCGGCATACCATTTCCGGTGTTTGTAGTACAGTCCCGCAGCCAGATCCAGTGCCGTTCCGGTCTCGTCGGTCTTCGAGAAAACAGGGTCGCTGGTGTTTTCCAAGTCTACCTCACTGCCCTTGAACTTCTCGCTAAGCATGCCTATCTGGATACCGGCACTGAGCTTTCCGCCTGCCAGCCGGAGCTGGTAGGCATATTGCAGGGCCAGCCGCTGGTGGGTAAACAGACCGATGTCGTCGTTCATCAGCTGCAGACCGACACCATGATAGGCGCCAATCAGGTACAGCGGCATGTCGGCACCGATATACATCGTCTTGGGGTTGTGCTCGAATCCTGTCATACTCATGGCATAGGCACCAGCTACGTTGATGACATTCTCTTTACCTACGGTAGCTGGATTGAATTCAGGCTCCATCGTCCAATAGTGGGCGAAGGAGGGTTCTTGTTGCGCCATCATCCTCGTTGTGACCATGAGCAACACGCCTGTTATGAGCCAAAAACGTCTACACACGTCATAAATAACGCAAATCAAAGAAGATTATTGCGTTTCTGCCAGCCACTTTTTCATCGATGAGCCGTTTTGGGGGCAGGTTTTGGGGTCAGTTGGCAGTGAGATGGAGTGTCTTGAAAATACGTTGTTTCAATGATTCTGCCTGCTCTGGTGTCAGCAGTTCACAATCATCAAGATGGGTTAAGATGTCGTAGGCTTTCAGATAAGCAGCACGTATTTGCGGAGCAGCAGATAAATAGGAGGCCCAATACGATTCATTATCGGGCGTACGGTCCATCACGTAGCTGATGAAGTCATCATCAAGAAGGAATTGTTCTACCTGTGTGTAAATTGCTCTTTTCACGTGTTTCGTCATTTTCTGATATAAAGACGAAGCAACGTGGGGGGTGTCATCAATAAATGAATACTTTTTACCTTCTTACCGTTTTACCTTTTTTACATGGCTGCCTCACGGAGTTTCAGCATACCGCGGTGCATCAGATTTCGTACAGAATGATAGTTCATCTTCATGATGTCGCATATTTCATCATACTTACGCTCCTCTAAATAATATAAGGTAATAGCCTGACGCTGGCGACGGGTCAGATTCTTCATCAGATGTGCAACCTTTGCCGACTGCATCAGAGAGTGCTCCTGGGTCATATAGTCACGCTCTACATCTTCTGCTGCATGGCGGTACTCATACGATTCTATTTCATTGGGTGTGGAGAATGTATGACGACGGAACTCGTCAAGCAAGCGATTCTTCAATGAAATAAGAAGATAAGACCCCAAATTGTTGATGGCATATTTGTCATGACGCTTACAGTATACTTTCACAAACACGTCATGGATGCAGTCTTTCAACAGCTCCTGATCGTTTGTCAACTTAATACCATAATTAAATAACATGTTGACATACATGTCGTAAAGTTCTGCGAAAGCGTTGTCATTGCCTGCACAAAAAGCTGTCATCAATTGCTGGGTGCGCTCTTTCTGATTAATAGTAGCCATAATGAAACGGACTTTATATTTTGATAGTAGTTTGTTTTTTCGTTGGCAAAGTTAGGCAAAATTGATTTAAATCAATCACAAAAACCGTTAAAAAAATAGGAAAAATTGGTATTTTCCACTTTTTTACCATTAATTTTTCATTTCTCACACACTGGTTTTACCATGCTATTACCGCTTTCTAGCGCATATCTCAACGGAACAAAGCATTAAGAAATTACCCATTTCATCAAGAAAGCAGCGTAGTACATCATCTATTACAACACAACTCAGTATTTCTAAGACTGCCATCTGAATGCCTTGACTTTGCAAATTCAGTTAATTTGGTCAGCAAATTCAGTTAATTTGGTCACCAATTTCAGTGAATTTGGTCTGCAATTTCAGTGAATTTGGTCTGCAACTCCTTTTACACAACAAAAAAACACATGAAAGAATAGGTTTTTAGAAAAAATACATTACCTTTGCAAACAAAATATCCTATCATTCAACATTGATACCAATAGAACGAAATACATCATTAGAATTTATGAAATAAAAGTATTTATGAAACGTAACATGCTGCTAACCTTGGCCGTCCTGGTGTCGATGGGCATCACGGCCAGCACCACACTCCCGCTGAAGGGAACGGTGGTATCCCCTACCGACAAGAACATTCAGTACATCGGGCGAATCTGCTTCGACAATCCGGAACGTCCGCGATTCACCTTCCCTGGCGTACAGATTAATGCGTGTTTCACGGGAACCAGTCTGAAACTCATCGCCAAACCCAAGAGCGGCTACTTCATGGCACAGATTGACGATGCCGAAGCATTTAAGGTGGCTCTGACGGGTGAGCGCGATTCAGTGGTGACGTTGGCTACAGCCCTGCCGTCATCGGCACACACCATCCGCCTGATGTATGTCGTTGAAGGCTATGACCTGAAACCCAGCTTCTGGGGTTTCCTGCTCGATGAGGGTGCCACGCTGTTGCCACCACCTGCCTTGCCCGACAGGACGATAGAGTTCATTGGCAACTCCATTACTTGCGGCTACGGCAACGAGAGCGTGCTGCCAGCGGACCACTTCGAATACGAGACGGAAAACCACTACTTTTCCTATGCCCAGCTGACTGCCCGCGCACTTCAGGCTCGTGCTCATGTGGTAGCCCGTTCGGGCATTGGCGTCTACCGTTGCTATGGCGGCCCGAAGGAGGGAACGCCAGAGAATGTGATGACGACGGAATACGAATACACCAACCTCTACGATCGTAGCGAGCAGTGGGACTTCAGCCGCTACCAGCCGCAGGTGGTATGTATCAATCTGGGGACCAACGACCTGTCGACCAACAACTATGACGTGACGCTGCTGAAGGCAGCCTATAAGCGTTTCCTCCGCCAGGTACGCGGCCACAATCCCAAAGCGAAAATTGTGTTCCTGTGTGGCAGCATGCTGAACGGCAAGGAGCTTGACATCGCCCGCCAGACTATGAATGAGGTTGTCGACGAGGCCCGTAAGGGCGGCGATACCGAAGTCTACCGCTTCGACTTCACCCCCGCCAACGGCTCGCTGAAATACGGTGCCGACTGGCATCCCTCCGTTTGGCAGCACCAGCTCATGGCCGCCGAACTCACCGCCTTCCTGCGCTCCCTCATGCAGTGGTTCTAAATGGGCTTTGAACCTCGACGCTTGCGTGAGTATAGACAGATATATATCGTTTATCCCCAGTTAGGGACTTCAATTGCATCCTATTTGCAAAAGAATAGTCAGGAATTGCCTACATCTGGTGTTCTTCCAATTTGGCAGACAGCGTCCGCCAAATTACAAGCACCTGAAAATCAAATGGATGGAATTTGGCAGACAGCGTCCGCCAAATTGGAAGAGTGGGCAACGCCTCCTGATAGATTGTTCTCTCGCTTGAATTTCTCAAGCCTGCTATATATCGCTGGTTTAGAAGAGCCGTTGAAAAGAGCTTTTTATGAGCAAGAGGCCATTCGTAGCTGTTGGACTTATAGAGAACTTGACCGCCAGGTGTCGTCACAATACTACGAGCGCATGGGACTATCGAAGGACAAGAAAGCTGAACCTCTACATGAACTACTACTAACACGAGGTGATGCAGGCAGACGACAACCCTCCCATCGGCTTGCTGCTGTGTACTGACTACGGCGTGACCACCGTACAATACGCCACCGAAGGCCTCTCTCAGAATCTCTTCGTCAGCAAATACCGCCTCCAGCTGCCGTCTGAGGACGACATAAAACAATACCTGCTAGAAAACATACCGGAAGAGAAATTCAAGAAATTGAAGGAAGAAGAGGAAAACGCAGTGTGATATGACTACAATAACGAACAATTATAACCAACAAATGAATATGGAACAAGAATTGCAGCCCAATGCTTTAGACAGAATCCTATGTGTTAAAGTCGGTAAGGTTATACGTGAGAATCTCTACGAGATGGCACGTAAATTCTGGAAAGTGAAACTCGAAAAAGCCTCTAGGGCTACACATGTGCTTGCTATCGTAAATGGTATCGTTGAGGCTGTCTATATTCCTCAGAAATGGAAGTACTCTGAACAATCTGGTTACGAGGACAGGTGTGAGTTCACTGGCATAGAAGATAAGAATTCTGAATATCTGGGCAAAAGTGTCAAGAGCTATTATGGCAGAAGCACTAATCCTGTAAAGTATATTAATTTATAAATTTGACAGGTATTATTCAAGGGGAGTTTTGAGTCTCGTTATAGAATATGCATAGTGATATGAATGAATTAATTTTAAAACTAAGAGAGTTTCAACAGGAGAGAGAATCCCAAATTAAACTTGAAGAGTCATTTGAGAAATTGGCCCGCTATTTACTATATGGAGGTTTTTTCCAATGTAGTAAGAGATTTGATCTTTACATAACGAGTGTTGAGTTTTACTATCATGAGGAAGATGGCGAAATAAAGGATCCAATCATGTACCATCGTAACAAGTGGAAATGGAATAAAAAACAGGAGAAAATATCTGATATTAAACCATATTTTGAAATAGGCACTCTCAATCCTCACATATCTGGCGTGGATATTACTTTTGAAAAGCCCGACAAGTATCGGGCTTCTGCACTGATAAGAGCTTTTAAAGTTTACGACAAAATTAAGAAAAAATGGATAGAGGTATTTGATAAGAAAAAGAATGTATGTATAGCGGAAGACAATCGCTCGACCTATGTCTATGAATATCTTTTTGACGGTCTTTCTGTTGATAGTAAGTTAAACCAGTTGCAATGGAAAAACATAGATAATAATCCCTCTAGCAAACTAAAGTCGCCTACCACTAGGCAAAACGTGCATTATTATGTACAATCAGAAGCAGAGGCTATAAAGGAAGGGTTGGATGTTGAGAAGCTGAAAGTCTATGATGCCGAATTCTTTAAGACGAAGAAGCCGTGTAAAAGAGAGTGGAGATATTCAAGGGAAGATAGTCATTATTAGAGGTGGACTCTTTGTATCTTTATACCCCCCCAAAGACTCTGCATTTTTCGACAGAGCCTTTGGTAATAATTATAGTAACAATTAGAACGGACACTCAGTCTCTGCAGGTAAGTCAACTATGACTAGAAAGTCGTTGACGCATACCTTTTTTTCTGTCCAATAGTTGGTATCTGTAAAATCGTCATTATCGGAAGAACGATAGTCGAGGTCAATGACGTTGTTCCAAGGGTGCATAAAGGGCACTCCGTGTGAAGGATCTAAACAGAACAAACGTAACCGATTCCAAGCCTCTCTTCTGTATGCAACGGCAACTAATGCATGTCCAGGTCCCGATGGCTTGGAATATCCAATCATAACGGGTTGTCTGTCATCTAAATACATTTTAATCATTTCTTGCAGTATACTGCGACTCACGGTGTTCGGAGTGTCAGGCTCTGTTGTATACGCCTCACACATTTTGCTACCAAAGCATTTGTTCGCTCTGTCTGAGATTTCTCGCAATTTGTACCCACCAGTACAGAGTCACCTTGTTTAGCGAAAACTCTGGTCTTTTTCCCACTTCTGCCAATAGCTTGGATAGATTCGGCTTCCAAGAAAATGTTCTTGATAAATTTTGCTGTAAACATAATCAAAATTGTTTTGGTAATTCATAACTATTTTCTTCTTCTGGCAAGTCAATAAGTATGTTCCAAGTTGAGCAATTCAATGCTCCACCTTCGCGAATAATACTTTCGCAATGATGAATAGGGTGACACTTGCATTGAGGAAAGGCATCAGCAATCTGAGGGAAGGCCACCTCGCCTAACTTATCGTCCATCATTGGAATAAGGATGTGCTGACCAACGTGCAAGAAATTGATATAAGCCCAGCTCCTATCGGTATAAGCGCCGTAGTGAAGTTCTGTGATGTCAAAATGAGGACTGAGCGCAGCCAACAGTCTCTTGCGTAGAGCCTTGTCAAAGTCGTAGTAATTATTGAGCAATACACGACTTTCGCCCATATAACGCACCATCCCGTCAGCATGACCATATTCATCGTAATAATCTTCAGGGATTAGCACGACTTCCGTTTCAAGTAGTTGACTCAACTTGTGGATAAGCACATCGCGGTCGTAGTTTGGATTCTCCCTGAAGATCTTGTCAGTCATGATGACTTTGTTGCCACAACTAATGACATTACCACCATCAACAATAATGTCTGAGTCTATCACATGTATGCCAAGAGCCGATAGAATTGCAGATGTGTCAGGCTTGTATTCGGGGGCGTCTTTAAGATAATCAGGACTATAATTGAAGCGCACAAGCTTCTCTTTGCTAACCTGTACAGGCATATAGTCACGCGTCCAAATATGGAGCGGAGATGCGGTTAGTGGCAAAAAGTCCCAACGAACCCTTTGGTTATGCAACACGCCTAAAAGATGCCCTGTCGCGTTGACATACATTTCTGACTTCATTCCTTTTGCAAGATAAACTTTGTTTGTTTCAAAATTTGTAATCATTTTATATATAATTTATTGATAATTAGATATTTAACTTTGTTTGCGAAGGTATTAAAAGGATTCCAAATTTCCAAACTTTTTTCGTTAAAACTGCGTTAAGATTTTCGAAGGAGTTATTAATATATTTCCAAATAAAGTGAAACTTGGGGACTGAATGATCCACTTTTAAGTAGAATCGTTTTGTTATATTGAAATAATTATGTATCTTTGCGCAGAAATAGTATACTAGCCGAAATTATGCCTAGACAAGAGCACTTACAAAGTACAACCGGCATCTATCATGTCATGCTTCGAGGCATCAACAAGCAAGACATCTTTGAGGACGATGAGGACTGTTCCCTGTTCCTTATGCAGAGTCCCCATTTTTCCAAGGGGGCAAACCTCAAATCGCCCACAAAATTGATAAGAAACAACTATTAGAAGTTGCGCCCGACACGGATATAGGGTATAGAATTATGTTTAAATTTAGTAAAATTATTTGCTTTGTTTGCGGAATTATTTTTCTGTTAGGTTGTGGCCATTCATCAATAGAACAAGGCAACCAGATTCAAAGGGATTTATTGGGCTTGAGTTTAGGTTCTTCAACAAAAAGTGAAGTCCAAAAAATTCTAAAAGAAAAAGGATATGGTTTGTCTGAAGAAAAAGAGGATAGAATTAAGGCCATGGGTGATATTCAACATGAGAATATTATATGGTATAGCGCAAGTTTCTATTTTACTCAAGACACTTTAAGTGCTGTGGTATTTACATGTTTTGATGACGAGAAAAAAGTATTTGAGGATTTGAACACAGCATTTTCAGATAGGTATGGTGAGTTCTTAATTAAAGATGAGTCTAAAGATAAAATGAAAATATATAGAGATGATAATACGCAACTGGAGTTAAATATCCAGGAGGATGACAAAGATGATACTAACGAACCAGAAGTGGAATATGAAGGTGATATTGTTTATTTAAGTTATTATGATAATAATTCTCTTTGATAACAAAAGAAGTATTCTTAATCTATCATGGGGACAGACTCTGTTTTAACCTCCTTCATACGTTAAAACAAGAAAAATCATATACCCCAAGTACCCCACAGAAGACAAGTTGCTGTAACACAGAGTGTTAGCAGCAACTTTTTGTTTAAAATCATATACCCCACATATACCCCTCGTATACCCCAATCGAGTGCCTTGAAAAAATAAGGTCGCAGCTTTTGGGTATAGGCGCACGGTCGTTTGGGTATACGCAAACGGTTATTCGGGTGTACGCGAACGGTAGCTTGCTACGTATAAAGTCCCTGCCTGCTGGCTGTTTCAACCCTGTCTGCCTGTATCATCGACGCTGTCTGCTCGTACCTTACTGGTATGGTATCCCCAGATAGTCAGTTCCTTGTCGGCCAATGGCGTCTTGAAGAGGAAACTGGCGAGATAGCCTACAACGAGGACGATGAGATGTGAGTAGACACCCAGCATGTATTTATGATGTGTAAAGTTCCAGTCGCCCAAGTCGAGCAGGGTTTCCTTGACGCCCGTGCCGTGAATGTCGACCTTGGTGCTGGTCAATACGGCATATGCCGTAAACAGTACGGCAGCAGCAATACCGGTATAGAGTCCTTGTTTGTTGGCGCGCCGACTGAACAGTCCGAGGACAAAGATACCCACGATGCCTGCTGAGAAGATGGCGTAGAGCGAGAACAAAGCACCCAGCACACCTTCACCGCCCCAGAAGATATAGAGACAGGCGACACCGATAGCACCGACACCAGCTGCCACCACCATCCAACGGCCAAAACGCAGCTGCTGCTGATCAGTTGCATCCTTGCGGAAACGCTTGTAATAGTCCTGCACAGCGATAGCCGACAGGCAGTTCAGGTCGCTGTCCAGCGACGAGATGGCTGCCGCGGCAAGGGCGGCAATGATAAGTCCGCGAATGCCTACAGGCAACTCGTGTGCAATGAAATAAGGAAACACCTCATCGGCCTTGATGCCTTCGGGTAGGAGTGGTGCCCCCTGTGCATGATAGTAGGCAAAGAGTGCTGTGCCGATGAACATAAACAGCGCCCAGATGGGAACGGACATCAGCACACCAATGTAGGCGGCCTTCTTGGCCTCCTTGTCGTTCTTGGCAGCTAAGTAGCGCTGTACGATGGTCTGGTCAGTACCGTACTTCTGCAGGGCATAGAAGATACCGTTAAGTACCATCACGATAAACGTCAGCTGCGTCAGGTCCCAGTCGTAGGGGCCAAACGATATTTTGTTGTATTCCGAGGCAATACGGAATGTTTCGGCTGGTCCGCCATCAATGCCGAATAGCAGGATGGCGATACAGATGATGCCACCGCCGATAAGCAGGAATCCCTGTGCCACATCCATCCATACGATGGCCTCCATACCGCCAAAGAGTGTGAGGATGATGATGGTGATGCCAAGGACGAGTACGATGGCATAGATATTGATATTGAGGAACGTCGCCAGCGCCATCGATACGAGGAAGAACACGGTGCCGGCTTTCGAGAAGTGGCCTAATGTAAAGGCAAACGACGAGTACAGGCGGGCAAAGAGTCCGAAACGGCGCTCAAAGTATTCGTAGGTAGACAGTCGGATGACCTTTCGGAACAACGGTACGATGATGCCGACGAGTGCCACCAGCACGATGGGTACCATCAGTCCCTGTACCAGCAGGATCCAGTTGTCGGCATATGCTGCACCAGGGTAGGCCAGGAACGTCACGCTGCTGATAAGCGTTGCGAAGATGGAAATGCCCACTGCCCAGGCTGGAATCTTGCCGCCTCCTGCAAAGTATTGCGAGGTGTCCTTCTGCTTGTGGGCAAAGTACACACCCGTACCGATGGCTGCCAAAATGGATAACAATACGATGATATAGTCAATTACATGCATAGCAAAGTAATCATAATTTCTAATTCCTAATTTCTAATTCCTAATTTTACAATAATTGCCTGTTCTTCTTCTGCCGACAGACGTGTCAACGGCATGAGCATCCAGGGTTCGCAGAGACCCTTGGTCTGCATCATCACCTTGAGGGCAGTAAGACTCTGGCCAAGAGTACGGTCCTTCTGATAGATCTTGGCAATCTCGTTGGTCTCGTCCTGCAGGCGGTTTGCAGTTGCCATATCGCCAGCGACAGCAGCATCGTAGAGTTGCCGGAACATCTCAGGAACATAGTTGCCCGTCGACGGTACGATGCCGTTGCCACCCTGTTCCAGTGAATGGGCACTTTGTGCTGCCCATCCACAGAAGTATGCAAAGTCGTCGCGCCCCTGTGCTATCTCGATGCACTGTGCCATACGCTCCAGGTCACGTTCGGAATCCTTCAGACCTACGATATTGGGATGGTCGGCCAACCTCTTAATGACGTCGACAGGAATACTCATGTGTGTGGTAGACAGGATGTTATACAGCATGAGTGGTCCCGTGATACTGTCGGCCAGCGTCTTGTAGTAGTCGTACATCTGTTCTGGTGTCAAGGCGTAATAGGTGGGCAGGGTGGCCACGATGACGTCGGCACCCAAAGCCGTATACACCTCGGCCTGACGCACCTGCTCTGTAAAGCAGTTGCCAGTCAGTCCGGCGTAGATGACCATTGAATATTGAACATTGAACATTGAACATTGACAATTGACAATTCTCTCTTTGAGAGTGTGGCGTTGCAATGATAATTGACAATTATTCCGTGCCTTGACAGCTGTCTCAACAAACAGCTGACCATCGGCCTGACTGACGCTGTTGCCCTCGCCCGTCGTTCCCATCAATAGGGGTGACACACCAGCCTCAGCAAAAAACTCGATAATACGCTTGACGGCCTCCACGTCGAGCCGTCCGTCCTGAGTGACAGGGGTTACCATCGGCACCACCACGCCACGATACTTACTGTTGTTCATAACGTTATAATTCTTATTTTTATTTAAAAGACGCATAAAAGTGCGTAAAGTCCTCAAAAATGTGTAACTTTGCAGTCGCTAAGCAAACGAATTGGAACCATGTACGATATCAAGAAGATACGAGAAGACTTTCCCATCCTGTCGCGTGAAGTGTACGGCAAGCCGCTGATTTATCTGGATAATGCCGCCACAACGCAGAAACCGCTGTGCGTGCTCGATGCCATGCGCGACGAATACCTCAATGTTAACGCCAACGTGCACCGTGGCGTTCACTACCTGTCGCAGCAGGCTACCGACCTGCACGAGGCCGCCCGTGAACGGGTGCGCCGTTTCATCAACGCCAAGAAGACCGAGGAAGTGATTTTTACCCGAGGAACGACAGAAGCCATCAATCTGGTGGCCTCAACGTTCTGCGACAGTCAGATGCAGGCTGGCGACGAGGTGCTGGTGAGCGATATGGAACACCACTCGAACATTGTCCCCTGGCAGTTGCAGGCCCAGCGTCGCGGCATTGTGGTCAAGCATCTGCCCATCACCGATGACGGCCGTTTAGTCGGTTGCGATGACATCGCAACATATCTGACTGAGCGCACCAAGCTCATCAGCATTGCCCACGTCAGCAACGTATTAGGCACTGTGAACGATGTTTCCGGCATCGTTACTTTAGCCCACAAGCACGGCATCCCCGTCATGATTGACGCCGCCCAAAGTGCGCCCCACATGAAGATTGACGTGCAGCAGCTGGACTGCGACTTCCTGGCCTTCAGCGGTCACAAGATGTACGGCCCTACAGGTGTTGGCGTGCTTTACGGCAAGGAAGAGTGGCTCGACCGTCTGCCCCCCTATCAGGGCGGTGGTGAAATGATTGACAAGGTGTCGTGGGAACGTACCACCTTCGAGCGCCTGCCCTTCAAATTCGAAGCCGGCACACCCGACTATGTCGCTACCCACGGACTGGCCACCGCCATCGACTATCTGGAAAAAGTGGGCCTCGATTCCGTCGAGGCCTATGAGCAGGAGCTGACCCGCTATGCCTTGGAACAGCTACAGACCATCGACGGCATGCGCCTCTTTGGTCCCAGTACGGTGGTTAGCGGTTCTGCCGCCAACAAAGATGCCGTCGTGTCGTTCCTCGTAGGCGACATCCATCACCTCGACATGGGTACCCTACTCGACCGCCTTGGCATTGCCGTTCGTACCGGTCATCACTGTGCCCAGCCGTTGATGGACCGGCTCGGTATTACGGGTACTGTGCGTGCCTCGTTTGCCCTCTACAACACCAAAGAAGAGATTGACACACTGGTGGCTGGCATACGCCGAGTAAGCCAAATGTTTTAAAAGAAGTTAAATACTTGGCGCTCGTGGTTGTTTTGTCGTAGTTTATTCGTATCTTTGCCCCGAATATATTCATTAAGGTAGATTTTAGTTAACTAAAAATTAAGCAAACATGAAGAATGTATATTTGCTGAGTGGCCTTGCACTGACGATTTGCTTGATGCTGACAAGCTGTCACAAGGAAGATTTTGAGCAGCAACCAACAGAGGCTGAGGCTGTTACCATCGCCGAGGAAGTGCTGGGTTTTGACCTCAATCCCGATCAAGACTGGAACATGACGCAGTCAGGCAGCATCGATGTAACGTCCAATGCCGGTATCAATGCCAACGAGGTGTTGATTCTGGACGGCATCCCCTACGCAGGTAAGCAGGCCAAAATCTTAGGTCAGGCTACTGTCGAAGAGGGACAGACCGTGACCGTCAATTATGTGGCACCGAAGTCTGTGAAGTCCATCTATGTAGCATGTCGCAACGCGGAGAAGAAGTACCGCTACGTATATGTGGAAGCAGGCACAAAGTCTGTCAGCTTTGCCCCGACCACAACTAGGGCTATGGCTCCCCGTCGTGACGGTGCCAGCGTATCGGTAGCAGCAGAAGGTACCAACACCTTCAACAGCGAACTGGCTCTGTCGTGGGCTGGTGTCGTGGCAGCTGAAGCAACAGGTACCGACGGCTATACTTATTTCTCCTTCATGGGTGACTTCGTTCCCTGGAAGAACTCTGGCTGGACGGACAAATACTACAATATTACTGCTCCCGTTGTTGACTCTAATATTTCCGATGAAGAGGCTACTAATCTTGCCAATCTCATCAAGTCTGTGATTCCTGAAGGAGAGAATAATCTGGTAAGAGCAACATCTGCCGGTTACACCTTGACGACAACTGGCGGACCTGTCACACTGACGCCTATCTTCAAGGACTCTAACTCTGGTGACAAGATTAGCTATTATTACTATCCGGCCAACACAACACCAACCGTTGCGCAGATTAAGGCCATGAAGAAGTATACCATCGGCGAAATGGCCGATCCTGACGAGGCTAACCAGAATCATTATGCTTTCAACAAGAAAACCTACACATTGGTGTATGAGGACGAATATGGTGTCGCACATGATGAATTCCCTGCAGGCTTAGCCATCAACTTCATCATTACCAACACGTGGGTTGGAGAACGGCAGTATAAAGATATCTACGAGAGTGGCGGTATCACCACGACAACGGGTGGTGGTTCAGAAACACTGTTGACATCTATTGACAAATGGACTGCATATAAAGATCAATCTTTTAATACTGGCGATGGTAATAATTCACCAAATAACAAATCACGAATACAATTTGCATCTCAATGGGTAAATGATAGTTTTTTTACTTTTAGCAATACAAAAACAATTGATGGCTATCAGTATTATACACCGGGCAACAATGTAAATGGTGACATCAACAATGGTGGAAGTACACATTATAATATTTACCCGTGGTTTGAGGGCATCATCAGAGTTGCTGTTGTTCTAAACGCTAATGCTCCATTCTACATTTACGACAACGGTGTACCTATGGAAGGTTATAATGGTATCACGGTAAGCGAAAAATATTATGGTACTTTCGATTTTCCCGTCCAATCTAACCACACATATAAGATTTTGTGTACCGGTTCGAAGTTAGGCTTCTATGGTTACGAGTGCTTTACCGTTCAGCAAGGTAGTGGCAGTGGGTCAAGTACGACGACCGTCAGTGAAGTAGTAAAAAAGAAGATTGATACCTTCCAGGACTACTATGGTGACGGCAGGATGAATTTAGAAGTACACCAGTCTGGCCTTTGGGGATTCCAGGAAGGAATCAGCCACGGCATCACCAATCCTAGCACGCCCCATTGTGCTGTCTTCGAATTCTCTGACAGAACGTTTGTTGGCTTTGAGGACTGGATTGACTTCGACTACAACGACGTCATTTATGAAATCAAGGGCGCCGAAGGTGGTCAGGAGATTATTCCCGACGACCCTGTGCATCCCACCTACAGTTATGCCTTCGAAGACTCTCGCAACTGTGACTACGACATGAATGACGTGGTGCTGAAGGTTCGCGAGGATGGTGACGACATTGTATTGAAGCTGGTTGCCGCCGGTGCTACCCTGGATTTGCAGCTGCGTCTCTATGAGAATGCTGGTGAAGACGGCATGGAATACGGTGAAAACTTTACCACGCTGGCCTTCAACTACCGCACGGAGATTCACGAAATGTTGGGTGCCCAGCACGGTTATATGATTAATACCAATGCTGACAATGGTAAGGGTGCTAATGCAACGCCCATTGAAATCAGAGTACCAAAGGCCAACTATGCCGATTACCGCAAGCTGCGTCTGGCTGTCTACGTTCCTGAACAAAAGGGTAAGGCGGAGTACGAAATGCGCCTCTCAGGCTCAGGCTCTGCACCCTACGGCGTCATCATTCCTGAGGACTGGAAGTGGCCGCGTGAGTGGGTGAATGTCAAGACTGCCTACTCGCAATTCGAGGGATTCGCCACCACGGTAGGTGCCAACGAAGACTGGTATACCGTTCCTAACAACGGCACCGTGATGGACGAGGACGGACTCTATTAAACCACGGAGTCAATAGATTTATCAGATTCTTATATATATAATAAGGTATAAGACCTATGCGTAAGACAATTTGGGTCATCTTAATAGGAATAGTGGTGAGCGCAATGATAGCGTTCACCACTACCTCATGTAACAAGAACGAGTTCAACAAGGAACTTGCCGACTCTATGAAGAAGCTGACATTCAATATCGACGACGTGGACCCTACCCACGACTGGTCGATGCTGAACGAATATAGCGTCAGCGTGTTACCCAACGTCAAGGACGTGAAGCGTGTCGAGATTTTATCGCAGAATCCCTACACCTCACTCTATGCGGAGAAAATGGCCGTCCATGACGCCGTAGAGAACGAGAAGATCACTATCAACTACTCCGTTCCGACCATGGCGGACAGCATCTATATTGCAGCCGTTGACGCTGATGAAAAGTATACCATCGTGGCCGCTCCCTATATGACGACAAAGACCATCGACTTCAGCCATCCGAACACCACGAATAAAGGAACGTTCAACAAGCTGCAGCCACAAACGGTCTACTACTGCTACGACATCAGCTACCCCGAAGCCAGCAGTTCGTGGAGCTATAACGATGTCGTCATGTCGCTCTCGAAGGAACAAGTGAACGACTATGTCATGCGCTTCACCGTCACCCTCGTTGCCCTTGGCACCACCAAGCAGGTGGCTGCCGGTCTGCGCATCAATGGCATCAAGGCCAACAAGATAGCACAGGTGTATACTGACGACGGCAAGAGTTTTGTGAAAGACTCCAGTGCCAGACGTACTATCATCCAGAACGATGACATCGTGCTGACCGCCAAGGACGGCTCTCCCGTCATCAACCTCTACGACGATGCCCATGCCGCCTTCTTTATCCAAAACAACGACAACGGAACCATCACGCGTTACCAGTTTAATGTCAGTCACGAACCTGGCCCGAACTACATGGGCTACCCAGCTGTTACGGTCACCTATAATGTCGTATTCAATGATGGCAACATTATACCGCGCTTAGGTTTCGCCGACCTCGACCTCTTTATCAGCTACTACTATATCACTGCTCCTTGGGAGATTCATAAGTACCGCTATAAGTTCCAGGAGTCGTTGAACGAATTCTACGAGGGACATCAGTATGCCTATGCCGACAACTTTGCATGGGCTTTGGAAGTTCCCTATGGCCAGTTCCGCTATCCTTGCATCGGCTATGAGATGGGAGGCTATAAAAACGGCGTCGCATACGGCACTTACAACAAACTGAACCATGCCTTCGGCGAGTGGGTTAATAACAAAAAGAAGGCTAACGACTGGTGTCTTTACCCCAACGCCAGCATGGTATATTAAGTGTATTTTTGACTACGAATATAGGGTTAACGTGAACGTTTACGCTTGCGTTAACCTTTTTTAATACACGTAATTCAACTTTTCCCGATTTAGTTCGTACCTTTGCATCCAAACTAGTGATAATAGTAATAATAATAATAATAACTTTAGCAACTTAGTAACAATGAAAAAGTATTTGATGCTGAGCCTTGCCGTATTGTCTTTGGCAAGCTGCTCGAAGGATGACATCACCTATGTCAATCCTGACGTTCAAAGGTATGAGATTGCCTTTACCAATCGTTTCGGCACGCCTGATCCCGAACACACCTGGGGTTTCGGAAGTGCTGCCGACACACGTGCATTCACCCGTAGCATGGCTGCTCCTGCTGTACCGGAAATTTCCCAGCCCTACACAGAAGCTTGGGTAACAAACTACTTGACAACTGCCAAGGAACCCAACAGCGCCAATATAGAGGATAACTACGACAACACCACATCGTGGGACGAAGAGGGTTATTGGACAGACCCAATTCCTGCTGTAGAGGGTGGTTATAAAATTGATGATTTCAATTACACTGTTATCTATAGCTATCCATGGGGATCTGATGAATACAATTGGAGAATAGAAAACATCCAACCTTACTGGGATAGCAATTATGCATTTTATGGAGCTTCTTCCAAAGAAGAGGCATGGCCAAAGGTTGTTGAGCGAATTATCAATGCTGGTTACACCAGTTGGCTGAATTACACAGAAGGAACACCGGAAGTACCCGCTCAATGGGTTGTCACCAAGGAGGCAGGTACCAATATTGACGAGACCTATGTTCGCTACTTCAAGATTACAGGCACATGGAGTGGCATGATTACTGTTGCTGGTTCTGAGGGTTATCTTCCAGACCACGTTACACGCAGCAATGCCGAGCGTACTATCGTGGTAACCGGTACTTGGAATATCACAGCAGACCAGCCCATTGGCGAGTTTGGTAAGATTATCATTGCTAGCGGTGGTACAGTGAATGTGGCTTCTGGAGTGACACTGAACATGGTTAATCAGGCACGTCTCGTAGTGCTTCCTGGCGGCAGACTGACTGGTAACGGTAAGGTAGAGGTAAACAACGGTAATGCTGTAGATTTAGAGAACTACAACGGTGGTACTATTGACGTTGCTATCTTCAACAACAACTTCGGTAAGTTCTACAACTACGGCGACTTCAAGGTTAACGAATATTGGGGTGGTGCACAAGAGAGTAATTTCTACAACCACCGCCTGGCTGCTATCGACCACTTCGGCAGCGAAGAAGGCAGCGTAGCCAACGCACGCGTTTTCAACGAATGCCAATTCTATGTGAAGCACAATGCACGCATCCGTAACTATGAGGGCGTTATGGGTTCTTCACTGATTGTCGGTGGCGAGTTGATGTTCAGCAGCAGCGAAGATGGCACCAGCACACCCACTTACGTCGGTTTGGCTGCAGGTGCTTTAGTACAGTGCAACACGCTATATAACAACGGTACCTCTTGGACAGGTCCCACAAGCGGTGGCTATGCCGTACTCGACATTGAAGACAGAATCACTTACCTGAACTGGGCTGATGGTCCCGAGAATGGTGGTAACTTCGAAAATAACATCTATGTTTATGCCGGTACTTGGAACAATGTTACCGATGGCAAGGGCATGCATCAAACTGATCCCACCGATGCTACAAATTATGCGCTTTCAATTGCCGACTACAAGTTCTTTAACACGATAGCCAATGTTACTGGCAATGGCAATGTAAAGAAGGTTACTAAGGGTAACAATGAAGTCATACCTGCCAGCACCCCATTCAATCTGGGCGTCAACGGCTGTACGCCTGGCTTCAAGATTGGAGAGGATCCCGATCCCACTCCTGATCCAACTCCAGACCCCACACCCGACCCAACTCCTGATCCAACACCCGATCCAACTCCTGACCCGACTCCTGATCCAGACCCAGTAGTTTATGACTTCCGCGTCATGGCCGAGGACCTCACGGTTGACCAGAATTCTGACTTCGACTTCAATGATGTCGTCTTCGACGTGAAGTACGTCAGCTCTACCACTGCTTTGGTAAAGGTTCGCGCAGCCGGTGGTATCTATCCTATCATCATTGCAGACAGAGAAGACAAGGAGATTCACGCTCTGCTTGGTGCAGGTATGACCATGACGAATACTTATGAAGGCCAACACTACAAACACAATGCAGAAGCCTTTGAAGTCAGCGGTAACTTTGGTAGCAGTGCAGGAGATCCTTTGTTCAAGCTTGGTGTCCGCGACATCTCGATTAAAGTATCGAAGAATGGCGGTAAGACCTGGACAGAGCTGACCGCTCCTCAAGGCAAGTCAGCCAGCAAGATTGGTGTTCCTGTCACCGTTGAATGGTGCAACGAATTCCAGGACATCGACGATCTGTGGGGTGAAAATGCCTTCGAAAACTGGGTGCAGAACGAAAACGCTCCCTTCTGGAAAGGTGTTGAATAATGCATCAAAAACTTAGATAACATCATTGTTTAAAGGGCGGTTGCGAGATGCGACCGCTCTTTTTTCGTCGATGAATCTCGATGTATTTCCAAACAAATTTCCTCTCGTTAACTATAATTAACGCAAAATGTTGAGGGATATTCAAAATAAGTGTGTATCTTTGCAACCGAAAACGTTAAAATTTCACTAATAATAAACTCAAATTAAACAACAAACATGATGAAAAAGTATTTGATGATGGGTATCGCTGCCTTAGCATTGGCAAGCTGCTCAAAAGACGAAGTGACGTACGTCAACCCTGATGTACAGAAGTATGAGACGGCTTTCATCAACCGTTTTGGTCAACCCAATCCTAACCAGACATGGGGTTTCAGTGCAAATGCATCTCGCGCTCTCACACGTGGTACTTATCCTAACGCCAATATGTGGGCAGAGGCTTGGGTAGTAGTACCACAGCTTACTCCTGAGCAGAAGGACATCGTCCGCCAGTATTTCCAGCAGAACCAATTAAAGAAATATGAAGATCCAGGTTGGACGAACTATTTCGTACAGCAGGTTTACAAAGGTGGTACGAACACGACAGGCAGTGAGTCACCTGAGCAATATGAATCCGCTAATAGTGTGTCTTGGAATCCTCAATATGTAATCGGCTCTAACCACATGGATCACCTTGCTGCTGTTTATCCCAACAACACTCAGGATCATATCTTTAATTTCAACTACGGTACTTGCAGTACCAATCCCAACGTACAGAATACTGACACTGTAACGTATCTGGAACCGAAAAATGCTACAGAGCATAGTGACGAGATTCAGCTGATGGTTAACTCAACAACTAATAAGTTCGGTTATTTCAATAGCGACGGTTCACTGGGTCATACAGAGTATACCAGTCTCGTAAGCTGGAAGACGATTCGCACATGGGCTAATGGCAAGGGACTGAATGGCGAATTATTGAATGATGGTTGGAACCGTTCATTCATGGGCTTTGACTTCGAGCAGATTGTAGGTGATGACATCTATGTACACACTGATACCGACTCTTTGAATGTTGAGGGAAAGACCTTCCTTAACGGTAAAGGTGAAGTTCAGAAGACTCTTCGCTATGCTACTTATAGAGACATGCCTGACTGGACTTATGTTTGGGATGGCACAAAAGCCGGTAAGTTTGAAGATGTTGTTAACAGAGACGGCTTGATTATTTTCGACGGTAAGCCTGTTCCTATGCTCATTGCACAAACAAATGAATATTGTGGTGACAATGGCGACGTTGACTGGAACCAGCATGCTGTAAGAAAACTTGTAAAGGTGGGTACTCGTTATAACAATAATACTGGCGAAGACGAGGATGTCATGCAGGAAGAGTTATGTCTTGACCTGACATACCTTTATGAAATGCTTGATAACGAATATCTTCCTGTTATTAGCAGTACTATGGGCAAATGGGTAAAAGTTCATGGTGGTGCAGATGGTTACTATAGTGACTGGATTGTTACACTGACAGAAGCTAAGCCGGTTAACGATACTCCCATCATTCCCGATGAGCCCGATGATGATCCCTATGACCTGCGCATCATGGCTGAGGACCTGACCGTTAGCGAGAACTCTGACTTCGACTTCAACGATATCGTCTTCGACGTGAAATGGATTAGCTCAGAACAGGTTGACATTAAGATTCTTGCAGCCGGTGGTATCTATCCTATCCGTATCAATGAGAGATCAGACTGGGAAGCTCACGCTATCTTAGGTGCTAGCATGACCATGACCAATACATATCCTGGCGCTCATTATGCCAAGACTGCTAGTCAGATTCTGCATGTAAGCGGTAACTTCGGTAGCAGCAAGTCAGACCAGGCCTTCTTCGATGGTGTCAAGGCTATCAAGGTTGAGGTTTCTAAGAACGGTGGTCAGACATGGACACCACTTGAAGCTCCCACCGGTAAGGTTGCCAGCAAGATTGCTGTTCCTGTCACAGTTGAGTGGTGCGACGAATTCCAGGATATCGACGTGAGGTGGGGTGGCAGTAAGAGTTCAGGCAAGTTCGCTGCCTGGGTTCAGAATCCCTCACAGAAGTTCTGGGAGTAATTTGAATACATCAAATACTTAGATATTTATATCGAAAGGGGCGGTTGCGCGATGCAACCGCTCTTTTTTTGTCTCAAACATGAATTATCAGGAACTGAACACGAATTTTTCATAAATAATTTTGATTTTTGCTGGTTTAATCGTACCTTTGCAGTCTGTATGGTACTGAATTATATTTGGATAGCGTTCTTCCTCGTGGCATTCGTCATTGCTGCCGCGAAGTTATTGTTTCTGGGCGACTTCGATGTCTTCCCGGCTATGATGGATTCGACGTTCTCTTCGTCGAAGACGGCGTTTGAGATTTCTCTGGGCCTGACGGGCGTGCTTTCGCTGTGGCTCGGCGTGATGAAAGTCGGCGAGAAGGGCGGCGTGGTCAATGTGCTGGCCCGTGTGCTATCACCCATCTTTACCAAACTGTTTCCAGACATTCCTAAAGGACATCCCGTTACGGGCAGTATCTTCATGAACATTGCTGCCAACATGCTGGGACTGGACAATGCCGCCACACCCCTTGGTCTGAAGGCGATGGAACAGATGGAGGAAATTAAAAATGAACAATTAAAAATTAAAAATGAGAAAGGCGAAATCAGCGACAACGAGCTACAGTCGTTGAAAGTGACGGCATCGAACCCGATGATTATGTTTTTAGTGTTGAACACCAGTGGCCTGACGCTCATTCCCGTCAGTATCATGGTGTATCGTGCACAGCTGGGTGCCGCCCAGCCGACGGACATTTTTATTCCCATCCTGTTGGCAACATTCTTCTCGACACTGGCCGGCATCATTGTAACCTCACTCTATCAGCGCATCAATCTCATCAACCGCACCGTACTACTCACCTTGGGTGGTGCCTGCGCTGTGGTAGCCGCCATTATCTGGGGTTTCTCACAACTGTCACCCGATGCCATGAACAAGGTCAGCACAACAGCAGCCAACATCCTGCTGATGACCATCATCTGTGCCTTCATCCTGGCCGGTGTGCGCAAGAAGGTCAACGTCTATGATGCCTTCATCGAGGGTGCCAAGGACGGTTTTACCACTGCCGTACGCATCATTCCCTATCTGGTGGCCATCCTCGTAGGCATCGGCGTGTTTCGTGCCAGTGGAGCTATGGACATGCTGATTGGCGGCCTACACCGAGTGGTTGAAGCTTCGGGCTTCAACGCCCAATGGGTCGACGCCATGCCGACAGCCCTCATGAAACCCCTCAGCGGCTCTGGCGCCCGTGGCATGATGGTCGACGCCATGACAACCTATGGTGCCGACTCGTTCGTGGGTCGCCTGTCATGTGTCTTCCAAGGCTCAACAGACACCACCTTCTACATTTTGGCTGTCTATTTTGGTTCTGTGGGCATCAAGAACACGCGTCATGCTGTGAGCTGTGGTCTGCTGGCTGACTTGGCTGGCGTCATAGCGGCCATTGCCATTTGTTATTTGTTCTTTGGATAGAAGCAAAAAACTAGAAGAACTAGAAAAACTAGAGAATCTAGAAAAAACTGAAACTATGGGAAAGCTAACAACCATCTTCAAGGATACGGCCATTTATGGACTGTCGAGCATCATTGGCCGCTTTCTGAACTATCTGCTCGTCCCGCTGTATACGGCGCAGCTGTCTGCGGCCAGTGGTGGTTATGGCATCATTACCAACATCTACGCCTACGTGGCCTTGATGCTGGTGTTGCTGACGTTCGGTATGGAAACCACCTATTTCCGATTTACCAACAAGACACATACCGACTCGCAGACGGTTTACGGTACCACGCTCATCACGGTGGGCTCTGTGTCGCTGGTGTTTGCGGTGCTGGTCTTGTTGCTCCTGTCACCCGTCAGTCAGTTGATGGGCTATGGCGACCATCCTGAGTACGTTGGCGTGATGGCTGTTACGGTAGCCATTGATGCTTTCCTGTGCATTCCCTTTGCCCATCTGCGCCAGGAGAAGAAGGCCATCAAGTTTGCTGCCCTCAAGTTGTTGAACATCGTAGTAACGATTCTCTTGAACCTTATCTATTTCTATTGGATGGACGGCAAAGACGTGGGCTATGTGTTCTATATCAATCTGGTATGCACGGCGATGCTGGCCGTCTGTCTGATAACGGAATATACTGGTTTCCGCTGGAAGCTCGACACACAGTTACTGCGTACTATGCTGAGCTATTCGTGGCCTATATTGGTGCTGGGCGTTGCCGGCATTCTGAATCAGACAGCTGACAAGATGCTGTTTCCATACATCTACGAAGGCAGCGACAGCATGGAACAGTTAGGCATTTATGGTGCCTGTTCGAAGATAGCCATGATTATGGCGATGATAACACAGGCCTTCCGCTTTGCCTACGAGCCCATCGTCTTTGCGGGCGTCAAGGACAAAGACCAGCACGAAATGTACGTTCAGGCCATGAAGTTCTTCATCGTCTTCACGCTATTGGCATTCCTCATCGTGGTGGGCTATATGGACATTTTGAAGTATATCGTCCGCCGTCCTGAATATTGGGTGGGCTTGAAGGTTGTTCCCATTGTGATGGCTGCTGAAATCATGATGGGCATCTACTTCAACCTGTCGTTCTGGTATAAGATTATCGATAAAACCATTTGGGGAGCTATCTTTTCGGGCATCGGCTGTGCCGTGCTATTGGTGGTCAACATCCTCTTTGTGCCAAAGTACGGCTACATGGCCTGTGCGTGGGGCGGCTTTGCCGGCTACGGCGTGGCCATGCTGGTTAGCTATTTCGTGGGTCAGAAGTACTACCCGCTGAAGTATCCTCTAAAGGATATTGCCATCTATGTTGTCATGGCCGTCGTACTGACCATGGCCATGTACAAGGTTCACGACGACCAGCCCGTATGGCTGTCGCTGACGGCTAATACCCTGCTTATCGGCATCTTCGTGGCTTATATCCTCTGGCGCGACCTACCCCTCAGCAAGTTACCCATTGTGGGCAAATATTTTAGAAAACCGAATTACAAAGTTAAACAATAAAACAATATGAAGAAATTACTATTATTCATGTTCAGTCTGTGTGCCTTGGGAGCACACGCTGATGAGGGCATGTGGACACTCTACAATCTGCCGACTGCCGTGTACGAGCAGATGAAACAGTATGGATTCCAGCTGCCTATGGAGCAGCTCTACGCGAGCGACAATGCCGTCAAGAATGCCGTCGTCAACTTCAGCGGCTACTGCTCGGGCGTCGTAGTATCACCCAACGGCCTGGTTTTTACTAACCACCATTGCGGCTTCGATGCCATCCGCCGTCACTCTACCGTCGAACACGACTACATGCTGAACGGTTTTGTGGCCAACTCATACGAAGAAGAGCTACCCAACGAAGACATCTTTGTTAGCTTCATGGTCGAACAGAAAGATGTCAGCGACCAGATTTTGCCGCTGTTGGAAGGACAGACCAGTGACAGGCAGGGAGAAATCGTCGACTCCTTAGAGAACGCCTGGCAGAAGGACATCCGCAGTCAGGACTCTACCCTGCGCGTTGAGGTGAAGCCGTTCTATGAGGGCAACAAATACTACATGACCACCTACCGCGACTTCGAAGATGTCCGTCTGGTCTTTACGGTTCCCAAGTCGATGGGTAAGTATGGCGGTGAGACTGATAACTGGATGTGGCCGCGCCAGACCTGCGACTACTCCGTGTTCCGCATCTATGCCGACCCCAAGACCAACGGTCCTGCCAAATATTCGAAAGACAACGTTCCCTACCACCCCACTTCGTGGGCTCCCGTCAGCCTGCAGGGCTACAAACCTGGCGACTTCTGCATGATTATGGGTTATCCTGGCAGCACCAGCCGTTACCTGTCAAGCTACGGCATTCAGGAACGCCACAACGTGATGAACCAGACGATGATTCAGGCTCGTGCCATCAAGCAAGACATCATGCTGCGCCACATGCGTGCTTCGGAGGCTGTCCGCATCATGTATGAGTCGAAGTATGCCCATAGCAGCAACTACTGGAAGAACTCCATTGGTATGAACAAGTGTATCGACAGCATCGGCCTCATCGGCCAGAAACAGCAGTTCGAGGCTGTGCTACGCCAATGGCATGACACGACAGGCTACCTGAAGGGCCAGCTCGACTTTGACAGGCTCAGCCGTTTCTACCAACAGCGCGCCGAGGCAGTGCGTGCACTCTACTACTGGAGTGAGACGTGGGGCCGCGAGTGCGACGAGCTGTCAGTACGTGCTCAGCGTATCCATCGCGGTATGGAGGTCAAGGGTCCTGCTGACAAGAAGAAAAAACAATATGTCGAGTTTGCCGACAACAGTAAGGACTGGGATCAGGCCACTGACCGCGAACTGTTGACAGCACTCATGAAGAACTACCGTGAACAGGTGGACAAGAAGTTCCATCCCTCTTTCTTCGAGGAAGTCGACAAGTCGTTTGACGGCGACTTCCGCCGTTATGTGGATGCCCTCTACGACAAGTCGATGCTCATGAAGAGCGGCAAGAAAATCTATATCAACAAGAAGAACTTCGACCGTGACCTGGGTGTGGCTTATGGTGTGAGCCTCACCGAACTGCGTGCTCAGTTACGTGCAGAACTGATTGTCATGGCCGACAGCATCGAAGAACAGGAGCGACTGCTCTGTGCCGCCAAGCTGCGCATGGAACAGGATATGCCCAACTACAGCGACGCCAACTTCACCATGCGCATGACCTACGGTCAGGTGGGTGAATACTCGCTGGGCGGTCGTCCCTCAGGCTATTACACGACGGCACGCTCATTGTGGGAAAAGATGCAGAAGGCCGACGAGAACTTTGAGTATTATGCCGAACCCATCATGCATGAACTGCTCTCAAGCAAGGACTTCGGCCAGTATACCGACAAGCTGACGGGTACCATGCAGCTGTGTTTCCTGTCGAATACCGACATCACGGGTGGTAACTCCGGCTCACCCATCTTCAATGGTAAGGGTGAACTGCTGGGTCTGGCCTTCGACGGCAACTGGGACAGCCTGTCCAGCGACATCTTCTTCGACCGCGAACTGGCACGCACCATCAATGTCGATGTGCGCTTCATGCTGTTCATGATGGACCGCTGGGGTCATGCCGACCGACTGATACAGGAAATAAATGCCAAATAACTAACGAGTGCTGTCGTAGGCGTCGAGTTTCTTGAGATAATAGTCGCGGAAGTCAGCCCAACGATAATAGGGAGCGAGGTCATCCGGCAAAGGCAGGCGGGCCTCGTTCTCATTTAGTAGAATCTTGATGAGGACGTCCTTGTCCTTGGGGTCTTCGCGATAAAACACAATTTGGATGTTCGACGCCATAGGAAAGATCAGGCACGCCCACCAGCCCTCATGCTCCAAATCCTCAAGGCGCTCTATTTGGTAGTCATAAGCATTGATACCAAGCAGACAGGTCAGTGGCAGCATCACAGTTTCATGGCCATAGCGCAGGGTGGCACCATGGGTGGGCAGGGCTATGCAGCTGTCTGCATCATGGATGATTTGGCGTAGCAGATAACGCTGGGTGTAAGGCTGTGTGCCGCCATTGAGTGGTGACGGGCCGTAGGTGAAGTACCACCAGGCATTCTCCTTCTGCCAGAACTGGTGAATCTCTTCGAACGAAAAATCCTCGATGAGCGTGCTGCGCGCACCCATGCTGGTGTTCTGCTGGATGAGGGCTGTCTTCAGCAGATAATAGTTCAACCACAGGTCGTCAACGTGTTCTTTAATATAAATAGAGTCGTTGAAAAGCAGGTGCATCAGACGGTCATTGTGCTCACGTGGTGTACAAAATTCTGCGTAGGCCTGCTTGGTTGCAGGGGTATTCTGGGTGCTACGCAATAGAGTGTCCTGATGGTTCATATACCACATGTCAGCCTTCGAGGCCTTCATCGTGACACGCAGCTTGGGATTGAGTGCCACCAGTTGCTGTATGGCGGCACCCATTGACAGCACACAACGGTTGACAGTGGTACTCTTGGCATCAATGACAGCATCGTCTGCAAACACCTCTGGGAAGTGTTTCACCATACGACTGGCAATATGACGATGCTGTAGCTTACCAAGTCCGGTAAGGTCACCCCAGCGTCCTTCGGAGTCATCAATGATATCCCGCACCTCCTTCAACACACCTTTGCCGAAAGGCGTCAGTTTGTCGAGACTGTCGGCCTTGGCCAATATGCCGTAAGGAATATCGTAGCCCTTGCGGTTGCTCAGATAGCGTGAGCCGTGCCGTCCGTAATGTGATATATAGAAGGGCTTCTTGCCTGCTGGTGCCGGTGTCATGATGTGGTCGACACTATCTGGATAGATACAGTAATTGCTCGCTGAGAAGTTGCGGTTACGGCTAATAAAGTCGAAGGCACTCTGCGCATGGATACTATTAACAGTTAAGCAGAAAACAATAACCATGAACCATGAACCATGAACCGTGAACTGTATCTTACCGTTCCTCATAGGCATCGAGTTTTTTTAGGTAATAGTCACGGAAATCAGCCCAGTGGTAGTAGGGAGCCAGATTGCTTGGCAGGGGTAGTCCTGTTTCGTTCTCATTAAGCAATACCTTGAATAGCACATCGTCATCCTGTGGACCGTTGCGATAAAAGATGAACTGTATATTGGCAGCCATAGGAACAATTTTATAACATACCCAGCCGTGACGGTCGAGATTCTCAAGGTCGTTCTCAGACAAGTTGTAGCCGTCAAGTTCCAGTAGACAAATCAATGGCAACAAAGCTGTTTCACTGCCATAGCGCAACTGCACGCTGGGACGATTCATACGGATACAACTATCGGCCTGCTCAATGATTTTTCGCAACAGGTTTCGCTGACTGAAAGGTAACTGGCCACCTGTTACTGGCGACGGCCCGTAAGCGGCATACCAGCGGGCATTGTCACGTTCCCAGTTGCGATATATCTCATCGTCTGTAAATAGATCGTACAGGGTCAGTTGGTTACGCATCAGTGTATTTTGGATGTTACTGGCCAGCAAGAACAGACCATCGTAGAGTTTGTCGTCGTCAACATACTCACGAACATAGCCCATGTCTCTGAACAACAACTGCATCAGCCGGTTATTGTCCGTGTATGTCCGTCTGAAAATGGCAAGAGCAGCAGTCACAGCGGAGTCTTTCTGCAACAACTCCAGCCGTTTGTCACGCTGGTTCAGATAAGTCAAGTCACGACGTGTGGCATTATGGTGAATCTTGACCGTCGGACACATCCGCGACAACTGTATCATGGCATACTCCATTGAGAGCATACACGGCAAGGTTGTCATGCTGCGGGCATCAACGGTCGTCGTGTCGGTAAACACCTCAGGAAAATGCTCCACCATACGCCGCATGATATGCTGGTGCTGGCGACTGCCGACATCGGAGAGCTCACCCCAATGGTTAATGGCATCGTGACGTATTTGGTCAAGTCTATGCAACACATCGCAACCCAAAGGCGTTAGTTGGGAGGCGCTGTCTGCTGTGGCCAGCATACGGTAGGGTGTCTCATAATCCTTTCTGTCACTCAGATAGCAAGAACCATAACGTCCATAATGGCTGATATAGAACGGTCGCTTACCCTTTGGAGCTGGGGATTGGCGTTGTTGTTGCGGACCAGGGTAGGCCATAAGGCTATTGGCCGAACATCGTATGTTCTTCCTGATGTCGTCGCGAAGAGGCTGTGCCAATACTCCGGTAGCCAACAACCAATAAATGCTAACCAATAACCAACACTTAAATGCCATTTATAAAACTTTATAGCAATTTGTGTGCAAATATAAAAAAAAATCCGTATATTTGCAAACTAAAATACAAAAAACTATAACAATGGCAAAGAAACAATTGTGGCAAGATGACTACTGGCTGCTGCTCATCCAACAGTATCTACGTCGTCCGGCAGGCATCAAACCGACTTACAGCAAAGGTATGGTGGAATTGAGTCTGGAACTGCATATTGCTCCAGAGGAACTGCATAAGCGGATGGGTGACATAGCCCGTCTGCGGACACCACGTATCGAACGGATCTGGAAAGAATATGGCGAAAATCCGCGACGTTTAAGCCGAGCCGTACAACTGCTGCGCCAGATGACGGGCTTTAATTCAGCCGGTGACTTCTTTGAAGGCGTCAGCATTCAGGAAACCTTCGAACGCGACTTTCGTCCTATTGCCGAGGACAAACGGCTGATGCCCTTCATGTTGACGCTGATACTTGACCTCTATTTCCGTCTGACACCGCAGACAATGGTCAGCGAGACGCCAGAAGTACAGGAACTGGCTCGGCTGATGCACATACCCACATCACTCGTTGTCAACGTATTGGATGTCTTCCAGCACTGCGACCCCTACCTGAACCGTAAGGATGTGTGCTTCGATAGCCTGTTGCTGCCTTGCCAGCAGACCTGGCAGCGTTATGGCAATGGCGACACGCGTCAGTTGGCCGACTATGCCGAACAGCTGAAAGCATATTTTAATTGAGAATTAAGAATTGAAAATTGAGAATTATGATTACCTTTATCCGCAGCATTTCCGGATTAAACATTATTATATTATGAAGAAACTATTGACAATAGGATTAAGTATCCTGCTAACAACTGGAACAATGAGTGCACAAACTAAACTAAGAGCCGACAATATCGATGAGGTACTGAAGGCCATGACTCTGGAAGAGAAAGCCAAACTGCTGGTTGGCGGTGCTAACAAATTTTTCAGCTCAACAGCTGTGGTGGGCGGAGAGGCTGACCTAGTAGCTGGTGCTGCCGGAACTTCGCCAGAGATTCCCCGTCTGGGCATTCCTGCCACTGTACTGACCGACGGTCCTGCCGGTGTCCGCATCGACCCCACCCGTGAGGGCGACAGCAAGACCTATTATGCTACTGCATTCCCCATCGGCTCGTGTCTGGCATCAACATGGAATACGGAACTGGTCGGCAAGGTGGGTGAGGCCATCGGCAACGAGACCAAGGAATACCGCTGTGACGTCATCCTCGGACCTGGCATGAACCTGCACCGCAATCCGCTGTGCGGACGTAACTTCGAATACTACTCTGAGGATCCGCTCGTAACGGGAAAGATTGCCGCAGCCTACATCAATGGCGTACAGAGTCAGGGAGCTGGTGTGTCGGCCAAGCACTTTGCCGTCAACTCGCAGGAGACCGACCGCACCAGCGTTGACGAACGCGTCAGCCAGCGTGCTGCCCGCGAACTCTACCTGCGCGGCTTCGAGATTGCCGTCCGCGAGAGTAATCCCTGGACCGTCATGGCATCGTATAATAAGGTGAACGGACAGTTCTCGATGGGCAACCACGACCTGCTGACCAAGATTCTGCGCGACGACTGGGGTTTCAAGGGTATCGTGATGACCGACTGGATTGGCATCCGCGAGGGACTGCCTACCATTACTGAGGTACAGGCCGGCAACGACCTCATGGAACCAGGACAGCCTGCACAGGTACAGGAAATCATCGACGGCGTCAAGAATGGCAAGCTCGACATCAAGGATGTTGACCGCAACGTGCGCCGCATGCTGGAATATATCGTCAAGACGCCCAGCTTCAAGCAGTATCCTGCCAGCAACAACCCCGACTTCAAGGCTCATGCCGCCATCACGCGCCAGAGTGCTACCGAGGGTATCGTGCTGCTGAAGAACAATGGATGTCTTCCTTTCCGTACTGAGGGAAATCAAAATTCTCAATTCTCAACTATCAATTCTCAATTAATAAAGACCGTTGCCCTTTTCGGTGAAAACAGCTACGACTTCCTCAGCGGTGGTACGGGTTCAGGCTGTGTCCATCCTCCCTACGTCGTCGACATGCTTCAGGGTCTTGAGAATGCCGGCATCAAGTCATCGGCAACTCTCACCGACATCTACCGCAAGTACATCGAGTATGCCAAGGTGAAGTTCCAGGCTGAGCGCCATCCCGCCAAGTGGTTCCAGACAGAGGCCATGGGTCAGCAGAAATATCCAGAGATTGGTCTGTCACCCATCGCCATCAACAAGGAAGTGCAGACTGCCGATGCTGCCATCATCACCATTGGCCGTCAGGCTGGTGAGGGCATCGACCGCGACATCGAAACCGAGTTCAACCTCATCCCTGAGGAGCAGGCTCTCATCAAGGATGTCTGCAACGCTTTCCATACAGCAGGCAAGCCGGTTGTCGTTATCATCAACAGTGGTTCTGTCATCGAGACCGCATCGTGGAGCGGCTATCCTGACGCCATCCTCTGCGCTTGGCAGCCTGGTATGGAAGGCGGCAACAGCATTGCCGACCTGCTGACGGGTAAGGTGAATCCTTCAGGCAAGCTCACCATGACGTGGCCCATCGCTGCCACTGATCATGCCTCTACAAAGGACTATCCTGGAACGACGGACTTCTATACCTATCAGGTCATGAAGAGTTACACGGGTCAGGTAGCTGGCTACGACTATACTAACCACGACGAGGATATCTACGTCGGCTATCGTTACTTCGATACCTTCCAGAAGCCTGTCGCCTACCCCTTCGGCTATGGTCTGAGCTATACCACCTTCGAATTCTCGAAACCTGTAGTCAAGGTAAGTGGCGACAACATCACCGTCAGTGTCACCGTGAAGAATTCGGGTAGTGTCAGTGGCAAGGAGGTGGCTCAGGTCTATGTCGCTGCTCCCAAGGGACGTCTGGAAAAACCAGCCCAGGAGTTGAAGGCCTTTGCCAAGACCCGTGAGTTGCAGCCTGGTGAGAGTCAGACACTGACTATGCAGCTGGCTCGCCGTGACCTGGCATCCTTCGATGAGGCTAACAGCCAGTGGCTCACCGAGGCTGGCACATACACCTTCCTCATTGGTAACAGCAGCCGTGACATCAAGGTGACAGTCGCTGCCAAGGTTGCAGAATATACTGAAAAGACCAGCAAGGCATTAGCTCCTAATCAGTCATTAACGCTGCTTAAGCAGTAAGAAAGACATTTCCTGCAGAACAAGTGGTACGACTTTTGCAAAAGTTGTACCACTTGTCGTTATAGTCGTACAACTATTGTGAAAGCTGTACGGCTTTCACAAAAACTGTACAAGTTGTGTGGAATGTTGTACCGTCACATTAGTCCTTTTACAACAAAAACTCTAATAATTGTTGTTTTTTATGCTATTATCTATCATTTTACAAAGTATTTATTGTACCTTTGCAGCACAAAACAATATTAAACGTAATACTTTTAATTATGAAGTTATCTTTACTAAAACAAATTTTTTTATGGATGGCAGTAGCCTTGATGAGCTGCATGCAGTTGAGAGCACAGGTGAAAATCCATGGTGTACTGGAGGATAACCGTTATGATGACGGCGAGCAGATGAAATCTGAGTATGTTGGCTGGAATGCTGAATTGGGAAAGGGTATCTTTGTTGTTGACAACGGACTGTGGACAATGACTTGGGACGGAGCGACACTGAGTACCCCTGCCAAGGAACCTGAGGTTAGTGTCGCCCAGGCAAGAACGGATAACGACTATGCACTATGGGCCAACGACTTCAATCTGATGTCGGGTAAGTCTGGTGCAGCTTTTGTTGACGGAAAGTTGATTACTGTTCATTCACGTGACGAGCAGTCTACTCCTGACGAAGAGCTTTTTGCTGTGCGTAAGTGGGATGCCACTACTGGCAATCTGGAATCTGGCCGTAGCGACTATTACCCTAAATCTGCCACACTGGAATCTGCTGGCATGGCCTACAATCCTGTCGATGGTGAGGTTTATGGTCTGTTCTACCTGACTGGTCAGGATCTGCCCGAAGAGATTACCAGTGACCCAGACTACTTTGAGGATCAGGATGCTAACATGACTGACGGTGATGCCGGCTATGCCATCTGCCGTATAGACCTGACCACCATGAAGGTGTATCCCATCACACATGGTCTTTACTACTACAACTTCATCACCTTTGCCATCAATAGCGAAGGACGTGCCTTTGCACTGACCAGCGGTGGCAGTGCTGCACCTGAGGATGAGGATGGCAAAGTAAGAGATATCGACGGCAATCTGACGGGTGCCCAACTATGTGAGTTCGACCTGACCACAGGTCTGATGAAGGCTGATGCCTATGGCCATGGAACGGGCTACTGTTCACAGTACCGTCGACAGGCTGCCTGCTTTGCAGCCAGTGAGCCTAATAAGATGTACTGGATTGGCTACTATAACAGCGGTAAGGGCTACAACGAGTATGGTTCGTGGGGTAACCTACCTGACAAGGAATGGCGCACTAATCACAAGTACGACACCTGTCTCTACGAGGTGGACATCACGACCGGCGAGGCTACCCGTCTGGCATTGGTTACGAACCGCTGTCGCTTCTCAGCCCTGTGGATTGACGGCGACGACATCAGCATTGGCAGCGACTACTGGTCAAAGGATCATACAGCCACGGGCATTGATTCAGTTCATAATTTACAGTCTACAGTTCATAGTTACTATAACTTGAATGGTCAACGTGTAACCCAACCGACCAAGGGGATATACATCAGTAATGGCAAAAAGGTTATCGTTAAGTAAAAAGAAAAAGCATCGCCGTTTGACGATGCTTTTTCTTTTTTTCTTCGCTTATTCATTAATGACTTTTTGGATGGTGCCGTCCTCATTGTAGAACAGGCGCTGCACTTTCAGGGAACGCAGATGGGTGATGTCATTGCTGGGCACACAGTCATGATAGCACAAATACCACTGACCCTTGAATTCCACGATGCTGTGGTGAGTGGTCCAACCTACGACGGGATCCAGAATAACACCCTGATAGGTGAACGGTCCATAGGGATTGTCACCGATAGCATAGCACAGGAAGTGGCTGTCACCAGTAGAATATGAGAAGTAGTATTTGCCATTGTATTTGTGCATCCAGCTGGCCTCGAAGAAACGGTGGGGGTCACCAGCCTTCAGGGGCCGACCGTCCTTGTCAAGAATGACTACTGGACGCGGAGCCTCTGCAAACTGCAGGACGTCATCACTCAGACGTACCACATTGCTGGGGATAGCAGGATCATCAGCCTTGGCAAACAGCTCGCCTTGATGGTCAGGAGCAGCACCGAGATCGATGAGACCGTTGTCGTCGCCATACTTGCCGAAAACGGGTGCCTTGCCATTAGGCAGTGGACGCCACCACTGCAGCTGACCGCCCCAGAGACCACCGAAGTAGACATAAACCTGTCCGTCGTCGTCCTTGAACACACAGGGGTCAATAGAGAACGAACCGCGGATAGGCTGGGGCTGAGGGATAAACGGTCCTTCGGGCTTGTCGGCAACGGCCACACCAAGGCGGAACACGCCATCATAGGCCTTAGCCGAGAAGATGAGGAAATACTTGCCGTCCTTCTCAACGACGTCGTTGTCCCACATCTGCTTCTCTGCCCAGGGCACATCCTTCACATCAAGGATAACACCGTGGTCTGTCACCTCACCGTTCTCAATGTCATCCCACGACAGCACGTGGTAGTCCTTCATCTGGAAATGGCCGCCGTCGTCGTCGAAGCATTCTCCGGCATCCCAGTCGTGGCTGGGATAAATATACAGACGTCCGTTAAACACATTGGCTGAGGGGTCAGCCATATAGTCACTGGGGAAAAGATACCTTGGTTTCATATTTTTACTCTTTTTACTTTTTCTTCAACTTTTCACTTTATCACCTTTATTTGTTGCGAGCTTCAATTTTCTTGTTGATATCATCGATAACCTCGTCGGTCAGCTCATAGCGTGAGATGATGAAGATTGCCAACAGCAACAGGATGGCAGGAATAACACAGACGAGCCACAAAATACCCTCCTCGGCAAAAGGAGTCTGGTCGATAACATCACTGTTATAACCGACATAAGCCAATACAGCAGGACCGACAATGCTTCCGAAGGTCATACCGGCCTTGAAGAACAGTCCCGTTAGGGCATTGACAATACCGGAGATACGACGACCAGTGGTGTATTCACCATACGAAATCACCTCAGGCACCAGTGCCCACATGTAACCTGTAGCGACGATGACACCCGTGCTCTTGATGAATTGTGCCACATAAATCATCATCATACTGGGACTCTCCATCTTGGAAATGACATAGAGCATAGCCATACCAATGATGGCGGCACCGAGGAAGATATAGAACATGTTCTTCTTGCCAAAAACGCGCTTGAAGAAAGGAACAAACGGCATGAAGATGAATGCAGGAAGTGAACCCAGGGCCATGAATATCGATAGCTCCTGAGCCGAACCATGCAGGTTGCTGTTTATAAAATAAGCTCCTGCGGCATTACCAACCGACATCATGGCGAAAGCCGTGATGAAGAAGAAGGCGAGAACGCGCAAGGGGCGGTTGCGTACAAATTCCATCCATAGATCGCTGACTTTTACGTCTTCGGTGGCCTTTGCGTCCATCACCACACGCTCCTTACACTGTGAGAAACAGAAGGCGAGCAGGCAGAAACCAATAATCGCATAAATAGTCATAGTGGTAAACCATGCTGAGGGATCCTTCGGCAGGCTGTCTGACGGTGCTCCGGCAATCAGGGCGATGAACAACGGCAGACCGGAGTTGACGGCCAGACCACCAAGGTTTGCCATAAACATACGCACCGATGTGAGAATGGTGATTTCGTCGGTGTCGCGTGTCAGCGATGAGTTCAATGCTCCATACGGTACATTGATAAACGTATAAAGCAGCTGCATAGAAACATAAGTCACATATGCATAGATGAGCGACGGTGCAAAACCGTTATAGAAGCAGAGAATGGCAAAACCCGACAAAGGAATACCCACATACAGCAGATAAGAGCGGTATTTTCCGTATCGCGGATTGCTCTTGTCAATCAGCGTACCCACAATGGGGTCCCAAATGACGTTAGCTACATTACCCACCAGAAACATCACGGCCACTGCCGACGGGGTCAGACCATAGATATCGGTGTAGAAAAAGAGCAGGTAAGTACAGATTACCTGAAAAATCAGATTCTGCGCCAGGTCACCGGAACCGAATCCGATACGCTGCAACCAAGAGAGCTTGTAAAAGCCTTTCGTTTCTTGCAATTCGTTGTTGTTCATTGTTCGAATGTAAATGTTTAGGTTTAATATTCTTTTTGCCTGCAAAGATAACGTTTTTCAGTGAAACCGACGTTTCCACATGTTACAAAAACTACCCTATTTGTTTCATGCTATCAGAAAAATGCGCAATTGCGCTGTAATTTTGTTTTTTTTTCTTACTTTTGCAAGAACAATACTACACGCTTTAAAACAACAGCATGAAACGTTTTATCATCATCCTTACAGCATGTATCGCTGCCGTCGTGGCCGATGCTAAAGTACAGCTTCCCCAACTGTTTCAGTCGGGCATGGTTCTTCAACGCAACAAGCCCATCCCCGTATGGGGCAAGGCCGATCCGCAGGAACAAATCATAGTCACCTTCCGCAAGAAATCGTACACCACTACAGCTGATGCCAACGGTCATTGGCGTATCGACCTGCCCCAGCAAAAGGCTGGCGGTCCTTATGTTCTAAAGGTCGATGGTCAAGGGGCGAAGGGCGAAGGTTCTTCAATAGAATTGACCAATGTTCTCATTGGCGACGTATGGCTGCTTTCTGGCCAGTCGAACATTGACGTCACCATCGAACGTGTCTACCCACAGTATACCGATGAAATCGACCATTTCGACAACAATAACGTCCGTTTGTTCCGTGTTCAGAATGAAACCGACACACACGGGCCAAAGGATGACATCCGTCCGACCAGCATCAACTGGAAGCCGCTGACTAAGCAGAATGCCTGGCTCTTCTCGGCTGTCGGCTCCTTTTTAGGCAAGCGCATGCAGGAAAAGACCAGCGTGGCACAGGGCATCATCGTCAACAGCTGGGGCGGCACACCTATCGAAGCATGGATCAGTGCCGACTCATTGCAGCGCGACTATCCATTGCTTGTCGGGAAGACACGCCTCTACGATAATCCAGAGTTTCTCAAGGCACAAGCACAGGCCAACGGTCTGGCTGACCGTCGCTGGAACGAACTACTCGACCAACAGGACCCCGGCATTACCCAGCATTTCACTGCCCTGGACTATGACGATTCCAGCTGGCAGACCATCAATCAGGATAACTGGGGCTGGCGCGGCACTGGCAGCACATGGCTCCGACAGCACATCCATATTGATAAGGAACACGCAGGACAAACCGCTCGTCTGCTCCTTGGAACCCTGTTCGATGCCGACATCACCTACGTCAACGGCCAGCAGGTGGGACGCACCTACTACCAATATCCGCCACGTCGTTATGACATCCCCGAAGGCTTTCTCCGTGAGGGCGACAACGTCATTACCATCCGCTTCATCAACAAATACGGCACCGTACACTTCATTCCCGAGAAGCCCTACATGCTCTGCTTCGGTGCCGACCGCCAGAGTCAGAATCCCATGCCGAAGGATGCTATCGCTCTCAGCCACGAGTGGTTGCAGCACGACGGAGCCTCAATGCCATCCTGTCCCAGTGGCGATGTCAGCATGCAGAACATGCCGACCACCCTGTATAATGCTGTACTCCATCCCCTGGCACCATATGCCCTAAGCGGTGTGGTGTGGTATCAGGGTGAGTCGAACACTGGCAATCCAGCACCATACGCTGACTATCTGCGCAAAATGATGGGCTGTTGGCGTAGCCTGTGGCAGGAGCCTACTCTACCCTTCTGCATTGTCCAGTTGGCCAACCACGACGGTCGCCAGCAAACGGGTTTTCCACAACCCCTCACGCCTCAGATGGAACCCGTCAACAGCGGTTGGGCTCGCCTGCGTGAAGCCCAACGTACCGTAGCACAAAGCGATCCCTATGCAGAAATGGCCTGCCTCATCGATCTGGGCGAGCCTGTCGACATCCATCCCCTGCGTAAGAAAGAGGCTGCTGAGCGCATCGCCCTCTGCTTCGAACGCCTGGTCTTTGGCAAAAAGGTGTTACTGTCGCCCCAGCCCTTATCCATCAGCCATCAGTCATCAGCCGTCACCATCACCTTCGACCAACCTCTGCAAGCCGGTGAAGTGTCTGGCTTCGAGGTTGCCGGCTCTGATGGCCGTTTTATGAATGTCAAGGCTACTGTCAAGGACGACGTCGTCACCATCCTGTCGCCTGTTGACCATCCCATCAAAGTACGCTATGCCTGGAAAGACAGTCCTCAAGTCACCCTTTATGGCCTCAACAGTCTTCCAGCATCACCCTTCGAAATATCTCTGTCAGCGGCTGTCCATCCATGGTAAAATCCTCCAGGTCATATTTGTCGGAAGCTTTGACATCATACATCGTCTTTGTTTCCACCTGAATATTCTTGAAGGCAATGTTGTTACAGCGCGACAGGGGCATATCCTGACGGTCGCCCATCTTAAAGAACTGAGTCCAGGGATGGATGAAGAGGAAGCGTCCGCAATGACCCGTGATGTCTTCTACCAGAATATATTCATAGTGCTGGGGCGTATCAGGGCGCATCTTCAACCACAACACGCGGTCGCTCTTCTCGCTGTAGCAGTTACGCAGGATGATGTTCCTGCAGTGGATGGCCTCACTACCCAGTGTCAGACAGCCTTGTAAGCTACCAACTGCCTTTTATATTCTTTCTTTGGCATATCGCTCAATTTTTCGGCAAAGATAACTAATTAGTAAACATTCTCCAAATTATTTCCAAGAAAAGTATATCAAGTAGATGACATTTTAACAGGGAGATATAATCCGTATCTATTCTGAGACGATACGGGCTGTCTGCGTCTATGATGAAGAGTATTAAAAGCTTTCGTAGCCTATCGTCATCTGGCCGAATTGCCCCTTGCTGTGTAGCTACCATCATTTCTCTTTCTGTCCTTCTGGACTTCTGCTTTAATTGTCAGCATAGAATTTAAATTTTAGTGCAAACTGCGGTCAACTAGCGGTCAACAGCGGTCAACATTTTGTTAAAAAATAGCTGATTTTTGAGAAATCCCAAATTCTGTAAGAAATCAGATTCTGTGGCTTCTGGAATTACTGCAATCTTCGGGAACCCTTGTAAATAAAGGATTTGGGCACTAAAAAAGCCTTAGAATTAATCTAAGACTTTAGGGTGGACCAGGTAGGGCTTGAACCTACGACCTCCAGATTATGAGTCTGTTAAAGTAAGATTTTTTAAGATTTCACAAAATATTTTTCTGATTTCTATTTGGTTGTTTATCAGATATTTACTAACTTTGCAGCCAAAATAGAGAACTTAGAGAAATCTTAATTATCGAGCGATTTTGTTCGCATTTTGTTCGCAAATTGTTCGCAAACCGCTCAGAGGTATAGCAACAGACTATGATTATGAAGGATTTAAAGACATCTATCAAATGTAGCAAAGTGGACAACTGTTCGCTGACTTTAGTGTTGGACAAACGTACCAACAAGGCCACTGATGTGTATCCGTTGGCGATATGTTTCCAGATATCGGCAAAACGTTATTACTATAAGTTGAAGGACATGGACTATCAAAGCGAGAAGTACTTCAACGATGTGTGCAGCGTGAAAGGAGCCAAGAGTTTACTCATGCCAGTGCGGACTGAATGGCAGAATGTACTGGAAGGCTATCGGGAAAAAGTGGAGAAGTTGAGCCAAAGGCAACCATTGACCCTTGAACTCATTCGTACCTATCTGTCAGGAGAAGCGATGGAGGAACATCACGAAACATCCTTTATAGGTGTTTGGGAAGGAATAATCGCTAAAATGAAAGCAGAAGATAGGGTTGGTACTGCAGAGAATTACCAGTGGGCACTCAACTCCTTTCGGAAGTATGCGGGTGACGTAAGAGGCTTCAAGGTGGACAAGAATGTCATCAACAAGTGGAACGATGCCATGCAGAATGGAGTCTATATTGATGGAGTATTAACAGGGAAGATAGCCGATGCTACGCGTGGCATGTATCTCCGTACCTGTCGTGTGGTTTGGAATGAATGCATCCGCCAAGGATTCCTGACAGAAGACAAATATCCTTTTTCTAATAAAGATAAGACACTCATCTCTATTCCTCGTGGCAAGCGTCGCCAACAGTCCTACCTGAGCGTGGACGAAATGACGAAACTATATCAAGTTTTTACCGAGAAGAATTACCCTGATACATGGGATCCTGCATACAAGGCACGAGCACATGAGTCGTTGGGACTATTCTTAGCGCAGTATCTCTGCAACGGCTTTAACCTGACAGATGCAGGACGATTGCAATACAACCGTACTTACTTTGCCGAGGGTGGAAAGGCATTTGAGTTTATGCGCAAGAAGACATCGGCCAGAAGTAACGACATGTCTGTGGTAATTGTTCCTATCATTGAGCCGTTACAGGTTATCCTTGATGAAATCGGAGCCAAACCGGAAAAGGATGCTTATGTGTTCCCCCAGATATTCAAAGGAGTGACAGACGAGTCGCAACGTCGAAAGATGACAGTACAAGAGAACTCGAACATCAAAGACCGTATGATTCGCATTTGCAAAGATGTTCTCGGCTGGGACAAGGTGGTGTCTGGAACCTGGGCCCGTCACTCGTTTGCCACCAATTTAAAGCTGGCAGGAGTGGAAGAACAATATATTTCTGAGAGCATGGCTCATTCTCATGGCAACGACGTGACCAGTGGCTATCAGGATATGTACCCCTTGGAGATTCGTTTCCGCAACAATAGTAAACTGCTGAATATTGGACAGAAAGAAGAATCTATCAACATTGATAAGCTGTCGAAGAAAGAAATGAAAGAATTGCTGCTGAAGATGATGACAGAAAAGGGCATTTAAGGCCAAAAAGTGCCGATAAGTTGCCAAATGTGGGTAAAAAAGCATACTTTTGGCAGCTTATCGCGCATTTTTCACGAATTTGGACTGAAATTGGATTATAAATCAAAGGAATTATGTAATTTTGTAGGCGATTATGACAGAACAAGAATTACAGCAATATCTACTCACTCACTATCCGAAAGAGAATGAGAATTGTGAGTGGAAGGAGATGAAGAACTTGAAGAACGACTTCTGTGGCCATGCCAAAGATGACGTTATATCATATGTGTCGGCACTTGCCAATATGGAAGGTGGCGAACTTATTATTGGTGTTGTAGACAAAACACTTGAGATTGTTGGTACTGATACCTACAATTATGACGTTGAGAAGGCACGTTTACGCCTAACTAGAGAATGTGCCAATCTGCCAACAGAAGGGCTTCGGGTTGAGGAATTCATTACATCTGACACGAACAAGACGGTGTGGGTCATTCATGTTCCCCGCCATATGCGGCGCCGTCCCGTATATGCCCATAATATAGCATGGCAGCGTCTTGACGATTCGCTGATAGAACTGACTGATTCCAGACGCGATGCTATATTGGAAGAAAGAGAAGTAGTTTACGACTGGACTGCTGAGGTTATAGCAGATGCCACTTTGGATGATCTTGACACTGATGCTATCAAGATTGCTCGTGAGGGATACAAACAGCGTTTCCCAAAGTTGGCACATGATTGTGATGGTTGGGAGGACAAGGTTTTCTTGGATAAAGCTTGTTTGACTATAAATGGGAAAGTGACGCGTACGACTCTACTCCTTGTCGGTAAGCAAGAGGCTGCTCCAAAACTGAACCATATTGCGCAGATTGTATGGAAATGTTTCCAGGACGGACAGGTGTTTGGCGATATATATACCATTCCTTTTATTCGTACCACTAGCGAATTACTTAGCAGAATACGTAACTATCGGTTCAAGATATACCCAAAGAACTCGTTGATTCCTGCAGAAGTGTGGAAGTATGATACAGAGAGTATACTTGAGGGTATGCATAATGCCATTGCACATCAGAATTATGAGATGGGGGCCAGAATAATTGTCACAGAAGACAAGGATTCTCTCAGGTTCCAAAATGATGGAAGTTTCTATGAAGGAGACTACCATCAATATATTACAGGTGAGAAAACGCCTAAGAGTTATCGTAATCCTGCTTTGGTGAAAGCAATGGTGAATATTAAGATGATAGATACCCAAGGATATGGCATCCACAAGATGTTTATGAGCCAGAAGGAACGTTTCTTGCCTATGCCGGATTACAACCAATCTACGGCAAGCGAGGTTATTCTTAACATGCCAGGTACTATCATTGACGAGAACTACAGCCTAATGCTTCTTGCCAACCAAGACTTGACACTAACTGACGCAGTTCTTCTTGATCAGGTGCAGAAGGGCCAGTCCATTACACCAAATGCAGTCGCAATGCTTCGTAAACGAAAACTTATTGAGGGTAGGTTGCCTCATATTTATGTTTCAAAGAACATTGCACAGGCAACAGACCAGAAAGTAGAATACTCAAAGCATAAAGGACTGGCTGATAAGCAATGTGAAGCATTGTTGCTAGATTCTTTAAAGGATCATGGTAGCTTAACAAAACAGGAAATTGTGAGGCTGTTGTGGGATTTACTTCCTGATCAGTTGGAGGATAAGCAGAAGAACAATAAGATAGAGTATCTGCTTAAACGGCTAAGAATTGCAGGTAAAATACATAACAGGACAAAAGGTAATGAATCTGTTTGGTCGCTCGGAAAAATATAAAATTCCGAGCGTTTCCGAGCGTTTTTTGCGAGCGAGGATTTACCACAAACTACATAAGTTGCTGATAATCAAGACTATCTTCGCTCGCAAAAATTATAATTTTACGCGCATATTACGCGCACGCATATATTAAACATTGTGAGTATTCCTATATTTCGTTGGTGACATACCGATAGTCTTTGTGAACAATTTGGTGAAGTACACCTGATTGTTGATTCCCACCTCCCTGCAAATCTCATTGATATGCAGGGAGGTGTCTGTTAATAGTTTGCAGGCTCGCTTGATTCTGATCTCATTTAGGAACTCAAGGGGCCTTGCTGTCTTGTAGTCTCTAAAATGCCTAAACAGTTTGCTACGCGAGCAGCCAAGATGTTCTAGCAAATCGGCAATGGAAACGTCTTTTTGGATGTTGTCGTACATATACTGTATGGCCTTCTCCACCAGTTCGCTCTTTGCAGAGTCAGCTTCTACCCTCTCATTTTTGACATACCTTTCTGCTTCTATGAAACTCAGCAACAGGGCTGATGCATAGGGAAGGTTATCCACAGCATTCTCATTTGATAAGATGTTGCACGCTCTCATAAAGATATTCCATCCTCCATAAACGCGTGATTTTATATCAGTGAGTATAATCTCAGGGTACTTAGTGGTTATCGTGTAAGAAACTCGATAGTAAAAAGACAACACATGTATCATCATACTCTCAGCTGGCAAATAGATGGAACACGCGAAGCCGTCAGACTCCTTGACAATCATGTATTGCCCCTGCCTTATAACTCCATTCTTCCCGTTGTGAAAATAGAATCCCTCGCCAAAGTCACAGAAAATCAGCAAATACGAGTCTTCACTGGTCGTGGCTTTATACTCGAATGCCTCTTTGAAGCATCCAAACCCGTTTATTGTCAGACTCGGCACCCTACCTCCTTCGTATCGAGTGGATGCATCAATCGGTGTCAGACAGTTGTTTTTCTCTTTCTTCATGATTTCCTTGCATTTCGTAAAATCGCCTGCAAAGGTAATCATTATCACCTAACTAACCAAAGGAAATAGCATAAGAGTCTCAAAAGTATTGTCCGAAAGTCTCAAACATGTTAAGTAACGAATCATAATTTTACGAGACAGCCTATGTGTACTGGATATAATACCTTTGCAGCGCATTTGAGAAAATATGATATGATTAAACAACATAAAAATTAAACAGATGAAAGAAATTTTTATTGATGACCAGTATGTTGTCATCTCAAAGGATGACTACAGAATGTTGAAAGAGGAACATGCTCTTTTAACCAAACAAGCTGCTGCAAAGGCATCTGTTCCCGAAAACGTGACTTTGAAGGGCGAAGTGATTAACCCCATGATGATTGATGGCGTTCGTTTCATCAACCGTAAGGATGCTGCCAAGATTCTGGATGTTGGCTTTCCTACCTTATGGAGATGGAACAATGAAGGACTTCTTCATGCCATCAAGGTAGGAGGGCGCAAGGTGTACTATCGTTATGATGACGTATTGAATCTAATGAAAGGAGGTAAGCTATGCTGATAGACACTGACCATCTGGTAAACCAGATTCACGCCAAGGTGGAGGGAGTTGCCGAGACAGGTTTCCCAATGGAAGTATTCCCTGAGCGCATACAGAGGATTATCTATGATTTGGTGACTTACGAGAACTTCAATCTGGAGTATACCGCATCCATCATCCTTTCTGCCTATGCCACAGCCATTGGCAACACATATCACGTAAAGATTAAAGGCAACTGGATTAGCAGCTGCGCCTTGTTTATGATCTTAGTAGGCAGACCTGGACTCGGCAAAACACCGCCATTGGGTTTCCTGTATCAGCCCATTCGTGAGAATGACCGGCAACTGCTCGCCAAAGCACACAAGGAATATGAGTTGTATGAACAGCAGCAGACCGTGAAAAAGGACGGAGAGGTGAAGGAACCGATGGAGAAGCCCCGTCTGGTGCAGACCGTCATATCCGACTTCACCTCAGAAGCTATGCTAAGTATCCACTACGACAACCCACGCGGCATCGTGCTGCTCGTTGATGAGGTGGTGGCATT
>JAEEGI010000536.1_pt1 | contig 111870 bp, 101 predicted proteins | sample 8958751 | NCBI WGS metagenome assembly JAEEGI01 (sample SAMN16246545, study PRJNA631951) | gut metagenome | biome: gut microbiome; feature: rumen; material: KS-attached | host: Bos | place: Iran: Karaj | collected 2018-10
GACGGAACACTGAAGACGGACAGTGTGGGTAAGTACAACTATATCGTTCCTGATGTGGAAGGGGAATGGACCCTGTTCATGCGTTCGAAGAAAGACGATGTGGAGCGTGACTATTACATCGGTATCGACCGCCACTTCTCGCCCGACAAGCGCTACATCTATCCTGACGAGGCACGTATCCAGCAGATACGTCAGCCTAATTTCATCCCGTCGGCCCAAAATGCAGTGATGGATGATGAGGAACCGGTTTCCATTACCCAGCGCAACCATCTTCTCCCGACCGTGAAGGTGAAAACGCGCCGTATACTCGGAGACCTCAGGGTGAACTGGTATGACGAGGAGAATGCCCAGACACATTCCGTATTGAGATACGACTGTGACGAGGATGCCGATATGTACGGCGACCTTGGTAATGACATACCTTCGTTCTTCGAATGGCTCTCGAAACGCAACAGCTACTTCCAGTTCGAGAAGGAGGACTACGATGCGGAGAATATGGCTAATTGGGTAGTGGGAGAGATGGATGATGACGGAAACCGAGTAAGCTCGATAAGTCTGTCAGGCAAGAGGATGTTTGAAGACCGCACCACCTATAATGAGCGCCCCATCATCTGGATTGTGGATAATACGTTCTGGGGAATCACGGGACTGCCGAACAGAGCTAAAGAGCATATCAACATCATAGACTCGAACAACAAGACGGATGACATCTCACTGCCCGACATGCTGGACGTGGCCAAGAGTCTCTATATTTCGGAAGACCTTTCTTCGATGAAGACCTACCTGTGGGCAGAGAACCTGGCAGGCTACAATCCCGTTATCTTCTACGTGTACCAGCATCCGCTCTTCGACTTCAAGCAGAAGGGTTTGAGGCGTACTCACTTCGAGGGGTTCAATGTACCGACCGCCTTCGAGATGGAGGATTACTCCGTGATGCCTCCTGCCGAGGACTTCCGCCGTACCCTGTACTGGGAGCCGAACCTGAAGACGAACAACAGAGGCCGTGCAACAGTTGAATTCTATAACAACTCCTCTTGTACTTCCATGTTTATCTCTGCTGAAGGAATCACAGAGGATGGTAAATTCATTATTAACGAGTAAAAGCACTGTATGGGATTTGTCAGGTTATATATCATAATTGTCTTGTTAGGTTACAGCTCTAACGTGTGGTCTCAAATCAATCCACAGGTGGAGAATCTGCTGAATGTGTTCTATACACTGAAATACGCCTACGACAACAAAGATATAACACTGACGGAAAACATGTATAACAGTACCTATGACGGTTTATGCTTTGAGGCCCATATCACCTTCTCACTGGTTGATCAGTCGTGGGAGACCTCAAATGCAACAGGTCATCGTCAAGTGTTACGGCGAGTGCGCCAGACATTGGACGAATTGTCTCAAAATGCCGAAACGATTCATAAGTGGGAAACCCACACAGGACAGCATGACACCATCAATTACGCCATGTTTTTGAAACCAGGCAGCAAGACCATTGATTATCAAAACCACATGATTTACGATGGAGACAAACATTGGGCTTCAGGAGGATTGGAAAGTATCAACATGGAATATACGGCAACACATCCCCCAACAGAAGAGCAGACTGAGTCGATGCGATTGGCACGAGGCACACTCACCTACAAGTGCGTACTTGACACACTCGCCAAAGCGACAAGGGACTTTGATGCCACATCCTATTGTGACGCCATCAAGAATGTCGTAACTCAAAAGGGTATCAATATGCGGAAAGTGCATTACAAACAAGATGCGGGCGACACTTATGGCATCCACTACATCATCCGTTCTCAGGAGAATGCACTGAGAGTATTAGATGAATTACGTCAGACGACTAAGGGATATATCGCCTCACATCCTAATGAATCGTTCAATATGTTCAACCCACGTCAGAACGATTACATCAGCACCTACCCGTTTCTTTCAGGAAACACAACGGCGAGCAAAGGCAACCAAGAAATATTTTCAGTATACACCATATTCAGTAAAGACTTCTATCACATATTGGTACTCTATACAGACGGAGTGCTCGAAATCCCGACCGATTGGGAAATCATCAAAGAGTATGATAACGGGAAAGTGAGCTACTACGATAAAGATATCAAGTTTATGAACAAAACGAAGAAAGAAGAGTGAGAAGGAGGACGAAAACGGAGACGAAAACAGAAACAAGATGACATTCAACGATTTTGAACATATAGTCCATCGTGTACGGCCGACAATCCTGAAGACCGCCTACCAATTCTTCCAAAACAAAGACGATGCGGAAGATGTGGTGCAAGAGGTACTGATGAAGCTGTGGCTAAGATACGGGAAACTCGACTATGGTGAGGCGGAAAAGTTAGCCATCATAGCAACCAAGAATCTGTGTGTCAGCACGATCAGGCAACAGAGACTTCGCGAGCATGTTCCTATCACAGACAATCTGGACATAGCGAGTGTAGAGCCACCTGACGCTCAGTTAAAAGCAGAAGAATATGCAGCGATACTTGAAAAGGCAATTCATACACTCACACGCTCCGAACAGCGGCTCATATACCTGATGCAACAAGAGGGGCTTAATGCAAACGAGATAGCAATCATAACGGGCATACACGTACGTTCAGTAAGAACTATGGTATCCTCGGCAAGAAAAAAACTATTAAAACAATTGACTCAATGGAACAATCACTAATTGAAAAATATCTGGCAGGCGAAACCACTGCTCAGGAAAACCAACTCCTGCGCCAACAACTGCAGGCTAAGTCCGCCGATATTTGTACGAACGAAGAAAAGGCCCTGCTCATCATGCTGACAGGAAGCCATCAGGAAGAAGACAACTCTGAAGACATCTTCGCCGTTGACTATTCCTGCGAGTACGACAAAATTGTCCACCGTAATAAAGTACGGAAGATGACCAAGCGTGTGTCAGTCATTACGGCAATCGCTGCATGTATTGCGTTTGTTTGGCTCATCGGTTGGCCTGGCAGCAAGGATTCCGAGAGGACAGACATAGCTTCGAAGGAAAAAGAGAACCTCACCCCACCCCGCTCCCAAGGAGAGGGAACAGAGAAAGATTCCATTCATTATTCTCCCCTTGAGGGCGAAGAAAGAGAGGGTTCGACTATCCCTATTACGAAGGAAGATCCATCCGAATCGAATCATTATGCCTGGGCCAAGTCACTGATGGATTCATATCATGAAGACGACTTGGACGATTTAGAGGGAAACCCCGATAATTCATTCCGTCAGGATAGAGAATGGGCACAGACTGAACGTTGAACATTTAGGTTTTAGACGCTAGACATTAGGCTTTAGACATTAGTTGTTACATTTTATAATTTTTGTATTTTTACATTTTTCTATATGGATAGGATGAAGTTATACATATTGTTGGCTCTATGGATGACCGCTATGGTCATCAGCGCGGCTTCACCCATCAAGAAGCCGACGAAAGAGCTACCTGTACAGGAGAAGGTGTATCTTCACTTCGACAACAACTGCTATTTTCAGGGCGACACCATCTGGTATAAAGCCTATGTGGTATTGGCTGACGACAACAGTCCGCAACCGCTCAGTCGCATTCTCTATGTAGAGTTGTTGAACGAACAAGGCTATATCGTAGAACGTCAGCAACTGACCATTAACAAGAAGGGGCAGGCAAACGGACAATTTGCTATTGCGGATTCTGCTTTCGCAGGCTTTTACGAGATACGTGCCTATACGAAATGGATGCTGAACTTCGGATTCGACTATACCCGTCCTTGGTATTCAAAAAATGGAATAACAGATGAATATATAGGTACCACACTGTCAATGAAAGAACTGCTTTGGGATCACAAACAGGCATTGTCGGAGTATCTGAACAGAAATGGTTACACGGCATTCAGCCGATTGGTGAAGTCGTTAGAGATTTCTATACCAGAGAAAAGAAACAGTTTGCTCAAAGAGCAACTAGAGAAGGTAAAAACCTATTTGTTCCAGAAGGACGACGAACACAACGTCTTCAATTCCATCGATCCACAAGGAATGCGAAAGAACTATCGTGATTATCACAATCTGTTTTCCCGGGTCATTCCCATCTATAACCGTCCTGACACGGCTGAACTGTATATGAGTAAAATCATGCCGAAGAAGGTAACCACAGGCGACTACGATATAAAATGGAAGAATCCAGGATTCGATGTAAAATTCTACCCCGAGGGTGGCTATATGCTTGAAGGGGAAGAATGCCGTGTGGCCTGGGAAGCGATGAATGAACAATTGGAACGATTGAATGTGCGAGGCGTATTGCTTGAAGATGGAGAGCCCATTGATTCGCTCCTGCCTTGTCATGCAGGAAGAGGAGTCTTTACGCTCACACCCATGCATGGAAAGAATTATAAGGTGAGATTTGTGTTCAAAGAGCATAAATTCGACTTTGACCTGCCGAAAGCCGAACAGGAAGGAGTACGGCTGTGGGTGGAACAAGACGAAGAAGGTGTGTATTTTGATGTAGCGCAACACTTCGAAAAGCCGAGGAAGCTGACACTGAATGTGTATTGCAGAGGGAAGAAGGCTCCGTCTCCATTTCTGATAGAAGGAGAGTGGGTTTGCCCTATCGAAGACCTCTCAGAGGGCGTGAACCAAGCTGTGGTTGTCGACTCATTGGGCAACGTGTATGCCGACCGTCTGTTCTTTGTGAACAAACTGTATGAGTCACAGGCAAAGGTGATTGTGTTGGGAGCCAATAATCATCGTTATGCTCCTTTGGAAAAGGTACGCATCAACCTGATTGCCACCGATGCACGTAGTCGTCCACTGAAACATCAGACGTTCTCCGTGTCCGTTCGCGATGCAGACCAACTCGATGCATCGTTCGCATCGGGCAATGTCATGACAAACCTCCTGTTGGAATCCGACCTCAAGGGCTTTGTAGAAAATCCCGACTACTATTTCGAAGCCGACGACGAACAGCATCGGCAGGCACTCGATATCTTGATGCTGGTACAAGGATGGCGACGCTATGACTGGCGGTTTGTGGAGAATCCCGAATACTTCAATGTGGATTACCTACCCGAGCAGAAGATGGTCATTTACGGTCAGGCATTGCCACTACGCAAGAGCCTGCTGAGACGCGACAAGGGTAAGTTGCAGATTTCCTGTTCGCTCATCAATGACAAGGGGGAAATGGATCCGGAGATACCGTTTATCTACCGAGGAGTGACGGAAGCAGATTCGAGCGGCTACTTTCAATTCATCTACGACCCGTTCTACGGTAAGGGCAAACTGACGCTGCGCGCCAAGTATGTGAACAAACTGGAGAAGAAAAACTACGATCTTGTGAGCCACGACCCAGAGATATTTGTCCGCAAGCAGTACTACTACCCTCAGGCATTGAAGGAATATTCGTGGTACGAAACACACCTGCTGGATATCGTCAAAGACAAACACGTCACATGGGAGGAACGGCAAAAGGACATCTATGCCTCAGAGTGGATTCCACAGGTGAACATCAAACAGAAGAAGCGTGTCCACCTCAAGCTACAGAAAGACCGCCCCGTGGCACAAATCGACTTCCTCGACTTTATGAACGACCTATGGGATCAGGGCTACTATGATGCGTTCAACAAACTCGAAAATCATTACTTCTCATTAGAAGGAACACTGCCATATATCAACGACTACGTGAGGATGCAATACCAATTGTCGGAAAACAACTACGAGAGAGGCGAGACCTATTACAACTGGTCGAGAGTGCCCCTAAACAATAACTCCTCAAATAATTGGATATGGGATTCATCCTTTCCCGACCATTCGCACACTTCGGGCGATTCGGGATGGGGATTTCTCTACGACAATCCAATGGCCCGCATAGAGACCTATTCCTTCATCGACCACCTGAAGCGAATCGACATCGTAAGCGATGCCCCCCGCCGCCCCACCTCGTTCGAGCATGAGCACCAAGACAAGTCCACGTCCGATTATACACCTTCCACCAGCACCCCCCCCGTAGGAATCGACGCATACGTCAACATCGTCGCGACCCCCGACAGCCTGCCGCGCATCATCTTCGGACGGGAATACAACTTCCAAGGGTTCAACCGCCCCGTAGAGTATTACAATCCCGATTACAGCAAAGCCCGTCTGCCCGAAGTGAAAGACTACCGCCGCACACTCTATTGGAATCCGAACGTAACGACCGACAACTACGGACAGGTCACCATCGAGTTCTACAACAGTTCGGTATGCACATCGGTAGATGTCTCGGCAGAGGGAGTAACACGCCATGGACAGTATATCGTAACAGAGCAATAACTCATCATAAGCAAGTTTATATTAATTGTTAAAGTAAGTTTGAGTTAATTAAGTGTACACATTTCAAGCAACTCGCGCGGGCAGTGATGTTCGTGCGAGTTTTTTATGTTTGCATCACACCCTGGCTGACACCGCTGCGGAGTGCAGCTTCGCAGATCATTCCTTCTGATTTTGAGCTCGGGTTCACGAGTATTGATTTTGATTGCCATAGTTTTTTGATTTAGTTTACTGTTGACTGTTGACGGTTTACCGGTTTATGGTTTACGGTTTGGTTAACAATTTGACAAGTCTCTCGTTGTCGTGGATTTGGGAGCGTTGTGTGGCAATTTGCAGTTGTCGTTGTGTCTCTTAGTGCCGGCCGTTGCAACTGTTAAGGTTTACAATTTCTACCATTAATGCCCGCAATTTCACTTCTTTCCTTTGACACTGCAAAGTTGCTCGGCTTTTGAATACTATGACTTCGTCGAAGATAAAATACGCATCGAAACAGGAAAAAACGATGTTTTATTCATCTCAATAACCTATAAACAATAACCATTAACCAAATTATTGCTATCTTTGCATATCGAAACAAATGGCCTATCATGCGAAGAGGAATCTATTTCATCGGATTGTTGTTGCTGCTCTTGTCGTGCACTGACGAGAGGCAGGCAAAGGATGTTCGTATGCAGGAATTGCTGAAACTGGTCGAGGAAGAGAACAGACTTGAAAAGCGATTACCGTCGGACACCGTGTTTCAGGAGGTGGTGAACTACTATGACGATTATGGGAACGCAAACCAGCGGATGAAGGCTCACTACCTGATGGGATGCATCTATCGCGATATGCATGAGACCCCAATGGCGCTCCAGTATTTGCTCAATGCAGCAGAACTGGCTGACACGCTGGCTCCCGACTGCGACTATGTCACGCTGATGAAGATTTACGGTCAGATGGCGAGAATCTATCATCAACAACTGATGCCGGAAGAGCAACTCAAAGCCTATCAGCAATACAGCAGATATGCGCTGAAGACCGATAGCGTGAATCATGCCATTCAAGGTGTGAAATCACAGATTAGTGCCTACCAATTATGGGGCGATACGGCAATGATATTGGCTTTGACGGATAGCGTGCACAAGCTGTATCTGTATGAGAACATGCCTCAAGAGGCTGCTGGAGTGTATGCTGCAGCCATTCGCATCTACTTGGCCCGTCGTGATTACACAAAGGCGAAACAACTGATGGACATCTACGAGCACGAGTCGGGCTTTTTCGATGCAGAAGGAAACACAACTAGGCGCCGCGGTGCCTATTATGGTGCGAAGGGCAATTATTATTTCTGCACAGACAAACTGGATTCTGCTGAGTATTTCTACAGGAAACTGGAGCAGTATGGCTACTACCAATATGCCTATGACGGACTGATGGCTGTCTTCAATCGCCAGCATAAGGTCGATTCGGTGATGAAATACAACAATCTGTACAAGGCTGCCATCAATCAATACATGAACGAGCAGCAATCAGCAGCAATTCGGCAAGTGGGTGCGATGTATGACTATAGCCGCAATCAGAGAATCGCAGAGCAACGCGAACGCGAGGTGGCTCGCAAAAACAGCATCATCACGAGCATCATCGTTGGTGCAATCGTGCTGCTGCTACTCGCTATATGGTTCGTGTGGAAACAGAGACGGTCGAAACAACGCTCAATCGCCCAGATGCGCTCAGAAGTCATCAAGGTCCATCAACTGCTGACGGAAAAGCAGTGCGAGATAGACCAATACCATCAGGACAAGGAGCAATATGAGGTTCAGATGCAAGCGAAGTACGACATGCTGAAATCGCAGTTCCAGCAACTGAACGGCCGCCTGCATGAGCAGCAGATGTCGGAGAATTTCCATGCGCTGCAAGAAAGCGATATCGCCCATTGGTTGCATACCAAGGGAAGTGGGGCGCTCGGCTTTGACAAGGTTTCAGAGAAAGAGCTGGGCAAGCTGCACAATGCCTTCCAGCAATACATGCCCTATCTGCTCCATCACTTCCATAGCAGTAAGCTCACGCGTCTGGAAACGACGATTGCCATGCTGGTGCGTCTCAGTTTCACATACGCAGAAATCATGATTATCATGGACACACAAAAACAGAATATCCGCAATATCAAGTCGAGAATCAACAAAAAGATGTTCGACGACCCTTCGGCGGAAAGCCTCTTCGACAATCTTGAACATTTCGATGCCACATAGCCTCCTGAGCTACTTGATTTCACGCTATCAGGGCGATTTTTAGAGGATTATGTGTACTCTTGGTGTACCCGATGTTACAAATCTGCAAGTATGTTACAAATTTTATTGTTAACTTTGCAGCGTGAAATCAAAAAACGGACAACTATGGGTAAACATTATGGAATGATGAAACGACTGATTGCTGGTGTTTTGATGTTCATCACTGCAATGGGAGCCTCGGCAACAGGTCAAAGTGGTGATATGATCACGATTGACGGCGAACAGTGGAACTTATTGGGCAAACCTATCGACTGGGACTCTACCCTGTATAAAAGCCTGTTGAAAGTACTGCCTGAGAAGCGGTCGATCAATACGGCTAACTGGGACGGCTATACCGCCTATTGGAGCATCAGAAACGACCGTCTGTACCTCGACCGTATCGAGGTAGAATTATATAATAAGGAGACGCGGCAGAGCCGGAAAGCAAATATCACGGAAGCTGATATGCACCGTGTGTTTGGTAAGTACATGAAGAACGGACGGATTGAGGCATCATGGTTCTCTATGCCTGAACTGAGGGCAGGGAAAGGCAGGACAGTCTATTATGTCCACTCAGGCTATTGCCGTAATCAAGAACACGAGCAGATCCTGAGCATCAAACGAGGGAAGATAGTCAAACGGCAGTCATATCATAACCGTGTGGTCGTAGCGGACGGATTTTCGTTCGACAACATCAATCAGGAAGAAATCCGCCGCCGTTTCCCACTCCACACCCAGAACTACCCCAAATTGGCAGACGTGGGCCGACTCATTATCACCATTTCCAAGGTGCAGTTAGACTCAAACGGGAACCTCATCGATTGCAACATCAAGGTGACACATCGTGATATGAAAGGCTCCATCGAGGGATTGGCTCAGGAAGTGAAGACCCTACTAAAGCAAATCCACCCTTGGAAAACGCTCTATATCAATGGTGAATATGTATCAACCTTATATCACCAAAGCATTACGCTTCCTTATGTTTTAGCACTCGCGAAAACACAGGAAAAAGGGCATTTCTAAAGAAATTGCTCTTTTTTATGCAAAAAAACATAGGCTTTGCATATCATTTTACGCTTTATTTTGTAACTTTGCAACCACAGAATTCTATAATCCTTTTACAAGATGGAGACAATGAAGAAATTATTGCTGGTTGTAGTCGCCATGATGACTACTTCGGGCGTATTGGCACAGCAAAAGAGCCAACCCGCAGGCATGAGGATGGAAGTAGCCGAGGATGAATCGGACAACGGCGAGTACACCATCTTTACCTACAAAGATGATGACGGCACGTTCGGCTATTACCTGAGCATCGCACGAACGAGGAAAACGTTAGGTGCCGACGAACTCTTCGGTATGGAGGTAAAAAACCTCAAGGAAACCACCATCTATCTGGGTGACACAGCCGACAAGGCTTTTGCGACCATCGATGACATCCTCGACCTCTTCGACAAGGACTTAGACACTAAGGCTGAGTTCAAGGGCCGCACCACATCGAGCGGCGAACGTCTGGGCGAGACAACCACTTCAACCTGTGTGGTGACAAAGAAAACGCTGGGCGGCAAGCGTCTGAAATTCACGTTCAGCAACGGTGAACGAGAGGGCGAAGCCTACCTCACGAAATCCACACTCAAGAGCCTGCGTGCGGAATTCAAGATTCACAAGAAACTGCATCCCAAGCAACACACATAATTATCTCATTATATGAAAAGACTGACAACCCTATTACTACTCGTAGCAATTTGCCTGACAACGTCAGCACAATTGCAGAAACTGACCGTGAACGGAACGGAGCGCACTTATTTGGAGTATGCGCCCCAAAAACTGGGCGAGAACCGCCCGCTGTTTATCTTCTGTCACGGCTACAACCAAGATGCCGGCTGGATGATGAACAATGAGTTTAAGAACGACAAAGTGAGTATGGAATCCGTATGCGACACAGCTAAGTTCGTTGTCGTATTCCCAAACGGTATCGACAGAGCGTGGGACGTAGGTGGCGATCGTGATATTAACTTCATCAAGGCTATCATTGAGAAGATGGTGAAGCAGTATAAGATTGACCGCAACCGCGTGTATCTCGGCGGCTTCTCGATGGGCGGAATGCTGACCTACAATGCCATCAACAAGATGTCGGACATCATTGCTGCCTTTGTATCGTGCAGCGGACCGTCAGTGGTTACTCCAAAAGCAGGATTACGGCCTATACCCCTGATGCATATTCAAGGAACTGCCGACAATTTCGGCAATGTGCAACCCGCCCTCAACCCATGGATTAAGCACAATGGAGGCTCTACGACTGCCAAGGTAATCACCAACTATAACGGCTTCAGCGGTGCTACGTTGCACATTTGGAGTTCTGGAAAAGCCGGAGGAGAGGTACAACTGATCGAACTCAAGGACAAAGGTCATTGGATTTGCAAGGAAACGCAAGTGTACACAGGTAAGGAAATGTGGAATTTCTGCAAGCGCTTTTCGCTCAACTTCACAGCACCATCCGTATCCTTCACATCACCCTACCCCGGTACTTCACACCTTTTTTTTTCGCCAACAACTAGCGTCACATTTCCTGACATCAAACTGACTGCAACTGCTTCCGACCCTAATGGGAAGGTGGCTCAAGTGGACTTCTATGATGGCTCTGAACTGATTGCCACCCTGAACAAGGCACCCTATACCTTTACGGTGGAGAATCCTGCAGCTGGGGAACATATCTTCAAAGCCATTGCGACTGATAACGACGGAGAGACAGAAGAAGCGAAGGTAGTAGTTAACTATAAAGTGGGACGCAGCCACATGTTTCACAATGATTTTACAGAGGGAGGCAGCATCCCCGTAGGATGGACCACCTATGATGGTACAGAACGAAGGAACGGCTTCAGCAACGGATACTCATCGGGCAGCCGAGTGCTGCAATTCACCTCATCCACCCGCGACTTCGAATACGGACTCTATTTTCGCAATCAAAGCGGCAGACAGCGAGCTGGATATGCAAAATATGGAATGGCTGCATCGCACTCCACGCTGACGCTTTGTCCTGGGAAGTACATGCTGAGATATAAGATTTGCAATTGGAACAATGAAGAGGCTGCTCCTCTCGACATCAGTATAGAAAAGAAGACTGGCGGTGAAGCAATCGCCTCTACATCCTATACCCCTAATGTCAATATCGGGAATGACGTATCGAAGAGTTTCAAGGGCACACGCATCATCACCTTTGAATTTGTTATAGAGGAAGAAGACGACTACCTTCTTTCTTTTTATACAGCCGACAAGGTGTGGGCCGACGGTGTGATTGGCTACATGATGCTCGCAGCAAAGGAATATGCAAGCGGAATTGAGATAATTCATAATTCACAATGCATAATGCATAAGAATGCAATGTACAACCTGCAAGGTCAGCGAATAAACTCGATGCATAAGGGGCTGAATATCGTTGGTGGAAACAAAATATGGGTGAAATAATTTTGTGGATACAAAGAATTGTTGTAACTTTGCACTCGAAATCAGGCACAAAGTTACATTACTTGTTTCTTTGGGCAGTCGTAAACAGAAATCACATTAAATTAGTATAAATATGAAACCAACATTATTCTTACTTGCTGCAGGAATGGGAAGCCGCTACGGAGGCCTGAAGCAGCTCGACGGTCTGGGACCTAACGGTGAGACCATCATGGACTACAGTATATACGATGCCATACGTGCTGGATTCGGCAAGATTGTATGGGTTATCCGTAAGGATTTCGAAGAGCAATTCCGCACACAGATTCTCGCTAAGTATGAGGGGAAGGTGGAATGCGAACTCTGCTTTCAGGCACTCGATGCCCTGCCTGAAGGATTCAAGTGTCCTGAAGGTCGCGTAAAACCTTGGGGTACGAACCACGCAGTACTGATGGGTAAGGATGTCATCAAGGAGCCTTTCTGTGTAATCAACTGCGACGACTTCTACGGCCGTGATGCGTTCGCCCAGATAGGTAAGTTCCTCGGCGGACTGCCTGAAGGTGCAAAAAACAAGTATGCGATGGTGGGCTTCCGCGTTTGCAACACATTGAGCGAAAACGGTTCGGTAGCTCGCGGCATCTGCTCAACAAACGAGCAACATCACCTGACCGACGTGGTGGAGCGTACAGAAATCCTGCGTGTCGATGGTAAGATCTGCTACAAAGAAGGTGACGGATGGGTGGAGATTCCAGAGAACTCACCTGTATCAATGAACATGTGGGGCTTCACTCCCGACTACTTCGAGCACAGCGAGGAGTTCTTTAAGGTATTCCTGAGCGACCCGAAGAATATGGAGAACCTCAAGGCTGAATTCTTCATCCCGCTGATGGTGAACAAACTCATCAACGAGGGAACAGCCACCGTAGAGGTGCTCGACACCACCTCAAAGTGGTTTGGAGTAACCTACGCAGCCGACCGTCCTGACACCGTAGCCCGCATCAAGGCGCTTATAGAGGCAGGAGAATACCCAGAGAAGCTGTGGTAATTAAGTCTTTAGTTGTCAGACGTTAGACTTAAGCTACTAAGCTACTAAGCAATTAAGCTACATATAATGAAAGACCTTCGTTCTGAATACCTTTACCGCCAAGGGTGTAGAATGGGGGGCTTTCTTTTTTTTATCGGTATCTTATGGCTGTTGGTCGCAGGACAAGCAAATGCTCAGGGGCTGACTGCGATGACGTATAACTGCGAGAACGCATTCGACACGATTCACGATGACGGGAAACGCGACGAGGAGTTTCTGCCCGAAGGAACACGACACTGGACACGACACCGTATGTTTGAGAAGTTGAAAAACATAGGAAAGGTGATTGTGGCTGCCGATTCTATCCGTCCCGTAGATCTTGTGGCGCTTGAGGAGGTGGAAAACGATACAGTCCTCACCTATCTGACTCGCAGAACAGTCTTATCGGCTTTAGGGTATGAATACATCATGACTCATTCGCCCGACCAACGTGGTATCGATGTTGCCCTGCTTTACAATCCACTGATGTTCCGCATTCTGCATCATGACTGCATCCGCGTGGAGACTTCGAGGCCTACTCGCGACATTTTACATGTATGTGGCGTGACAGGCAGGAATCCTGTTGATACGATAGACATCTATGTGGTTCACCTACCTTCTAAACTGGGAGGAGCAGCAGGCGAGCGGAATCGAAGGATGGTTGTGGAAGCAATCGCAGCCTCGACAGACTCGGTCTTTGCTTTCCGACCTGCTGCAAAGATTCTCATTATGGGAGATTTCAACGACGGGCCCACTTCCGAACTGTTGCAGACATGTCTCGGAAAGTTCAGGAACCTTGCGAACGAGTATGGCAAAGAGCACGGGTCGTACAAGTATCAGGGAGACTGGGACACGATAGACCAAATGCTGATTAGCGAAGGGCTTGTCGATCCACAAAACGGAGGAGTGAAGTTCCTCGAAGCAAAAGTGCTAACACTACCGTTCTTACTGGAAACAGATGAAGCATACGGTGGACGGAAGCCTAACAGGACCTTCGAGGGGTATAATTTTCACGGAGGGTTCAGCGACCATCTGCCTGTATTGCTAAAACTGAAATAAAACCCATCCGCTCCTTTCCCCCGCTAAAGGGGAAAGAGGATAGACGGACGGGAAGATTCTACACGATGCCTTGCGCCAACATCGGGAACACATTGGCTTCGCTACGCTACGCCGAAGTGTCTGCTATACGATGCCTTGCGCCAACATCGGGAACACATTGGCTTCGCTACGCTACGCCGAAGTGTCTGCTATACGATGCCTTGCGCCAACATCGCTTTGGCCACTTTCATGAAGCCTGCGATGTTAGCACCTTTCACATAATTGATATAGCCATCGGGCTGGCGACCATAGCGAACACACTGTTCGTGGATGCCGTGCATGATGTGATGGAGACGGTCGTCCACTTCCTGAGCACTCCAACTGATATGCATGGCATTCTGACTCATTTCCAGACCCGATGTAGCCACACCTCCTGCATTGACTGCCTTACCTGGAGCATAGAGCATCTTGTGCTGAATGAAAAGGTCGATAGCCTCGGGCGTACAACCCATATTACTGATTTCTCCCACACAAGTTACGCCGTTATCGATGAGATGCTGGGCATCATCACCGTTGAGTTCGTTTTGAGTCGCACACGGAAGAGCAATGTCACATTTAACTTCCCACGGACGCTTACCAGCATAGAATGTGCTACCTTGGAATCGTTCGGCATAAGGCGCACAGATATCGTTACCAGAACTACGCAACTCAAGAAGATAGTCGATCTTCTCCTCATCGAGTCCAGCGGGATCGTAGATATAGCCATCAGGACCAGAGATAGTGATCACCTTAGCACCCATCTGTGTTGCCTTCGTTGCAGCTCCCCAAGCGACATTTCCAAATCCTGAGATGGCAATTGTCTTGCCTTGAATATCGATCCCCTGGTCCTGCAACATTTCACGGACGAAATACAGTCCACCAAACCCTGTGGCTTCCGGACGCACAAGCGAACCGCCATATTCCAACCCTTTGCCTGTGAGCACTCCGCTCCAGTCGCGTGTCAGTTTCTTGTACTGGCCGAACAGGTAGCCTATCTCGCGTGCTCCGACTCCTATATCGCCTGCCGGGATGTCGATTTCAGGGCCGATGTAACGGTAAAGCTCGTTCATGAATGCCTGACAGAAGCGCATGACCTCAGCATCGCTCTTACCGCGAATACTAAAGTCAGATCCTCCCTTTCCTCCGCCCATCGGAAGCGTGGTGAGGGCGTTTTTGAAGATTTGCTCAAAGCCAAGGAACTTCAGGATGCTGAGATTGACTGAAGCATGAAATCGCAGTCCGCCCTTATAGGGACCAATAGCACTATTAAACTGTACACGGTAGCCAAGATTGACTTGCACCTCACCTTTGTCATCAACCCAAGGAACACGGAAGGTGATAATACGTTCTGGCTCGACAAGTCGTTCGATAATCTTTGCCCGCTCGAATTCGGGATGCTGGTTGTAGATATCCTCAATACTCATGAGCACCTCATGTACGGCTTGCAGGTACTCTTTCTCTCCTGGATGCTTGGCCTCCAGGTTGGCCATAATCTTGTTAATTTCCATAGTCTGATATAATTAATAATTTATAAAGCAAAATTCTTATTTTTTCTTTCAGAAATTCGAGTCGATGATAGCACGAACCAATTCCATACCGCAAGTGTTGTAGCCATGACTGCGATCGACTGCTGCGAAGTCCATGAGGACGATTCCTGTGGGGCCTCGGCGGGCGCGAAGATAGTCGAGCATGGCAGCATGGGTGTGTGCAGCATTGTCACGATAACCATTGCTACGTGAGATATCGTGCCCGAAGAGTTTGGTCACTTTGGAATAGGCCGAGCAGAAATTCAGCACCCATACGATGTCATGCCCGCCATTCACTCCTGTGAGTGGGTGACGTTGAGAATCATCAGAAGCGGAAGTTTTTTTACTCGTACTGAATTCGAGCATCCGTCGGAGGGCAGCGAGCTTGATGTCGAGCGCTCCGGGAGCATAGGTCGATGAGAAGTCTTGCATGTAGACTTTGGCTTCTTCACCACGAGAGCCGACAATACGTCCCAACGTCTGACGACGCCAATCGGGACTTCCTGTCCAGTTTCGGAATATACCGCCGACGGGGGAACCGTTGTAGTTATTACGACTGAGTATGAGTATCTTGCCCCTCATGTCGCGGACTCTAAGGTCGGCTTGGAAATCAGCGAGGGTTTCGCGGTAGACGGGCTCATTGAGCAGCTCTGCAATACTTTGCTCGTATTGTCCTTTCACCTTGTCGCCATCACCAGCATGGAGCAGATGGATGATGATAAATTCGGATGGATTTTGACGGAGCCACGTCTGCATCATCGTCAATACATCTTCGAGATGAAGTTTCGTGGGCATCATGCCATGATTGAGATTCATGTGGTGTTTGTAAACTGCAGGCCGAAGGTCGAATGCACGGATGCCCGCTTGCCACAATGACAACAAATCGAGGTCCTGGGTTTTGGCAAACAGGTTGCCAATAGGTCCGTTAAGTCCTGCCCATCCGCTCCCTGTCGCGGCATCGTGAGCGCCAGGAATGGACAGGTCGGCCACAAGCGCGTCATCGGGCAGTCGCGCCATCCAGTTTTCAGCTCGCAGATGGAGCGAGAGAAAAACCATTACCAAAAAAAAGCCAATTAATCGCCGCATGATGTCAATTATTGGTAAAATATAGGTTCGACGCAACAAAGATAAGAATTATTTAGCATTCGGACACTTACAATTTGCGTTTTTTTTGTAAATTTGCAGTCGGAAAAAGCTAATTACAACATTTTTGACAAACTCACTTATCTAAGACGTGTCATGAAAGATTTCATTGCAACGCTTCGCAGCAGTATTCTAGCTGGAATATGTATTGGTATTGCCGGTTTCGGCTATTTGATGAGTAAAGATATCATAGGCATCGTGCTCTTTACGTTTGGCCTGCTCGCCGTCGTGCATTACGGCTTCAAACTTTTCACGGGTACCGTGGGATTCTGTGGCGGATGCAAAGGTTTGAAAGTGGGCGAGATACCCAAAGTGTTGCTTGGCAACATCATCGGCACATTGCTGGTTGCTCTGCTGACATACAACTCTGCCGCAGACCTTCAGGGTGTGGCTCAAGGCATACTGGAGAGCCGACTGGCTAATGGTCCCCTCCGCTGCGGATTGCTGGCAATCGGTTGCGGATTCATCATGACTGCAAGTGTGAAGTTTGCCAAATACGAGAACAAATGGTACCCCCTGCTCTATGGAGTTCCCATCTTCATTGTGTGCGGCTTCCCTCACTGTATAGCCGACGCATTCTACTATCTCGCCGTTCCAATTGACTTCTGGTCAGTTCACCTTATTGATATATTAATACTTTATGTGGCTATCGTTATTGGCAATACGATTGGCTGCAATTTGGTGAGAATCATCAATTTCGACAAGGATTGCTAACAACCTTTTTTTCATCATATCAAAAAACTTAGCTTTTGCAGGTTAAGTTTTTTTTGTTTGCTACGCATTATAGTTGCATGACCCAAGCAGAGTTCGAACATATTGCCCAAGAGTTGCGCCCTTCGATGTGGAAGGTGGGCATGGACTTCTTTGGCTCAGCCCATGATGCTGAGGATGTGGCTCAGGAAGCGCTGGTTCAGTTATGGCAATATGCCGAGAAACTGGACGCAACCCGAAACATCAGCGGTCTTGCCATAAGGATTGCAAAGCATTGCTGCATCGATATGCAACGAAAAAGGCATACAAACGTTGTAGAACTGACATCCACCCACGAGCGAGCGATGAATATGGACTTGTCGCCCCACGAAAGGATGGAACAGGCAGAAGCAACCGACTTATTGCAGACGCTGATTGAACAACTGAACCCACGAGAACGCGAACTGTTTGAGATGCGACAGATAGAAGGACTGCCAAATGATGAAATCGTGAAGCAGACTGGCATTCCGAAAGCATCGATTGAAGTGATGGTATCGAGGGCAAGAAAGAAACTATTTGAGGAACTAAAAAAACAAATGAAAATATGAAACGAGAAGAAACAGAACGGCTCATCAGCAAGTACTTGGAGGGAACTACCACACCCGAAGAGGAAGCACGGCTTGCCCAAGAGGTGAATCAGCCTGATGCCCCTTTAGAGTGGAAGGCTATCGCCACGATGCTGGGTCAGTTAACGCTTGACGAGGCAACCTACGACGAGGAAATGGCACGTCATCGAAGCCGCACTCATTGGTCACATCGTGTTTGGGCAATAGCAGCTAGTATTGTAGTTGTGGCAGGAATAGGATTGTGGCTCCACAACCAACAAGAAACGCAAACGAACATGGCAATTGCTTACGTAAATGGTCAAACCATCACAGACGAAGATCGTGTGCTTGCGATAGCAGAAGATGCTGTGTGCGACATTTTCAGCAACAGTGATGCTGAAGAATCACTTTACGAGATATTTAACCCTGAAGAATAAGAAACAATATGAAACGATTACCAACATTCATCATCGCAGCTATCATCTCAGCGAGCACCTGGGCGCAATCAGGACTAAGCGTCGATTCGGTGTTCCGAGGACTGATTGTAGCAAAAAACACGCCTGGCTTCACAGAGACAAGCCTGAGCGGCGAGGTGCTCAGGGCTTATCAGCTTACAAAAATGCGAACCATCAACTTTCTCGCGACAGAAAAACAACGCAACCATGTGGAGCAACTCGTGGAAGAGGATTATGAAGCCATCCAGAAAACCAGGACAACACTTACGGACATCGACGGCGAGGAACGCGAGGACCGTAACGGACACATCTATTACATCATCTTTCGCACAGCCGACACTTATCGGTCGGATGCAGGTGTAAGGAAGACCGTACATACCTACGTATGCTACCAATGCAAGCCTAAGGGAGCGCTACACGACATCACACTCGTCTATCTTGAAGGTCCAGCGAAATTTACCGACCTAATGAAGAATTTCAAACGCAAAAACAACAAAAACAAATAAATTATGAAAACTAAACTCTTTCTCATCGTCATGATGATTTTCGCCACCACATGTGGCATCAAGGCACAAAACGACTCTATTGCCCTAGCAACAGACCCCAAAATTGACAGCAATTCTGAAGACCACCCAGGCGGATGGGATTTCAGTCTCCCATTCATGAATTCCAGCCGCGAAAAGGAGTATGCTAATGATTATAAATTACTGGAAAACGGCAGACACCGTGCACCCTATCCACACTTTACGTCGTTCCAGTTCGGATTCATTTCGGGTGTGGACGAGGCTCCAGGCGTCAATATCGACATGGGGCAGTCGTTCGAACTCGAGTTGCGCAACCTGGTAGCCTTCTCCTCTCGTTTAAGCAGCCATTCGTTCTTCAGCCTAGGATTCGGACTTTCATGGCGAAATTATCGCATGACGGGACACAATCAGTTCCTACTCAACGACGACGGAACCATCAACGTTGCACCCTACCCCACAGGAGCCAACCCAAAGTTCAGCCGCATCCACACATTCAGTCTTGTTGTACCGCTACAACTCCACTTTGCGCTTGGCGGCTCTTGGTATTTCTCCGCTGGTCCCGAACTGTATTTCAACACCTACGCATCACTCAAGACACGCTACAGCCTCAATGGTGAAAGCCAGAAAATCGAAGCAAACAGGCTACATCGCAACAAAGTGACCTACGGATTGATGTGCGACATTACAAAGAACCACCTCGGATTATACTTCAAATATAGTCCTTGCAACGTGATGCAAACCGAATTCGGACCCAAATTCAAAAGCATCACAGCAGGTGTAAGATTGGCATTCTAATTGAAGGCTCATCCGACAAATGCGTAGTTTTTGTCGGATGAGCCAAAAATGTGTCAAAATCCTGCTTTCACTGGCCTCAAAAAGCATGCACGACCCCTTGATTCCGATGTTTTCTCTGTAATTGGCGCAGAATTTCAGTATCCCGACCTCACATGGAAGGAATTGTGTGGCATGATGGCAAATCTGATAGCAGAAAGTGGGCTTATAAGGTCACAATAACCCACCTTATGTAACAATAACGAGGATTTATATGATAACAACAAAGCAAAGACGATTAAAGACATGTCTTGTACAGAGATAAGTTGACTCGCTCGTCTGACTATAACTTAACATAATTCGCCATCAACCGTTAACACTTCATAATTAATCTTTTTATAAGGGCCTTAGGGGAAACAATTGTTACCCCTAAGGGAAAAATTTGTTACCCTTAGGGATTGCAAATGCTATCCCTAGGAGGTAGAAAAAGAACCTTCTAAGCCTATGGAAAGTAGACTCAGATTAACTTATGAATTTAGCAAGTAATGGTTATTGAATTAAGCTTTGTAGCTTAATCGGTTAGTAGATGGTAATGGTTATGGGGTATAAGTTAACGGTTATAGGTTTGTCCCTAATATCCCCAATGTCGAGATAACGTGATGGGGCATCCTATATAAAAAAGAGTATGTGGTGCTCCTATTTTTTGAATCTTTTGCTAAAAATAGTAAATAGAGAATGGTTAAATGCGAATTAATTCGTATATTTGCAGCGTAAAAGAGAAAACGCATGTCTTGCATTCTACATATCGACACATCGACTGATGCTTGTTCTGTGGCGGTGAGCCAGGACGGAGCAGTCATCTTTCATGAAGAAGAGCTGGAAGGACCTGCCCATGCTCAGGTGATTGGTGGCATGGTGGACGAGGCTATCTCGTTTACTGACAGCCACGCTATTCCTTTCGACGCAGTGGCGGTCAGTTCGGGGCCTGGCAGCTACACAGGTCTGCGCATCGGAGCAAGCATCGCTAAGGGTATTTGCTACGGACGCAACCTGAAGCTGATTGCCATCCCCACCCTCGAACTCCTGTGCGTTCCTGTTCTCCTCGGGCACGAACTGGAAGACGACGCCCTGCTCTGCCCTATGATCGATGCACGTCGTATGGAAGTCTACACAGCCCTCTACACCCGCGCATTGAAGCCTATTGTAGAGACTGAGGCAAAAGTGATCGACACCGATTCGTTCAAGGAGCAGCTCGACCTTCGCCCCATCTACTTCCTCGGCAACGGAGCCAAGAAATGCGAAGACGTCATCACTCATCCCAACGCACACTTCATCGACGGCATCCGTCCCCTGGCCAAGTGGATGAGTCCCCTGGCAGAGAAGCGGCACGCCAACGAGCAGTTCGAGGACGTCGCCTACTTCGAACCATACTATCTGAAAGAATTCATTGCGAAGAAAAGTAAAGATTTATTACATGGATTATAATACACAAAGAGAAAAACTGAAACTCACAGAATACGGGCGATGCATCCAGGAAATGGTGAACTACGCCTTGAGTCTCGAAGACCGTAAGGAGCGCCAACGCTGCGCCTATACCATCATCGACCTCATGGCCAACATGCAGTCGTTCACAGGCAATGCAGAAGACTTCTACCAGAAACTCTGGAACCACCTCGCATACATCGCTGAATACAAACTCGACATCGATTATCCTGTAGAAATACAACATATCGACAAGCAGGAAACCCATCGTGACAAAGTGCCATATCCGCAGAAGCAAATCGCACGTCGCCACTATGGCTCCATCATCGAGCAGCTTACCAAGCAGCTCACAGAAATGCCCGCTGGGAAACAGCGCGATGAACTCACTCGGCTTGTTGCCAACCAGATGAAACTGGCGCTCGCCAAGTGGAATAGCAACGCCCTCAATGACGAGAAAATCCTGAGCGACCTTGCTGAATACACCAACGGAAAGATATCGCTCCTCCCGTCGGAAATCAAACTCATCAGCGACAAAGAAGCTATTGCCAGCATACAGCAAAGTGAAGGCAACAAAAGTAGCGGCAGCAAAAAGAAAAAGAAGAAATAAATGGCAACATTCATCATAGAAGGAGGCCACACGCTCAACGGAGAAATTACCCCGCAGGGAGCCAAGAACGAAGCACTCGAAGTCATCTGCGCAACCCTGCTCACCAATGAGCCAGTCACCATCAAAAACCTCCCCAACATACTCGACGTCAACAACCTCATCAGTCTCATGGAGCAGATGGGTGTTGGTGTTCGATGCATGGGCACACACACTTGGACCTTCCAGGCAAGCGACCTCAACATGAGCTACCTGCAAAGCGACGAATTCATCAGCCGCTGTGCATCGCTCCGAGGCTCAGTACTTCTGCTCGGTCCGTTGCTCGGCAGATTTCACCAAGCCAGCATAGCCCGGCCAGGAGGCGACAAGATAGGCCGACGCCGACTCGACACCCACTTTCTGGGCATCAGCGAACTCGGCGCGCAATTCACCTACAACGACCAGCGTGGTATCTACGACATTCGTGCTGACCGCCTTCAAGGCAAATACATGCTCCTCGACGAAGCATCTGTCACAGGAACGGCCAACATCATCATGACCGCCGTCCTTGCCGAAGGAACCACACAAATCTACAACGCGGCCTGCGAACCTTACATCCAGCAACTCTGCAAGATGCTCAACCGCATGGGTGCAAAAATCAGCGGCATCGCATCTAACCTGCTCACCATCGAAGGCGTAAAAGAACTGCATGGTACTGAGCATACCATCCTGCCCGACATGATTGAAGTAGGTTCATTCATAGGCATGGCAGCCATGACCGGCGGCGATGTCACCATCAAAGACGTTTCGTACGAAAACCTCGGCATCATCCCCGATGCATTCAGCCGCATGGGTATCCGCGTCGAACGCCAAGGCGACAACATCCACATACCACATCACGACAGCTATGAAGTCGGCTCGTTCATCGACGGAAGCATCATGACGTTCTCCGACGCCCCATGGCCAGGCCTCACACCCGACCTCCTGAGTGTGCTCCTTGTCGTTGCTACCCAAGCCAAAGGCTCTGTGCTCATCCACCAAAAGATGTTCGAAAGCCGACTCTTCTTCGTTGACAAACTCATCGACATGGGAGCACAAATCATCCTCTGCGACCCACATCGCGCTGTCGTCGTAGGGCACGACCACCGTTTCCGCCTCAAAGGCGCTCGCATGTCATCACCCGACATCCGGGCAGGCATAGCCATGCTCATCGCAGCTATGAGTGCAGACGGAGTGAGCCGCATCAGCAACATCGAACAAATCGACCGCGGCTACGAAGATATCGAAGCCCGCCTCAACGCTATCGGAGCCAAGATCAGAAGAGAGGAATAAGCCCGCAAGACTCATGATTAAGAAAGAAGACACATACCCCATCGGACGCATCACCAAAGCCCACGGACTCAAAGGCGAAGTGGTGTTCAACTTCGAAGACGACATCTTCGACCGTGTAGAGTGTCCCTATCTTATTTGCGAGGTCGAAGGAATACTCGTCCCCTTCTTCATGGAGGAATATCGCTTCAAGACCGACTCATCCGCCCTCGTGAAATTCGAAGACATCAACTCTGCCGAACAAGCTATGCAGCTCATTGGCAGCGAAGTCTATTTCGAAAACAAATATATCGAAGAAGGCGATGCTGACGAAGTGTCGCTCAACTACTTCATCGGCTTCACGATAAAAGATACTGACGGGGCAACTATCGGCACTATCACAGGCATCGATGACCAGACCGAAAACTGGCTCTTCCACGTCGAGACAGTCAATGCCGACGTTCTCATTCCCGCCCACGAAGACTTCATCATAGAAATCAATCATAAAGACAAAATCATAGAAATGGACCTCCCCGAAGGTCTGCTCGATTTATGAACGAAAAGAAACGAATAGCAATACTAGGGTCAACCGGTTCGATTGGTACACAAGCCTTAGAGGTGATTGAAGAACAAAACCACCTTTATGAAGCATACGTGCTGACCGCCAACAACAGTGCCGACCTGCTGATTGAACAAGCACGGAAGTTCAATCCAGCCGCAGTCGTCATTGCCAACGACCTCCATCACGATAAAGTCAAAGATGCTTTAGCTGACCTGCCGATCAAAGTGTATGCAGGAGCCGATGCCCTCTGCCAAGTGGTGCAGGACGAAAACGTTGATATCGTCCTTGCCTCGATGGTTGGATTCTCAGGCTTGCGCCCTACTATTAGTGCCATTAAAGCAGGAAAAATGATTGCGCTCGCCAACAAGGAAACCCTTGTAGTTGCCGGAGAACTAATCAACCGACTGACTCGCGAGTATCAAGTGCCTTTGCTACCAGTCGACAGCGAACACTCTGCCATCTTCCAATGCCTGGAACCCGGTAACCGCATTGAGAAAATCCTGCTGACATGCAGCGGTGGCCCGTTCCGCAAACTATCAGTCAAAGAATTGGAAACAGTCACCAAAGCCCACGCTCTGGCACATCCCACATGGAACATGGGTGCCAAGATTACCATCGATTCTGCAACCCTCATGAACAAGGGATTCGAAGTGATCGAAGCCAAATGGCTCTTTGGCGTACGTCCCGAACAAATCCAAGTGGTAGTACATCCGCAGTCGGTCATCCATTCGATGGTACAATTTGAAGACGGAGCCGTCAAGGCACAACTCGGTGTGCCAGACATGCGTCTGCCCATCCAATATGCTTTCAGCTATCCGAAACGCCTAAAAGCATCATTCGACCGAGTGGACTTCTTCCAGATGAAAGACCTCACCTTCGAGCAGCCCGACATCGAGCGCTTCCGTTGCCTCGCTCTCGCCTACGAAGCCTTGGACAAAGGCGGCAACATGCCATGTATCGTGAATGCGGCTAACGAAATTGCAAATCGTGCTTTCATCGACGACCAAATCTCATTCCAGAGAATCAGCGAGATTATCGAGATGGCGATGAGTCACATACCATTCTCCAACGACTCTTCGCTCGACACATATTTATTAACAGACAAAGAAACACGCGAATACGCAAAAACACTTTTGTAAACACCCATGGAAGTAGTATTAATAAAGATAGCACAAGTAGTAGCAGCATTCAGTTTGCTGATTGTATTACACGAAGGAGGACACTTCCTCTTTGCCAAACTATTTAAGATACGTGTTGAGAAGTTCTACCTTTTCTTTGACTTCCCAATCATGACCCCTCGTCCTCAATTTGCTTTCTTCACCTATAGGCAAGGAAAGTTCTCATTCTTAAAATACACCAAAATCACAATCCCCAAGAAATCCGATGATACCGATGCAAACAATGCATCCAACGAGCCCGACTACAAGGCAAGTGCATTCTCCGTGCTCAGTTGGAACAAAGGGAAACTGGAGGTCTGCAAATGGGAACACGACCTTGAGAAAATTGCCGAAGAAGAAAGCAAGCAGCCGACTTACGCCACGGAATATGGAATCGGATGGTTACCTCTGGGAGGATATGTCAACATCTCAGGTATGATTGACGAATCCAAGCAGCAACTATCCGTAGAGCCAAAGCCTTGGGAGTTCCGCACCAAACCAGCATGGCAACGTCTGTTGGTCATGTTGGGCGGCATCATCGTCAACTTCATCACCGCCTTCGTCATCTATATGGCAGTCCTCTTTACCTGGGGAGAGAGCTACGTAAAGCCGACCGACATCACCAATGGTATGAAATTCAGCGAGACTGCGAAGGCCGATGGGTTTACTGATGGAGATATCGTTATCAAAACGGACGGTAAGGACGTCAAAACGTGGAGCATCAATGTTCTCAGAGACATCTCTAACTCCAAAGAAGTGACGGTACTACGTCAAAACGAAGAAGTAACCATCAAGATGCCTGAAAAAATGAACATGTTGGAAATGGCTCAAAGCAATCCTCCATACATGGACATCCTCATTCCATTCAATATCGACAGTATTATCCCAGGTTCTCCTGCCGAAACTGCAGGGCTGAAAGTCGGAGATGTAATCACAGAACTCAACGGAGAGAAATTGAGTGATTTTAATGATTTGGTCTATCGATTAGCCGACCTGAAAGGTTCGCTTACCGAGAATTCTACAGCAGCCGACAGTTTGAAGACGAGAAGCATCACGTTAGTAGTCAACGGGAAGGACACACTGAAAGCAGTACTCACCCACGAGTTCACGTTAGGCTTCAGCAACCCCGCTCCTCAATACAATACCACGACCAAAGAATACGGATTGTTGGAATGTATTCCTGCTGGCATCGCATCAGGATGGGACAAACTGTGTAATTACGTGAACGACCTCAAATACCTCTTCTCTGCTCAGGGCGCCAAGAGTGTCTCTGGAGTTATCGGCATAACGAACATCTTCCCTGAGACATGGGATTGGCAGAGATTCTGGTTACTCACCGCATTGCTGTCCATTGCACTAGGTGTGATGAATGTATTGCCTATTCCTGCCCTCGACGGCGGACACGCTGTCTTTGCCATCTACGAGATGGTCACTCGTCGCAAACCAAGCGACAAAGTGTTAGAGAAAGCCCAATACATTGGTTTCGCCATTCTCATTGGTCTGTTAATACTGGCCACATGGAACGACATAACAAGGCTGTTAGGATTATAATTATTTGCACGACATGAAGATACTTGCAGTCGGCATGAACTATGCCTCACACAATAAAGAGCTAAATCATACGTTATTATTACAAAACCCTGTGTTTTTCTCGAAGCCGGACTCTGCGATCCTGAAGAATCGAAGACCTTTCTTCATTCCAAGTTTTGCAAAGCGGTTTGACCACGAGATAGAGATTGTTGTGAAGATTAGCCATGTGGGTAAGAACATATCAGAACGATTTGCTTATCGGTACTACGACGAAGTTACGGTAGGCATTGATTTCACAGCTCGCGACTTGCAAGACGAACTGACAGCAAAGGGTTTGCCATGGGAACTCTGCAAGAGTTTCGACAACTCTGCTGCAATTGGAGAATTTGTTGATAAAAACACAATCCCAGCTGTCAACGATCTACATTTCCACCTCGACATAGATGGAAAGACCAAACAAACAGGCTATTCGGGCGATATGATTCACTCCATTGATCAAATCATTGCCTTTGCCAGCCAGTACTTCACCTTAAAAACAGGTGATCTCATCTTCACAGGCACCCCTGCAGGAATCGGTCCCGTTTCAGAAGGCCAACATCTTGAGGGATACCTTGAAGGAAACAAATTATTAGACATTAAAGTAAAATAGCAACTATGATAAGACGGATAGCAACAATAGTCTTTGTGTTTGCCTTAACATTACAGGCATATTCACAAAGTAGTATGGCAAGCAGGTATGCGGAACATTCTGCACTTGCTTCTGGCAAATGGGTTAAGATTCGTGTCAAGGACGAAGGAGTATATGCAATCACCAAAAGCAAACTCCAGAAGATGGGATTCAACAACCCTGAGAAAGTAAGCCTTTATGGATATAACCTTCCTATCCTGCCTGAAGCCAAGATTGAGAATCTCAGCGACGACATGACAGAGATTCCTGTATGGCGTCGTAGCGATGGCTCATTGCTTTTTTACTCATACGGAACTACCAAGTGGCAACGTAAAAATGGAGCGTCAACTACGTTTACACGTATCAACAATCCGTACTCTTCATACATTTATTACTTTATAACTGAGAAACAGGAAGGACAACCGGCAACAATGTCTAAAGAGGAGGTCAGTTTAGAAACCGCCCCCGAAGCAACCGTCACCTTCCCCGAACATTCAATCTTAGAAAAAGACGAACTCAGCATCATCAATTCAGGTCGTACGTTCTATGAAAATTATAACTACCTAAACGGAAACAAAAAGACATATACACTCCCCACGGAAGGTATTGCGGATGAATCAGTGAGCCTCAACATTCAATTTGTTGGCACTAACGGTTCTACATTAACTGTTACAGCTGACAGCACAACCTTCTCCCCCATTTCCATTCGAAATGCGGTAGAGTATGAATACGGTATTCAGGTCAACCGTACATTTACACTTACAAAGGACTTAACAGAATCCTCAAAAATTACACTCACACATACAAGGGGCAATGGTATCTCCGGCTATCTGGATTACATCTTAGCTAGCTACATTCGCAAATTGGATTTAGCCGGCAAAGATTATCTTCCTTTCCGTTCCAGCGACAACGTAGCCGAGAAAAAATATGCCATCAGCGGCGCAAACGAAAACACACGAGTATGGCGTATAACTTCACCTCAACAAACATGCGAACTTGAAGGCACATTAGGAAATGGGACATATACCATTCTCACAGACAAAGACTCGCCTTCCCAGGAATACGTGGCCGTGAACATCAACGCCAATTTCCCAGAACCGGATGTTGTAGAAACCATCCAGAACCAAGACTTGCATGCTCTGAGCAATATCGACTTTGTAATTATTGTTCCTGCAAACGGCAAATTGACTGCACAAGCACAACGTCTTGCTGATGCCCACACAAAATACGACAGCATCAAATGCATCGTTGTCAGAGCCGATGAGATTTATAACGAGTTCTCATCAGGAACACCCGACGCAACTGCCTATCGTCGATTTATGAAAATGCTGTACGACAAAGCAGAAACTGAAGCCAAACGTCCGAAGAACCTATGTCTTTTTGGGGATGGTGTTTGGGACAATCGAATGATTACGACCACCATGACTAAGAAAGATCCGGATGACTATCTGTTGTGCTATGAATCCGATAATTCTCTACACCACACAGACAGCTATGTACTGGAGGAGTATTACACCCTATTGGCCGATGGTAAAGGTGCGAGTCCGTTAAAGGACAAACCTGATTGTGGCGTAGGACGCATTACGGTAACAACCGCCAACGAAGCAAGAAATGTAGTAGACAAACTCATTGGATATATCGACAATTCACATGCTGGTGCTTGGAAGAATACCATCTGTATTATGGCAGATGACGGAAATGCCAACACTCATATCAAAGATGCGGATGCAACAGCCAAACAGGTTGAGGCGATGTACCCAAATTATAGAATGAGAAAGATTTACTGGGACGCCTACAACAGAGAAGAAAGTGGTGCAGGCCACTCATATCCAGATGCCCGTAAGGACATCGTAAATCAGATTGCAGAAGGTGCTCTCATCATGAATTACACAGGACACGGTTCCGCATACACTCTATCGCACGAGCAGGTCATCAGCAGGTCTGACTTTGCGGAGTGGGATTCCCCTAATCTGCCCCTATGGTTCATTGCCGCATGCGATGTTACCCCATTCGACATGAATATTGATAACATTGCAGAGACAGCATTGCAAAACAATAAAGGTGCTGCTGTAGGCATGATTACCACCACTCGTACCGTTTATGCCGCTCAAAACAGCAAGATCAACCAGGCTTTCATGAAAAGTGTGTTGGCTCAAAAAGAGGATGGGAAGCAATACACCCTTGGAGAAGCATTGGCTAAAGCAAAAAGCGACCTGATAGGAAGAGGAGCCCTGTCGCATCGCGACTCCCTCAACAAAGCGCACTATGTACTCATTGGCGACCCCGCAATTGCTCTACCTGTTCCTACATACAAGATAAAGGTCGACAAGGTAAACGACATTGCAGTAGAAGACGATCCTGAACAGACCATCAGTGCCGGTTCTATTGTTTCTGTACAAGGACATATCGTGGATGAAGATGGTAATGATGCCCCCTATTTCAATGGTCTCATTACCCCAACAGTCTTCGATAACATGGAGTTTATCACTTGCAACAACAACGCGAAAGAAGATGTAACCCCATTCCAATTCTATGCACGCACCCGAACACTATTTGCGGGTAGCGACTCTATTAAAGAGGGTAAATTCAATTTCACGTTCCCTGTACCGCTCGACATCAACTACTCCGATGAGAACGGCTTTATGTGCTTCTATGCCATTAATGAGGAAAGAAGCATTGAGGCAAATGGTAATTTCCAGGATTTCTTTATCGGAGGTACTGATAGCAACATATCCACAAATACACAAGGTCCCGTATTAGTCGCATCCCTGAATGGAGAACGCTTTTCGAATGTAATATCAACGGACTCTACCATTAGCAATGTATTGCAGACCACTACTGTTCCAATGCATGAAACACCGTATTTCTTAGGAGTGATTCAAGACGAGAACGGCATTAACGCTACAGGTAGTGGTATCGGTCATGAGATTACTGTCATAGTTGACAACGATCCTAATATGACATTTGACCTGAACCGAACCTTCAAGTATGCAACAGGTACTTGGACCACCGGTTCCGTCTATTGCAATTTGCCGGAATTGTCAAAAGGCAGACATACCCTCTTATTTAGAGCATGGGATGTCCTGAACAATCCATCCACGCTTGAAATTGAATTTGATGTATACCAAGGCTTAAAGCCTAATCTCCTTAGTTTGCAGATAAACAGTCCTGGTCGTAACAACATACTTTCTGTATTGATTGAAAACGACAGGCCAAATTCAGCATTGAATATTGATGTCCGCATCTTCGACATGCAGGGCAGAGAAGTATGGCGGGGTGGAGAGACAGGTGTAAGTGCTTCTAATTATTACACATACACTTGCAACTTGAACGAAATGAACGGACATCTGCAACCCGGCATCTATATCTGCAAGGCCAGCATCTCTACGGGTAATGGTGCTCAAGCGTCCGAATCAAAAAAGTTTGTGGTCACAGCACAATAAAAACAGAGTTTTTGAGTTATTATATACATAATAAGGTGTTAGCAAAAGCAACGCCACATTACAAAACAGATTAAGAATATAATATGATAAAGAGATTATTGATTGCATTTAGCATTTTGAATACGGCTTTTTGCATCTCAGCACAAGCACAGGACGTAAAGAATCAGTTCAATCCTGTTTATTATGGTGTGAACTCACTGGCAATTGCCCCTGATGCACGTGGTGGCGGTATGGGTGATATAGGAGCTGCCACCGATCCCGATGTCAACTCACAGTATTGGAACCCAGCTAAGTATCCGTTTACCATCAGCCGTTCGGGTGTTGCACTCAACTATACACCTTGGTTACGTCAGATTGTAAACGACATTGACCTTGCCAACGTAACTGGCTATTACCGTATCGGCAATTACGATGCGTTGAGTGGTTCGTTACGCTATTTCTCGCTTGGTGAGGTAACGGTATGGGGTACTGAGGAAGTCTTAAAGCCTTACGAAATGGCAATTGACGTAGCTTATTCTCGTATGTTGAGCGAAACATTCTCCGCAGCTGTCGCTTTGCGTTATATTCACTCCGACATGGGTCAGGCAGATGACTTGACACCTGGTTCTGCATTTGCAGCCGACCTGGCAATGTATCACAACGGATACTTGAATCTCGGCAACCGCGAATGCCAATTAGGTTGGGGATTGAATATCAACAACATCGGTAGTAAAATCTCTTACGATGAAGGAACCACCAGCGAGTTTCTCCCCACAAACTTACGTCTGGGTGCATCTCTGATGATTCCAATCGATGAGTACAACACGTTCAGCATTAGTGCAGATGCCAACAAGCTATTGGTTCCTACCCGTCCTACCATGGACCAATATATCAAGGAAACAGGAGCAGACGAACAAGATTTCTCCGGTTACACCAGTTGGTTGATGGACGAAGGCTATTACAACATCTCTTCTATCTCTGGTATCTTCAAGTCGTTTAGCGATGCACCAAATGGGTTCAAAGAAGAAATGCAGGAAATCCAATGGAGTGCAGGTTTGGAATATGCTTACAACAACCAGTTCTTCCTTCGTGCCGGATATCATTACGAACACCCTAACAAAGGTAACCGTAAATACTATACGCTCGGTGCCGGTTTCAAGATGAACGTCTTCTCTATCGATGCAGGTTATATCATCTCTGCATCTCAAAGCAACCCATTGGACCAGACGCTTCGTTTCACACTTGCATTCGATATGGACGGCATCGGTGATATTCTCGGTAAAAAGAAAAGATAAAGACACACCAACAGCATGAGTACGTTTCGAGTCGGAATGGGGTATGATGTCCACCAGTTGGTAACTGGAAGGGACCTATGGATCGGCGGTATCAAATTGGAACACACGATGGGATTAGCCGGACATAGCGATGCTGACGTTTTGATTCACGCTATTTGCGACGCCCTGCTTGGTGCTGCGAATATGCGTGACATCGGTTTTCATTTTCCACCTATCAAAGGAAATGAGTTTGAGAATATCGACTCAAAGATTCTCTTACAAAAGACGATAGAAATTATCGCACAGAAAGGCTATCATGTAGAAAATATCGATGCTACGATTTGTGCCGAACATCCCAAGATGAATCCTCATATCCCTGAGATGCAGGAAGTATTGGCAAGATGCATGAAGGTGGATATCGATGCTGTCAGTATCAAAGCAACAACGACAGAGAAATTAGGTTTTACGGGACGAGAAGAAGGCATCAGCGCCTATGCTGTAGCATTAATCAGCAAGGAAACAGCAAACACGACAGCATAAAGGAATATACCTGCCGCCGTTTTTCCCAACACCATATTGAGAGCTTTCCCTGTGAGAGCTCTCATTTTTCGATAGTTCGATATATGCCAAACTGGGTAAATAGTCACGAAAGGCAAGCCAACCAAACTACGATGATCAGTAAAAAACAAGATGATTTCAACAGCCATCATCAGCATTGCTGCCACAAGGCCTAACCACAGGTAGAGTTGCAATGCTGCTTGCTTTCCCATCCTTACCACAATCGTCATCTTCCCACTTTGCCTGTCCTGCTCAATATCCCGATAATTATTCACCATCAGAAGATTATCCGTCGCAAGTCCCATTCCGATACCAGCAAGCGTCAAAGGTAGTGTCCAGCTGCCCGTCATGACATAATAGGTGAATCCTACCGGGACAATGCCGAAAAACAAGAGAACCAGTATGTCACCCAATCCCAAATACGAAAATTTGATGGTATAGAGAAAACACCCTACCACACAAGCGATGCCGACAATCAGCAGTTCCCATCGTTGGGAAAGAAACAACATCACCAGTCCTACCACACAAGCCAAGAGGGTACACACCCCTATTCCCCACTGCATCGCTGTCGGGGTAATCCACCCCTGAGCACAGGCACGCTCAGGGCCGAGACGGTCTTCACGGTCGGTCCCTTTTTTGAAATCGAAATAGTCGTTCACCAAATTGGCATCGATTTGCATGATAACGGCAAACAGCAAGCACAATAACCCTAACCACCATGCCTGCTGTTCAAGATGTATTACATCAGCGAAAGCCAACGTACCACCAACTAAGACGGGAGCGATTGCTCCCGTCAGTGTTTTAGGTCTTGATGCCAACACCCATGCTTTCAGTCCGTTAGTCTTCATCGCTTCCATCCCAATACTGAATTGTCACATTATTATTCTGTTGTTTAAACAAAGCTCCATATCCGTATTGCTTGTTGTTCTTGTACTTACCATAATAATAATTACCGTTTGCATAGAAATAAAGCCCGTATCCCTCACGCTTGTTATCTATGACTTCACCCACGTATTTATCTCCATTTGGATATGTCAAGACCATGAATTTGTTCTTCTCACGCATATCGGTCGATGGATTGTACTTCTGGTTGTCTTTCATGATATAGATAGGGTAACCCGTACGCAGGTCGTAGGCAATGAAATGGTCATTTGTTCCCACCTTGGCGATATCTGCTCCCTTCTTGATACCGAAGGCCAGGTCACCATTGCGATACAGGCCATACACCTCGCCATCCATATCCGTATAGAACGAACCATAGCCATAGATGTTTCCCTCGGGCGACAGCTGTCCGAAATACTGCCCATACAACGACTTTACGACACCTGATACATAATTCGTCACCTGATCCACGAATGCAGCCTCATACTCTACCGGTATGGTCGGATACTTCTCCAATCTCACGAACTGGGCATGCATATTCATTGAAAACAGCACAGCCGACATCGTGATTATCATGCTTCTAATCTTCATACGATTCTGTTTTGCGTTGCAAAATTACGGATAATAAATGACTTATTCTAAGGAATTCGCCTAAAAAGTGAAATTCAAATGATAAAATAACTTAAATAATCCCGTTCTGTCTAAACTAATTCGTAACTTTGCACTCGATATTGTGTGGCTCTATTTGCTGCTATTGTTTTAGTTAAAGGTAAAAAGATTAATTATTAAAAGGATCAACGATGAAGAAATCAGTATTCCTGATTGCCATGATTGTGCTGTCTATCCTCAAGCTATCAGCACAAAACACATTCAATGTAAGTGGAACAGTGATTGAAAAAGAGACAGGTGAAGCCGTTGTGGCAGCAACCATTCAGTTACTTGCCCTCCCCGACAGTTCGTTTGTTGAAGGAACTGCCACGAGTGCTCAAGGCGACTTTTCTTTCAAGAGCATCAAGAAAGGGAAGTATGCGGTCAAGATTTCATACATTGGCTTTATCACCAAATACGTGGATGTAGATCTAAACACTCAAAAGACCCGTAATGCCAACATCGGCTATATCACTATGGCGACCGATGCCGTACTGCTGAAAGCCACAGAGGTAACAGCCCACGCAGCCAAGGTAGCAGTTTCGGGCGACTCACTTGTCTACAATGCAGCAGCCTATCGTGTGCCTGAAGGTTCCACGTTGGAAGCATTGGTGAAGCAGCTTCCTGGGGCAAAAGTCGATAGCGAGGGCAATATCACCATCAACGGAAAGACCGTCAATAAGATTCTGGTGGATGGTAAGGAATTCTTCCTCAACGACAAGTCAGTCGCTATGAAGAACATCCCCACCGAGATGATCGACAAACTCAAGACCTACGACCGCAAGAGCGACCTCTCGCGTGTGACGGGTATTGATGATGGTGAAGAAGAAACCGTACTCGACCTTACCGTCAAGAAAGGTATGAAGAACGGATGGTTCGGCAACCTGAATCTAGGTGTAGGAACCAAGCATCGCTATGCCACACGCTTCAATGTAAACCGTTTCAATGATGACTTCCAGGCAACCCTGCTCGGTAGTGCCAACAACGTAGCCGACCAAGGCTTCGGAGGTGGAGGCGGCCGTTGGGGAGGCTGGGGAGGCGGTCTCCGCACCAGCAAGGAGATAGGAGCCAACTACGCCACTGATAAACCTAAGTTGGAGAGCGGAGGTAGCATCCGTTATCGTTACGACGGAAACGACAATGAGAACACCTCATCTACTGAAAGTTTCAATGCTACCAAAGGTAAGTTCGGTGAGAGCTTCAACAAGAACATTTCAAGCAATAACCGCGTGTTTGGTAACTTCCGATTCGAATGGAAGCCCGATACGATGACCAACATCATCTTCCGCCCTAACCTGACATATTCCCGTAACCGCGGCATGTCGAACAGTCTTTCCGGCTCCTACGACGACGACCCGAACCTCTATACAAACGAGGCGCTTGCCTATAACGACCAGATTGCCCGCATATCCGGCGGAGCAGCCCTCGATCCTGCCAACACCATTCTCAACAACCTCATGGGTATTGTTGTGAATACCAACACCAATCGTGGACAGTCGTACAGCACCAGCACCAACTTCAACGGTAACATTCAGTTCAACCGCAAGTTCAACGACAGAGGACGAAACATCACTTTGCGAGTACGTGGAGGATTCAACGAAAGCACCAACAAGCAACTCTCTGCTGCCAATATCACCTACAACTCATTAGGTACCACCCAGCAGAACAATCGCTACTACTACACGCCATCCAACAACCACGACATCAGCGCTCAGATCACCTATAGCGAACCGATTGCCGACCGCACCTACCTGCAGTTCAGCTATGAGTATCAGTACAGCTACAGCAAGAACGACCGCCGTGCACAGATCTACGACTCACAGGCCTATCAGAACCTGTCGCAGAGCCTCGCAGCCAATCGCTACAACATCAATGCCGTACTACGGTTTATGGAAGAAACAGGCTATATGCTTCGCGACACGACCGCACTCAGCCAATACTCCGAGTATCGCAACTACAACCAAACCATCGGTCTCAGTTTCCGCAAGGTACGCGACGAATACAACTTCAGCATCGGTTTCGACCTGCTTCCGCAACGCAGCACACTCGATTACCGATACATGGGTCACGAGTATCCGGAAGTCACCCGTAATGTCTTCAATTTCGCTCCACGCGTCAATTTGCGTTGGAACTTCAACAAGCAGACCAACCTCAATGTGCGCTACAACGGACGTACACGTCAGCCAAGCATGACCAGTCTGCTCGACATCAAGGACGACTCTAACCCATTGGTCATCACAAAGGGAAATCCAGGTTTGAAGCCCTCGTTCTCACACAACATCAATGCCAACTTCAACACCTACAACGCCGACCTCCAGCGAGGCATCTACTCGTGGATGTGGTTCAACGCTACTCGCAACAGCATCGACAATAAGACCACCTACGACTCACAGGGTGTGCGTACCACCATGCCTATGAACATCAACGGCAACTGGAATGGAGGTGGCGGATTTGGCTTCAACACAGGACTGGGTAAGGAAAAGGCATTCAATCTCGATGTCGATCTAGGCGGTAATTATTCCCACAACGTAGGATTCTACAACAATGTGATGAATACAACCGACAACACCGACATCAAGTCTATCACCAACTCATTCGGCTTCGATACCGGCTTGGAACTCTCCTACCGTACCGAACAAGTGAGTATCGCGCTCAACGGTCGTTTGGATTATCAAAACTCCAAAAACAACATGAACACCATGGCAAATCAGAACACCTACGACTTCTCGTATGGCGCCGAGTTCGAATGGACCACCCCATGGGGTTCTGCCATCAATACCGATATCGGTATGAGCAGCCGCCGTGGATATGCCCAGCGCGAGATGAATACCAACGAATTGCTGTGGAACGCCCAGCTCTCACACTCATTCCTGCAGGGCAAAGCCCTCACAGTGATGGTCGAGGTGAACGACATCCTTGGTCAGCAGACCAATATCAGCCGTAATATAACAGCCTTGATGCGTAGCGACTCCCGCTACAATGCCATCTATCAATATGGTATGGTTCGCGTCATCTATAAGTTCAGCATCTTTGGAGGCAAGAACGTGATGGGAACTGACGACGAACGCTCTGCCGGAGGCGGAGGATGGAATAGAGGATGGAGATAAAGCCCCACTTTATGATACGATAAAGCCCTGTGAACGATTTGTTCAGCAGGGCTTTTTTTACCTAATCAATGAAAAGGGTGAATCGGCGAAATTCTTTCTCTTATTGGAAAAAGGAGAAATTGACTGAGCCATAATTGCGATGCTCCACATAGTGGGGATGCGACGAGAAATCGTAATCGCGGCCGTGCTCTAACACGAAGATGCCTTCTGGATTCAGCAACGTGCGACCTTCTTGAAAGATATAATCCGGTATGTCTTTCAGGTTTTCCAAAGCGTACGGAGGGTCGGCAAAGATAAGGTCGTATAGTTTTCCGTCAGACCATTTCCCATTTACCGCAGGACTTTTCAGGAACTTGAACACGTCGGCCATCACTGGATGCCAGTTCGGGTCGTTCAGGTCTGCAGAAATCCGTCGGAGATATTGATAGTGCTTGAAGTCTTTCTCTACCGACACCACGGGGCAGCAACCGCGCGATAGCAGTTCGAGCGAGATACTTCCTGTTCCGCAGAACAGGTCGAGTGCTGAAGGGTGCTCGTCAAAGTCGATATACACATTATGGAGAATGTTGAACAGCCCCTCCTTGGCAAAATCAGTAGTGGGACGTGCCTTGAAAGTATGAGGCACATCCCACCGTTTTCCTTTGTATTTACCTGCAATAACGCGCATAAATTCTTGCCCTTCCCTTGACGGAGGGGTTAGGGTGTAGGCATTATTCCCAGTTACCCGCCATCTTGTTCTGCGGATCCTTGAGGTCACCCATACGAAGACCGTACCATTCGCCTTCGAAGTCGTCGGCATTGTCTTCATACAAGTCAGCACGGTTCTTTCCGCGTTTCTTCAGGTCTTGCTTCAGCAGACGAACCTTCTTGGCACTCATACCATCGAGATAGTCGTCGAGCGCAGCACGAACCTCGCATACTTTGTCGAATTCGTTCGACTTGAGGTTGAATGCCTCATGCTTGCGGAGCTGGAATGTAGCACCGGCTCTACCTACTGGTATATATTTCAAAGAGTCTGGGTTATCGATACCCAGTTTCTCAGCAGCCGACTGCCATACGGTATCACTACGGAACTTACCGGCAAGGATGGCATCGCGCTTCGTTTCAAAACTCTCTGCCAATTCGTCGGTCCATACATCTTCGTCAACCTTGACAACAGCACGGCCGTTCTTCACGAAATCCACCAAAGAGTCAATCGTTCCACAGAATTCGCCACCATGTCCCTTACGGAATTCTTCCTCTGCATCGCGAATCTTCATAAGACGCGCAATAACCAGTTGTTCTCTCTCCGACTTCTCATTGTCGAATGCAATGTCTGTATAAATGCTCATGAAACAAGCACCTACGAGACCCAAAGCTGCTAAAATCAGCAGGCAAATGAAAGTTTTTTTCAACATAATGTTCGTAATATTTATTTTTTTTGTATATTCGTGGCACAAAAATACAAAATAATTCATAATTCACAATGCATAAACCATATTTTTTTGCATAATACGATGATAATTGACTACTTTAAGGAGCTAATTTTAAATAATTTCGGTCATAATCCGACTACTCAACAGCAAGAAGTTGTCGAAGCATTGGCAGATTTCATTTTGCCTGGAGCCGACTCCGACGCCTCTGCCGAAAAACCGACTTCGTCAGGACGAAATGCCGATTCGACTCATTCGAAAAACTCATGGCAAGCGAGTTCACGGCATACCGATGTTTTCGTCCTTCGCGGTTATGCCGGAACGGGCAAGACCTCGCTTGTTTCTGCCTTGGTGCGAACGATGGAGCAACTCGATCGTCGCTGTGTACTGATGGCTCCGACGGGTCGCGCAGCAAAGGTGTTTTCGCTCTATGCCAGTCACGAAGCCTTCACCATCCATAAACGTATCTACCGCCAGAAATCCATCGATGACGACACCGTATTCTCTATGGGGTATAACACGTTGAAGAATGTGTTGTTTATCGTCGACGAGGCTTCGATGATTTCCAACGATGCCTCTAATTCGATCTACGGAACAGGGCGCCTGCTCGACGACCTCATCCAGTTTGTCTATTCCGCCCCTGGATGCCGTCTCATCCTCATGGGCGACATCGCCCAGCTGCCCCCTGTGGGCAACATCTACAGCCCTGCCTTGCAACCCGAAGTGCTGAGGGGCTACAGCCTTTCCGTCACCTGCTACACCCTCACACAGGTGGTCCGTCAGCACAATCTCTCCGGCATCCTCCAGAATGCCACACTCCTGCGTGGCATCATCGACCAGCACGATCCAAGTTCCAAGTTCCAGGTACAATGGCAAGAGGACGTGCGCAACATCCCTGGTAACGAACTCGTAGAGGAAATTGCCAATTGCTACCATCGTTACGGCATCGACGACACCATCGTCGTGTGTCGCTCCAACAAGCGTGCACATATCTACAACATGGGCATCCGCAACCAGATACTCGACCGCGAGGAAGAACTCGCCTCGGGCGACCTCATCATGATTGTGAAGAACAACTATTACTGGACTTCTCTCCTTCCTAATTTAGGGGAGTCAGAGGGCGCTTCTCTGTCATTCATTGCTAACGGCGATATTGCCCAGGTGCTCCGAGTGCGAAACGAACGAGAACTCTACGGCTTCCGTTTTGCTGACTGCGAACTGCGGTTCCCCGACTACGACGACCTGGAACTCACTGTCACAGTCCTGCTCGACACCCTCCATACCGAGGCTCCTGCCCTGCCCCACGAGCAGAGCGAACAGCTATGGAACCGTGTGCTGGAGGACTATGCCGATATACCGACAAAAAAGGAACGCATGCGCAAGATGAAGGAAGACCCCTATCTCAATGCCCTGCAAATCAAGTATGCCTATGCCGTCACTTGTCATAAGGCGCAGGGCGGACAATGGTCGCAGGTGTTTATCGACCAAGGCTATGTCACAGAGGAGATGATGGGCACGGACTGCTATCGCTGGCTCTACACCGCCTTCACCCGCGCCACCGAAAAAGTGTATTTGGTAAACTGGCCCAAAGAAGACAGCCAAGATTAATAAAGTGACCATCCCACCATTCCTGGTGCAGACGTGTTGAAGCCATGATCCGTGAAACCTCCGTCATACCGTATCTTCGACGGAATCTTAGTGACATGCTTCACTGCCTTCTGAAAGATGTCTCTGTCATCCCAGTCGTGAATCTCGTTCTGGATATCCTTACTCGGTTTGTACGTTTGCAACTCAAATCGCTGAGCAAAGGCGGTCTGAGAGTACGCAGATGATTACTAATAGATGTTTCATAGCTGTCATATTTAGGTGTTTTTAGATAGTTTCATTGCAAAAGATATTCATTATTAATGACAAATCCAAAGAAAAAATGCAGAAAAACTACTGACTTTTCTACATACATAACGCAAAAAGGGCAGGAAATGTCAAGTAAAAATTGCAAAAAAAATTCAAGAATACATGAGACACCCATGAAATATCGCTGATTTTGCCCCATTTCATCGAGATAATATCGGAACAAAAAACTGTCAACCAAAATCAGGAAAAGACACACCATCGCGGTCATTTTGGTCAAGGTCATTTGGTCAAAATGAAAAATGGAAGGGACTTTTCGGCTCACTATAATATATAATTAAAAATTATATATTATAGTGCGGATTTCTACCCTACCAGAAATCGATTTTGACAAATGACCAAATGACCATCGTGACCACTTTTTATGGGCGTAAACAAACAAAGTCCCAAATTGACATCTGTACTTTACAAAATGATATGTATGTTTACAAAATTACATTTTGTGGCTGTTTTTTATACCTTATTATTTGGTTATGTCGCAATTAATCCGTAAATTTGTAGTGTGAAAAACAAGCGTGATTTTGCAGCCCTTATGGATTACAAAATTTTCCCTTAGTCCCCTTTAGCGGAGGGCTACTCATATCAACGAGCCGTATCGCCCAGTGCGAGAGGCCATCACAATATAACCGTAAGAATTCAGCGGAATTGACGGCGTAGTCAGGAAAAAAAATCCCCCTAGCTATGGAGAAACCTAATTTATTGTACAAACATCAGGAACGTACTTGCAAGGCATTATTTCAAGTCGAAGCGCACACCCAAACTAAGGTCGAAATTGAACGGGCGATGCTGATAAACGGCGGGAATGCTACTGCGGTTCGAGAAGTAATACCCTACCCCTGGTTCGGCATAGAGGCTGAGACGGTCGGTCAGCTGATAGTCGACACCGGCGGCTGTGTTCAGGGAAAACTGCCAAGGACTGGCATCGAGCATTTTCTCAATTGTAGCGCCTGCCGAAAGATACATGCCAAAGCGACGACTTACCCATAGCCGGTAGCCGAGATTCATCGGCACGCCGATGTAACTATGACGTTGCTCCTCCTCGTCGACTTCAGTCACAAGCAAGGAATACAACAAGCCGCTCTCCACGCTCCAATGGTCGTCGAGTCGATAGCGAAGCGAAACGCCGAGACGAATTGGCTGATGATAGCGGATGGAATGACTGTTCTCAGGTCCCCTGCGCGGTATCGGTTTGGAATCCGTAGAATCCGTAGAGGTCCATTCGTCTACGGGGATGACTGTTTCGGGGGTGTTGATAATAGTCTGAGTATTCTCCTTATAATTATACTCCGGCTTAACGAGACGACCGACTTCATAAATATTCTGCATGTAGACCTTCGCCATCAAACGGCTATCGGAACGGCGAGGCAATTGCCTCTGGAGTTCCTCTCTTATCTCCCTTAATGAGGAAAGATGCGACTCTTCTCCTTGGGCAAGAGCAGTAGAAGTAGATGTTGCTGCAGTATCGGCAGTAGCCACAGCATCGACAGTAGCCACAGCATCGACAGTAGCCACAGCATCGACAGTAGCCACAGCATCCGCGCTTTGCGAATCCTCTGTCGGCAAGGCCGTGTTCTGCTGTTGCACAGCACTATGGGGCGAGGCTTGCACAACATTTATGCGGTTCATAGGAGTTACGGAAGTTGTGGGAGTTGTGCAGACTGTTGAGCTGGCAGGAGCGATGGAATTGATTGGTTCCACAGGGTTATCGTCAGTATTCGTCTTGGCAGTCAGTGGGAGCTGCTCGGTCGGATCCTGACGAGTCATCCAGTAGCCGGCACCCTTTATCGTCAGCACCACAGCAATTGCTGCCGCTATGCGCCACAGCCAAGCCCGGTGCGTCCTACGGGCATCGAGCACCTTGTCGATTTCACTCCACATCACCTCCGGGGCAGGCCGCTGATAGCCTTCCATCTTATCTTTCAGCTGTTGTCTCCATTGTGCGTTCATGATTGTGGGGGGATATGTTCATTATATTGTCTAATCATCTTTGCCAGCAGGCGTTTCGCCCTGTGCAGCTGCGATGCCGAACTGTTTTCCTTGATACCGAGCAGCCGGGCTATCTCCTGATGGCTCATGTCTTCAAACACATAGAGATTGAGCACCGTGCGGTAGCCGACTGGCAGGCGGCTCAGCATCTGCCGGATGACATCGGGCGGAATATCGCTGACGGGCGGCTCGTCATCTTCCAACTCGTCAGTCATGCTCTCGTCCAGTTGTACAAACTCATGCCGTCGTTTCGTCCGCAAGAACTTCAGCGATTGATTGACCATCACCTTCGACACCCATGCCTGCAAGGAACCTGCCCCGCGATACCGAAAATCGCCTATATGAGTAAAGATATGGATGAAAGCATCCTGGAAGACGTCCTTGAGGTCGTCCTCATCATCAATGTATCGCGAACAGATTCCTGCAAGATAGTCAGCATAGAGGGTATAGAATTCGCGGGCGGCTGATTTATCGCCGTCCTGCAAACGCTTTAACAGGCGCTGTTCTACATTCTCTGTAATTATCACATCAATTATTTGCCCGTGTACTGACCGATAAAGAAGATGGCTCCCGTCTGCGACTCGCTAATGACATAGAGGAAAGGACGGTCAGCATGGAAGTCGATTGGCTGAGTGGGATTGGGCTCTACTGCCGCCAACTCCATGCCTATCACGGTAACTGCTGCTGCTTCAGTACCCTGTTCGTCGAGTTTAATCTTTGCCACTTGCTTCATCAGCGATATATAGGTCGGTACGTTGCAGAAGAGACTGAAGTCGGCCTTTTTAGCATCAAAGGCATCGGGCATACCCAATGCAGACATAATGGCTTCGAGATTGAAGTTACTGTCGGTTTCGAAACGTGGGAGTTTCAAGTCAACAGGTTTGCCATACATGCTTCGTTGCAACTGCTGCCATTCTTCGATGGTGGGCACTGGGGGCACAGCATTCGTAGAAACCTTAGGCAGGAGTATCGTCAAATGGTAGGAATGGTTACCGTAGGGCAAGGACAAGGCTTGATAACGGTCGTTCTCGGCATACAATAGATGGTCTAGCTTATGCATCATCGGAATCTTAGTGCGTGCACTTTCCGCTCCTGCCTGCCAGAAGTCTTCGTCCTTCGTCTTCGCCTTGTCGAACTTATCAGCCCAAGTACCCTTGAAATAGATAGCATTGAGCAGATAACTGACGGCATCGGGATTGAACTCATCGGCCGTGAGCACCTTCTGAATCATTCGCTCTGTGTGGTCGCTCGCCCACTGGTTGATGACATCGATTGTCTTGCCGTCGTGAAAATCGCGGGTCTCGGGAGTAGTATCGTAAAACACCTTTGCTTTCTGCACAAAGTCTGCTTTCAACTGATAAGGCTTGTTGACGTAGATGTTGTTGGCAATCATCACCTTCGTCTGAGGATCGAGCAGCGGGGCAGTCGTCAGCATCTTACGGCAAAAGGCATTGATGCTGTCGGCTCCTGTATCACCAAAGCCTAACACCTTATTTATCTGTTCTTGCGTCTCGCCCGAAGCACCATTGTTGAGCATGCCAAGAGCATAGGTGATACTGAGTGGCGAGAGGATTTGGCTCTCCTCCTGATCCTGCGCCATTCGGAACAGATTGAACGAAAAGGCATTACTGCTGGCAACCAACTGCTGCTCTGAGCGGGTCAGCGTCACCTTCTCAGGCTTTACTATCGGATCAGGATTAAGAGGATTATTGCTTTCCTCATCGTTGCTGCATCCTACGACTACTGCTGTCATCATTGTCAGGGTGACGGCTCCACATACGATTCTTTTTTTCATAACGTTTGCTGGATTAAAAATTATACAACCATATAATCCCGAAAGGATGAAAATCTTGCGCGGTTACAGATAAAAATTATAAAAAAACGCTTATTGTTCCTAGTTGAAGTGATAAAGCAGGGCGTCAGCAGAAACTGAAACCCTGCTTGTAGTCAAGGTCGGCTGGATGATTACTCCACGTCCAAGGTTATGGTATCGGGGTCGTAGTCACCTCCTCTATCTTTATGAAATCGTTACCGTTCCAATGAGCTTGGAAGCAAGTAACGATGCAGTCTTCTTCTTCCTCGTCGTCGGTATAGCCGATGAGTTCGATGTCCTTACCCTCTTCAGGCAGGGTGATGCTGTACGAGTCGTAATTGTCCACGACGTCTGTAAGCTTTTTGCTCAACGCAGGCTCAGGGGTCATGGTGTCGGTATCGGGGTCGTAGTCGTAGAAGGCGAGGAGTTGGTACTCGGCACCACTCTCATGCCCTTCGGACAGCCAGAAGGCTACGAGGCTGTGTCCGTTCTTGCGCTTCCAGTAGCAGCATTCCGTGTCGTAACCACACTGGAACATGCCTCTGCAACTGATATATCCCTTCTTCGGCTGGCAGTTGATATCGAAGTCTTCGTTATCGTACTTCGCCGGGTCGCGGAGATAGTCGCACAGCACTTCATTGGGCTTGTAGTTACTATACTCGTAGCAGAATTTATTGGCAAACTGCTCGATGCCGACCTTGCCGTCCTTTGCAACGCCAGTGAGTGGAATCATATCCCACACACAGCTGACGACATCGACCTCGCTCTCGGGCATATCGTCTTCATCTTCGGTTTGGCTTTCGCTTACTGCCTCAGTCTTATCCTCGGCAACAAGCACATCCTTGGCTTTTTTCTCTCCACAAGCTGTGAGCATGAGGGAAAGGGCAGCTAGCCAAATCATTGTTTTTGTTTTCGTTTTCATAATCGTCCTGGCGGTTACTTCTTCTTCATCTTATACTTGTGCAATTTCAGCATCTGCTCAGCATAACGGTAGCCGAGGGTGCGCATACCTTCGGTACTGAAATGGAACTGGTCGCCTGTGCTCTCGCAGTCTTTCGCAGAGATGATGTAAGAGTTGGGAAGCGTCTTAGGCAGGTTAGGCAGAATGTCGACATTGAAGCGCCAGCACACACCACCCTGCTCCTGATGCTTCAACTCGCCTGCAAGCAGAGGCACATCCTTTGGATTGAGGCCGAGGTCGGCACAGAGGTCATTGTAAATCTTCTTGACACGCTCTGGCCACTTCTGATCATCTGAGTTCGACTCACCTTGATGGATGAGGATGCCCTTGATGACACCATCCTTCTGTGCAATACGTGCCATATCGACAAGTCGCTTATAGGGATTGCCGTCGTATTGGTTGACGATAGCTTTCATCCAGTCGCGCTCATTGTCGATATACTCTTTGTAGTCGTCTTTGTCCCATAGTTCGATTTTCGCTCCCGCGACCGATACGTTGATGACACCAATGCGGTAGCGCTTATCAATACTCTCAATCATCTTACGGCCAAAGAAATCGACAGGTCCCATGTTGTTTCCTTCACGGCAGATAGGTGGAATGGCTGTGTACCAATGTCCCATCTCGCGCTGTGTACGCGGCATGTTGACCGCAGCAAGGAACTGGAACCGCGGGTCGTTAAAGTCTTTGTCCTGTTCGGCAGGACGTGCACCAGCTTCCATGTTCGACTGTCCGAAGCAGAGGAAGATATGGAAGTTCTTGTCGGGTTTCTGAGCCTGGACCATCATTGGCAGGCAAAGAAGCAAGAAGAGGAACAGCCCCCCTCTTATTTCCCCAAGGGGGGAAGACTTAAAGAAAAAGGATTTGATCATGGTGAATGTCTAATTATTTGAATGGTAAATAGTAAATCGTCAAATTGAAAATAGCTCAATGACTTTATCTACTGCGGCTTTCATGCCTTCGGAGTTCTTACCACCTGCTGTAGCAAAGTGAGCCTGACCTCCACCACCGCCTTGCATGAGTTTGGCTGCCTCGCGAACCAACTGACCTGCGTTCTTGCCTTCCTTTACCAGGTCGTCGGAAAGAGCAACGGTAAGTAAGGGCTTCCCGTCTGGCGCACAGGCAATGGCTACGAGCAACTGCTCTGGGAACTGTGTACGGAGCTGGAATGCCATATCCTTGGCACTCTGTGCATCGATAGGAAGCACACCCTTGATGACTTTCACTCCATTGATAGTTTGAGCCTGCTCGATGAGCGACTTCTTGAACTCCTGAGCCTTCTGAGCCGTAAACTCAGCAACCTGTGCCTGCAGTTCCTTGTTTTCGGCAATTGCCTTCTGAATGGTCGACATGAGGTCGGGCGCATTGTTGAACAAACTACGCAGATCGCTAATAAGATCCTGAGCCGTATCGAGCATTTCCTCAACTTTCTTACCTGTGATGGCCTCGATACGACGAACACCTGCAGCGATACTGCTCTCAGAAATGATGCGAACCATTCCCAACTGACCTGTAGCATGAGCATGACATCCTCCGCAGAACTCTACACTGGTGCCGAACTTCACAACACGCACCTTGTCGCCATATTTCTCTCCGAAGAGGGCAATGGCGCCGAGTTTCTTGGCCTCCTCGATAGGTGTGTCGCGGAATTCCTCCAATGGGATATTGGCACGTATCTTCTCGTTGACGATATGTTCTACCTCACGCAACTGCTCTGGAGTGACCTTCTCAAAGTGTGAGAAGTCGAATCGGAGAGAATCGGCTGTCACAAGCGAACCTTTCTGCTCTACATGTGTGCCAAGCACCTCACGCAACGCCTCGTCGAGCAAGTGTGTACAGGTGTGGTTGGCCTCGATGGCACGACGACGATCGACATCGACACAAGCCATAAACTCAGCCGTAGCATCCTGTGGGAGTTTGTCGACGATATGGATAGACTGACCGTTTTCTTTTTTAGTATCTACCACATTGATGGTTTCATTCTCGTTGACGAGCACACCCGTGTCGCCTACTTCACCACCCATCTCAGCATAGAACGGAGTCTGGTCGAGCACAACCTCATACACCACACCCTTCTTCTGCTTCACCTCACGATACTTGAGGATGTGGCAAGTATATTCTGTATAGTCATAGCCTACAAACTGGCTTTCAGCCTCGTTGAGAATTGTCCAGTCGCCCATCTCAACCTGAGCGGCATTACGGGCACGTTCTTTCTGCTTCTGCATCTCGACATTGAAGCCAGCCTCATCGACCGTCATACCATTCTCACGGCAGATAAGTTCGGTAAGGTCGAGTGGGAAGCCGAAGGTGTCGAACAACTTGAATGCCTCTTCTCCAGGAATCACAGTCTTACCTGCAGCCTTCACTTCGTCCATCACATCGTTCAGCAACTTGATACCGTTGGCCAACGTACGGAGGAACGAATCTTCCTCTTCCTTCATCACCTTCATAATCAACTCCTTCTGGGCAGCAATCTCAGGGAATGCCTCGCCCATCTCTGCAATCAGGGTCGGAACCAATTTGTAGATGAACGCTTCTTTCTGGTCGAGGAACGTATAGCCGTAGCGTACGGCACGACGAAGGATACGACGGATGACATAGCCTGCCTTTGCATTGCTGGGCAGCTGTCCGTCAGCGATTGAGAAGGCAATAGCACGCAGGTGGTCTGCCACAACTCGCATCGCCACATCAGTCTTCTCGTCCTGTCCGTACTGCTTACCTGCCATATCCCCAATGACCTTGATAATAGGCTGGAACACATCGGTGTCGTAGTTGGAAGTCTTACCTTGGAGGGTACGAACCAAACGCTCGAAGCCCATACCGGTATCGATGACCTTGGCAGGCAGCGGTTCGAGCGAACCATCAGCCTTACGGTTGTACTGCATGAACACCAGGTTCCATATTTCGATGACCTGAGGATGGTCTTTATTCACCAGTTCGCGTCCAGGCAGCTTGGCTTTCTCTTCAGCCGGGCGGGAATCGACATGTAGCTCTGAACAAGGTCCACATGGCCCTGTATCGCCCATCTCCCAGAAGTTATCGTGCTTGTTGCCGTTGATGATATGGTCTTTTGGCAGGAATTGCTCCCAGATGGCAGCCGCTTCGTTGTCGCGCTCAAGTCCTTCTTCTGGCGAACCCTCAAAGACAGTTGCATAGAGGTCGGCAGGATTGATTTTCAGCACATCAACGATATACTCCCATGCCCAACCGATTGCTTCCTTCTTGAAATAGTCGCCAAACGACCAGTTGCCCAACATCTCAAACATGGTGTGGTGATAGGTATCGTGGCCCACCTCTTCCAAGTCGTTGTGCTTACCACTCACACGCAGACACTTCTGAGAGTCGGCCATGCGGCGGCACTTTGGCTGTACGTTTCCAAGGATGATATCCTTAAACTGGTTCATTCCTGCGTTGGTAAACATCAGCGTAGGGTCGTCTTTTACTACCATTGGAGCAGAAGGCACAATCAGATGCTCCTTCGACTCAAAAAATTTCTTGTACGATTCACGTATCTCTTTTGCAGTCATCATTTTATTTTCTATTTGACAATTGACTATTTACGATTTTGCTTTAGCATATTTGGGTGCAAAGTTACGAAAAAAAGAAGAATTAAAGACTGAAAGAATTGAAAAAATGGAAAAATGGTAAATGGTAAATGGTAAAATGGTAAATATTTATTATCTTTGCACCATGAAACTATCCGTCATCGTTCCCGTTTATCGTGTTGCAGACACACTTCGTAGGTGTGTCGACAGCATCGTTTCACAGTCGTTTTCCGATTGGGAACTGATTCTTGTAGATGACGGTTCGCCCGATGAGTGTGGCAGCATCTGCGACGAATATGCCAAGAAGGACCATCGGATTCGTGTGATTCACAAGACAAACGGAGGACTGAGTGATGCTCGCAACGCAGGGTTGAAAGTGGCAGAAGGAGAGTTTGTGACCTTTGTGGACAGCGACGACTATATCCGTCAGGACACCTACGAGCTCGTGATGAAGATGGCCAGCGAGGAGGAGGATTTGGAAATCATCGAATACCCTATTGCCGTTCATGTCGGACATGCCAGCGAGTACGAACTGAAATTCGACAACATCATCTACCCCGACTCGCACACTTATTGGCTCGAAGGGCAAGCTTACGCACACTCATACGCTTGCAACAAAGTGTTCCGCCGCTATCTCTTCCTTGGAGCAGAATTTCCCAAAGGCAAGAAGTTTGAAGATGTTTGGACATTGCCGCAGATTCTTCAGCATGAGCCTGTTGTCATGACCATATCCGAAGGGATGTATTACTACTGCTGGAATGAGAACAGTATCACCGTACAGGCATCTGGGACAGACCTTCAGCAGCTGCTCGACGCACAGATAGAAGCAGCAAAGACTTTGCATATCGATTGGAAAGACGAAGGCTCTTCATTGTATTATCTGCATGTGCTCAACATCCAGTTGGATGTCAGCAAACGATGCAAGGCATCCCCTATCCTACCTGCCCGTAAGCTTTCTTCAGAAATCGGAAGGACTGCCCATGAGCGTATCAAGATTTTCATTCTCAACACCTTGGGCCTCAGTGTGCTCTGCAAACTCAAACAATGGCTATGAAAGCAGGCTGCATCAGTTTCATCATCCCCTACTACAACGTACCCACAGATATGTTGCGCGAGTGTATCGAAAGCATCTTAGCCCTTCCGCTGCAGGCGGATGAGCGTGAAATCATCGTGGTGGATGATGGCTCGGATGTCAGTCCTGAAGACACGCTATTCCAACTGGGAGACGACATCAGATACGTTCGCAAGGAGAACGGAGGTGTCAGCTCGGCACGTAATCTGGGATTGGAATCAGCGACTGGTGAATACATCCAATTTGTCGATGCTGACGATCTGCTCATCAAAACGCCCTATCTCTACTGCACAGAACATCTGAAACGAGAGAATGCTGACATGATTGTCTTCGATTTCTGCTCAAAGATGCCAACCCAAAACGCATTCTCAGCCGAAGGACCGTTCACGGGTGCGGAACTGATGGCAAGTCGTAATATCCGCGGAACGGTCTGTGGAATGATTTTCAAGCGGGTATTACTGGGGAACTTGCGTTTCAATACCGATACTTCCTATGGGGAAGACGAAGAATTTACCGCACGATTGCTGCTTCAAACCCCATCAGTCATTGTAACTGATGCAAATGCATATTTTTATCGCCGGCACGAAACATCAGCCACCCAGCAGACAGAGCGTTACCTGAAAAGACTTCACGACACACGTTCCGTCATTTCCCGACTTCATACAACTGCCGCCAACCTTACAGATACTCATCAGAAGCAGGCACTCCAGCGACGTGTAGCGCAACTTACGATGGATTATCTATACAACCATATCCGTATGGTTGGGTCGATGAAAGAACTGAAGAAGGAGATTGATGGACTACGCAAGGAGGAGTTGTTCCCATTGCCTGACAAGAACTATACCCTTAAATATACATGGTTCCGCCGCATGACCAATCACTCGTTGGGCTTGAACCTGCTGACTTTCATCATTCCATTAATCCCTAAGGAAAAATGAAGATACTATTAATAGGAGAATATAGCAATGTGCACGCAACACTGGCAGCAGGAGTTCGCCAGTTGGGGCATGAGGTTACAGTGATTTCGAATGGAGATTTCTGGAAGAATTATCCGCGCGACATTGATGTCTCCCGCCCTGAGGGACGATTCGGGGGATTGCGACTCTTGGTGCGTCTCTATCGGCTTCTGCCCAAAATGAAAGGCTATGATGTGGTGCAACTGATCAATCCTATGTTCTTCGAACTGAAGGCCGAACGGCTGTTCTACTTCTACGACTATCTGCGCAAACACAACAAGAAAGTATTTCTTGGAGCCTTCGGAATGGATTGGTATTGGGTTTACTATTGCAGCGTCAAGAAACCGCTCAGATACAGCGACTTCAACTTTGGCGACAGAGTCCGTACTGACGAAGAAGCCCTGAAAGAGCAGAAAGACTGGATAGGGACACCCAAGGAACAGCTCAACAAACATATAGCAGAGACTTGCGACGGCATCATTGCGGGCCTCTACGAATACTGGGCATGCTATCACCCCACGCTGCCAAGGAAAACCACTTTCATCCCCTTCCCCATCCGCTGTCCAAAAAACGTAAAACTCTCTGGGGAAGTACCGTCGAAAGTAAGGTTTTTCATCGGCATCAATCGCAGCCGCTCTGTCTATAAAGGCACAGACATCATGCTGAAAGCTGCCCAAGACGTACTGTCGAAATATCCCGACAAGATGGAATTGATGAAAGCCGAGTCGGTTCCCTTTGACCTGTATCAGCAGATGATGGACGGAAGTGATGCCATCCTTGACCAACTCTATTCCTATACGCCTTCGATGAATCCGCTGCTGGCAATGTCGAAAGGCATCATCTGTATTGGTGGCGGAGAACCTGAGAACTATGAAATCATCAACGAGACGGAATTGCGTCCGATTATCAATGTAGAGCCTCACTACGAAAGTGTATACAAAGAGGTGGAACAACTGGTGCTCCACCCCGAACGTATTCCTGAACTGAAACGACAAAGCGTCGAGTATGTTAGAAAGCATCACGACTACTTGAAAGTTGCCAGCCAATATCTCGCTTATTGGGAATCGGGTCGCAACTAAGCATCAGGATGCAAGAATCTTTCCTTAATATACTTTGAAGCCGATAATCTTACGTACCTCACGCAAGGTTGCTCCTGCACTCTCGCGTGCTTTCTCTGCACCCATACGTGCTATCTTTTCGAGTTTGTCTTGATCAGATGAAATCTCGATGATGCGCTCACGAATCGGTGCCAATGTCTGAACAAGGTCTTCAGCAAGCTGCTTCTTCAAATCGCCATAGCGGATAGAGCAGTCGTTCCATTTCTCATTGAAATAGTCGTAGGTATCCTTCGAAGATGCTATCTCCATCAGCGTGAAGAGATTCTGAATCACCTCTGGCTTCTCGCTATTGGGTTCTGTAGGTCCGTTATCTGTTACAGCACGCATCACTTTCTTGCGGATAGACTTTTCGTCCTCATAGAGATAGATACAGTTGCCGTTACTTTTTCCCATCTTACCCGATCCATCCAATCCTGGAATCTTGATGGCATGATCGCCAAAGTAGAAATTCTGTGGTTCAGGGAAGAATTCTACACCATATATATTATTAAAGCGGCGGGCACACTTACGTGCCATCTCCATATTCTGCTCTTGGTCTTTCCCGACAGGCACCTTTGCCGCACGATGCTGAAGGATATCTGCTGCCATCAAGGTAGGATAGGTCAACAAGCCGGCATTCACGTTATCAGGTTGCTGACGTGCTTTCTCCTTGAAGGTCGTCACACGCTCCAACTCACCCAGATAGCAGTTCATATTGAAATAGAGATAGAGCTCAATGGTTTCGGGCACATCGCTCTGGATATAAATCGTTGCTTTCTCCGGGTCGATACCGCATGCCAGATACTCTGCAAGGATGGTGCGTGCACTGCGCTGAATATCCTCGGGTTTGGGATGGGTTGTCAGAGAGTGCCAGTCGGCAATAAAGAAATAGCAGTTATATTCATCTTGCATCTTCACGAAGCTGCGAGCAGCTCCGTAATAGTTTCCTAAATGTAGGTTGCCCGTAGGGCGCATTCCACTTAATACTGTTTCCATTTTATGTTTGTTTAAATTCTTATTTTCCTTTTTTCATTGGGCTTATTAGGCGAATTGGGCCAATATGTCTCATATTCCCACATTGAACCCCAGCGGGTCCATCGTCTTGTAAGCATCACGCATTTCCTGTTCGACGTTCGTGTACTCACCGTTCACGTTCTGCAGTTCCTCTGGCGCAAGCTGTAATCCTTCCTCCACAATCTTTGCCGCTTCGTCTTTCTTCCCTTCCGCCATCAGAATGGCACCCAGGCGCAGATAAGCCTTCGTAACGTATGGGTTGATGGTTTTCACCTTTGTATAACACGCTTTGGCTTCTTCTTGCTTCTGCAATGCCTCACAACATTCTCCTTTCATCATCAGAAACTCATCGTTCTCTTCATCGTATTGGAGGATGGTGTCAATATCTTCCTCCGCTTCTTTGTATTGTTGCATCTCGAACAGCAATTGTGCTCTCAGATAATAAGCCTCAGCGAATGGTGCATCGGCATGTTTAGTGATTGCCAATGTACACTGTGCCACAGCATTGATCATGTCGCCTTTCGCCTTGTACATCTTTGCAAGCAGATAATGGGTAGCAGCCTCCGACTCATCGAACTGAAGAACTGCATTGCACACACCTTCCATCTGCTCGTATTGCTCCGTCTGGAAATAGAGTTCTGCCAAGTTGAGCAGAACTTCCTTATCCTCGGGTGTGGTCTCGCGTACTTTCTCCAATTGCTCAATCGCACCCTCAAGGTCGTTCTGGCCAACCAGTGCATTTGCATAGATGACACGCGTCTCTATATCATCCTGCAACTCCAATGCACGTCTGAAACACTCCAGCGCATAATCTGTTTTCCCGTATCGCTGTGCCTGAATACCATCGTATTTGAACACATCGAACTGGTTCTTCATCTGCTGTTCCTGTTTCTCTTCTTCTGATTCTTCCTTACCTGTGAATAATGTCTTGAAAAATCCCATATCTTATTGTTTTTATTTCCGTTTGATTTTCGTTCCCTTCACAATCAGTTCTTCCCCTGCTATCATCTCCTGCACAAGTGCCTGGATTTCTTCCGTATTACCGGAGATGGCGAGCAAGTCCTTCATCTGATGCCATTCACCATCGCCTAATAGCAGCCGGATTTCTTCCGTCAAGGGTTTGGCAGCCTTACTTCCTTTGCCTTTCTTACGACTGACACACACATCGCATTGCCCACACTCTTTCACCTTTTCCTCGCCGAAATACTGCAACAGTTGCTGGCTGCGACACAGGTCTTCGCTTGATGCATAGCGGAGTATCTCGTCAATCCGTCGGGCGAAATCTGCCTTGCGGTCGTCATACACCGTTGGCGGTAAACCAATATCTTCCTTATCGACCCTTCCTACTCGGAACATCACCGTAGGCGTCTTGCGTCGTGGGATGTAATCGATGACACGCCGCTGATTCAGGTCTTTCAGCACATCATAGATGGTCTCTGCATCTATGCCTGTCATGTGCGACAGATACATCTCGTCGATATACTCAAAGTCGGCAAACAATCCTGTATAGTTTCTGAGCAAAGCCTGTATCACCTTATCTACCAACTCCTCTTTGCTGTTCAACAGGTATAGTTCGTCCTTACGAAGGATGATATGCACTCTCGACTTGAAATCGTTGTCTTCCACATAGTCGATATAGCCGGCGTTGTTGAGCAGCCGCAGTGCGTTGTTGGCGGTATTGGCGAAATGACGGAAGTACTTACAGAACTTCTCCATACTGAAGTCGAAAGTCCGTCCTCGCGCCTCGCCCATTCCTACTTGCAGGAAGTGGCACACATCATCGTAGGTCTGACGGATATATTCCGGATCGGGATAGGTTTCGCTGATGCGCTTGTGCAACTGGACTTTGTCCAGTGGATTGTAGAGCAGCACCGCATAGGCTTTCTTCCCGTCTCGTCCTGCCCGCCCTGCTTCCTGAAAGTACGACTCGATGGAATCAGGTATATTGTAGTGAATCACCAGTCGCACGTCTGCCTTATCGATTCCCATTCCAAATGCGTTGGTCGCTACCATCACACGATTTCTGCCTTTCGCCCAGTTGATATGCCGCAGGTCTTTCTCTGCGTCAGTCAGTCCTGCATGATAGTTGTCGGCAGTGATGCCGTTGGCTATCAGATACTGCGCCAGTTCGCTGGTCAGCCGTCGGCTGCGTGTATAGACGATGGCACTTCCTTGCGACATTTTCTGCAGGATGCTCAGCATCTCTGCCGTCTTGTCGGCTGTCCGACGTACGATATATGCCAGATTCTTACGTTCGAAACTCATCGAGAACACATTGTGCTCCTTGAATTCCAACTTATCCTGAATATCGTCCACCACCTTGGGGGTGGCTGTGGCAGTCAGGGCCAATACAGGCACATGATAGGGAATGAGGTGTCGCACCTCAACGATCTTGAGGTAGGACGGGCGAAAGTCATATCCCCACTGGGACACACAATGTGCCTCGTCCACCGTAATCATACATATCTTGGGAATGTGAGCCAGTTTCTGCCTGAACATCTCTGAGCACAACCGCTCGGGCGAAATGTACAGGAACTTATATCGGCCGTAGATGCAGTTGTCGTAAGCCCGGCTGATATCGTCGGCCATCATGCCTGAATAAACGGCTTCGGCCTTGATGCCATGCATACGCAGACGGCTCACCTGGTCTTTCATCAGTGAAATCAACGGAGTCACCACGATGTTCAGTCCTTCCATCGCCAATGTCGGCACTTGGAAGCAGACAGATTTTCCTCCACCCGTAGGCATCAGTCCCAGCGTATCCTTTCCCTGGGCAATACTTTCGATAATCTCCTCCTGAATTCCGCGAAACGAGTCATACCCCCAGTATTCCTTCAACAGTTCACGAAAGGTCATCACCCACCTCCTTTATCTCCTCGTATATCTTCGATTTGCAACTGAACTTCTCCTCGCTTGTGGGTATTCTCCTCAATGGAATAGACGATGTCGAACGACCCCTTGGTCTTGATATAGCGTGCCTCTGAACTCTGTCCGAATGCGATGCCGTTCATCACGTTGCTCGACTTGCTGTCCACCAGTTCAAGTTTGATATGCTCTTGCTCTCTTCCTACTACCTTACTGGTACCATAGTCGTACACCTGATGCGTACAGAAAAGCGGCTTTGGATTCTCCGGGCCGAACGGACGGAACTTCTTCAGGTCGCCGAAAAACTTATGGGTGATTTCCTTGAAGTTGATTTCTGCATCCACTTCCAGCGCAGCCTTGATGTGTTCTGGATTGATGTGCTCCGTGACATACGCTACGAAACGCTGCTTGAACTCCTCCAGATGTTCTTCCTTCAACGACAGGCCTGCTGCATAGGTATGTCCGCCGAAGTTCACCAACACATCTCGGCAACTCTCGATGGCTGCATAGACATCAAACCCTGCCACACTACGGGCAGAACCCACGATTTCATCGCCTGCTTTCGTCAATACAACTGCCGGGCGATAGTAGATTTCCGTCAGTCGCGATGCCACAATACCTATCAGGCCCTTGTGCCAGTCTTCGTTGTAGATGACAATAGCGCTTTCGTCCTCACCGCCGCTGATGTTGGCCACCAGATTGCTTGCCTCCTCCGTCATACGCTTGTCCAGTTCCTTTCGCTCTTCGTTGTATTGGTCAATCTGCTCTGCCATCTTCCTGGCAGCTTCGGGGTCATGCTCTATCAGCAACGATACCGACTCCTTTCCGTTCTGCATACGTCCCGATGCGTTGATGCGAGGACCGATCTTGAAGATAATATCCGCCATCACCACATCACGCTCAGCCAATCCACAGATATCGAGGATGGCTTTCAATCCAGTACTCGGCTTTGTGTTCAGCTGGCGCATACCATGATAGGCCAATATGCGGTTCTCACCGACAATCGGCACGATGTCGGCAGCAATACTTACCACCACAAGGTCTAAGAGTGGCAACAGACTGTTGAACGCAATTCCATTGCTCAGGGCGAATGCCTGAACCAGTTTGAATCCCACACCACACCCCGACAGGTTCTTGTCGGGATATGTGGCGTCCTTCCGCTTTGCATTGAGGATAGCCACAGCAGGCGGTAACACCTCATCGGGCACATGGTGGTCGCAGATAATGAAGTCTATCCCTTTCGTTTTGGCGTAGGCAATCTCCTCGACGGCCTTGATGCCACAGTCAAGAATGATGACAAGTTTAACACCCGTTTCAAACGCATAGTCTATTCCTTGTTTCGACACGCCATACCCCTCGTCGTTTCTATCGGGGATGTAATAGTCGAGGTTTGAATAGTACTGTTGGAGAAAGCGATAAACCAATGCAACCGCCGTACACCCGTCGACATCATAGTCACCGTAAATCAAGATGCGCTCCTTCTTGCCCATTGCTTCGTTCAAACGCTCCACAGCCAAGTCCATATCACGCATGAGGAATGGGTCGTGGAGGTCGTGCAATTGGGGTCGGAAGAACTTACGCGCCTCTTCTTCGGTGGTGATGCCCCTCTTGAGCAACAGTTGACACAAGACCGGGCTGATGCTTAGCTTAGCTGCCAGCTCCTGTGCTTTCTCCTCCTCTTGAGGTGTTAAAGGTTTGTAGTTCCATTGATAATTCATCTATATTTCGTTTATTAATCAGCGTTGTCGGGGGGCGAAAAGAAAATTCAATGTTTTAAGTTTATGGTTTAAAGTCAGTTTAACGAGTAAATTTACTTTCTACTTTCAACTCACCACTGACTATCAACTATCGACTATCAACTATTCATCGCCCATATATGTAATGCCACAATTCGGCATTCAAAGGTAAGAAAAAAAAATCACACCAATAGCAACATTCGCCTTTTTTCCGATGAATTCCCTGTTTTTTTTACGAAAAAACAGTATATTGTAAAAAAAAAGCCTTACATTCGCAAAAATGTAAGGCACTCTTGTGTGATAAAAAACTACAATTCGCTGTCGCTTCGGCTGAAGGTATCGCCTCGATTGACGTCACCCGTCTGCAGTCCCAGTTTGAACCAGCGCAAACGCTGGGCGGAAGTACCGTGAGTGAACTCTTCCGACACCACAACGCCACGTGCTTTCTTCTGCAGATAGTCGTCGCCGATGACCTGTGCACAGCGGATAGCTTCCTCGATATCGCCATCCTCCAATGAGTTGAACATCTTGTTGTCATAGTGCGCCCATACGCCGGCGTAGAAGTCGGCAAGCAACTCCAGTCTGACAGAAACCTTGTTGGCTTCCTCCTTACTGAGTTTCGCCATCTGCTGATGAGCCTTGCCCAACGTACCGTTGAGATATTCAACATGGTGGCCCACCTCGTGTGCAATCACATAGGCATAAGCAAAATCACCATCTGCTCCCAACGACTGCTTCATCGTCATGAAGAACGAGAGGTCGATATAAAGAGCCTGGTCGCCCGAGCAATAGAACGGGCCCATCTGTGCCGATCCGTTACCGCAAGCTGTCTGCACAGCATCCGTATAGAGCACCATACGAGGATATTCATACTCACCCCAGTTGTTCTGTCTGAACACTTCTTTCCATACGTCCTCCGTACCTGCCAGAATCTGCTTTGAGAAAGTAGCCAGCTGCTGTTCTTCCTCCGTAAACTCTCGCTGCTGACCCTGAGCCACCTCAGTATTGCCGCCAACAATAGAGCCTAATCCACCATTCTGCTGTACAGTATCTACTACAGCAGCGAATGGATCTCCACCACTGATCCATGCAATCAGTGCAGCAATGATGATACCTCCAATGCCCAATCCAGCCTTGGTCTTACCGCCCATACCTCGGCGGTCGTCTACATTTGTGCTTTCGCGTCTTCCGTCTAATCTCATAGTTGTAAAAGTCTTTATATTAGGTTTTTAGTAATTTACTTCATCGCTTCCAATAGAAAGTCTGTAGCGTCATCTAATGCATCCAAATCATCCTTGACCGATGAAAATATAACATCTCCATCTATATCAAAGTATCCATGAGCTATATGATTGCGAATACCCATAACGTCTTCCCATGGAATCTCTGGGCGCATCGACAAAAATTCTCCATTAGTGAGTTTATTGATTTGCTTGAAACCCTCTCCAATTGCTTCGATCAACATACAGCTTGCTGCCAATTTTTGCATTCCACCTGGAGATGTATAATAATCTTCAGAAGAAGTGATTGCTTTATTCCACTCCTTCAACTGCCCAATAGCAATTTTTATCTGTGTAAGTGTACCCTTTACACGATTGCGATTATCTAATGACGTAAATTCCATCACGTTCGATATTTTCCAGAAGATATGGATTGATATGTTTATGCATTCTTACCACATCTACAGAGCATTGCAGCAATTGTTCCAGAAAGCGCTTGAGGCGAACCAATGCATAAAGACTTGGAGCCATTTCCACACACACATCCACATCACTGTCTGCTCTCTGCTCCCCGCGCGAAACAGAGCCGAACAGGCGCAATGAACGAATTCCAAATTGCGTCTGCAGTTCCTCCTTATGAGCAGATATCAACTCTATGTAATCTTTTGCCTTTCGCATATTCTGTCTTGATTCGTTTGCAAATTTACATAAAAGAATTCAATGATGTATACAAAAACACGGAAAAAGTGATATTTCCGAGTTTTAAATCAGCAGTTTGCCATATTTTCAGACAACACACAAACAAAAAGCCGCTGTCACTCCGACGGCGGCTTAGTTGTACAATCTATTTTCTGCACGTAAACACCTGCTGACGGTTCGTCACTTCCGACACGTAGCTGACGTGTATCCACTTGCGGCGTCCTCCGTCTCTTGATTCCCAGATGAGTTGGTCGAACGAGAGGTTGTCCACCATCCAGAGGTAGATGTCGCGTAGGGTGAGTGGCGGTGCGTTGATGTAGATATCGGCTGCCTGTCCCTTCATGTGTTGCGACTTCGGTGCACCGCCTACGGCTTTGTTCAGAGCCGTACATCTGTAGCCGCTGCTGATGTGTATGGGCACTCCGAAATGCTGGCGTACGGGTTCCAATACGTTCTCGCAAAGTGCCTGAATATTCGGGCGCAGAGCCTTGGGCACCGTGTTGTCGATGCCCAGTCGCTTTGCAGTGTCACTGCGTTCGAACTCCCTGAATGAAAAGTGTGGTGTCAGTTTCATTCTCTTTCATTTAATTTCCGTTTCTTTGATTTTGTAATTTTATCTCACCTTTCAGTCGAACAATTTCAACCTGAGAAACGTGAGGTAATTTACCAGCGACTCATCGGTCTTAATGACATCCCTCACAACATCATCGAATGTCTCCTGCGCCTGTTTGTACACTTGGATGCTTTCCTGCACCATTGTCTTGTCTCCTACCATTTTGGCTGTTTCGTATGCTATTTCACACATACGTAGCAATATTGCTGCTTTTTCTATTCTTGTCATAATTACAATTTATTGATTCATTTTCATAAAATATTAAATGTCCATAGTGAATAAGTTATAACTGAATAACTTCACCTTAGCGCATTTACTAGTTTCTTATAATGGCCATAACTCACCACCTTCAACATCCCGTCTTTAACAAAACGGTTGATGGTTTTAGAAGCAGTAGGCTGACTGCAGCCGAACACCTCCTGGAACTGCTTTGAGCAGAATGTCTCAGGTAGTTTTTGATAGCACTCCTGATAGCGGTTGGTACGTTTTCGCGACACGAACACCTTTCCTTGATCTTCGAAATATGTGTGCGCCATCTCGCCGAAAAAGAAGTGCTGACACTTGTACTGAATCTCCATTGCCAGACGGCAGAGTCTGCGGTCGTTTTCGTCCATCGTCAGGGTTTTCTTCTCCTGCCACTCTTCCCAGTGGCGCATGAGGATAAAGGGAATGGCAACAGCGATTCCATAATATGGGACACGTTTCAGAAGGGTTCTGTCTGCTCTGTCGTTATTGAACTCCGCGATTTCCAGATGGCCCGACTGCCATTCGTAGGTCTCGTCGTTCAGCGGTTCGATAGGCAGTTCTCCTTCCACTTTATCCAGGCGGTAAACCCATTCCGTGAGCGTGTCGGCAACATTTACGGTGCTCTCCTGCTTACGTGTGGCAATCCCCACGTCGGGCATCGGAATCACAGCCAGTCGGGTAGCCAGTCCATTGCCGAAATTCCGCTGTGTCACCTTGCGTCCCAGGGCGTATGGGGTACCTGTATAGATGAAGTTCCAATACACGTTGAACATCCCCGTCACACTCTCCATATTGGCATACATCTGTCCGTCCTCCTCGTTGTGGAACGCTTTCAGTTCCATTGCGTCACGGTTCTTCCAGTCGCCGCCCTTGCTGTTGCTCGTCACGTTGTCCAGCTCCGAGTCGAACGAGAACATGTGCAGATACAGCTCCTGACCCTGTATCGTCTCCTTCGCTGCCGTCATGTGGCGGATGAATTCCCCCGTAGCGGTGCGTGCAGGGTGCAGGCGTATCGGCACGATCGGACGTTTCAGGGCATCACCCTTCTGTGCCTTGGTGCTTGTGCTGCGCTCCGTACGGCTGTCCTTGTAGTTGTTCACCTGTGCCACCAGTTCTCGATCTGCCTCCTTCATGGGTGTCATCAATAGATGGTAGTACTTCTCAATGAGGTTCTTTCCGGCTCCTGGGTCGCCGATGATGAAGATGCTGTAGTTCAGACGTCGCACCAGGTTAGGTTCGTACCAGAAGTGATACCACGTTCTCGTCATCAGCGTACCCAGCATCGCAGCACTCGAGAAGAGCACAGCAGGCAGTTTCATCGGATGCACGTTTGCGAACAGCTCCTTCATACATGGGAACAACTGCGCCAACTCCTTCAATTCCGAGGCCCATGCCTCCAGCGAAAGGGCGGAATAGACAGGCGCGCGCTCCGGCTCCTCGCCTTTATCCGCTACCCCCTCAATCACCTCCTTATAGGACTTTCCAGTCACATCGGCTATCGCAGTCCGCATAGCAGCCGAAGGTTGTTGCGATACATATTTCTTCTCCTTTTCTGCCATCTGCTCTGCAGCACTATTCACAGTCCGTTCCACATCCTCATTCCTCTCTGCAATGATTTCCTGCACCCATGGTTGCGCGCTCACAGCCTGCAACACCGCCTGTTTATCACCGTCAAGCATCACGAGCAGGTCGCTCGCCAGCTTCAGGCTCTCATTGTGACGGTTCGAGTCATCCTTGCATGGCAGTTTCTTCTCATACCGCTTGTCGATAATCGACTGCAAATCATATCCGTGCCATTTGATAGGGGCAAGAGGTGAGAGGTCAGAGGTCTGACTCCCTGTTTTCGACTTGTTCAACTGACTGTCAACTGCCATCTTTGAACGGTCAACTTTACCTAACGGTCGGCCGTCGAGGTCAAGGCCGCGATTCAGATATGCTTCCCTCCGTTCATTCATCTCCTCCTCGCTCAGCGGCTTGAGCCACTCCTTCGAGCGGTAGATCTCCTCATCTTTGCCGGTGAGGTAGATGAATCGTTCGGGAGTCACACACGACTCGTCGTAAGGGATGTTCATGTCAGCACAGAACGCTTTCTGTGCCTCTTCGATGGTCATGCCCTTGGGAATGCGGATGTAGATATGCACCTTCCGTCGTGCCGAATATTCGATGCGGAGCACCTGACGGTACCACTCCGAATACTTGTCGCGGTTCAGGCGTCGTGCTGTCTTGATAGCCTTGTCCACCAGACTGAGGTCGTCTACATCCACGCAAGTCATGAAGGTGAACGATTCGGGGATGATGTCCGCCTGAGCACGGTGGTTGTTGCGGAATTCAGTGTAGTGAGGACAGATGTAGGGCAGGCGGTTCTTCAGCGTTTCCCTGCCAGCACGTATCTCAGCCACCATCTCCGCCAACCATGGTTCGGAGAGCAGCTTATCCAGCTGCTCCGAAGTCCACGTCTCGGCATAGCCACGGTTGTCCTTCTTACGGTCGCCCGTGTGCTTAGAGTTTACTGCGATGATTTTCATACTACATTGATTTTGTCAAGGTAAATACAATTGGTTACGTTTGCCTCACCGTTCTGCGACGTCCATTCGCGGGTCACCATCGTACACTGCACGCGGTACAGCTGATGCACGTCGAGCGTGGGGCAGTTGAGTGCTTTCTCGCCTGTCATCTCGGCCACGAAGGTGTCCACACCGTCCGTCAGTCTGAACGAGCGCGAGGTCATTGTTTTCTGTTCACCGGTACGCTTGTCGGTGTAGGAGCGTGTCGTTGCTCCCGTCTGTGAAATGATTCTTACTGTCTTTTCCATACTACTTCTTATTGTCTAAGGTCTGAGGTCTAAGGTCTTTTCTATAACCAATAACCGTTATTTCTGTTTTCAATTCCCTCACTGCCTCTTTCATCTCACGTTCCATCGCCTTCGTCACTTTCGTGATGCCCAGCTCTTTCTTCACAGAGCTGAAGAACTTGATGCGTTGTGCGCTCTCTTTCACCCACCCGTGTTCCAGGGTGAGGACGGTCTTGTCCTTTGCTCTCATGCGCGTCTTACGTTGATACGCTCTGAATGTTAACTTACCTGTGCACTCGTCAATTCTGAGTGAACCTTCTACAAACTTTCCTCCATTCAGCCGCTCCAGCGACTCCATAGGAATTTCTACATATTTCTTCATTTTGTTGATGAGTTTTGTGAGCATTGGAAGACTTCGGAACGCTGGCCAGCTGTCTCCATGGAGATTCCGCAGCTTCACTTCACTCAGCATCCCGCTGCCTTTTCAGCGGGGGTTGAAATGTTGATTAAAATTTGTTGTTGTGTCTTTTCACGCTGACAAATGCTGTGCAAACCGAGCGCAATCAAGCTTGTTTGAATTGCCGAGGTGCAGCCAACATTCGCAGTGGGATTACGAGTGAAACTCGTGCAGAGTAGATGAAATCTTGCTCTGCGAAAGACCTCTGTCTTAATCGCACTGCAAAGTTACGCATAAAAAAAGAGCGCCTAAAATACCTTAGACGCTCATTAAACTAATTATGAAAGTTATTAAAGTTATTCTTAAACTATGTTTCAGAAGTTAATTCCGACAGTGCCTCTTTAAAGCGTTCTGCCAATATCAGAGCACGTTGTTTTGCACCGTTCTCATTCCACTTTTCGACAGGTAATCTCAGGAAACTGTTATTGAAGAACGCAGATACAATCGTGCCAGGCGTACATTTATAATGCAGTCTTTCATCATTGAACAGCTCGGAAAACTCATTCTCAAACATCGACATATTATTGGGATATCCATAAAAATCGCGGCACACGCAGAACAATACCGCATACGAACTGTTACCCCAAAACCAGTTCTGCACTTTCATTGTCGCTTTGAACAGCAGATCCGCCGAGGGCATTGCCGTTGCACCTTCTTCCTGCTCATTGCCATCCTCTTCTTCCGAACCGCCGCCATAGTTGTTGTAGTTGATTTGCGTGGCACCTGCCTCCACCTGGTTCATCGTGCCGTAGTTGTAGAAATTAGTTACCTCCATATCCTTATTCATTAATATTTACACCACCCGATTGCACTTCCGTATAAGTACCATAGTTATTGAAGGTGCGGCTACCATCCCCATCGTTCAACTCCTTCACCTTCCGTTTGATTTCTGCACGCAACTTACGTGCCATCTCTTTCTTCAGCATAGGCTCGAATATCTTGCGTGCCTCATCGCGCTCTTTAGCATCTTCACATGCCGCAATCTGCTCCACCACATTCTCAAAAGTCACACGGTCATACCAACCGTCGTTCAGCTTCGCTCTCAGCTCAGTATTCTCAGCCTCAAGCGTCTCAAGCCGTACATCCATTGCCCGAACCATCTCCTCGACAGCCCGCATCTTCTCATGGAAGACAGTCATTAATTCGTTCTTCATATTTCACGTTTTTTGAATTATAAATAAAAACCGAGTACAAATTTACACGGAGGGTGTACCATAACGCGGTACACCCTCCGACTTTTTTCACTTTTTCTGCAATTTTTTTGTTTTTAGGGCCTGTTTTTAGTTTTTCATTCCCTTCAGTTTCCCTTGACCTGTCACTTGTCAGATCATGGTGCTTCTATATCACTAGATTCTCTAGAATTGCCAGAATCTACGGCTTATATAGAATCTCCAGTTTCTCCAGCCCCCCTCAGCACCGCTATCTCGCGTTCAAGCGAGGCGATGCGGGCTTTCAGGGCGGCGTTCTCTGCTTCTAGCGCCTTCATATGAGCATCTTGTTCTTGGCGATAGCCCGTCCTTGCAGCATGCATTCTTTCCTTGATACCGCCCTCTATAACAAATTGCTTTTCTAGTTTCTCAATATATGCACACATCATTTTGTCTGTTTGATGACAAAGCGTGAGCGCCAGATTCGCCATCTCCTCATCGTTCATCTTTGCAAGTAACGGCTGATAATCGCTATAGTCATTATGGGAGTGGCAGAAGTCGCGTAGTCGCTGTTGGCGCTGGCTATCTTTAGGCCAGATGGAAAGATGGTGAGTGTTCAGGTAATCGTGGTAATCGGCACGGAGTTCCTGCAAGCTACCTCGCGCCACATTCATCAGCTTGATTTCCATCTCAGAGCTGGTTTGGCCATCCTCGCTGCCCTCCACGATGTTCTGCTTCCCAGACCGAGCCGCCTGCACCATCTGATCCACCGTCCTATCGCCATGAGCAGGCAGGAACCGCTTGCAGAACTCCACCGTTATCTGGTAGAGCGCATCGCTCTTACGATAGAAGTACAGGTCTTTCCAAACCACCGCCTTCTTCAGCACCTTGCCTTTAGTATTGTATTCCATATTGTTTTTATTTGTTTCTTATCTTAGGCCTTCCTAGAAACTCCTAGGCTTTCCTATTCTATCAAATCGACCTTTCCATTCTTGCTCCTTCGGGTTCTGAATGGACACCAAGTCGAGGTTGCAGCCTTTCAGGATGCAAAGATACTATTTTTTTTGAATCCACCAAATTATTACTATTTTCTTTTTCTCTCTTATTTCACTTGCCCTGCTCGTCGCCAAAGGTGTACTGCCATTGCACTTCCTGCAGAAGTTCAATGGTAGCCTCCTCAAACTGACTTTCGTAATATTTTCCTTTGTTCGCCATATCAGTTGTATACTTTTATGTTAAAACTTAACTCTTTCTTGATTTCATGTTAAAAAAAAACGATTTCCTTAACATGACTTCTTCTATATGTTAATCTTTTGGTAATTCTTTATCATAAACAGATTCTATACCAATGTGAGGTTCAGCAGGTTCTAACTTTCCAAAATCGATGAATAGATTCATAAGACGAGTGTTGATATAGTAATTCTCTTTGCCCATCTTTTCTTTTTGGAGCAATCCCAAAGACACAATTCTCTCTAAATATTTTGAGGCTGTTTGTCTGGAAATCTGCATGTTGGTAACAACGTGGTCTATCTTTGTGTAGGGATGATAGAACAGACCGTTGAGCAGTTCATGATTGTATTTGCTCCCAAAATTTGGACGAATGATAGCCTTGTATTCCGACATCAGACGTCCCATTTTTTTTACCAACGAGATGGTGTCTTCAGCTGTCGTTTCAACACCTTTCAGCATAAAAAGAATCCATGCTTCCCATTCAGCGGCATTGTTTGTATTCTTATCTCTAACAGCTTGTATTAAACGATAATACTCGCCTTTGTTATGTGTGATATAACGACTAAGATAAAGTATTGGCAAATCAAGCAAACCGGTAATCACAAGATAAAGAATGTTGATGATACGTCCTGTACGGCCATTCCCATCGTAAAATGGATGAATACTTTCAAACTGGTGGTGAATGATGGCCATTTTGATGAGGGGATCCAATTGGCTAAGTTGCTCATCGTTGATAAATTGCTCCAAGTTTGACATGAGTTTAACGATTTCCTGTCCGTCTTGAGGGGGCGTATAGATAATAGCGCCGTCATTTTCACGCTTTAATTGCGTGCCAGGTGTCGTACGAAATCCGGCTGAGTTTTGTTCCAATATCTCTTGGACATGTTTGATGTCGTTAAGTGTAAGAACATTTTTGTTTCTAACCATTCGAAATCCCTCGTTAATGGCCTCACGATAGAACAAAACTTCTTTGGTTGCAGCATTAATAAATTGATGACTGAAGTCAAGCCCTGCTCGATATAAATCATCTTGTGTGGTCACAATATTCTCAACAGCCGAACTATCCTTTGCCTCTTGAAGCGTTAGGCTACTGATAAGAATACGTTCGTTAGGTATAGTTTGAGCTACACCTTTCAATTCTGCTAATTTACGATTAGCCTTGTTCAGCTGCTTTAAGACTGCTACGGTTTCCAAATCGTATGGAAGCGGCAGTGTGGGTATTTGATATTTATTCACCATCTTACCAAATTATAATATTATGATACAACCAACAATCACTTGAAAAATGAAAAAGATGTATATACACTAAAATATCATATAAATTTAAGAAACATTACCAGGTCCAAATCTGGGTATTGGTATTATTGCTCCTTTGTTGCGTTGTGCCTGTGCTGTTTCCAAAGATATCTCTCTGCTGAGTTGAGGTACCTATTCGATTACCATAGGCTTGTTCGCTCTCTGGCGTCTTCCACTCTTCAGGTGGATTGACCATCATATACCGATTTTTAAGCGGATTATCCTCACCTAAAAGCAGGTTGCGGAAAAAGCGAATCAGGAAGATTGGCTCCCGTTCAACACCTTTCACCACGTTGCGATTAGCCGCACGCCAAGCATCCGCACGTTCCCTTTGTGCAGGCTCCCCCTGACGGATATATTCGTCGAAATTGATATAGAGTTGCTCACTCATAGTTCAATGATTTCTATATTAACTCCTCCAATGCCTTTTGTATCTCCCTCATTTGATTCAAGGGACGGTTCTTTAATTCCCTATTCCATTAGTTATTGATTGCAACCTTTCAGGATGCAAAAATACTATTTATTTTTGAACCCACCAAACAATTATACGAAAAACACGATATAATGCCTTATTCTATAACTAACCACAAGAGATTAACGACTGAGGTAATCTTCAGGAAAAGATGAGTGAGGGTGTCCTCGATGAGATGTTCTACTTTTGCTGCCATAACGATAATAATTGATAATTAATAATTTATAATATGTCTTAGACATCGTCTGAATCACGGTGACAATTCTCGTGCAAGTCGAGCGCAGAGCCAAACGAAGAAGCAGCGAGAGTCGAATGATGCTTGCATCAATTTGGCCGAGTCGCGACTGAGTTCGAGGAACTCAGACTTGTTTGAGCTATGCCGAGGCACCGCCGAGAATCGCTGCAAAATTAAGCGGAGGGTGTACCATAACGCGGTACACCCTCCGACTTTTTTCACTTTTTCTGCAATTTTTTTTTGTTTTAGGGTCTATTTTTATTTTTTTTACATTGTCGTTTGCGGCTTTTTCAGATAGCGGTCAATTGCTTTCTGATGCCATTCCACGATTTCATCGGCCAGCGACTGGGGTTCGAGCACCTGAATCCACTCGCCTCGTGAGAGCAGGTGGGCTTTGAAGTCGGAGGTGGGACGCAGGGTGAGTTCGAAGTCGGTATGGCCGTCTTCCGTGGTGAGTTCGCGTTGGGAGGGATGGATGGGCAGGTCGCGCATGTAGTTGGACTCGTTGCCATAGGCACGGAGTAGGATGCGGACGGGCTTGCTTCCGTCGCCAACGACTACGCCGAAACACTCGCTGAAGAAGGATGTGGCATCAAAGTGCTCATCGATGACGAATTTCTCTGTCAGCAGAGACAACGACTCAATACGGTCGAGCGAGAATACGGCAAGCCCTCTTTTCTCGGACTTAGCCACCATATACCAACGCTGATGGAACAGCTTGACGCAATAGGCTGCTACGGTAAAGGTTTTACTGCTTGATGTGCCATAGCGGCGATAGGTGACAGACAGCAGGCGGTTGGCTTTCATCGCCTGGATAATCTGACGGAGCGTGTGACCGCCCGACGGAACGTTCTCGAGCACGATGCGACGCTGCAGGCTCATGCTCTCGCTGATAAGGCTACTCACGCTGAGCGTGGTGAGCATCCAGTTCTGAACGGTGTTCTCACGCAGCACCTCTGGATTACCTATGTAGTACTTGTAATCATCATCCATGTCACAGTCGATGATGATGCCGAACATATCCTCGATGGCATCCTTATGACGGTTGAAGGTGGAGCGGCTCAACGGCATACCACCGCTCATCTCAGTCCGCATCCAACGATTACTCAAATCTGAGAGCGAAATGCCACGCGAATGGTAGATGGAATTCACTAACCAGATGTATTTCTTAAACAACTCAGGCGATTTCATATAGTCTCATATTTTTTGCGAAGGTACGGCTTTTCTCTGAATCCACCAAGCAAATGCACATTTTTCTTCAAGAACTTATTCACTTATAACCTCCCCCATTCTCCGCATTCTCCATTGCTATCCCGACTTTGCAAAAAGGCATGTTTGTTTGCTGATTTATTCTAACTACACTAATATAGCATATTTATCCATTGTTATATGGAGATTTTTTCGTAACTTTGCAATGTCAAAGGAAAGAGGTGAAATTGCGGGCATTAAGCACCGAAAATGCAAGGCTTAACAGTTGCAACGGCCGGCTCTGCTACCTGCATCATCAGCGACGAAATGCCCTCCGCGCGACCTCCCGACTGCGATAATGAGAAACTAACCAATTTGTTAACCAACCGCAAACCCAAAAACGGTAAACCGTAAACGGTAAACGGTAAACTAAATCAAAAAACTATGGCAATCAAAATCAATGCAAGAGAAACCGAACTCAAAATCGGCAAGAAGCCAGGATGGTACTACGTGATGACTCCCGAGCTGTATCTGGCACTCAATCAGAAGAAGGTGATCCGCGAGGCTGCCCTCCGCAGCGGAGTGAGTCAGGGCGTGATGCAGGCATGCTGGGACGCAGCAGGCGAGGTGATCAAGGCATGGGCAACGGAGGGTCACTCGGTGGCACTCCCAGGACTGGGCACCATGCGATTCGCAGTACGTTCGCAGGCAGTGGCAGACGTGGACAAGGTGAAGGTGGACCTCATCAAGGCGAAGCGCATCGTGTTCACCCCATCGGTGGACCTCAAGGAGGAACTGGCGAACACCAACATCAACATCACCTGCATCGACCGCAACGGCAACATCGTGAAGCGCATCACTACCGAAGGCGGCGAGGTGGAGGACGGTGAGGACCAGGGAACCTCTCCTCAAGGCGAGGGAGGCCAGAACCAAGGCGGAACCACTCCTACCACTCCTGATACTCCTGGTGGTGACAACGGTGGCGGCAACGACGGCAGCACTACTGATCAGAACTAGGAAGACCCTCCCCCCACGACTCACAAATCAACCCACATTCCCCCTCCCTCTATGGAGGGGGTGACGGGGGGAGATAATAAGGAGATAATAAGAAGATAATATGGAGGTAATATGGAGGTAATATGGAGGTAATAAGGAGGTAATAAGAAGATAATATGGAGGCATCTGCAACCATCTCCCAAATATCTACCTACTAACTCCCTAATATCTCCCAAATATCTCCCAAATATCTCCCCATAGAGGGGTCTGTTAAATGGTAAATGGTAAATGATTAAATGGTAAATGAGAGATGTATGGAAAACAAGAAGAAAGTGATTGCGGAGGTCATCCGCTTCATCATCACGGTACTCGGTGCCTTGCTCGGCACATCGGCTCTGCAATCCTGCTGCTAATCGGCACTTGGATATGCGACCTGTAAAGACGAATCAGGAGCGATGCGAATGCACCGCTCCTGATGTTGTTCATTGCTGCCGTCAGTTGAACAGCGAGAATCGATAGGCAAAGGTAAGCAGCAGGTAGGAGGTCTTTCCGAGTGTGCGGGTCTCGCTCCATTGGGTGTCGCTCATCGATGCCGAGAAGCCTCGGTTGTTGTCGAGGATATCGTTCCACTCGAGGGTGAGGTTTGCCTTCCGTTTCCAGAATCGATAGCCGATTGAGGCATTCCAGATGTAGTCGGTGGTGTTGGCTGATGCGAGTTCGTAGCCGAAGTGTTTCTGGAACGTGAAGTTGGTTTGCAACGACAGGCCGAGGTCCATCTCGTGACGGAGTTCGAATCGGCTGCTGACCGACTGCCCATGGGTGGAGGTGTTCATATACTGGTTCTTGCGATGGTCGAGGTTGTAGTTTGCCATCACTCCTGCAATCCAGTGAGCATCAGTATATCCGCTGATGAGGATGAAGTTGAAATTGTTCCACTTCGTGGCACTCTTCACAGGTTCGCCCATTGCTACAGTTGTGGGTGTCATATTCTGCACATACGACACATTATTGCTATATGTATGTGTAGCGATTGCATTCACTGACAGCTGGCCGAACAGTTTGGTGAGGAACAGGTAGGAGGTAAGGCTCCAGTTGCCGTTGATGTTGACAGGCATCGTTCGGCGGGCACCTGTGAGGGGGTCGAGCGTGGTCTTGTTGGTCACCTGACGATCGGTACGTCCGTATGTCAGAGATGCTCTCAGCAGCGCACGATGCTGCCACTCGATGCTGGCATTATGACGGAACGCCTCTTTCAAGTCGGGATTACCCTGATAGATGTTCATAGGGTCGGAACTGTTGACTGAGGCTGAAAGGCTCGAAGCGGAAGGCATCTGGTTGCTTCCGTCGTACTTGACGGTGATGTTGCTCTGCCCTGAATCGAACTTGATTTTCAGCTCAGTAGAAGGACTGAAGATGGTGGAGTTGTAAGTACTGCGGAACGTGCTGCCCATGTGGGCATCGCTCACCACGAGATGCACGGGACGCACACCCATCGAGAGTTTCCAGTTGATGGTCTTATTGTCAATCAGCAGGCTCGAAGTCAATCCGTGTGAGAGGGTGTGGTTGCCTTTGTCGTACGACAGGGAGTCGATCAGTCCTGCCCCGTTCATATACTGCTGGTCGTTCTGATTGTCAGTATAGCGCACGCGATAGGCAAACTGCAGGGTGTTTTTCTCACCGAATCGGTAGTTATAGAACGCACTTCCTTCGAGCGAATAGCTGTCCTGAGGCGACGAGATGATATAATTGGTCACATCGAGGCTGTCGCCCAACTTGGCAAAGCGCGAAGTGGTGTTAGAGTGGGTCGTGCTGCGAGCATTCGATACGTTTGCACTGAATGTCACACCCACCTCATGGCGCTGCAACGTATCGAGAAAATGGTTGAGACGCCCATTCCAATCGAAGTTCTTGCTGTTCGAGCGAGTGATACTCTGTCGTGTGGTGCTGCTGATGAGGTTTCCTGCATCGTCGCTGATGATGCTGGAACCCGATGACGCACTTTTCGAGTCGCTACTGTTCAGCGACACATTGGAATGCCAACGGGTTTGCTTACTGAAACTGCCGTCAAGCACTACTGAGCCGCTATAACGGTTCGAACGGTTGCTGTTGCTGTTCTCGCTCTCTGTCCGTTGGGTGAATCCAGGCATGAACAGCTGTGTGAACCCTTCCGTCTTGGTATCCGTACGATTATATCCATAGTTGAGCCGCGAATTGACGTGAGTCCTCCCAAGGGTCTGCTCATACGAGGCACCTGCGTTTGTGTTCACATTCCGCATCTCGCCTGCACGAGGCAAGTCGCGTGTGTTGAACTGCAAGCCCATCTGCGCTCCACCCTTCACATACGTATTGCCCGACAAGGAGAGGAGGAAGTTCTTGAAGTCCTCAGTCACACCAGCCGAAGCATTGGCGAAATCCACATTCCGAAGTGCCTCCTTCGTCTGCATATCCATCACAAGGTGGTTGTCAGTCATCACGTTGAGCGTATCATCGGGCACCTCATACACCTTGAGACTCTTGATTTTCTCATGAGGCATATTGTTCAAAGCCACACTGATATCGTGCTTGAAGAACGGGTCGCCATTCAGTCGCATCTCCTCGATGCTGCGTCCCAAATAGGTCAGTTCGCCCCCTTCGTAACGCAAGCCAGGCAGACGGCGCACCAAGTCGAGCAGGACGGAACCCGAAGGTGTCTCGTAAGCATCGGCATTGAAGATGGTCGTATCGCCTCGCTGATACATCTTCTGCAACTCACCTATCACCTCAGCCTCAGCCAAAGTGACAGGGTTGGAATGAAGAACGACGGTGTCGAGGTTCACAACCAGTTTATCGCCTATTACGTCTTTGTCGGGTTTCGGAGTGAACACACGGTCGAAGGTTTCCATTCCTACATAGGTGATACGCACCCTCACACGAAGGTCTTTCAGTTTGTTGCGACAGAAGATATACGCCGCCACCTTGCCATCGCTATCAACTGACGCGCCTCCCATCTGGGTGGTATCTTCCACACAAGTGAGCATCACGTTTGCTCCTTGCAGCGTATAAGGTGTGGGTTCGAACTCGTCTGTTGCCATCACGACTCCTGTCACTTCGAATCGATGTTTGAGGAATGCGGAGACGAGTGCCCGCATCTCTGGGGTGATATCTTCGGGCGAAAGTCCGAAACGTCGCAGCAGGTCAACCTGTGCATTCATGGTGATGCTCAAGAAGAGCAACACGAAAGTGAGATTTATTTTCTTAAAAACAGTCATACGTTGAATGTATCTTCATTACTTATTATTCTTGTTTCGGGAGCATTGAGCGCATCCCGCCCCCCTGCTGAGCAGATAAGGATGCAGCGTCCGTCACGAGGGCGGACACTGCGAGTAGTATTAACCTTAGACTGGCTTTCGCCAAATATAGTGCATCATTATCATAATTCCCAGTTTTTATCTCTTAACTTCCTTACCACATACCATAGACGATGATTCCTGTCTTCTCTCCTTTGGTCAATTTTATTTTAAAAAAGCGATCCTCCTCATCGTTTTCTCCTTCTGGAGCTGGAGAGCCGTTTCCCCAGCTAGTGGAGAAAGAATACTTATCACCTTCTCTGTACCAATTCAAAGAATCCATCTTTTCGAACAACTCGTCTGATGGTAGCGTTTCAAATTCAATGTACAGACTGTCTTCAAAATCCCCAGTAAAACTTGTGGGACCAATAAAAGCTTTCGTGACTTTGTATTCAGGAATCCTTACGCCCGTAATGCGTTCAATACGGTCAGTGGGCCACTCTTCGGGTTTAACGTCCAACGGTCCGCAAGCGGTGAGGCAAACAAGCACGAACCCTATGAGGACAAATGCCTTAAACTTTACACTATAAACCATAAACTATAAACTTTAAACTATAAACTTTAAACTTTAAACTTTATTACCGTTTCTTCAAGCGATTGGTCTTGACCGTATCTTCCTCTATTTTAAGCTCGACTGGTAACACCTCATCAGCCTTCAGATGACGGGTCTTGATGCCTCCAAGTGCAGCACGGCTTCTGCGAAGCACATTGGTCGTTCCCTCTATCTCGACATCGCCTGCACCTCCCGACACAGCTGTGATATCCTTGCACTCGACCTCAAGTTCGATGCCTCCTGCTCCAGTGGAAATAGCCAGGATATGATCAGCCTTGATTTCTCCATCAATATCACCTGCGCCGTAGGTGTAGAAGTTGGCTTCACCTTTCACTTTCGCCTTCTTGAACGTAGCATCGCCCGCACCTGTGACGTTAACAGTGAGACGATCTGCTTTCAGCTTGCGAAGGCTGAGGTCGCCTGCTCCATCCATATCTATCGTGACATTTCCTGCATTGATCGTGTTCAGTTCTGCATCGCCTGCTCCTGAGATGTTCAGATGGAAGTCGTTAATATATACTGAGTCTTCAATGATGAATTCGCCCGAACCCGTAACGCTGACACCAAAGAGCGTAGGTGCCTGCACGAGAACCAGAATGGCTGGTGTCCAACGGGTGTAATTACGATTGGCCTTCACATTGAGTACCTTGTTCATCTCACCGTCAGGTCCTTCCGAATCGAGCAATTCGATGGTGTAGGCATCGATAGCTTTTTGGTTACCCATCACTGTCACCTTGAAGGTGTCGTTCTGGATGTACTTAATCTCGGCACTTGTTGTCGATGTAATGTTGCAGAACTCATCCAAATCCAAGTCCACCGACATGACCGGCCCCCACTGCTTGGAGTCGCGGAAGTCTAAATCATGGTTATCAGGACGACGATCCATAGGGATACATGATGCTACGATGAAGAGAATGGAGGCGCAAGAAATGAGCCATCTGCTAATCCCCATTAAGAGGGGGCGTCTTTGATTAGTATTCATACTGCTTATGCGATTACTTTGTTGATATAACCTGTTAATTCACTCACTGTGATGCCCAGCGTCTGCATACTGCGGACGATCTCTGGCACGGATTCCTGCACAAATTCTTCCTTACGGATTTGGTGAATCGTCTGCTTGGCTCCAGGACTTACGTAGAAACCCAAGCCACGCTTTGTGTAAATAATCTGCTGACTCTGCAGCCAGTCGTAGGAACGCATCACAGTGTTGCTGTTCACCTCGACCTGTGCTGCTGTCTCACGAACTGATGGCACACGCCCCTCTTCCTCGTACTGTCCAAGAAGAATCTGGTCGCATATCATGTCAGCGATTTGCAGATATATTGCTTTCTTTCCGTTAAATAACATGGTATCCTCCTTTCTTTATCTATTCAACTTGTTAGTCAGCTGAGCCTTGGTGTAGAGATGGTATGCCCAAGTCCACACTGCAATACCTGCCACAACAAACACACCCAACATCACATAGGCGTAGATATGAGCGTTATCCAAGAATGACTCAATCTGTACTTCATCGGGCGTATAATTAGAAGTGACATAAATCATTCCGATCAAGAATGTAATAGCCAGACAGAACTCGAAGACCTTCAGAATGATGTAGGTGATTGGAATATTGAACTTATACTTCAGGGCATTACCTAACGCATAGAGCGAAGCGGTGAAGAAGCCTGACGCAAGCGACATATACATCAATGCATTGGTAAGGCGTGTGAGAGGAGTAAAAGTATCGTCTACATAAATTTGATCGGACGATATTCCATTCATGCTGGCATGCATACTTGCAAACATCTTATTGAAATTCAACAGTTGACCGGAATAGACAGTTGCTGTCAACGACTCCACACCCTCGCTGCTCTTGAACACGAGGACACTCAACACATAGTTCAGCAAATCAGCCACGAGTACACTCAGGAATGCAACAACAGCTGCACCTCCTACACAAATCAGCACATGCCAGATGTATTTCTCCAAGTTCGTAGCTGGCATTGTCATGTGGGTGATACGTCCCTGCTTATTGCGCAATGGATGGAGCGTACAGCCTGCACCGATATAGAGGGAAGCCCAAATGACAACAGTCGTAAACATAGCAGTCGTCTGCAGGTCATTATACATATATGGACCCATACCTAATGAATAGGAGAACCAACGGAAGAAAAATGAAATCACAATGATACCTACGATGGTAAATCCAAGCACGAGTGCAAGGTTGCGATAGAAACTCTTATTGATGGTCAGGTCGAATTTTGCGTAATTTGAAAAACGCGTTGTATTGAATGTACTCATAGCTTAAAGTCCTTTTTCTTGTTGTAACAATTTATTAAACACTTCCTCCAGATTGATAACCTCATCGTCGCCAAAGAGCTGGTCCATCTTGGTATTGAGCAGCACCTTGTTCGGCTCAATCATAATCACGTGGTCGAGCAGCAACTCCACATCGCGCACCTGATGGGTAGAGATGATGATAATCTGATCGGGGTCGGTCGAAGCAGCCACAACCTTGCGGAACTGGCTCTTCGAAGGGATGTCGAGACCGTTGGTAGGCTCGTCCATCAGTAAGAGACGAGTGCGGGCAGCAAGGGCGATACTCATATACACCTTCTTCTTCTGTCCCATACTCAAGGCACCCAAGTTGATTTCGCGAGGCATCTCGAATTTCTCCAGACAGCTATACATCATCTCCTCATCAAAGCGAGGATAGAAAGGCTTGATAGCATCGATGTACTTCTGAATCGGAATACCTGGCAGATTGTACTCCTCGGGTACAATAAACATATCGCTCAACAACTCAGGCAGACGCAGACGAGTCTCCGTGCCGTTATAGGTCACCTGTCCTGTCTGAGGATGAAGCAAACCCATAATCAAGTAGAGTAACGTACTCTTTCCTGTACCGTTCTTTCCCAAAAGGCCGTAGATACCGCCTTCATTGATTTCCAAAGTAAAACGATCCAACACCGGATTGTTTTTCTTGTAGGCAAATGTTACATCTTGAATCTTTAACATAATCTTATTTTCTATTTGACAATTTACTATTTACTATTTCATTCTCCCCATAGAGGGGGAGATGTCCGCTAGGACAAAGGGGGTCTGTCACATCATAATAATACCACAAACTGTTGCTACTGTTGCGATGATAGTTACGATAATCATAATTCTCTCCTTTCTTTAAGTTAGTTCGTCTTCTTTTAACTGGTTCTCTATTTTAGTATTTTAGTGTACTACTTTACTAAGACACTGCAAAGGTAGGACACTTTTTTGATTCCACCAAATAATTTGCAAACTTTTTTTATTTTTTCTGTGTATTTTTTACTTTTCATACCAAAGTTACTTCAAAAATCGGAAATATATGACAATTACCTCCCTATTATCTCCCTACTACCTCCCTACTACCTCCCTACTACCTCCCTATTACCTCCCTACTACCTCCCTATTACCTCCCTATTATCTCCCTATTACCTCCCTATTATCTCCCTATCAACATTTCTTCGCAATAAACGCAAGCGATTTCCGTTATACTATATAAATAAGGTGAACGAACATGAAGCACCCAGCTGAGCTTGCAACAGATGTGGAACATCATCCACTCGAACCGTTCCTACCTCAGAACACGAAAGTATTGTTTCTGGGTAGTTTTCCGCCACAGCAGAAGCGGTGGTGCATGTCGTTCTTCTACCCCAACTGGATCAACGACCATTGGCGTCTGACTGGCGAAGTGTTTTTCAATGATAAGGATTACTTCGTAGATACAGCCCACAAGACTTTCAAGTTAGAAGCCATTAAGACGTTCCTACAGGAAAAAGGTATCGGCTACTACGACACCGCCTGTGCCGTCCGTCGCCTCAAAGACAATGCTGCCGATCAGTTTCTGGAAATCGTCACCCCTACTGACATCGCAAAACTGACAGAGGGGCTGAATGAACTGCGACTGATTGTCACCACAGGCGAACTCGCCACAACCACCATCTGTCGGCAACTTCATATCGACACCATCCCCAAGGTAGGCACCTCAACACTCATCACCTCTCTCCCCAAAAGAGACAACCCTCCGACTCAAACTGTCAGCCTCTATCGGCTACCCTCCTCATCTCGTGCCTATCCCCTTGCTTTTGACAAGAAAGCAGAAGCCTATCGTCAGATGTACAGAGCTGCAGGAATGATAGACTGATGCATTGCATTCTTTCTCGTTTGGAGAAACGTAATCTCATGACCCGTGAAACGTAATGGTAACACCATTATTCCCCTTGTACTCCATACAATTCAGCTTATCTGCATTACCTGAAATGGTGTGCTTTAGTGCACAATCGGCGGAAATCGCGCTGAACAGAGTGCGTTTTTCTTACTTTTTTGCACTCAGTTTAGTGCAATTAATGAAATTATTCGTATCTTTGCGGCGATAAGAAATAGATTTGCAGATTATGAGACGAACAGCCATAGTAAATCAAATCAGCGAGGCTATCCATAGGATTGCTCCGACTGCTACAGCTATTTTATATGGCTCTGAAGCTCGTGGAGATGCCAAGCCTGATAGTGACATTGATGTCCTCATATTGCTTGATGGAGATCACATGGACTGGGATGTACGCGACTCTGTTGCTTATCCACTTTATGACATAGAATGGGCAACCGGTGTATCAATCAGTCCTATGATTATTCTGAAGAAAGATTGGGAGAACAGACCTTTCAAGACTCCTTTCTATATAAACGTGATGAACGAAGGAATAAGAATATGAAAGAGACACTAGATCAAGAAAGTCGCCAAGCACTGGTTAATTATCGGATTGAACGCGCTCATGAAGCAGTTCATGAAGCAGACATTCTAGCTCGCGAGCAATGTTACAACGCGGCTGTCAACAGACTGTATTATGCCTGCTTTTATGCGACAGCAGCTTTACTACTGAATAATAACATTACTGCAACTACGCATGCGGGTGTTAAGACTATGCTTGGATTACATTTTGTGTCCAAGGGTATTTTAGACAAAGAACATGCACGAACATTTCAAACGCTTTTTGATTCACGTCATAGCAGCGATTATGAAGATTTTGTTTATTGTGATTTAGAAATGATCGAACGCTTAACTCCTAAGGTGGTTGACTTTATTAAAGCAATAGAGCAATTGCTTGCCCCTCAACAATAAACATGAATCTTACCGCCCACTTGATAATACCCTCTTACTCCAAATAATTCAGTTCCCGATTGATGGCCTGTAGTTCGTCTCGTATGAACTTAAGGCGGTCAATCAGTTCGGCTTTCTTGTTGGGATTGCCCTTCTCGCGCTTCATGGCCTCGCGTGCCCCACTGAGGGTCATTCCCCGCTCTTTGACGAAATGATAGACCACACGGATGGCATCAATATCCTCCTGGGTATAATGACGGATGCCCCGTCCCACTTTCTTAGGATGGATGGAAGGGAATTCTTTCTCCCAATAGCGGAGCAGAGATTCTGAGACATTCAGCATCTCTGCTACCTCGCGTATTGAGTAATAGAGTTTTAACGGTTTCTTTGCCACTTTGTTTTGCTTTGAAGGGGAGTTTCCCCTCCATTCCTTATCAATTTATTTCTTTACAGGTATATTCTTCAGCATCTCAGCAACAAAGTCGTAGAACTTGCCTACACTAGGAATGTAGCAGCGCTCGCTTGGAGTGTGTGGCGAAAGAAGCGTAGGTCCGAACGATGCCATATCCATCTCAGGATACTTAGGTCCGATGATGCCGCACTCGAGTCCTGCATGGCATACCAATATCTCTGGACGCTTGCCGTACATCTTCTCATAGACATCCGACATTGCTGCAACAAGCGGACTCTTGGTGTTTGGCAGCCAGCCGCTGTAGCCTCCCTGGAATGCTACGTTCATACCTGCCATCGAGAAGCAAGCCTTCAAGCCGTTGCAGAGATAGAGCTTCATGCTGTCTTGGCTACTACGTGCCAGCAGGTCGATTTCTGCCTTACCACCTGCGATATTGATGATAGCCAGGTTGCTCGAAGTCTCGACAATCTCAGGGATGGTCGGGATGTTGCGCATCACACCATTCTGAGCAGCAAGGACGGCATTGATAAGGTTTGTCTGCACTTCGTCAGGAATTGCCTTAGCTGGTATATCACAAGGAGTAGCTGCCAATTTGATGCCTTCTTTCTCTATGTCGCCAAACTCACGGCAGAAGGTTTCTGCACACTTCGCAATCATCTCTTCGAACTCTGCCACCTTTGCCTTTGGAACGACCACAACAGCCTCACCATCACGAGGGATTGCATTGCGCATATTACCTCCGTGCCAACTGCAGAGATGAGCCATACCTGTGTTGACTGTAGCGAACAGCACGCGAGCCATCAGTTTGTTGGCATTCGCACGACCTTGATTGATTTCAAGACCTGAGTGTCCACCCAGCAGACCCTTGATGGTGATGTCGTATGCCACCATTCCTTCCGGATTGATGTCCATTTCCTGATATTCCATCGTACAGATCACATCAAGACCTCCTGCACAACCAATGGTGATTTCGCCTTCTGTCTCACTGTCGAGATTCAGCAGATACTTACCCTTGAGGGTATCTGGAGCCAACTCAAAGGCACCATACATACCTGTTTCCTCATCGCGAGTGATGAGTACCTCCAATGGGCCGTGCTCCAAGGTCTTGTCCTCAACGATAGCCATTGCGGCAGCCACACCCATACCATCATCAGCACCAAGCGTGGTATCCTTGGCACGAAGCCAGTCACCGTCAATCCAAGTCTCGATGGGGTCGGTCTCGAAATTGTGGTTGCTCTCCTTCGTCTTCTGAGGTACCATATCCATGTGTGCCTGCAGAATTGCAATTTCACGGTTCTCATAGCCTGGAGTAGCTGCCACTCTCATCACCACATTGCCTGCGTTATCGATGAAAGCCTCGGCACCATTCTTCTTGCCAAAGTCTACCAAGAATTCTGCAACTTGTTTTGTGTGTCCTGACGGACGAGGAATCTGTGTCAATGCATGGAAACAACGCCATACATTCTGCGGTTTTAAATCTAAGATTGTCATAACGATTTGATTTTATGTTGATTGATTAATATTGAACGGGAATGGTCTTTTCGGCATATTGGGCCTATAAGGCTCATAGGGTTTCTGCAGCATCAGACAGATGGCTGAATACATACCCAGCAGCGGGAGCAAGCCTGTTTGGACGGCATGCACAATGAGCACAAAGGTCTCTGCATCGACTGCCACCTGCACACCTGCCAACAGCAGCACCGTCTTCACGGCAAAATGCCACGAACCCATACCGTTAGGCGTAGGTACAATCACGGCAAAGCCTCCCACCACGAAAGCCAGCAGGGCTGTCATCAAACCCAGAGAGACGGTGAAAGGGAAACAGAAGAAGGTGATGTAGAAATGCAGGAAATAACTTCCCCAGATAGCAAGAGTATAGAATATGAACAACCCCTTATTCCTCACTTTGCTCAGGGAGAAGATACCATCCTTGATGTCGCTGATGATTTTCCGCAGTTTGGCAAAAATGGTTGCCTTGCGAATGAAATACCAAAGGAAGGCGATTGTCACAACCACACATGCCGCTGTGACGATATACCCTGTTGTTGTGAATGTCTGCAGCCATCCGGTGAGACTGGTACCCGTCTCGTCGAAGAAGCGGATAAAAGTCTTGATTTGCAACAGGAACACAATGAGTGTCATCACAATGAGCAACAGAGAATCGATGACACGCTCCGTCACCACCGTACCAATCGCTTTGGGGAAAGACGTACCATCATAGCGGCTCAACACCCCACAGCGCACAACCTCTCCAGAGCGGGGAACCACCAGACTGGTAGTATAGGAAATGAAGACCGCATGGATGCAGTTCATCGTCTTGGGATATTCTCCTAACGGTTCAAGCGTTTGTTTCCAACGCAAGCCTCTGAACACCTGAGCCAGCACACCAAACACCAGAGAGAAAGCCATCCACCACCAATTGACTTCGTGGAGCAATGCATCTTGCACGCGCTCGAAGTCAAATCCTCGATACATCCAATACAAGATAGCACCACCAAGTAGCAGCGGCAGCAGAATATTCAGTATGTTTGTTAGATATTTTCGCACGTTTCGTTTGATTCATGAGGATTCTTGACGTGAATGTCATAAATAATCCTTATCTTTGTACTGCAAATTTAGAAATAAAAACTGAAATAGTGGCTATGATGTTGGAAGAAAATACGAAAGTGAAGCCAAAAAAGTTTCTTGGACAGCATTTCTTGACTGATTTGTCAGTCGCAAATCGTATCGCAGACACTGTGGATTTGTGTCCCGACCTGCCGATTCTCGAAGTGGGACCAGGCATGGGAGTGCTGACTCAGTATCTATTAAAGAAAGACCGCCTGCTGAAAGTGGTGGAAATCGATAGGGAGTCTGTCCCCTACCTGCAAACCCACTTCCCTGAGCTGGGCGACAACATCATCGAAGCCGATTTCCTGAAGATGGACCTCAAGACGGTATTCGACGGCAAGCCGTTTGTCCTGACGGGCAACTATCCTTACAACATCTCCAGCCAGATTTTCTTCAAGATGCTTGAAGAGAAAGCACTGATTCCATGCTGCACAGGTATGATCCAGAAAGAGGTTGCCGAACGTATGGCAGCCACACCTGGCGGGAAGACTTACGGAGTGCTGACGGTACTGATGCAGGCGTGGTACGATGTGGAATACCTGTTTACCGTCCACGAGAACGTGTTCAACCCTCCGCCCAAAGTGAAGAGTGCTGTGATTTGTCTGAAACGCAACAGCCGGGAAACATTGGGTTGCGATGAGAAACTGTTCCGCAGGATTGTCAAGACGGTATTCACCATGCGGCGCAAGATGATGCGGAACGGGATGAAACAGATTGTGGGGAAGGATGCGCCTTTGCTCGACGACCCAATCTTTAACAAACGTCCCGAACAGCTGTCTGTTCAGGACTATATCAATTTAACCAACCAAGTGAGCGACTATCTGGCGGGCCGCACGTTGTGAGGCACCAGGACCGCCCAGCTTCTCACGCATCGCGGCATAGTCGGCAAGCATCTGCGATCTGTCGGCTCCTCCTTCGACAATCCGGCTCAGTTCTGCCTCCAACCTCTCGACATTCATCTGCTCGCCAATAAGTTCGGGCACGATTTCACGATTCACAATGAGGTTGACCAGCGAGATATACTTCACTTTCAGGATGAGCTTTCGCAACAGATTCATCACACGTCCACAGGTGATATAATAGCACACCACCTGAGGCACATCGAAGAGAGCAGTCTCCAACGTAGCTGTGCCAGAGGTCACCAAAGCAGCCTCTGCCTGTTGCAACAGCCGATAGGTGCTATTGAACACAATCTTCACATCCATCCCTTGGGGAATATACTTTCTATAATAGGCTTCCTCGATTGTCGGCACTCCCGCTATCACAAACTGATGATGAGGGAACCGCTGGGCAGTCGTCATCATCACCCGCAGATTATCCTTGATTTCCTGACGTCGGCTTCCTGCAAGAATGGCAACGAGGGGTTTGGCGGTCAATCCGTAAGCCTGACGGAATGCCTCACCCGTCTCCGCCCCATCCTTACTTGTCTTAAAGGCATCCACTGCATCCACACAGGGATTTCCCACATAATGGATAGGATACTGATGACGCTGATAGAAATCCACCTCGAACGGCAGGATGGAGAACAACTCATCCACATCCCTACGGATGTTCTTGATGCGATGCTCCTTCCACGCCCATATCTTAGGTGATATATAATAATAAATAGGTATGGAAGTGTGCTGCTTCACATACTTTGCGATGTCGAGATTAAAGCCAGGATAATCCACCAGAATCAACACATCGGGATTCCAGGTAAGGACATCCTGCTTACATTGCTTCATATTGGTCAGGATGGTACGCAGATGCATCATCACAGGCACAAAACCCATATAAGCCATCTCCTTGTAGTGCTTCACAAGTGTACCTCCCACGCTCCGCATCAGGTCGCCGCCATAGAAGCGGAACTCAGCTTGGCTGTCCTCCGCTTTCAGCGCCTTCATCAGGTTCGATGCATGCAAGTCGCCTGAGGCCTCTCCTACTATCAGATAATATCTCATGAAACACTAAACCTTTAGTTCCTCTGCGGCTCTCCCTATCCCGTTATTCCGTTATCATAACGAAATATGGCCGCCTCTTAACTCCTAATTCTTAATCTCCAACCCCTTACTCAGCTCCTCCATCACTTCATAGGCTGTGATATCGATCTTCGTTGGCGTGACCGTCACATACCCTTGATGCAGTCCCACCCAGTCGGAGTTCGTTTCGGGCGAATCGGCACTGCAGAACTCACCCACCAGCCAGAAGTATTGGCTACCGCGTGGACTGACTCTCGACTCCAGCTCCTTCGTCCATACGCCCTGCCCCATCTGGCACACCCTCATGCCTTGATACGTCGGCACATCAGGCGCATTGACATTCAGGCAAACACCCTGAGGGAGTCCGTTCTTCAATACATACTCCATCACCTTCCTCATATAGGGAATCATAGGGGTGAAGTCAGTATCCATGTTGTGCGAACAATGTGAGAATCCAACGGAAGGAATATCTTTCAGACAGCCCTCAATCACCACTCCCATCGTACCGGAATAGTGCACATTGACTGCCGAGTTATCTCCATGATTGATACCTCCAAGCACCAAATCGGGCTTACGGTCGCAATATTCAGCCAGACCCAGTTTCACACAATCACAAGGCGTACCGTTACAAGCATAGACCTTCAACCCAGGCTCCTCAGTGATAAGTCGGGATGTCAACACATGCTGGAACGTCACAGACAATGCAGCCCCAGAACGGCCCCCTTCAGGAGCCACCACAACCACATCGCCATACTCACGAGCCAACTCCGTCAGCACATGCAGTCCCTTGGCGCCATATCCGTCATCGTTTGAAATCAGTATCAAAGGCCTATACATAATATATAATGTAAAATGTAAAATGTATAATCTGTAATAAAAAAATCCTCTCTTATTCTCCCCATAGAGGGGGAGTTAGAGGGGGTCTTTTCTTATTCTCCCCATAGAGGGGGAGTTAGAGGGGGTCTTTTCTGTTGGGATATCGGGACTCGAACCCAAAATAACAGGACCAGAATCTGTTGTGTTGCCAATTACACCATATCCCAATCATCGTTTGCGCACGAAAAAGATGCCATCTTTCTCATTTGCGGATGCAAAGGTAGTAAATAATTCATAATGCACAATGCATAATTCATATTTTTTTCGCAAAAGCATTAAAAAAACACACTTTTGCCCCTACTTTTGCATTCTTATCAATCCACAAGTCCTACTTTAAGGGGGATTTCGTGGGTCGGTTACTTTTTCTTCTTATAATAGTCGTAAGCAGCCTTCAAGTTCGCTTTCACAGCATTGCTACTCATCGTAGCACCAGTCAGCGCATCCACCTTGTCCGACTCCTCGAACTTCATACCGACAAACTTAGGCAGCAATTCCTCGCTGATACGACGGAAATACTTAGGAGTTTCCTGATTGGGCAGCGCCTCCACAGACTCGATCTTGTCTTTCTTCACCGTCACCTTTAGCGGAGTAGGACTCTTATACCCCTTCGAGTCGCAGATGGTCGTTGTATTGATGACATACACCCCACCCTTCTCCTTCGTCATTACAGGCTCTTCCGCCTTCTTTTCCTGTGCCATAGCTGCTACAGACACAGCCAACATGCACAATACCAATAGTTTCTTCATAATCTTATTTACTATTATACTATTTACTATTTATCTATTTAGACGCTATTTGCTTATTTACTATTCAAACATTAAGCCGTAAGAATTAAGCTGTAAGCTAAAATCACGCTGACAAACTGAGGTTCAGCGAGAGTCTTCAAGGTCGCTTGAATGACCCGTTAGCAGTTTCGCATCCTTTCGGATGCAAAGTTAGCACATAATCCCAACACACGACGAGGGGAAATCCCTATTTCCATATCGGAATCCTCATATTTCACTCCTGTTAACAGTGTTTCATGGGATTGACGGAGTCACCAACAACGACATTTACATGTAGTCTCGACACCGCCTATACCACTGGGCATGCTACATCTTTACACTATCCATGAACTCCTAACCCTATTTAAAGCTATTGGTGTCTGGTAAAATGCGTACCTTTGTTCATGTTGCTTTGGTTTTGTGAAACAAAGGTAACAAAAAAGGCAGAATCCCTATCATGGTTTTCTGCCTTTTTTTATGCCCCCCCCAAAAAACTTTACGAATTATTTGGAAAAGGAGAATTCTTTTTGTATCTTTGTTGTGAAATTACGCGTACAATTCCCATTCCGCTATTATAAGTTCGAGGGTAGTCGGCTAAAGGCAGACGGTCATTCGCCTTTAGCCGTCCGACTGGATGGCTTTAGGCATCCGACCGGATGACTATAGGCAACTTCCCTTTTCAGCCGACTCATTCTCCCGATTGAGTCGGCTGCTTTTCCCTTTTGAATTAGCTGCCCGTCCTTCGCCATTCAGACAATGGACTTCTATCAACTAAAGTCTTAACTCATAGCAATCAATGCCTATTTATCGGCACTGCGGACACATGATTTTTTGCTTTTCAACTTTTAGCGGACACCAATATTTATAAACAAAAAATTACTTTGCGTATTAACTAATTTATTCCTTATGCTTCCGTTCGCTCTTACGCAAAGGTTGGCGATTAAAATGCCATACGGCATGGAGCAGGACATAGCGTGGAGGGACGTTGGTAAAAGTTTCAATACGACCTTGAGCATTGAGAACGTTGGTTGTGTTACGTAGTTGCCCAAGGATATCATAGCCATCGAGCATCATAATGAGATTCCCCTTAAAGAATGAACGCGAAAGGCGGGCTTTCCACATCCATTCGTCAGTGTTCATCGATGCTTCGGTGTAGCCACGACGAGCAGTAAACGTTAGGTCGGATGACAATTGCAGTTTCCAAGGCAGGTTCAGCAGGGAAGAGAACTTGAAGTTATAATCAGCCACATGGAAGTCCTTGAAGTCAGAACGCTGACTGTGAAGCCATTGCCACTGGGGTTCGCAGTCGAGAGTTAGGTTGCCCAGATTTCCAAGGTTGTACCTAATAACAACAAGCGAAACGAGACTGGTGGTGTTGACAATGCTGCGTTGTAGTTCTGTTGTGCCTGTGAGGTCCACGCTATAACGGTAGCCGACATTTGGCACAAAGTAAAGGCGCAGTCTTCCCTGTTTACCAAGCGGCAGATTTCCAACACCGTAGGCACCACTGATTTCCCAATTGCCATTGACGCTGTAAGGTTTGTTTGTACGAATGCCTGTTTTAGGGTCATAGAGCTGGCTCATAGCAATAGCGTTCTGCGTCAAGACGAAGTCAATACCACCCGTAAGCTTTATTTGCTTATTCTTATAGCTCTTTTGGTGATGCACCTGCAGACTATGGCGATAAATATTGCGCAGGTCGGGATTTCCCTCTGTGATGTTCAATGGGTCGCTTGTGTCACGAATGTTCACGAAATTGAGCATTGACGGCGCATCTGCTTTCAGGCGGTAGGCAATGAAGACGGTGTTTCCGTTGTCCCAGTGACCTTCGGCATAGCTGTAGTCCGTATCGATGAGGATCGTGCGACGAGTGAAGAGGGTGTCAATCCCAGCTCGCTGGTAGCGAAGTGTACGTTTGAGCAAGCGGATGGGCAACCGCTGACTGATGCTCCAATGACTATGCTTTGTCTTAGGAAACCACCAGATGGCAGGATAGATTCTGTAGCAGTGCTCGGTGAGGTGGCTGTTGAAACTATTGGACATGTCCATCATCTGCTCATAATCAGCCACAGAAGGCAGCGAGCCAAAAGCAAGGGTGTCTGTACAATTAAGGCGGTCGAGGAGATAGAGCGACGACTCCCGCTTCGTGTTGCGATATTCATAGCTGAGCGTTGTCTCAAGAGAGAGGTCACGACGAATAGCCCAATGGTACATACCCTGTGCCCAAATCTTACCGTGACGGTCTGGATGGTTCTTGAAGTATTGATCCGTATAGAGGGCCGAAGCTCCCGTGATACGTTGACGGTTGAAACGGTCGTCATCTTTCACATCGTAGCAGGCATCAGTCTCAAACTCCATATAATCACTAGTACCATTGAGTTTTATAGTAGTGTGTGTGGAGAGATTCGGATGCAAGGAGTAGCCTCGACGTGAGCCTTGTTGCAGGTTGGTATTGATAAGGGAATCTTTTGAAGTCCAAGCAGAAGACTGGAAGCCCAAATGATTATCCCATCGCTGATAGTCCAAACTGGGAGTAACCTGTAGCTGCACATTTGGGAAGTTGTATTGGAAACGGTTCCAAGTACTCAGACTAAAGGATTTGTCTGTAACTACAGAACGGCTGTGCTCACGTGTATCCACGCCTGGCAGATAGTTGATACGTTTGGTAGATGTTGTCACATCTTTTGTTATGTGTTCGGCACGAACATTACCATTCACCTTCCATTTTTTGTTACGGGCATCAACATCATAGTCAATACCACCCTGTTGCCTTGTCTGCTGTCCAGGACTTACACCCATGCTATAACCGCCGCTTTCGCCTGGTAGCTGTCCATCGTTCAAGTTGTTTGCATTGACATAGGCGGCAAGTCGCGAATGGTCTGTGAAGCGCATAGCAAAGAGGCGAGCAAGATATCGGTCACTTGTTCCTGCACCACCATCCACATTTGCGAGCCAACCAATGCTATACTCCTTTTTCAACTTGACATCCATCACATAGCGCTTGTCGTTCTCCAGTTTCTGCCCAAGGAAATCACTCTTTTCACCATACTTGTCATAGACCTCCACCTGTTTTACCGTATAGGCTGGCAGGTTCTCAAGCATCACACGATTATCGCCACGAAAGAAGTCCTTACCATTCAACAACAGGGCATCGACACGCTTTCCATTAGCAGTAATGACTCCGCCTTCCTTTAATTCTACGCCTGGCAACTGCCTCACGAGCGCATCAAGCATAGAGCCTTCTGCCAACTGGAAAGCATCGGCATTATATACAACGGTGTCACCACGATAGTAGAACATCACCTTTGATGCTGTGATAATCACATCTCTCATTGAGACACGTACAGCTTTATGCATCAGGATGGGAGGTAACTGACGGACGAACTCACGTTTACCAACATCAGAGAGAGTGTAGTCAACGAAAGTAGTGTCATGCCCAGCAAAAGTGGTTTTAAATATGTATGATTCTTGACGATGGGGCACTTCGAAATAGAAGTAAGAAGTGTAACCACTTTGGTCCATATTCATCCAGAGTGACTTCGCCTCCTTCGTATCAAGGATGGTGCTGTCCTTGGTCATCAGTGTCACAACCGCTCCAGGTAGGTCGTTGCGAGTCATATTATCTAATACCTTACCATGCAGAATCATCATTTCCTTGTCCTGTTTGCGCTGAACATAAATCTGCCGTACGTTCTTCTTTACCTTTATCCTCACAGGAAGGGCTTTTGTCAGTTCTTCTACAGTTTCTGGTATAGACTTTTTTATCTGTTCAGACTCCATCACAACATCTGCCATCAAACCCTCCAACTCATCTGCGACAAAAGTAATCGTCCATTCCTCCTGTTGTTCGTTGAGACGAGCAAGGGCTTGAGACAAAGGTATATTCTGTCCTTTTGCAAGAATACTCAGCAACAATAGTAGAACAAACGTCATTCGTCTCATTGTTCGCCTCCTTTCTGCACAAAGATTGTGTCTCTCTGCTCTGTCAATTTCAGTACATCCAACTCGTTCAAGTTCTCAATGAAAGCAGAAAGGCTATCCTTATTATTCCATTTAGTATGAATTCGCAATCTCCTCAACTGTTCATTTCCAAAGCAGACAGCCTTTCCGTAATACTCGCCAACGACGGCAAGCATTGAATCCAGACGCACATCGGCAAAGAGGATGAGACCGTCAACCATTGTCACACTCTCAACCATCTGCTCTTTTGTGGCAACGGTATCACAATCTTTCTTTTCATCTGCTCCCTGTATCATGTACCATCCGGCGAAAGCCAACCCTCCAAGGAAAGCCGCGAAAATAAAGGCTGCAGCGATGCGGGTTAGTTTCTGTCGGAAGAGAAGTGTTTTCTTTGGAATATTCGTTTTTCCTTCAAACAGCTTCCACACCTCATCACTCTTCACCTCGCGGTCAAGTTCATCCATCATGGTCTCCAACTGATCGTCGGAATAGTTCTCTGGGTGTTCCTGCATATCAAAGAACAGCCGCTTGTTGTCGTCTAAAGAGCTCATAAACTTTTCGGGTTAAATTGTTTCTTTATTTCGGTGATGATGTGCGAGAGATGTTTCCAGACCGCCACACGACTGATTCCCTCAGCAGCAGCAATCTCTTCATAGCTGCATCCTTCGGAAAAGCGGAGACGGAAGATTCTTTGTTCCTGTTCGGAGAGATGACATGCCACGAACTCGTCAATGTCGATCAGCCGCTCGTCATCAGCATCAGAATCATCGATAGGCTCAACGAAGCCACTGCCTTCTATCGGGGTTGACACATGGCGCAGTCGCTTGAAGCACTGGTTGCGAACACTTGTCAGCAGATAGCATTCCTCAGTGCCAGGCATAAGCACCGTCTGCCCACGAAGCAAACTCTCGAAGACGTCGAAGACCACATCCTCGCTCTCCTGCTCGTCGTACAATAGGGTGCGCGCCACCCTGTACATCTTGGCATAGTGCTGCTTGAACAGCCGTTGGATTTCGTCTTTTTCCATCACGTCTTTTATTATCATACCCATCAGACAGCGAAAAAGCTAACCCTTCAAATAGTTTTTCTGCAAAAAAACATATAATCACACAAACAAACCCTCGGCAAAGTCCAGAAAATGGATGTCGAGGGTATGAGTCTTAACTTAGGTTTAGAGTTTCATCCCATCAGGCATAGCTATGCATGCCACCAAGGAAGAAGTTGACTCCAAAGTAGGTGATGGCAACAGAGAGGGGGGCAAGAAGGAGATAAAGATAATACCATTTACTATTTGACCATTTACCATTTAACCATTTACTATTTACCATTTGACATTCTACATTTGACCATTTACCTTTGGGATTGCCAATATTTATATATTCCCTTTGGAATGCGTGTAACGGGACGGCATAGACCATGAGGGTGATGAGTGCCCATACTTCCTTGGGGTCCCATCCCCAATAGCGACCCCAACTCTGATTTGCCCAGATGGCGCCAAGCATGATGCCTGTTGCAAGGAGGGTGAGGGCCAGCTTGAGGGTGAAGTGAGTTCCTCGTGAAAGGAGACTGAGTTGCCTTACCTCCCTACCCTTTGCGGCTATCCAATGAGCAATGAGGGCGACAAGACTTTGGAGAGCAAGGATGACAAAGAGAACGTATGCCATCATGATGGTGGATACGTGGATGGGGAGTAAACGTGAATTGAGTACTGGCAGGGGATGGGTTTCGGGAGAATACTTCCTCATGAAATGGGTCAGCAGCAGGACGAAACATGCCAGAAGGAATAGCGTATAGAACAGCGTGGAGCGCCTCATCCGCTTACCTTTTACCGCTAACCTGTCGGTAATGAGCATCCAGATAAGTGAAACGAACAGCACGGCATAACCCGTATAGGTGATGCCGATACCCCACGGGTCGCGACTGACTGCAAGGTATGTGCCTTGAAGGTCGGGGTCGTAGTCCGACTGGTAGAAGCGATATGTGTGACACTTGCCTATCTGATTCATCGAGACGGTGAGTGTGTCGGATGTCCCTTCGATTGCCAACACTGAACGGTAGTCCATAGGCAACTGGGTATCGGGATAGTATTGAAGGTCGAAATCGATAAGACGCATCTGGAACGGTAACTGCTCAATCAGTTCCGTCTCACGATCAAGCATCAGATTCGATACCTCCCCTTTCCGCAGATGCATCGCTCCTTGCACTCCAAACAGATGGGTGATGAATGCTCCGACGAGAATCGCAACCAACGAAAGATGCACCAACATCGCAGCTGGACGCTGATATACTTTCCTGCGAATCAGCACCACAATACTGCTCACGCAGAGCAATGCCCACATCGCAATGAACCACCAAGCACCATAGATATGGTCCTTGACGAATGGAGTGCCGTAGGTCTTTTCCAGCACAGTGGCAGTGATCAGCACGCCAATCACTGCCACATAGATGATGAATGTAAACCGTTTCAATTGTTACTTAACAGTTACTTTTTGTGTAGTACCGTTATTGTACTCAACTACGTAAGTACCCTTCTTGCTATCGAGGACTGAAGCCGGCAATTTAGTACCACTTACACTGTAAACGGCCTTGATGCCAGATGGAACAGTCTTCTCAGTGAGGCAGATGCCCTTGATGGCTGTAGCTGGAGCATCAACGAGCATGATGCTACGGAACTCGTCAATCAGATCCTGAGAGATACCCACTTCCTTTGTCCAATAAGTGTCGAACTTATCGCGGAGGGTTTCACCTTCGTAAGTCTTGATCTTCTCGATAAGCTTTTGGTGGTCACCATCAGCATATCCGCTCTTTGGACGGAGACCTGCGAATGAGAGTGAAGTCAACTCATACTCTAAGTTCATCTGCTCCTGAGTGAGACCAAGAACACCTTCGAGCAATACTGATACGAGACCCGTACGGTCGGCACCCCATACACAGTGGTAATAAACTGCCTTACCTTCCTTGATGTGGTTGAGGATGAATGGGAACCACTGCTTGTAGCGAGCCTTTGACTGTGCGTTGGTGAGGTGCTCGAGCTTACAGTCGTAACCACCTTCCTTGAAGAAGTAGTCGGCTGATGGGAAGCCGAATGCACACTTACCTACCTGACCATTACCACTATCGTAGTTGTTGTCCTTACGCAAGTCGATTTCTGCACCTACGCCGAGGTCGATGAGTGTCTGACGGTCTTCTGCTACTGATGGGTGGAGACCATTTGCCTCACCACCACGATAGATAAGTCCGTAACGAACCTGCTTACCGTCTTGAACAGACCAACCACCGATATCGCGGATGTTATTAATACTTGGAGCATAAATCATGCGAACAGGTCCGTCAACCCAGAATGAGCCCTTAGTCAGCACTTCTCCACCTGCCTCTACCTGGAAATAATAGGTATTGCATGGGATGAGGTTCGGCATGTAAGCCATATCGGAACCGTCGAGAACCATGCGGCTCTGAGCATCGCTAAGATCGCTCTGGAGACCGTACTTCACAACTGCATCCTTTACCTTTTCTGCCGGAACAGGCACACCGATGTTGTGAGGAATATCGAGACGCGGAGGAGCTGGCTTGAAGTAGTTACCAATCACTGAAGGAGTCTCAGGCTCTGGATACTTCGTATTCTCCAAGAACGTACGAGCACGGTAGTTCTCGATGTTGGCAGCAAATGCCATTTGTTTAGGATTGACATACTCGAACTGTGTGAACTGTGAAGCATCGTATTCCTTCTCATCATAGCTGAGCATCTTCCAAGAGAATGTTCCTGGTACGCGGTAGAAGAGTCCGCCATCCCACATCACTGGAATCTGGTCGGGCTGACCGGCTGCGATGTAAACCTTTTCGTCGACTTTGATTTCATCAACATCCTTGTCTGTCACTACATAGCAAGGAACATTAGCGCTGATATGGTCAACAGGAACAAGCACTGCCTTTTGGTTTTCTGCATCGAGTGCACCGATTGCATAAACAGCCTTGAACGCTGAAGCGGGGAGTTCGCAAGGAACTGCCAATGGGGTCAACTCGCCTGCCTTGAAGCTCTTCTTCAGTACCACACCTGCGTAGGTATCGTTGTCGAGATCGGTATCCTCTGCGATGGTTACAGGAGCAGGAGTTCCGTAGTAGAGACGGAAGTTGTCAACCACAACCCAATCGTCAGCAGGAGCACCAGCCAACAAGCTGACACCAATGAGGAGGTTACCATCCTCGGCATGCGTAGCAGTGAACTCGTTCCAATAGTGTCCGTGATCGATTGCCTGCTTAGCGATGTCTGGAGTCTTGATGGCGTTCGAACGGTTGTTCTTGTCGATATAATGGCTGTGAGGATAGCCAAGACCACTTACGACTGCATATACGTCAGCCGACTTCTCGTGCTTACCCTTCAGCATGTAACAACCATCAGCAAAGATGCTCTTCAGTGGTGATATCTCCTTGAAGTCGTCGATAAAGAGACCTGCCTTCACAACATCCTTGCCACGCTCGTAGTTAGCCAACGCTTGCTTCCACTCACCATTACGATAGAAGCCCTGTGCCTTCACGGTGTATTCACCTGCAGGCATGTCCTTGATGGTCTGATACATACGGGCTGCTGTCTTCTGGTTGAAGCACTCTACGAGACCGTTTGACAACTTGAAGTAGCTGCTTGGAGTTGTCCAGCCTGAAATCTTATCCAGGTTTGGATTCTTCAAGAAGCCTGTGATGTCATACTGACCTTCCTTAGCAGGGACGTTCTTCATCAGTTTGAAGAGTTCGCTACGCAATGTTGCCTTTGCGTTTTCTACATCCTCATCCGACATTGTACCGTCTGCCAATTGCTGCTTGAACGCATTCAGAACGGCATAGTAAGAACTTGGATCGGATGACTGATCGACATATTGATTATAAAGGTCGAACTGCTCTGCAGCTGCCTCAGATGCCTTGAAGTAGCGAGTGAGGGTTACATTGGCAAAAGTAAACCAATTGAGGTCGTAGTCGCCGCCTGAATTGTTGTAAGACGGAACTGCATATTTCAGTGTCAGCTTACCATCCTTCACACATGCCCATACAGTGGTCGTGTACTTAGGATTGGTGGTGAAGTTTTCGAAGTCGCCACGAGAGTAAGGCAATGTGGAACTTGTACGGATCCTCGACCACTCAACAGCCTGCACTTGATTATCATTTGCAGCAAAGTAAGCGTTGCAGATGCTGAAGCCTGCACCAGCAAGGTCTGTAAGATATTCACGCTTCGAAGAACGGAAAGTATTCTGGATGGTAGCCTTGTAGATACCGTTTGGCACCTCGATCGACTGCGAAATCTCCATCGCTGTGCTCTGATAGAGTGTCATTGGGTACTGTGACTTATAGGCAATATTCTGATTACCAGCCAACACACTTACTGTCCAGCCATCCTGACTGGTAGCCAGCGTAGGATTATTCACAAGGCTTGTAGCATCTTCCTGTGTGTAGGCGGCGAGTGCTTCAGTAAACAAAGCCACCTTGTCGCCCTCAGCAGCCAGCTTGATGCCTGCAGCACTAGCAATAGCCTCAATTTGTGCAACTTCAGCCTCAGCTACGATTGCGTCGCGCTCTGCCTGAGTCAGCAACTGCCACAAGCAAAGGAAGCTTGATGACTGCGGTTCCTTCTTACAAGCCAATGTAGGATCAGTGCCTTGTTCTACGCCCATCAACTCGTCAGCAGTGAAAGCCACGGTGTAGCCTCCTTCTTCTTCAGTGATGGTAGCGTAGGCAGCACTTGACTGATCGCCATTGACCGTTGTGCCGCTCTGAGCTACATAGCGACCATTGTCGAGGAACATCAGCGAATAGCCCGATGCACCTTTCTTGATTTCTACAGGAATACCGAACGCATCTACATTAGCGTTCTTTGCCGAACGGCTGAGGAACACCTTGGTTGCGGTGTTGTAGAGATAATACTTGCCTTCGGGCTGAGCCGATACTTGCAAGCAAACCATTACCATCAATGAGGCAATGAACCATTTGATTGTCTGTTTCATTTTAGTAGTCTTATAATTGTTAATACTTCATTTGCAAAAAGTTTCATTATTAGGTACTATTCGTTTTCAGTCAGCAAAGATACGAATAAATTCTTTATTCGCCACAAATTCCACGAGCGAAGTTGCAAAAAAACAGCCGAAACGTACGTTTTGACCTCCATTTGAACTTTTTAATAGGCGATAAAGCTTATGCTTTACCCGCTGCTCATCGTGACGATATCATACGATTTCGCCCCTTAAGTTGCTTACTGCTAACTTCCCCCCCCTTAAGAGGGTCGTCATTCTTATGTTTTTCTAGTTGGTTTCTTCTATTTTCCAGTATAAGTAATGGTGAAGTTCATTGCTTTCAACTCATCGTAGGAGTAATTGTAATATTTATCACAGTAATTTGTCTCTACCAATTCCTGCACAGAGTATTTCGCAAGTGTACTTTCCTTGAAAATAATAATACTTAAGTAATCTCCTTCTTCTACAAATAATAAAGTATCAGTTCCATTGACTTCAATGTCTTTAAATAAGTATCGCGCGTATCTTAATTCTTCGAATATATACTTATTATCAATCGGGGATTCATGCTCTTTGTTATACGACCTGTCGCTAATATATATTTTCTCGTCTGATTGATTGTTCAACTTAGCTAATTCATAGTGACCAATCTCGTCATCATTACAAGTTGTAGCCGTGAATAGGACCAGCAATAGGGGAAGTATCAGATAGACACTGTATTATCTAATTTGTTTCATCGTTTTCATCTGTTTTGTTAATTTGATTGAGTATCAGCTGTATGTATAATCTTGAACCCCATCGATTGGAGCTCTTCATAATTATAGACATACCGCTTGTCTACAATTTTGTTCTTAATAAGCCCTTCCTTGCCATACTTGCGCCACGTTTCTTTCTTGAAAACAAGTATGCCTAAACAAACTTGAAGCGGATAGGAATAAACCTCCAAATACTCATCCCGCTCACCTTGCTTCATGATATGCACGATGTCTGATTCTTCTATATCAAGATGTTGGTTTTCTGCAGGATAACTCGGATAGCAAAAATGTGTCACATAATATATGGTGTCTCCCGATTGGTTCTCAAACGTTACACGATATATCTCCGAAGATATCCCATCCTCCACACAGCCAGAAACAAACACTATAATAAGTGACATTACGCATAATGATGTATACACAATCAATCTATTCCTTCTGTTTCTTTTCATAAGTTTCGTCTTAAATAATTGCCGCAAAGATATAGAATTAGCACCTAACTACCAAATAATTAGTGTAAAAAAAGGATTTCTTGACGGAAATCAGCCCTTTAATCCTTCATTTTCAGTTTTTCAATTATTTATCAAAAGTACATTATATCTTTTTCATAGCCTCTTGGTTTTTTTTGTTTCCCCTAAGGGAAAAACTTGTTTCCCCTAGGGGCTGCAAAAAATGAGTTCTGGTTTCACGATTCAAATTTCAGGAGAGAAGTTAGCCATAACCTCTTATCATAAATAACACCTTTTTACACCCATTTCTTAACACAAAATCCACAAAACAGAGGGGAAATAAGCATTTTTCTATCAATTATTGCACTTTTCTTGCAAAATGTTTGGTCAAATCAATAATTAGCAATAATTTTGCAGCGTCAAAACAAAACGATGCGAATATGAATCGATGGTTTGCTGCATATTATTACTTCTACTTTTACTTTCAGACCAAGTAAGAGCGGGTATTCGTATGTATGCAATAAATAATAAAGAATTAAAGAAATTGGAAAAATAAAGAATACGGTCCCGCTCGAACAGAGTGGGACTTTTTTTGAACAGAACATGAAAAGAATAGCAATACAAGGTGAGATAGGGTCGTTTCACGACATTGCAGCCCATCAGTATTTCGAAGGCGAACAGTTGCAGCTCATCTGCTGTCAGACATTTGAGCAGGTTTACGAAGCTATCGCACAAGATCCTACGATTATAGGTATGGCTGCCATCGAAAACACAATTGCCGGCTCGCTGCTACATAACTACGAGTTGCTACGCGCCTCAGGTACGACGGTAGTGGGAGAACACAAACTGCATATCACACACTGCATCTGCTGTCTGCCCGAGGACTCCTGGGAGACGATTGCAGAAGTTCATTCGCACCCTGTGGCACTGATGCAGACACGTAACTATCTGGCTCAGCATCCACAGCTGCGAGTAGTCGAGGCTGATGACACAGCAGGTGCGGCAAAGATGATTGCTGAGGGGCAGCATCGAGGCTGGGCAGCCATCTGTCATGCTGACGCAGCTCGTCTGTATGGGCTGAAAGTGCTGGAAGACGGTATCGAGGACAACAAGCACAACTTCACACGCTTCCTCGTTTGTTCCGTACCGCAGAAAGCAGACTTGCTACGACCGCTGGTCGAAGCAAACAAGTCGAGCATCGTGTTTGCCCTGCCTCATGAAGAAGGTAGCCTCTCAGCAGTGCTCGCTATCCTATCGTTCTACAAGATCAATCTGACGAAAATACAGTCGCTGCCCATTATCGGCCGCGAATGGGAATATCTGTTCTACGTCGATGTGACCTACAGCGACCTCACCCGCTACCGTCAGGCCATCGATGCCATCATCCCACTCACGCGCGACCTGAAGATATTAGGAGAATATAAAGACGCAAAATCAACAATATAGTATTAAGAGTATATGGAATTCAAACCAGCAGACAGAATCAGTGCGGTCAGCGAATACTACTTCAGCCGTAAACTGAAAGAGGTGGCACGACTCAATGCCGAAGGGAAGGACATCATCAGCTTAGCGATCGGAAGTCCCGACATGCCACCCTCACCAGCCACAATACAAACACTATGCGACAACGCAAAGAAAGCCGACGCACACGGCTATCAACCCACTGTGGGTATTCCAGAACTGAGAAATGCAATGGCAAAGTTCTACAAACGTTGGTACGACGTAGAACTTGACCCTGCTACAGAAATCCAGCCGCTCATCGGCAGCAAGGAAGGTATTCTGCATGTCACACTCGCCCTCTGCAACCCAGGCGACAAGGTGTTGGTACCTAATCCTGGCTACCCCACCTATACGGCACTGAGCAAGATTCTCGGTCAGCAGATTGCGAACTACGACCTGCGTGAGGATAACGGCTGGCACCCCGACTTTGATCAGTTGGAGGCGATGGACCTTCAGGGCGTGAAGCTGATGTGGACCAACTATCCCAATATGCCAACAGGCGGACGTGCCACACGCGAGCTTTACCAACAGCTGGTAGACTTCGCACGCAGACACCATATTATTATAGTAAACGACAACCCCTACTCGTTCATTCTGAACCGCGACGAGCACCTCAGCATCCTGCAGGTGCCAGGAGCTAAGGAGTGTTGCATCGAGTTCAACTCGATGTCGAAGAGCCACAACATGCCTGGATGGCGTGTAGGAATGCTGGCAACAAATGCGCAGTTCGTGCAATGGATTCTTCGCATCAAGTCGAACATCGACTCAGGAACCTTCCGTCCTCTGCAACTGGCTGCTGCTCAGGCATACGAGAACTCGGACGATTGGCACACACAAGCCAATGTTGCCACCTATGCTTCACGCCGAAAGATTGCAGAAGCCATCATGACACAGCTTGGATGCCGCTTCGACCCTACTCAGCAGGGTATGTTCCTCTGGGGAAAGATTCCCGACAGCATTGCCAATGTGGAAGACCTTACAGAGCGCGTACTCCACGAAGCACGTGTCTTCATCACCCCAGGCTTCATCTTCGGCTCTAACGGAGAACGTTACATCCGCATCAGCCTTTGTGCCAAAGATGAGAAAATGCAGGAAGCACTAAAGAGGATCAAGCAGGCCCTCCCCCTAGCCCCCTCCCTTTAGGGCGGGGAGTGGTCACCAAAGCATCATAAATAAATACAAATAAATATTAGTAGAATCCTCCCCACAAACATTCTACTCTCCCCCTAGAAGGGGAGCGGGGAGGGGGTCTTTATGGAACTGAAATCACTCAATTTCCCCAGCGACAATCCACGTCCGTTCATCATCGCCGGCCCATGTTCGGCAGAAACGGAAGAGCAAGTAATGACAACTGCCAAGCAGTTGGCAAAGAAAGGATGCCACATGTTTCGTGCAGGTGTATGGAAGCCACGTACCAAACCAGGAGGCTTCGAAGGACACGGCGAGCCAGCACTTCCTTGGCTGAAACAAGTGAAGGAGGAGACAGGTATGCTGGTTGCCACAGAAGTAGCAACACCCGAACATGTAGAACTGGCACTGAAGTACGGTGTCGACATCCTCTGGATTGGTGCTCGCACCACTGCAAACCCATTTGCCGTACAAGCATTGGCTGATGCATTGCAAGGCGTGGACAATCCTGTCCTCGTGAAGAATCCTGTGAATCCCGACCTTGAACTCTGGATAGGTGCGCTCGAACGCATCAACAATGCAGGAGTGAAACGACTGGGAGCCATTCACCGCGGATTCTCCAGCTACGACAAGAAAATCTACCGCAACCTGCCTATGTGGCAGATTCCTATCGAGTTGCATCGTCGTATTCCCAACCTGCCCATCTGCTGCGATCCAAGTCACATCGGAGGCCGTCGCGACCTGATTGCGCCCCTCTGCCAACAGGCACTCGACATGGGTATGGATGGTCTCATCATCGAGAGCCACTGCAACCCCGATGCAGCATGGAGTGATGCCAACCAGCAGGTCACGCCCGACATCCTCGATTACATTCTCTCCATCCTCGTCATTCGTGAAAAGGTGGTAACCACAGAAAATATCATCGCCCTGCGTAAGCAGATTGATGAGATTGACGACAGCCTCATCGACTTGCTCGCTAAACGAATGCGTATCAGCCGTGAAATCGGACAATACAAGAAAGAACACTCCATGACCATCATCCAAGCCAGCCGCTACAACGAAATTCTCGAAAAACGTGGTGCGCAAGGTTCCCTGATGGGCATCGGAGCCGAATGTATCAAGGAAATATTCGAAACTATCCACGAGGAGTCGGTCCGCCAGCAAGTGGAAGTAATGAAATAACAAGGGTCCTCCCCTTGAACCCCTCCCTTTAGGGCGGGGAGAGGTTACCAAAGAAAATCAATGATAATTACAAATAAAAAAAGTAGAATCCTCCCCACAAAACATTCTACTCTCCCCCTGCAGGGGGAGCGGGGAGGGGGTCTGTATGAAGATATTAATATTGGGAGCAGGTAAAATGGGGTCGTTCTTTATCGACCTGCTCAGCTTCGACCACGAAGTAGCCGTATACGATATCGACCCCAAGCGTCTGCGTTTCACCTACAACTGTCGACGCTTTACCTCACTCGACGAAATCGATGCTTTCGCTCCCGAACTCGTCATCAATGCCGTATCGCTGAAGCACACCCTCGATGTGTTCCGTCAAGTCATCCCTCACCTCCCCTCAAGCTGCATCCTCAGCGACATCTCGTCAGTGAAGACAGGATTTAAGGAGTTCTATGATGAGAGTGGATTCCACTATGTTTCTACCCACCCTATGTTTGGTCCCACCTTTGCCAACCTCGGCCAGCTCTCCAACGAGAACGCCATCATCATCAATGAAGGCGACTTCATGGGACGCTGTTTCTTCAAGGAACTATACTCCCGTCTAGGGCTTCATATCTGCGAATACACATTCGACGAGCACGACCGCACCGTAGCTTACTCTCTATCTATCCCGTTCATCTCCACCTTCGCTTTTGCAGCCGTGATGAAGCACCAAGATGCTCCGGGAACCACTTTCAAGCGCCACATGCTCATTGCCCAAGGTGTACTGAGCGAGGACGACACCCTCCTACGTGAAATCCTGTTCAATCCCTACACCAAGGACCAAGTATCACAAATCCGCGACGAGATGGCTGAGCTGATCGACATCATCGACAAAAAAGATGAGGACCACATGCAAGCGTATCTCACCAAGATACGGGCGAATATCAAATAATACGATATCAAACATATATCACTATCAAAAAATGGAAACAAAAGAAACGGAATTTAAGGGAGCATACCTCAATGGTTTTCTCATGTGTGCAATCGACTTGCTACTGCTTGCTGCTACTGTTTGGACTTTTTGCATGTGTATCATAGATAAAAGTATCGTTTACGGCGTGATCTGCTTCGTTCTGACTATTGCAGCCATCTTCTTTTGCTGTGGTTTCTGTATGCAGGAACCAAACGAAGCTAAAGTGCTGACTTTCTTCGGAAAATATGTAGGCACATTCCGCAAAAACGGTTTCTATTGGGTGAATCCATTCATGAGCAAGAAAAGCGTATCTCTTCGTGCCAGAAACCTGAATGCAGAACCCATCAAGGTTAACGACAAAAATGGCAACCCTATATTGATAGGTCTGGTTGTAGTTTGGCGACTGAAGGACACCTACAAGGCAATTTTCGATATCGACACAGATGTCAGTAGTAGTGCATCCATAGGTGCAGCCGTATCTGCCCGTATGAATAAGTTCCAGAATTTCGTAGCCGTTCAGAGCGATTCCGCACTCCGCCAGGTAGCAGGCATGTATGCATACGATAATAACGACGGAAAAGTGCAAGAGGTGACACTTCGTGATGGGAGCGAAGAAATCAATGATGTGTTGCAGACAAAGTTGAACGAGCGTCTTGCCATGGCAGGACTTGAGGTAACTGAAGCCCGTATCAACTACTTGGCATATGCTCCTGAGATTGCTGCTGTTATGTTGCGCCGTCAGCAAGCTGAAGCCATCATCAGTGCTCGCGAAAAGATTGTGGAAGGTGCCGTAGGAATGGTCAAGATGGCATTGGACAAGTTAGGTGATGAGAATATTGTTAAACTGGATGAGGAGAAGAAAGCAGCTATGGTCAGCAACCTGCTCGTCGTGCTTTGCGCGGACGAACCAGCACAGCCAGTAATCAATTCTGGCACTTTAAGCCATTGAACATAAAACCCTGCCTTATTCAACAATAACCCACCCTTATTCAATGTTAAGAGTGGGTTATTATGTTGAACGGCCTAACGAGAGAAATTATATAGTCGGTTGCGTTCACCTTGTCCAACTTGACTACCTTTATAGCGGTTGGGGTGCCAGTCTTTGTTTCAGTCGTTTATTGAGCAGGTTGCACAGCTGCTCCGGTTTCATGGTGAGATTGGCGACTTGAATACAATCCTCAGCACCCGTAAAGATACGATTTATCTTACGGCCGATGCGGTCAATGCCCTTTGCCTCACTCCTCTTCTTGGCATCCACGTCGGGCTTGTAGTGTATGCGTATAACGTCGGATTTGGAGAAATAAATAAGGTCGAAATGGTGAATATCAGCGAAGTGATATTCCTTTTTACCAACGATGAGTTTTTCATCCGTGATGATGATAGCATGTTTATGTAATACCCGCTCACGAATGATAACGGAAAGTCCCCAAAGAAAGGTCCCACCTGAAAGCAGCAGCATAAACCAATTCAATATCCAGAACCGCTGGTTTAATCCTTTAGTAATAGGGATGAGAAAAACGATGGTTAATCCCAACAAGAGAAGAAGAACGGGCAGCATCACCCAGACCTTATGATATAATTTGATTTCTTTCATTGTTGATTACTTTTTACAATAAATCTTCATTCCTTTCCCTTCCTTTTTTAAAGGTCTGCAAAGTTACAAATTGTTCTGCGATTTCAATATAATTCAGAATATATAGGAACAACCGACGATGAGACAACGGGAGTTGGGTTTGGTTACAGTCGTCATGTCGTAGTCGTTGTTGCGAAGGATTTGCTTGGCATCGGGCTGCAGGATATCCTGTACGAAGGCATAGATAGCCCAGTTTTCCATTTGCTTCACGGCACGTACCGACCAGTATAGGTTGGATTGGTCGTAGTAGTAGCGGTGGGTTTCACGGCCGGTATAGAGCAGCGTTGTGGCGAGAGTCCATCCCTTGGGCAGCTCGACTTGTGGGCGGACCTTGAAGCTGTACGACCAAGCTTTGTCGGATGAACCGCTTTCGCCGTCGTAGTTGAGATGTTGGGCATTGAAAACCATAGTCATGGAGAACAGTCCGTAGTTCAACTGGCCTTCGGCGTTATAACGTAGGTAGCTGTAGCGTGCATCGTTTATCCAGGTCTTGACGGAGCGTTGCGAGGCTTCGTCGAACGAGGGAATTTGCGAGATATCATCTGTGATGCGTTTATATGCAAGACTTTGTGTGTGGGTGAAATGAGGGGCAGAATGGGTATAGCTGAGTTTCACCTGATTGCTCTGTGACGGATCCAGCGCAGGGTTTCCGACGACTATAACGCCGATACTACTACCGATGTGGACAAAGGGATAGAGCTGGGTGTAGGTAGGTCGTGAGATATCGCGATCGAAGCTCAGCACGAACTTGTTGGCCTTGTTCAGCTTTATGGTTGCCTTCGCGGAAAGCATCCAATCGTTGTAGATGCGGTCGCTAACCGGAGCCTGATGGTCGTCGATATCATTAATGAAGTGCTCGTAGCGTAATGTAGCATCAAGACCGAGCCACGCATGGGAATAGTTAGCCGAAAGCGTAGTGAGCGACGAATAGGTATTGAAATTGAACCGTGTCGCTGTATCGCTGATGCGCATATCTTCAATGGTGTATTTCTCCTCAAGTCCGAACCTGAAGCCACCGAATGACTTAGACTGGAAGCGAATCATGGCATAGGGATCGAAATTGTAGAGCGTCTGGGTCTGTTCACGTAGTGATGTCGGAGATTGTGCGGCCCATGTGTCGGATGACACATCGGTGGGGTTGTAGTTATACTTGATGTTCAGGCGGGTGGTCAGCCGGCCGACATTGTTGAAGTCGCAAATGTGCTGGAGGAGTGCGCCCAACTTCAGGTCGCGGTTGTTACGATGCTGTTCCTCGTAGAACGACTGCTGCTCGGTGCCATCGGCTTCGTGTCCGTTGCGGATGGTACTCTCATCCACGCGCCTCGTGTTGAGACTCTCGATAATGCCGAAGGTGAGAATCTGTTGCTTGGCAGGAACATAGTCGAGCCGTATGGAGAAGTCCTGCTTCTCGGATTTGGTCAGAATGTCGGAATGAGTCAAGCGGTCGGCACCTGTCTGGTAGTCGGTCGTGACATCCTTTTCTGTGTTCAGTTTGCTGATATCGATGGCCAACTGACCCGTAATCAGAAGCTTTTCCTTCTTCAGATAGGTAACGTAAGCTGATGGCATCGTATGACCGTTGGTGCCTGCTCCAAGATAGGCTCCACCGTAGAAATTGGCAGAATCTGGAGCGTGTTCCAACTCTTCTCCTACGTCGTACGCATTCATAATGCGACGGGCAATGCGTTGGAACTCATTCGTATCTTGTGCACTCATAAAAGTGGCATCAGCTATAAAGACTAATAGCAAAAGGATAGTTTTCTTATTCATGTTGCTATATAATTAACATCGGTCTATTTCTGCTTCTTTAAGTTCTGTGAAAACACGGGCGCGATTTCGTTGGTAAGGGTCGAAGGAATGGGCACTTTCTGACCATCGGCGAATCCCCGCGCATTAATGGGGGTATTGGTTTCGAACAGGGGGAACAGGCCAATACTCCACTCAATAATCTATCATTCTGAGGTCGTGAAACTCAGCGTTTCCGTATATAAATCATCTGCGTAGCTTTCTCTGAGTAAGAATTCATTTCTTGTTTCTAATCATTTATTTCTTAATGCGAAGAACAGGCATAATGTTGTTGATGGGTTCTGGCAGAGTCACGACAAGGGCATCAGCGGTACGTTGGAATGTTACCTTACCATAGCCCAGTAAGTCGACCTTCGTTATTTTCTGTGGGAAAAGTTCACTACCCTCAGCAAGCGACTTGATTGTAATGGTATGGTCTTGTGGCCATGCAAGAGCGCTGATATAGAGATTCTTCTCGTTCTGGGTAAACCGAATTTCATTGGAACCTGCTCGTGTATAGTTACCGTCATTAAAGCCTTGGTTGTTGATTTCGATTTTCGCATCAGCTATCGGACCTTCACCAAACTTGACCCATGGACGGGTTTTGACAATGCTTTCACTATTGATTTTCATCCATGCTCCGAACTCACGCAAGATGGCGTACTCTTTCTCGTCGGGTATGCCGTCTGCCCTCAATGGTACCGATAGCAACATGTTGCCGTTCTTCGAAACAATATCAACCAGCAACTTGGCTACGGTTGCTGCATTTTTATAACCGTTTCGCTGATAGACAGAGGTGTTGTAGTGCCAGTCGCCCAAGCAATTACAACATTGCCAAGGACGCTCCATAATCTGGTTGGGGGCACCTCGTTCGACATCCCAGACTAATGCGTCTTTTTGGTTGTCCTCGAGAATTTTTCCGAACACAACAGCCTGATTCTTTCCTCCATGTGTCGCCGCACTATGATTATACATGTGGGTTGCAATCTTCATGCCCGCATCACTTATCGGATAGAACGGAAGAACTGTCACGTCGAAGTAGATGAGATCAGGATTGTATCGGTTGATAGCGTCGAGACAGCGATTATAAAAATTAGTGATATACTCACGTGTAGGAATGTTAGCTCCGTTCTGCCATCCCCACTGGGAATGTATGGCCCCATTGTCCCAAGTATTATTTGAGAAGTCATGATCTTGGGCATAGAGCTTCTGCGGGTCGAGACCCTTCCACCACTTTTCTGTTCCGTCTGCATTAGGCTTGTAACCATCTTCCTTAGTCAGCCACCCATCATATTTCACACCACGCATCGGGCCTTTCAAGTCGAATCGGCGAGAAGGCTCATACCAAGTCCATGCATGATCGGCATGAAATGATACGCCAAACGGCAGACCTGCCTTCTTTGCAGCTTTTGACCAACCGTCTAAGATATCCTTATGCGGACCTATGGCCTTAGAGTTCCACTCTTGGTATTTGCTGTCCCAAAGGTCGAAATTATCATGATGGTTTCCCAGCGCAAAGAAATACTGAGCTCCAACTACTTCCTTGTAGAACTTCACAAGCTCTTCGGGATTCCAGTTCTCTGCCTTGAAAAGCGGCAGAATGTCCTTGAAGCCAAATTCTGACGGATGGCCATAGTGCTGACGATGGTAATTAGCCTTTCCATTACCTTCCATATAAAGTTCGCGAGCCATCCAGTCACCGGAACCTTCCACACACTGAGGTCCCCAGTGTGCCCAGATGCCAAACTTGGCATCGCGAAACCAATCTGGCACTTCATAGGTACGAAGCGAATTCCAGTCAGGAGTGAACTGACCTGTGGCCATTGGTTCATCAGCCTCAGACACTAATACTTGGTAGCTCTGAGCAGAAATCGTGAGGGCACTCACAAAGACTGCTATAAATAGATAGTTTTTTTTCATCGTTGATTTGTTTGTAGAAACTTGTTATCAGTCGTATAGCCGGAACATCCGTTCCATCATCTGCCACTTCTCATCGCTCCGAGCATCGGCTCTACAGCCTTGCAGCTTTGCCACAAATGCTTCCCACTCCGCCTGTCGCGGAAGAGTGGCAAGACGATTCATCGCTTCCTTCCAATCAAAATCTTCGGGTGCATCGACAATCATTACCAGTCGCGTACCCAAGATATATATTTCCATTTCCAGAATACCAACGGCTTTGATACCTTCACATATCTCATGCCAATGAAATTCTTCGGAATGCCATTTGCGATACTCGCGAATCATATCAGGATCATCGTTAAGGTCGAGTGTCTGCACATAGCGTTTCACCCGACCCTCACGAGGACTCTGTATATAGCCATCCATAGTTTTTATCAATTCTTCACCCCTTCTATCTTCCTCTGCTTAAAGGTCTGGTAACCATAGATGGTAATCAGGACGAAACAGATGAAAGGCAGGCAGAACGAAACATTGACTGCTGGCCAACCAAAGATAACTTGCTGGTCAATGAGATAGCCCTGAAGAGGTGGCATCAAGGCACCTCCGACGATGGCCATCACAAGGAAGGCTGCTCCCAAAGAGGTATCCTCTGTGCGGACATTCTCAAGTGCGATACCATAGATGCTAGGGAACATGATGGACATGAAGAAGCTGATGCAGACAAGGCTATACAATCCCCATATACCTTCGATGCAAATGGTTCCGAAAGTAAACACCGAAGCTCCGATGCCGAATAACATGAGCAGTCGACGCTGGTTTACGTACTTCATGATGTAAGTGCCGAGGAAACGACCCGTAAGCGACAAAGACATCGCCACGATATTGTACGTCTGGGCTGTTGCTTTATCAATACCCAGATGGTCGGCATACTGGATGATGAAGGTCCACACCATAATCTGAGCTGCGACATACAACACCTGAGCCAAAACGCCATTGCGGTAAATCTTGTTGCTCCAAAGGCGGGAGAGCGTCGTGCGAGCAGAGGTCTTAGAATCATTCTCACCTTTCAGTGAAGGCATCTTAGTGAGGGCGATGATAATAAACATCACTAACACAACCAAGCCGATAGCAACATAAGGGTCACGAATGACTGCTAAGTCATGAAGACGGATATCTGCTTTCTCTGCCTCTGATAGGGAACCAAAAATGATTTGGCCAGCTGCATCGCGTTTATCGGATATGAGGTTAGGCAGCACGATAAATGATGCAACAGCCATACCTGAGAGCGAACCAACAGGATTGAAGGCCTGTGCTAAATTCAGGCGCCTAGTGGAAGTCTCCTTCGAACCAAGTGAAAGGATGAAAGGATTGGCACTCGTTTCAAGGAACGCAAGACCGAAGGTAAGGATGTAAAGCGAGATGCAGAAGAAAGTGAACTCCTGGAACTGCGCAGCAGGAATGAATAGGAACGCACCCACAGCATAGAGTCCGAGACCTATAAGCACACCCACCTTGTAGGAGTACTTACGGATAAACAACGCTGCAGGAATTGCCATCGTTGCATAGCCGCCATAGAATGCAAACTGCACCATAGAAGCCTTCGCTGCTGATATTTCCATCAGTGTTTGGAACGCAGCAACCATCGGATTCGTGATATCATTGGCAAATCCCCATAGGGCAAACAATGATGTCACAAGGATAAATGTTACGAGATATTTCTTCTCGACCAGTTTTGAACCATTCTTTGTTTTCATAAAAGGTATTTTTAGTTTATTAGTATTGTCGAATAAAATGATTAGTCGGTAAAGTCAACCAAGATACGGAACACCTTTCCTGGATTTTCGCTCCACCAACGCATGGTTTCCAGTCCTTCTTCGGGCTTGATGACTTTGGTAATCAGTTCGTCAGTCGGACACGTACCACGCTCCAGATAATGGATAACTGCGCGGAAGTCTTCCGGCATTGCATTACGCGAGCCACGAATATCGAGTTCTTTCTGTACAAAGAACTTTGTCTGCAGCAACACCTCACTCTTGGCATAGCCGATACAAACCACACGACCTGTGAATGCCACTTCATTGACTGCCATCTGATAGGTAGGAACAGAACCTACGGCCTCAATCACTACATCAGGACCAAATCCTCCTGTCAGTTCCGACAGACGCTGATGAACGTCTTCTGTCTTCGTATTCACTGCGTATGTTGCGCCTAACTGCTTTGCCAATGCTAACTTCTCATCATCGATATCTGCAGCGATGACAGTTGCACCACGAAGTGATGCACGCACGATTGCACCCAGACCTACCATACCACAACCTATCACCATCACCACATCGATATCAGTCACCCGACCACGATTCACGGCATGGAAACCGACCGACATAGGCTCTATGATTGCACAGGTCTTGGTTGACAAACCACATGCAGGTATAATCTTCTGCCAAGGAAGTACAATGTATTCACGCATAGCACCATTACGCTGAACGCCCAGCGTTTCATTATGTTGGCAAGCATTCACTCGCCCATTACGACAGCTGGCACAATGGCCGCAGTTGGTATAAGGATTGCACGTTACCACCATTCCTGGCTTCAGGGTCTCTGGAACACCTGCTCCTACGGCTTCAATCACGGCACCAATCTCATGACCTGGAATCACAGGATTCAACGCCATCGAGTTCCTACCCATAAACGTATTGATATCTGAACCACAAAAACCTACGTATTGTATCTTTAACAACACTTCACCTGCCTGTGGTGCGGCAGGACGTTCAAGTTCAATCACATTGTATTCCTGATTGTGGGAAATCTGAATAGCTTTCATTCTGACATATTTTTGATATAAGGCAGTTCAGGAAGATTCTTAAAGCCATAGAATCGTAATGCATTCTCTCCCAAGAACATAGCCTTGTCTTGTTCTGATAATTCTTTTGATTTTACAATAAAGTCATACGACATTTTGTATGTAATTGCAGTAATCGTGCGAGGATAGTCACTTCCCCACATCAGCCGATCCATTCCAACCCAGTCAGCAGCCTCTTTGATGCTTCGTACCGCTGAAGGATAAGGATAGAATTCGGAGTTGTACAGCCATGTGATGCCACCCGATTCTACCATTACGTTCTCTCCACATCGTGCCAACATCACCTGACTCTTGAATGCGGGAGTAGTTACCATTCCGAAATGACCGATAGCCACTTTCAATTGTGGACATTCCTGTATCACCTCTGCCATCTCTGCTATCTGACTTTCGTCTTCTCCCAGACACATTGACAGCACCATTCCTTTCTCCTCCATCATCTTGAAGATAGGCATCAGGGTATGAAGCGGGTCATGCATGCGATGGCCGGGAAAAGCAATACCTTTCAGTCCTGCCTCACAAACAGCATTAGCTTCATCCAGATTCCAGGCCATTCCCATACAGAAGAAACGATCAGGGTACTGCTGCTGCACCTTTGTAAGATATTCATTCTGATTACCGTCAATCACCTCCTGCACAACTACAGCGGCACCAACCTGTGCATAATCCATATTCGACAGGAACACCTCCGCAGAGTTTTTACCGTCTATCATGAATGGAGGCAACATCTGGCGCTCCTCACCAAAAAACAACGAGCGGCTACGGTTTGGTTCCAACTGACAAATCTGCTGTCCATCAACCGTTGTATCCTGCTTTAGCCACAAATGGCTATGTGCATCTATAATATTCATATTCGTTTAATAAAGACGTTCAACACGCGGACGGGTCATCATCTTCGTTTAAAAAGGAAGCCCAGCGCATGGGCTGGTTATGTGTTTGACCATGATACTCTCTTTTGATTGCCGATAATCTGCTGCACCTCTTCCACCAATTGCCAGTCAGGTTCTTCGTTTGCCCAGTCAATATTGCGCTGTACGTTGGCAGGATTAGCCGAAGAAAACAAAGTTCCTGCGATTCTTGGATTACTTACAGAATACTGGATTGCCAACTTTTCAATTGGATAGCCTTTCTCCTCACAATACTTTGCTGCCTTCGTACATGCTTCAGCTAATGCTGCTGGGGCAGGATGCCAAGCAGGTGCGCCACGTGAAGAAAGCAGACCCATACTCAGTGGAGAGGCGTTAATCACACCCACACCTTTGCTTTCGAAATAATCAAGGAAATCAACCAGTTTATCATCGTTCAAACAGTAATGACAGAAATTCAATACACTCTCCACCATACCCGGTTCACTATGATCAATCACCCATTTCAGGTTCTCCAACTGCAAGTCTGTGATACCTACATGTCCTACTACACCTTTCTTCTTCAGTTCCACAAGAGCAGGCAACGTCTCATCAACCACTTTCTGCAGTCCTCCAGGCATCGATGCCTGGAACTCAATATCGTGCACATTAATGATATCTATATAATCCACATTGAGGCGTTCCATACTCTCATATACACTCTCTGTAGCACGTGTGCCAGAATAGTCCCATGAGTTAACTCCATCCCTTCCATAACGTCCCACCTTCGTTGACAGATAATACTTATCGCGTGGAATAATCTTCAAAGCCTTTCCCAATACGGTCTCAGCTTTATAATAGCCATAATAAGGACTAACATCGATGAAGTTAATACCACCTTCGATAGCTGTCTCAACCGCTTTAATACTCTCTGCTTCTTTCGTCTCATGGAACACACTGCCAAGCGAAGAAGCGCCAAAACTCAGATTCGAAAGTTTCAGCCCTGTCTTACCTAATTCTGTATATCTCATTGCATTGTCAATAAATAGATTTATCAAATACATTTAATTTCACCTGACAAAAACTGCGAGTCAGCGAGCGCCATGATCTTGCATCGATGGCCGAGCCTGAGCAGTTTAGCGGTTTTCAACCGCAAAGATACACATATTTATTTAAATAGCAGCAAACAAAGGCAGAAAAAGTGATGTATATACATACAAAAAAACAGTCTCCCAGGATTTCTCCTGAAAGACTGCTGTACTAAAAAGGCGGCGACCTACTCTCCCGCATTGCGGTGCAGTACCATCGGCGCGCCTGGGCTTAACTTCTCTGTTCGGGATGGGAAGAGGTGGAACCCCAGGGCTATAGCC
>JAEEGI010000539.1_pt1 | contig 111412 bp, 84 predicted proteins | sample 8958751 | NCBI WGS metagenome assembly JAEEGI01 (sample SAMN16246545, study PRJNA631951) | gut metagenome | biome: gut microbiome; feature: rumen; material: KS-attached | host: Bos | place: Iran: Karaj | collected 2018-10
CAGGCCCTGTAACCACCGGTCTGCCGTTGTAAAGATTCACGTAGACCGTTCCGGCTGTACCTGCATCTTGGACTGCAAAAGCCCAGCGGCTCTCCAGCCCTTTAGTATCGTAATATGTGATATAAAAAGACGGGTTTGTCGTTGAGAAAATAACATCGTCTGCAGAGATAAACGTAGTAAAGCCATCGAGTGATTCCGTTGCCGATTGAAGTACTATACCATAGTTTGTACTGCTGTCTTCGTACCATCTCTGCATGCACGAAGTAACGTCGAAGTTGAGATAGATCTCTGCGGTATCGGAGGCGGAAACAGAGTAGTCAATAACGGTATCTGAAAAAGAAGGCTGGTTGTTCCAGGTAAGCGTGTTTTCCGCCCAGGATGAAGTCACTTCTTTAGCCACCACCGTAAGATACGAGGACGAACTTGACGAAAATGAATACCAGTAACCGTTGCCGGCCTGTTGAAGCGAAACGATTGCGGAAAGGATGCGTGACGCTTTGGGGAGCTCGGGAAGATTATTGACCCTGAAGAACGAGCGCATTTTGAGAAGCTCGCTGTCGAGCGAAGCGTTGCCCACGTGCATCAGATAATAGTAATTTGAATTGAAATTCGGAATTCCTTCCCTGACGTACGCGTCCGAAACGTCGCCGTGTGTCGGGCTGTCGGTTATGAGCGTGGGGTCAATGACGACGGGATATTCGCGTTCCGCATTTTCGAGCCATTCTCTATCCGGCGTTACGGTCAATATATATCCGTATTCTGTCTGCTCAAGGGTATATTCTACCGAATCTGAAACGTCACCCCGGGCATCGTACATAAATGCATGAGGACTGGTCCCTTCGCCAAGATGGATGCAGCCTTCTTCGTCAATGTATAATTCGCAATTAGTCGTGACTGCGAATCGGAAAGCTGTATCTTCAGGAAGCGTCTCTAAAATTATATTTTCTTTCACGTTCCTTCCGTAAATGAGATATGAGAGCGAAACGCCGCTTAAAATATTGCTGTATACCAGTTGTGATTTGGCATTTGGTATTGCAAACAGCTCGGCAGTTCTTGTGGCATATTCCTGCTTCGGCAGTTCGGAAATTTGTGCTTCCGATAGCTGAAGATTATCGTGTATCAATTCGAAAGAAGCGCTGACGCCGTCAAAACCGATACTGTATGCGGGACATTCAAAATCAAATGCCAGTTCAATATCCGACAGCGTGGGCGTAAAGGAATCTCCTTTGCGAACAAGGGTGTTATCGTATTCTACGAAACCGTCGGAAGTTTGAAAATGAATATTGAAACCGTACGAACCGAGAGTGTAGGTTCCGTCGCTGAGGCGGAGTGTTTTGGAGTTAGAATTTCTCAAAGAAGTGTCTTCAAAGAGAGCATCGATCATATTATTTGATGCAGTTTCTTCCGGGAGAATAACCGAGTCGTTTGCAGGCGTTTCAATTTGCGGCACAGTACTGTCTTCTGCCCAAATGACCATTCGTGTGGGTAGCAATGTGGCAAAAGTGGTTACAACAAGCAGAATCGCAATTGCCTTAATTCCTGTTTTTTTGAGTGATTTGTTCATTGTAAACCTCCGCTTTTAATTTTACTATTAGCACCAGTTTGATGCAAGCCCCATACTCTTGGCTTCTTGGAGTCGGCAGTAATATCCTCCCCGCTATTGGAATTGGCTGTTGGTCAAATTATAATCGATCCGAAAGCAGATTTCTACGGCACAATTTGGGAAATATGTCGCAAAAACATATAAAAGCGCATTATTAAGGAGTTTTTTATGTCTCACTCTCGGAGACAGAATCCTCGATCTGTTGCAATAAAGATGAATCATAAAAGGCATATATACAATTGCTATCTGAGACAAAGCCATAATACTTTTCCACTTTGGAGATTTGTGAAATTGCAAACATTCACAGAAGTACATTTTACAGACATTAGGAATGTATCGCGTCTCTCTTCTTCCGTTTTCATTTTAAAAAAAGCACAAATCGATGTCAAGATTATCCGCATAATATGAGACCGGCAAGAGCGTTTCACTTCTCCAGCTTCTTCATTGACCGCATCATAGCAAAAGGCACGGCGAACTGAAGGACGCTCTGGATCAGCAGGAGCTGCTGGGGACCTGTAATATTGACGCTGAAAAGCGTGAAGGACCAGTCTTTTACGAGGCGGATCCACAGCGTGCCCAGCGCCATACCGAGGAAGGAGCTGAGGTTGCTGACTATGAAGTAAAACGACATGAATTCGGTACGGTTCTCCTCGGGCATATTGACGTAGATTATGTTGGAGCCGGTGACGTTGACGCCAACGCCTATCACGTGCTGGGTAAGCCTGACGGTGAGCATCACCGGGATGAAATTGGCGGAATTGACGAAGGCATAGAGGAAGGTTGTCGGAGCGTGGAGTATCGCAGCCAGCGCGAAGGCCCGGAACCAGGAAGTGCGACGGATGTAGCGCTTCCAGGGGCGCTGGAAGAATATCAGGAACAGCGTGTAGGAGGCGTTGATGGCGCAGATGAAAATGTAGGGAACGCCGGAATCCACCGTGAGGTAGTTGTCGATGATATTGGCCACGGCGAATGTCCTGGTGAACGTCCACAGGAAGACGAACAGCATGGTCCAGAGGAATCTTTTGTCCCGGAAAGGCAGCTTTACGACGTTGACCAGGCGAATCTTTTCGGTGCGGACGTACTCCGGCTCCTTCGGCAGCACCATGAACAGCAGGTCTATCAGCGCCAGGCCGTAGGCGAAAAATCTGATCCAGGTGAATATTTCTGGATTCGCTTCGGCAAGTTTGTCCTGGAGCATGGCCAAGGCAAGTATTATGACGCCCGAGGTCCCTGCGCTGATGGTCTGCACGTATGCAAAATAGTCTCCCCTGAGCTCGTCGGGCACGCTGTATATATGCATCTCTGAGATGCCAGGGACTGATACAGCGTTCATTACGTTGGCGGCAAATATGACCAGGCAGAACGATACGGTTCTGGCCCCCGGGTCCGTTATCACGTAGGGAAGCAGCGTCACGGTCAATATGTTAAGCGTGTGGAACATGAACCTGAGCAGCACCAGCACCGCCTTGCGTTTGCGGAACCGGGCAAGCAGGTTGGGCGAAAAGACGCAGAAAAGATTGGCCAGAAAAGGTATGGCCGCCACGATTCCCACCTGGGCCGCGTCAAGCCCCGTATGCGCCAGAAAGCCGCTGTAGAACACGCCGGCGGTGAGGTACGAGTTCACCGAGTTCAGCAGGCAATAGACCATAATAAAGGTCCTTGACCGGGCCAGCGTCTCTCTCATATTGAATACCCTCCGGAAACTTCCGGAGGGATTTGGACGGTTCGCTCTGTTCACGTTTTTTCAGTCTGCCGGCGTCAAGGTTCCCTTAAGCATGGATACCCGGCTGCCTCGTGGGCGTCCAGAAGCTCGTCGCACATTGCCACGATCTCGTCGGTGGACAGCTGGGCGCCGGTGTGGGGATCGGCCATGGCCGCGTGGTATACGGTCTGGCGGCAGTTGTTGACCGCCGCGTCGATAGTCAAAAGCTGCATGTAGATATTGGACGAGTTCATCATCGCCAGCTGGAGTGGCAGCTCGCCTATATAGGTGGGATGGATGCCTGCCCGGTCGACGTAGCAGGGCACTTCCACGCAGGCTTCTTTGGGCAGGTTGGTTATGAGGCCGTTGTTGATGACGTTGCCGCCCAGTTTGAAGGGTACGCCGGTGATGGTGGCCTCGATGATGTGGGAACAGTACTCGCTGGTGCGCGTGTGGGTGACGTTGCCGCCTGCCATTATCTCGTCGCGCTGCTTCTCCCAGCCGTTGATCTGCGCCACGCACCTTCTGGGGTACTCGTCAAGGGGGATGTTGAACTTCTCTATGAGGTCGTCCCTGCCGGCTTTGATGTAGTAGGGATTATACTCCGCGTTGTGCTCGGAAGATTCGGTGCAGAAGTAGCCCAGCTTATCGATGTAGTCCAGGCGCACCATATCGTCGTGCTTTTCTCGGGCGTTCTTCTCTTTCGCCCGGCGGCGGATCTCCGGATAGAGGTCGTTGCCGTCTTTATCCCTGATGTCCAGGAGCCAGCCCATATGGTTGATGCCGGCGATGGTCTCGATGCGGAAGTCCAGCTTGTCCTCCATGCCCAGTTCAGTGAGCAGGCAGTAGGTGCAGGCCTGCACGGAGTGGCAGAGGCCGATGGTGCGGATCTTCGAATATCTCTGCATAAAGCCCGAGACGATGGCCATGGGGTTGGTGTAGTTCAGGAAGAGCGCGTCGGGGCAGACTTCTTCCATATCCCTGGCAAACCCTTTCATCACCTGTATAGTGCGAAGGCCTCTCATAATGCCGCCGATGCCCAGCGTGTCTCCGATGGTCTGCCTGAGACCGTACTTTTTAGGTATCTCGAAGTCGATGATGGTGCAGGGATCGTAAAGGCCCACCTGGATGGCGTTGACGACGAAATCGGCTCCCCTGAGCGCGTCTTTTCTGTTCTCCACGCCCAGGTATTTTTCCACCGTTGCCCTGCCCTGGTTCAGTTTCCGGTTCATCGCGTCGATGAGAATGTACGATTCGTCCAGCCGTTTGGCGTCAATGTCGTACAGCGCGATCTGCACGTCGTGGGTCTGTTCCGTCAACATCACGTCGCCCAGCACGTTTTTTGCGAACACCGTGCTTCCGGCGCCCATAAAGGTCAATTTCATATCGTGTTCTCCCCCCTGTTTTCGTTATTTACGTATTCTTCCATCTTTATTCTGTACCGTCTGTAAATAAACCCGAATATGAACAGCGCAAGGCCGCATACCGCGGCGATTATCCCGCCCGTGGCGTAGCTCAGGCCAATCTCGGGGATCGCTGCCGCGGCTGCCTGATCTCCTGCGAGCCGCATGACCAGTTTTGAAAGGCCGCCCAGCCGGATATACGGGATGAAAGTCAGGAAACTGACGAGCGACCAGCCGAATACGATGGGCACCCAGAGCGTCACGCCCGGGTTGGGTTTCGAGGCTTTTGCGGCGATCTTTATGAGAAGGTATATCCAGGATAATATATTTATGAGCAGCACTGCCGCCATAACGATCAGGACAACGTGGACCGCTACGCCTGCGACGCCGTAGGATTCTTTCTGGACAAGGCCGTTGAGGTATGATTTGAGGCGGTCTTTTACGTTGCCGGCGGGGATGCTGGCAGCCGCTTCGTTATCAGTAGCCGAAGCGCTGTCAGCAGCCGGTGCGCTGCCATCCGAAGCGGGAGTTCCGGAAGTGGAGCCTGCGGAACCGGTCCGCGCGCCTTTCGAAATGCCGAAATTGACCACGTCGTCGCCGGGAACAATATCTGCCGCCGCGTCCGCGTCCGGTATCATATCGAGGAAATTGCCCACCAGCAGCGCGTCGATCACCGAGTCGATGCTGAGCTTGCCCCCGGCGTCCAGCATGCCGGACTGACTGACGAATTCCATGATGCCGTCGAAGAAGCCGTCGGGATCGTACTCGTATTTATCGAGGATGTCGCTGCCGTACTCCGGGTCGCGTACGGACCTCTCGTAAATGCTTACGTAGATGGCCCTGGCCCTTTCGGCGATCTCATCAGGCGTGAGTCCCTCGTCGGAAAGGTCTTCTATTATCTCTCCCACGTCTTCGCCGATGTCCCCTTCAGTGAGTCCCACGCGCTGGCAGAAGTCGTCGTATTTGGACAGGTCCGTTTCGCCGGTGGAATCGGAAACTATGTCTTTGTACTCGTCGAATCCGTTCTTTATGGCCACGCCGGAAACGGCCTTGAGGACGCTTTTCACCATATTGACCACCACGGGCCTGGACTCCTCCAGCTGGTCGTAGGCGCTGTCCACCGCGTAATCCACGTTGGCCCGGAGAAATCCGGAAGTGGCTTTGTCGTGGGACAACGGGATGGAGCTCAGCAGCATTGCCGGAGTGACTCTTACCGCCGCGAAAACGGCAACGCTGTCGTTCCCCAGTCCGTCGATCAGCGCGTCGATTATGAGCCCGCTGTCTATCCCTCTGGCCAGGCCGTCGTTCTCGGCCTCTCCTTCGGAATGAACGGCCTCCGACCGGACGTATTCCAGGAAGCTCCTGTCTATCTTCAGCCGCACTCCCACTCTTGCCACGGGAATAAGGAGATAACCCAGCACCGACGCTATGCACATAAGCGCTATCACTACGTTGCTGACGATCAGAAACCTTTTGGTCTTCACGGCGTCACCGTTCATGCGGCTCCGTCCTTTCTTCGCAAAAAACGACCCTTATTGCTACCTTTAAAAAACGCTTTTGCCGCCCTGCCTACTGCCTGGAAAGCGTGACTTCGGACCTGCTGATCTTCTCGGACATTGCCCCTTTGCCGGCGATGCCGTTGTCGTTCTTTCCCCAGACCACCAGCAGCCCGTCTTTAAAGTAGGCGCTGAATCCCACGCCTGTGCCCGCGGCGCTGACGCCCTGGGCGATCTCCACGGGCGGGACCACGGAACCGGTGGAGCCGGACTTGCTCTGGCCGTAGCCGTTCTCGCCCCAGCCGTACAGTTTTCCGTCTCTGGTCAATATAAGCGCGTGCCCTTCCTGCATGGATACCGAGGCGACGTTGTCCATCAGCCTGTTCATTTTGCCGGTGGCGCCGCCGCTCACGTATGATTCGGCTCTCGTTCCCATATAGTACAGCACGCCGTTCCGGTCGATATAAAACGCGGAATGTTCTCCGGCGAAGGCGGCAACTGCGTCGGAAGCCAGTTTGTAGGGCGTCGTGATCATCTCGGGAGCGGAAGAACTGAGTTTGCTCCAGCGGTTGTCCCCCAGGCCGTAGAGCGAACCGTCAGCGGTGACGTACAGCGTGTGGCGCCTGCCCGCGGCGGCGCTGACAACGCCGTCCGCTATCTTGATCCAGGAGCTGCTCTGCTTGGAGCCCGTATTCCCCAGCTGGCTGTAGGCGTTGTTGCCCACGCCGTAGAGAGTGCCGTCGCTCATAAGCAGGAGCGCGTGGTCGTAGCCCAGGCTCATTGCGGCGACCTGGCCGTTGCCCGGTATCTTTATGGAATCGAATATGCCGGAATTGCCTTCGCGGCCCAGCTGTCCCGCGGAATTGTCGCCTGCGGTGAGCACACGGCCGTCGGCCATAAGTACGTAAGTGAACTGGAGGTCTCCCGTGCCGCCGCCCTGGGCGGTAGCCACGGACCTGACTCCCGTGAGAAGCATCATCGGCCTGGAATAGACGCGCCTGGCGATGCCCATGGAACCGCCCGAATTGTTGCCCCAGGCGTACAGCGTGCCGTCCTCGGTCAACGCGAAGATGTCAGTGGCTCCCGCGGCGATCTTATATTGCGTCTTCGTGGAAACGCCTTTCTTCACGGCGCAGACCGTCAGCGTGGCGTCGTCATTCAGCCCGATGGTCCCGGTCAACGTTCCCAGTTCCTTCTGCTTGCCGGCAGCGTCGGACAACAACACTGCGCTCAGCTCGTACCCGTCCTTGACCGTGATCTCGTATTCCGCGTCAACTTCCGAACCCAGCATTCCCAGAGTGTTCTTGACGCCGTTCTTCACGGCGGCTCCGTTAAGTTTCACCGTCACGGCCGCATCGTCGTACACCGCGGTGACAGAAGTAGGAGAAATGTTGAAATACGCGTACAGCTGCGACAGCCATACGTCCCTTCTCTTGGCGGCAAATCGCTTCATGCTGTTTATATTGCTCTTCCAGGTGGATTCGGCGGAACCGGCAACGGCCCAGCGCTGGAAGTTGGCGGTGATGGGCTTTTCCATCTCGGCCACCGTGGCGTTGATCACTTCCAGGCAGCGCTCTTCGGTGTAGACAACGTCTGCGGCGTAGAGGCAGCGCTCTATGAACTGCTGCTTGAACTGGCTGTTCTTGAGCAGCCTGTATACTACGGACCCCAGTATGGTGCCGTCGTTCAGCGCGTGATTGAACATGTTGGAATTGTAGTCGGAGAGCAGTCCTCCGTCCATGTCCATCACCACGAACCGCCACTTCTGATCGAGGTGGCTGGGATCGTTTTCAGAAGTGCAGCGCCAGACTTTTACGTTGTTCCAGGGGAAGTCTCCGTTGCAGAGATACATATGGGCGATCATGGTGTCGATGAGGCTGTCGATATCCAGCTTGTCGATCACGTTGGTGTAGTATTTGTCCTTGCCCATGTCGTGGCCGGTGATATATTTAACGAGATCTTCCCAGTCTTTTACGTCCTGCTCCGTGCCGTCGCACAGCTCGTAGGGGCTGTTGCCGTTGCCCGTGACCAGGGGCGTGGGTGCCTCCAGCATGGCGAAGTTTTCTTCGAGGATGCCGTAATGTTCGGTGAAATATTTGGGGCTGTAGCGCTCTCTGGCGTTGTAGGTGCCCCAGAGCTCGCCGTTAATGAATACGACAACGGACCTGGCTTCCTGGTAGTCCACGTTCAGCATGGAGGACAATTTCTGGCTCACCCGGTCGGCCATGAACGAACCTACGGCGTCGTTGCCCGCGTTACGGAGCAGGATCCGTTTGAAAGAGGTGATCTTGTAGCCGTTGACGTCGGTGGCCCGGCCCCGGAAAAGGTCGTAGCGGAGCTTTCCGGGATTGCCGGTGATATCCGGATTGGCGTCGCTCTTGAAGTAGAGGCGGATGGATTTCTGAAGATTGCCCAGAGAGCCGTTGCCGGAAAGCGATATTTCCACCCACTGATCTGCCCGTTTTTTGCCCGTTTCGTCGTATATCTCGCAAAGAGCCGTGACGCGGCGTTTAGTGGTGAACGGAGACTGCATGGTGGTGTAGTAAATGCCTGTCTTGCCTCCGAAATCGTCCGGCTCCACCACGAGAGATATTATGGGTGCGTCGTATTTGGCCACGCCGTCGGACCACATCATATACGTTTCTATGGTCTCTTCGGTGCGTTCTCCTTCGGCGTTGATGCCTACCGCCCGGACCACCCTTCCTCTGGGCATCTGGTTCGTAGGGACCGGGTATCCCAGGGCGTTGTGAGTGCTCTTGATCAGATTGCCCACGTTCTTTTTATCCGTCATGCCGAGAGACAGTGGTGCCGAGTACTGTCTGCTCTCCTTATCGGGCGTAGAACCGTCGGTGGTGTAATATATCTCGTACCCTTCCGGGCCTGTCATTTCTATCTCGATGCTGGTGGTGTAGATGCCGCCCTTCAGCGAAAAAACTATGTCTTTTTCCGGGGTCAATACTTCCGGTTCTTCCGTGGGCTGCGGCTCTTCCGTTGGCTCCTCTGCCGGATCGGTGGCAGGGTCAATATCTCCCGTGGGCGCCTCCGAAGAACCGTCGGTGACGTCCGGTCCGTCGGGCCCGGACTGTCCGTTTTTATTGCAGGAAACCGCACCGGCGATCAACATCACCAGCGCGGCAATAAGTATCAATATTCTTACGGGTGAGAACCGTGCTCGGCCCGGAACGGAGCCCCGGCCTTCACGCCCTTTTCCAAGGCGTCGCGGAAAGTTTGAATCAGCCATAAAACACCTGTTTTTTCTGTTTTTTCCTGTCTTTTCAATCCTGGTCGGAGAAATTCACACGGTCGCGAATGAGATAAAGCGGCCTGTTCCTGGTCTCGTCGAACATCCTGGCCAGATACTCGTTCTGCACGCCCATAAGGATGAGCGTTATGCCCTGTACCAGCAGCCCTATGCACAGCACGGCGAACAGCAGCCCTGTCTGTCCCAGCACTCCGCAAAGGCCAAGTATCAGGGCGACTATAAGGTAGATAATGCTGGCGGCGGTCAGAAAGATGCCGAATCCGGTGGCCAGCTTGAGGGGCTTGAAGGAGAAGGACAATATAGCGTCCTTTGCCAGTTTCAGCATCTTTTTCAGCGGGTATTTGGTGGTGCCCGCGAAGCGTTTCTGGCGCTCGAATTCCACAGGAGTCTGGCGGAAGCCCAGCCAGCTGACGATGCCCCGGACGTAGCGGTTGTGCTCCCTGACTTCAAGGAGCGCCTCTTTCACCTTCCGGTCGATGAGCCTGAAATCTCCCGTATCCACCGGGATGTCAACGTCGGTCATCTTGTTCAGCGTGCGGTAGAAGGTCCTGGCGGTAAACTTTTTAAAGAAGGACTCCCCTTCTCTGGATATGCGTTTACCGTACACCACGTCGTATCCGGCGCGCCATTTTTCCAGCATCTCGGGAATGACTTCCGGAGGGTCCTGCAGGTCCGCGTCGATGACGACGACGCATTGACCACCCGCCGCGTCCATACCGGCTGTGATGGCCGTCTGGTGGCCGAAATTTCTGGCGAAATTTATAAGTTTTACGCGCCTGTCAACGGCGCATATCGCCCTGGCCAGCTGCTCCGTGTCGTCGCGGCTGCCGTCGTTGACCATAACGATCTCGTAGAGGATGCCCTCCCCTTCCATTACCGCCGTAAGCCGCTTGTAGGTCTCCCCTATGACCTCCTGTTCGTTGTACAGAGGGACCACCACGCTGCATACCGTAGTATCGCCGTCCACGACTCTGGGTTCAAACTTTTCTTCCATCGTTTTTCACCTTTCTGAGGTCAGAATGACCAGGAATTAAACCACCTGAGGTCGGAAATGTAGCTGTTCTTCACGGGAATGCCTACCAGCACCGGGTAGAAGAACACGTACAGCGCCAGCACTATGCCCATATAGATGAGTATCGTAGGCTTTCCGATTATCTTGTCCTCCCACAAACACTTTATTACGTACACCAGCATTATGATGAGGAAAGGCACGGAGGTGAAGTAGTGGTAGATGAACGTGCACCGGGTGACAAGTATCCAGGGGAACAGCTGGCAGGCGTATCCCACGAAGGCCACCAGCATGCCTTTGTCCCGCCGCTTCCAGGTGTAGTACACGGCAACGGGCAGGCATCCCAGCCCTACCCACCAGACGGCGGGGTTTCCGAAGGATGCCACGGAGGCCCTTATGCCGCTGGCCAGTCCCGCGTCGGAGCTGGAGTAGTAGTAGATCGGCCTCATATCGATTATCCACGAATACCAGGAGGACTGGTACGGATGGGTGGAATTCAGGCCTGAATGGTAGTTGTACATATATTTCTGATTCTCCCAGACCACCTGGAGCAGCGATTTGTCCGGGTTGGAAGCCATGTACGGCAGGTAGGACAGCACATAGATGGCAACGGGTATCAGTATGAAGAATATGATGCAGCAGCCGCAGGTGGGCAGGAACTTCGTGAGCGTCCAGGAACCCGCCTTCTTGCCTTCCTTTCCGGCAACCGATCCGTCTGCGCCTCCCCTGGTGGAGTTGTACGCCTCGCTGAGGCTGCCGACGAAGAAAAGTATTGCCAGTCCGACTCCGGAGTAGATGCTGGTCCATTTGGACGCGGCGCCAAGTCCGAAGCAGAGCCCGCAGAGGAACAGCGGCAGCAGCGACTTCCAGAAAGGCTTGTCGTATGACCGCCCCGTGAAGTAGTCGAACATAAAGTAGTACATCAACATCGTGAAGAATACTGAATAGGTGTCAATAGTCGCCAGCCTCGTCTGGGCCGTGCGCATAAAGTCGAAGCACAGCAGGAACGCGGCAATGAACGCGAAGTTGGACTTTCTCAGCAGCTTCAGGGCCAGCAGGTAGATTATCGGCACCAGAAGTACGCCCATCAGCGTGCCCATGAACCTCCAGCCGAAGGGATTCATGCCGAAGATCCTTATGCCTATGGAGATCAGAGTCTTGCCCAGAGGCGGATGGGTGGTCTCGTAGATTGGAAGCCCGTAAATGTGTTCGTAGGCCGTGCGCGGGAAGTATATCTCGTCGAAATACGTGCCATTTTCGTAGGTCCTGAACGCCTCGGCCAGATCCTGCTCGTCGAACAGGTTGGCGGGAGTGAACTCGGTGGTGTTGACCTCCGGATCGTACTCCTGTCCGGTGACCGTCACGGGCAGCTGGACGTAGTTGCCGTCCGCGTCCTTCTCCCAGAACGCCATCTCGTTGAGGGCAAGGCCCTTAATTGTGCAGACCACTCTGACGCGGCGTGTGGTGAACTTGTTGTTGTACAGTTTCCACTCGAAGAATTCCGGTGGATCGGAGTCGCTCCTGGAGAACGAGAAGGCCTCCTTGAAATTGCCGCTGCCGTCAGTCTCCTCGTACATCACCATATAAGTGCCCGTGCGGGAGGAAGGAATGTTGGGCAATACCGTCGTCCTGGATACGTTCCGCACGGAGTCGAACTCCACGGTGACGCGCTCCAGACCGGCGGCCGGTTTCCAGTAGGAAGAGGCGCCGTAGGCGTTGCCCAGCTTATAGAAGGACACCACCGCGCATACCAGCGTCAACGAGCATATCAATATTATGTCCAGCTTTTTGATCCTTGTGGGATCTTCGGCAACGGACAGCTGCTGCTTGTATTTTTCGTCGTCGTGCTTCTTGATGACCAGCAGCACGAACACCGCCAGGGACACGCCCAGGGCAACGAACAGTATCTTGAACCATATATTGGCCTCCTGCCCCTTTTCGGTGGAGCTGGAGGAATCGCTGCGCAGGATGCTGATGGCGCCAACGCCCTCGGGCAACGCGTCGATCTTGGTGATCCTGACCTCGTCGAGGTACGCCACGCCTTTGGATTCGGCGCTGTAGCCGCCGATGCCGATGCTCAGTTCCGCGTCCTTCTGGCTCTTGCCGGTCTGCACGTACGCCGTGTATTCCATCCACTCACCGTTTGTGGTGTAGAGGCCCGTGGTGCGCTGATACACCTGGATGGCGGAAATGTTGAAGCCCGCGCCGCGGTTGCCCTCGGAGAAGCCCTCGTCGATCTCGCCTTCGATCTTGACCATGCAGGTGACTTTATAGTAAGTGTTCTCTTTAAGGGCAATTTTCTGATACACGCGCACGTCGTTGGGCACGTTGTTGCTTATCTTTACGCATCTGCCGCTGTAGCCGTCTTCGCTGATCGTCACTCCGCCGGAAGTCTCGTCGCCGATGGAGCGCTCGTAGTTGTTGATGCTCCAGCCGTCGATCCTCTCTCCGGAGCCTTTCTCGAAGGAGTCGTTCTTGAATGCCGTGCCGCATCCCGTAAACAGTATGCAGATCAGCATGGCGGCGGCGATCACCGGCAGTATCTTCAATATGGTCTTCTTATTGCTTTTTTCAGTTTTCATCCGCATTGTCCTCCGATCTGTCATCAGCGCCGTCATCCGCGCCTTCTTCCGCGCCGCCTTCCGCTGCGCCGAAGCGAAGCCGCTTGTCTCCGGCTTTAATGACGTTTATCGAGATCAGTATTGCCGCGGCCAGCAGCGCCAGGCAGCAGGCCAGATTTATCCATGCGATGACTCTACGGTGAGTCTCCTGGGCGGCCCAGTAAAACTTGCCGTACAGGTCCTGCGTGGCTCCCGCGTTTTTAAGGGCGCCTCCCAGCTCCAGGCCCAGCATCACCGAAAGCACCGACATGAAATTGACGCCGGTGAGGACGCCGTAGATCCAGAGCAGGATCTTGTTGCCCGAATATACCACCGCGGCCAGGAGCAGCACCGCCGCCGGGAAGAAATATCTTTCGTGCATGCGGGGCCCGAACATCGTTACCATATAGACGAGCACAGAGGAGTACAGGAAGGGCAGCCATTCGTCTTCCCTTTTAGTGAACTGGTACATGACCCAGACGCCTATGCAGGTCACCACGATCATTATCATTCCGAAGGTGAAATAGGACATGCCGAACAGGAACGTGCCGTCGTCCGGAGTCCAGTTCTGCCTGATCACGTAGTAGAAGTTGTAGGAGTTGACGGTGGCACCTTTGTAGCCGTTGGCGGTGCCTACGTAGAGGTTGAACAGCCACTCTATAAAGTTGGGTTCCATCTTGATCCCGAAGGGCAGCGCCACCACCACGACGGTACCGATGCAGACCAGCAGGCATTTCAGCAAAAGCAGCACGGTGCGTACCTTGGGCTCGTCTTTCTTTTTGAAGAACCGGCGCAATAGAGCGTAGCCCATTATAGGCACCATAAAGATGCCCTGGGGTTTTAATATGATCGCCAGGCCCAGCATCACGGAAGCCGGGATGAATTTGTCTTTGACGATGAACCAGACCATCAGCAGGCAGAGGAGCGCCAGGATGGAATCCACCTGGCCCCAGGCGGCGGAATCCAGCATGGACAGCGGATTCATCACCCACAGAGCGATGAAGAATATCGTCCAGTTCTTGCTTACTCTCTTGGAGGCCATACGGTATACGACCCAGCCGATGCCTATATCCGCCAGTATCGACGGCAGCTTCATCAGCATTACGTGGCCAGCGGTCCCCGTGAGGCCCAGCCACTTGGAGATCAGCGTGTTGAACCACAGGAAGTACATATAAAGGGGCGGATAATCGAGGCTGTACGAAGCGGCGTTGGCGTAGAAGTTGGGTATGCCGTCTTCCACTATATGTTTTCCCCAGCTGCTGAACAGGTTCACGTCAATGCTGCACTGCGGCGCCGTCACCGAGGCCACGAGCCTCAGCACCAGTCCCAGGGTCAGCAGCACGATCACCGCCGCGCCGGTCCGCATGCCCTTCTCCGCGCCGTCAACGCCCGCCGGCTTTTCCTTGTCTCTCAGCACCCCGTACCGGTACATAACGGCGAAGAACAGGAAGGCGGCCGATACGATGATCAGCCCTATCTTTATTCCGTCGTAGTACTGGTTCACCAGATCGGTCTGGCTCTGGGTGGTGGCGCCGGAGGACTTGCCGCTGGAATTGTTCAGCATGGTCTCTTCGAATGAAACGGCGGTGGCGCCGGAGGGAAGTTTCGAAAGCTGCTCGATCTTTACGTCGTCGAACCAGGCCGTGCCGCTGGTGTCGCAGCTGTAGAATCCGAGCCTGAAGCAGATCTCGGCCTTGGTCTGGCCGGAGGAAGTGAGTCCGTAGACAGTGAGCTCGGTCCAGTCGTTGTCCCCCACCAGGCCGCCTTTATAGTCGTAGGAGTAGAGCGCGGAAATGTTGGCTCCGGCGGCTTTGCCCGGAGAATCCACGCCTGCGGTTTTGACCTTTGCGGTGACCTTGTAATACGAATTGGGCTTGACGTCGATCTTTACGCGGAACCTGGCGTCGTTGGCGCCTTCGCTGACGATCTTGGCGCAGCTGCTGCCGTCCGGGCCTTCGGGAACGATCGAGAAGGCGCTCCTGTCGGCATAGTAGCCGTCAGTCAGAAAGTCGCCCTGCCCTTCGCTGAAATCCCATTCCAGCAGCAGTTTGTACCCTGCCCTGCCGCTTTTTTTCACTGTAAAACACACGCTCAGGCCGATAGCCAGCACCAGCAGCGCGGCGATGACGATGGCGACGGTACGGTGCTTCTTTATAAAAGCTGCGACGCCCGGCTCCTTTTTTATCTCGCCGGACCTGCTTTCCGCGGCCTCTTTATTATCTTTATCGGATCTTTCTTCCGGTATCATATCCTGTACAACCTCTCAACAACCGATTGCTTATCTATCTCGATCTCGTTCCTGTACGTCAGTTCTCCGATCCTGCACCCGGGGCCTATATAGGCGTTCTCGCATTCCAGCGTGTCGACGGCAACGTACTCCAGCCTGGCGTTCTGCGCCTCCATAAAGTACGACGACAGCAGGAACTCTCCGTCTTTTATCCCGGGCACGTCTCCCCTGGGCTTGTATTTAACGGAGGCGTCCAGCACTTTTACCCTGGCGATCTCGGACCGCTCGCAGGAAAGTATCTCGAGGCTCTCCCCCGAAAATACCGCTCCCGTATATATGACGCCGTTTACGTTCAAACGTTCTGCCTTTATCGCGGAAGACGCATCAAGCCTGCCTCTGCTCCTTATAAGCAGCCTGGCTCCCGAGTACTTCCCCGACATGTTCATGGCGCCGTCAACGACCACCACGTCCGCCCGGAACCTGCCCGAAACGTTCAGCGTGCCGTCGACTTTCACCGATTCCGCCAGCAATCCGTCCAGCACGACTCCTTCACCGTACACGCTGAGCCTGTCGCAGCTTAGAAAACTCCTGAACCTGGCGCTGCCGAACACTTCGATCTCGTCGGCCTCCACTTCCTCGCGGAACACGGCCCTGCCGTACACCTGTAAATTGCGCACGTCGATCCGCTGGTCAACGGTCTGATCGTCTTCAATTACAATGCCGTTAAAACTTTCCAAAGCAGAACCGTCCCCCGTGGCAATAAGCTGTCGAGCGTATTCTACCACATTGTCCGCGGAAATAAAAGACCGGCCGGCCGCGCGAACGGTACCGGCCGGCCGGGGCGTCGATCCCGGAGAGGATCACTCTCCCGTGAATATCCTGATCGCCCGTTCGGCGTCCTCCTGCATTGCCAGCTGCGCCGTCAACGCCAGATCGTGGAAGAAGGTCACGTCCTGGCTGTCCAGCATTTCCCTGGCGGCGCGCACACCGGCCCTCGACATATAGCTGTAATAGTTGATCTTTCTGATGCCGTTGCGGATGGCTGTGCGGTAGTCTTCCGTGCTGACGCCGCTGCCGCCGTGCATGACCAGCGGAAGCCCGGTCTTTTGGGCTATGACCTTTACCCTGTCGAGGTCCAGTTTGGGGGTCGATTTATATATGCCGTGGGCGGTGCCGAAAGAGGGGGCGAAGGCGTCTATGCCTGTCTCCCTGCAGAAAGCCACCGCTTCTTCCGGGTCGGTGTAGACGGGGCCTACGGCTGCGGAGGCGCTGCCTTCGCGGGACGGAAGCGAACCAAGTTCTGCCTCGACTCCCGCACCGAATTCCGCCGCCATCTTCACCACTTTTCTGGTGTTGGCAAGGTTTTCTTCGTAGGGCAGCAGGCTTCCGTCGTACATGATGCCGGTGAAGCCGAGTTTCAGCGCAGCCTCGGCGTAGTCAACTTCGACTCCGTGGTCCAGCTGCACGCATACGGGCACTTTCGCCGCTTTGGCAGCCACGACCATTACGGGCCCTATGACCGCCAGAGGCGCCGCGTATTCGTGGACCTGTGCGTGCATGACTATGACGGGAACGTTCAGCTTTTCCGCCGCGTTCAGCACCGCTTCAAGGCTCTCCAGGTTGGGAGTGTTGAAGGAGCCGACGGCTATGTTTCTCTCTTCCGCTATCTTAAGTATTTCCGTAAGGCTGGCAAGCATGTTTTATCTCCTCTTTTCATCTCTGTTTCCGTTTTTCGCTTCTCTGTTTTCCGTTCCGGCAGCGCTTCATTCCGCGTCCATCAGCGGTCTCACGGCTCTGTACACTTCTTTGTAGCGCTTATATATCTTCATATATTTGTCGTGCATCTCCTGCCGCGGCAGGAAAGTCTCCGTCTCCTTGACCATAAGTCCGGCTGCTTCTTCCAGGTCTTTAAAGACGCCTATGGCGGCGCCGGTGAGCATTGCCGAACCCACGGTCCCCGCGTCGGAGGTCTTGAGCGCCGTTACGGGCATATTGAGCACGTCAGCTTTCATCTGCATCCAGACCTTCGACCTGGCGCCTCCTCCGGTGGCCCGTATCCGCGTGAACCGGATGCCCGAATCCGCCAGCGCCTCGTAGTTCAGCCTCATCTCGTAAGCCACGCCCTCCATGCAGGCCCGGTAGATCTCCGGCGCCGTGGTCTCCGTGGTCAGCCCCAGTATGGCGCCCCGGGACCCGGTATCCATATAAGGAGTTGCCGCTCCGGCGAAGTGGGGCAATACCAGCAGCCCCGTGGGTCCGTCCTTGCCGTACGCCTGCTCCAGTTCGGCATTGCCCCTGCCGCCCCCGAGATTGTCAACGCACCACTTTATCAGCGCGCCGCCCGTGTATGAAAAAGCGTACGCCGCGTACTTGCCCGGGACGACGTACGGTACAACTGAGAAGTACCCTTTTGCCATCACTTCCACGTCCGGAAGGCTGTCGTACACAGGCGTCAGGCACTGCACCGTTCCCGCTCCGTCAACCGCTATCTCTCCGTCGAAAACTCCGGCTCCCGCGGCCGCCGCCACCTGGTCGTGGCTCACGGACACCACCACGCAATCTTTGCAAAGCCCGGTGCGCTCCGCCACTTCCGCAGTGATCTTCCCGGCCACCGTACCCGTGGGCACGAGCCTGCTCATCAGCGACAGATCGATACCCGCCGCGTCGAAGATCTCCCTGCTCCATGTAAGAGTGTTGATATCGAAAGCCATCGTGCGGGTGGCCAGCGAATAATCGATCTGGGCATTGCCCGTAAGGCTCCAGACGGCATAGTCCTCCATCAGCAGGATCCGCCTGGCAGCAGCGAAAAGCTCCGGCTGGTGACGTTTAATCCACATAAGTTTTCCGACGGAATACATCTCGTGAGGGGCCAGGCCGGTGATCTTTACGATGCGTCCGGCGCCCAGCTTTTCGCTGAGTTCCGCGACCTCCTCGGCGCCCCTGGGATCCGTATACAGCATAGCCGTGCGAAGCGGTCTCCCCGCCTCGTCAGTCATAACGAAAGTCTCTCCGAAACTGGTGACTCCTATGGCGCCCATATCCGGATGCAGGGCCGCTATCTCCCTGATCACCTCGAACACGCCTTCTATAAGGCATCCCGCGTCAAGCTCGTGTCCGCTCTCGAGGCGCCTGGCCGGATAATCCCGGTAGGCTTTCCCCAGTTCCCTTCCCTTTTCGTCGAACACCGTCAGTTTGCAGCCGGTGGTCCCTATGTCAAGTCCTCCGATCTTCATCAGTCGATCTCCACCCAGTCGTAATGCAGGTACGTGGTAAAGGCCTCTTTAAGGATATCTTTCACGTGGCCTTCGCCAATAGTAGTGTGATGCTTGAAGCCGCCCCTCGCAAGCCTGACCAGCTTGTCCTGGAGCTCCGGCACTTCCGCCACACCGGCGCAGCCGAAGAACCCGTCCTCTATTGGATCGTCCGTAAACCTGGCTTCCGAAGCGTAAATTACGATCTTTCCGTCTTTCGTCTGGCAGTTGGATATGGTTATGGGCATTGGCCTGATGCGCCCTTCGTTGCAGCCCCAGCCGGAGCCCGGATCCGTCTTGTCGAACATCTTGTGGTTGGTCACGGTGCCCTTGCAGGTCATCAGTCCCTGGGCCACGGGGCCGCAGTGGAAGAGGATCACTTTATTGTCGTCGTCGCCGTAATTGTTGTTCCAGTCCAGCACCGCCGCGGGCTTTTCCGTGGCAAGGTTCAGCGCCCTCATCGTGATGGCGGAGCACATGTCGATCTCGCAGCTTGCCGCGATGCCCCGGTCGTTGAGCTCGGACAATATAACGCAGGGGCAGATCCTGAGGTGCGCTTCCATCTCGTTCCAGCAGCGTATCGCCAGGGCGTCCAGGTGGTATTCTTCGATGTAACGGTCAACGACCACGGCCAGCTTGCCCAGGTTTAGCATGTTCATCTCCGGCACCTGGGAGAAGTCGCTGTACGCTTTAAGGCGCTCGATCTTCGCCGCCACCGCCGGGTCGTCGTCCCTCATTGCCGCGATCTTGTCGAACACTTCGGAAAGGTCGAAAGATTCAACGTTGATGCCGTATTTCTGCATTGCCAGCTCGTCGAAGCGCACGGTCTTGAACGCCGTCGTCCTGGCGCCGATGCAGCCCAGGTTAAAGCGCTTCATGCCGTTGACCACCCGGCAAACGGCGGCAAAGTCGTCGAGATTGTCCCTGAATCTGGGAGAGAGCGGATGCACGGCGTGTGGCTTCATCACGGTGAAAGGCACTCCGTACTGGGTGAACACGTCGGTGACGGAGAATTTGCCGCAATATGCGTCGCGCCTGTGTGCGAAATCCATCTTGCCTATCTCGTCGGGATACGCCTGCATAAATATGGGAACGCCCGCGTCCTGAAGGGCGGTCACCGCCCCGTTTTCATCGGCGAATATTGGCATCGAGAATATGACTCCGTCGTACTCCCCTTCGTGGCTCTTCAGCCATTTAGCGTAGAGCCTGCCCTCGTCCCTGGTCTCCACGGCTCCGTAGCGGGTCAGTTCTTTGTCCATTATGATATAGTCGTACCCGGCGTCGGTGACCGCTTTCACCATATCGTCCCGGGCGCCGTAGATCAATTCTCCGGGCATGAAGCCGCGGTTTCCGAAAGCCAGCGCGAAAGTAAGTTTTCTTGCCATTTTTAAACCCTCCAAGTGTCCGGCCCCGCGGGCAATGCGCCTTTGCAGACCGGGCGATCTGTCAACTGTCTGTTAGCGGACCGCATCCGGCCCGTGTGCGTGTGATCTATAAAAATATTATATTCCGGGCCGTTCCGTGTCAATCGGTTTTTTGCCAAAGGCCGGAGCCAAATGATGTCGCTGCGCTAATGATGTCGTCCCTGCGGGACTAATTGTGGAACAATGATGATATTTCCTTAATAAGTGAGCAAAGCGAACGGCATCGTGTGCAACGCACGCATCATTTGCCCGAAGGGCAGCGTCATGTGCGCAGCACGCATCATTTGCCCGTCAGGGCAAGCATCATGTGCGCAGCACTCATCGTTGTCAGCCAAACAAAAAAAGCAGGCTGACAATATTCTCATCAGCCCGCTTTTTTGTTTCGCTTTTATCCGCGGTTACCGCGGAGTACCGTATCAGTCAGCTTTCTCCTCGACGACGACGTCAGCCTCGGGAGCGTTCTTCCTGACGGACTCGATGCCGTTCAGGCAGGACGTCTTGGCCTTGTAGCCTTCGGAAGCGCAGATGTTCTCGCCGTTGGAAGCTTTAAGGCGGAAGCGATACTCGCCGGCCTTGTCAACATAAACCTCGAATTTGGGGTGTTTAGCCTTTGCGTAATCCTCAACGGTCTGGTCCTCGAGGTTGGCTTTGATGGCATTTCTTCTGACGGATTCGACGCCCGCTTTGCAGGTTCTCAGGCTGGCATAGATCTGAGAAGTGGCAATGATCTCACCGTTGCCGGCTTTAAGATTGAATCTGAAGCCCTTTGCTGTCGGTTTAACTACGAATTTTCCCATTTTAATTTCTCCTTTACGTTTTCGGGTGGTAAAGGCAATGAAAAAGCGCGCCGTTCCCCCCTTGTTGCCTATATTATATATACGGAGCGGACAAAAGTAAACATTATTTAAACAAAAATTTTGAAAAATATGATTTTATATTGACGCCGCATGTGATATAATCAAGGCATCATTCCGGTTGGAGGAATCAATCATGAAAAAAGCTAAAATCCTTATCTTTACGTGTATTGCCGCGGCAGTGCTTCTGGCAGTGGCGCTGCTCTTTGGCTGCACCAAGGGAGGCGACGACGTGAACGCAACAGATAAACCCGGGGCTACCGAGGACAACGCCACCGAGGGTCCCACCGCGGCTCCTACTGCGGATCCCGCTAAAGTATTCACCGATACGCTGGCGAAGGTCGAACCCAATTCCGACCAGCACGTGACGATGGCCGTTACCGACGAAGGCAAAGACGTATTCGCTCCGCTGAACGGAAAATGGGGCTACCGCTACGGCCCGTCCATCATCTATTATCCCGACGGATCCATCGACGCCTGGTTCGCTACCCCCGGAACCTCCGGCGAGTGGGACTGGTTCACCTACAAACATTCCGACGACAACGGTGAAACCTGGTCTAAAGAGGTTGTCGTGCTGAGACCGACTCCGGACTCCATGGACCACTATTCCGTCTGCGACCCCGGCGTCATCTACTTCGACGGATATTACTACATCGGATACACTTCCACCATCGTCAGCACCAACGGCGGAATCAATAACAACGTTTTCGTTGCCCGCTCCCAGAAGCCCGACGGTCCTTACGAGAAGTGGAACGGCACCGGTTGGGGCGGAGATCCTCAGCCCATCGTTTACTTTGACGAAGCCGACAGCCAGTGGGGCGCCGGCGAGGTCAGTTTCGTGCTCGTTGACGGAACGCTCTACATCTACTATCAGTGGGTATGCGGAGAAGGCAGATTCACCAGAGTTGCCACCGCTCCCGCCACCTTCGACTGGCCCGCTAATATGACTTACCAGGGATTCTCCTACACGGCGGACAGCTCTCAGGACTCCTGCGACGTGGTATACATCGAAGACATCGGCAAGTTCGTGGCTTTCTCCACCTTCAACCGTTTCTCCGCCACCTCCGGCATCGCGCTGTTTGAATCCGACGACGGCATCCACTTCACACAGGCAGATATCATCCGCACCGGCATCGCCCAGTATTGCCATAATATGGGTATCTCCAAGCGTCCCGACGGTCACATCCAGCTGAAGGACAATCTCTTCGTTGGTTACGCATATTACGACGGCAGCGGCGACAACTGGGGCAAATGGCCCACCCGCTTCCAGCACGTTTCCATCACCTATTACGAAGGCAAGGTCACCTCTTCCGACAAGAACGGCAAGGGCACTCTCATCAAAGATTACTTCTGGGAAGCTCCCGCCGAGTTCTGGCCCATCGCCATCGGTTCCCTGCCTCAGCATGCTCTGACACTGCTCAGCGAAGGCACGTACACCATACCTATGTACTGGTACGACACCAACCTGGGCAAGCACGAGATCACCGACGTTTCTAAAGTGACCTTCGACGGCTACGACGAAAACATCATCTCCATAACCGGCAACGTAGCCACGCTCAAGGCCGTGGGCGACACCGAGATCACGATGCACTATGAAGGCCTCTCCCAGACGTTCAAGCTGCGCGTCCGCGGCGAAGGATTCAGGTACAATCTGAAAGAGCCCGACGTGGTCTCCTTCAAACCTGTCTACGACAACATCACCGTTTATATGAAGGACGGCGGAAAGAAGCACAAGGTCCAGATCCGCGGCTTCGTGGTATTCGAGGACGAGACCTGGGGCGAGGCGTACAACGACAAGACCAAGTCCCACAAGGATTATCCGGCAATGGTCGACGCGGGCGTTTCTAAATATCTGATGACCTTTGAAGTGGCGGACGAGTCGATCTGCACCGTCAGCAAGACCGGTGTCATAACGCCCAAGAGCACCGGTACCACCACCGTCAAGGTCGTGATGGGCGGCGACGAGAATCTCAGCTTCACCGTCACCGTAACGGTGGAAGAAGAGCGGAACTGATAAGTTCCGAAAGGAAAACTTACGTTTTCAGTCAGCCGGCGGGGCGCGAACAGCGCCCCGCCGCTTTTTTGCCCCGCCGCTTTATCCGGCCTTTCACCGCCTTTCGCCTCCCTCCGCCGCCTTGCGCCATCTTTTATATACAAAATGTCATTTATTTTTCACAATTGTCGTGTATAATAAAAACGTTGACGCGTACGTACGCGCACGTATATGCGGGAAACAGTTCCCGAACCGCGAAAAAGCGGAAGATCGACGCCGGAAGACCGGCCGGAGGGCGCCTGCCCGGATCACAGGAGAATCGACATGGCAAATAATCAGGGAAAAAGAAAAATACCGGTATTCGTATACTACCTTATTATGATCGCGGCGGTGGTGCTGATCACCAGCCTGATCGTACCGAAGCTTACAGCTCCCATGACGAAGGAGATATCATATAACAAATTCCTGGAGATGCTTGACAACGGCGAAGTGGAGAGCGTGGAGCTGGACAAATCCGCCGAAAAGATCACCATCAAACCTACTGATTTCGAAAGCACCAACAGGTATTACTACACAGGCATACTTGCCGTATCCGACGAGGAACTGGCGGCGAAACTGGCCGAATCCGGCGTGGATTACAAGTCCCCCATCGCCCAGAGAGCCACCCTTCTGGACTACCTGCTCTACTACGGCGTGCCGATCCTGCTGATAGGCCTCCTTATGTTCATAACCATGCGGATCCTCTCCAAGCGCCTGGGTTCCGGCGGCGGCGTCATGTCCTTCGGCAAGAACACCAGCAAGATCTATGCAGAGAAGTCCACGGGCAAGACGTTCGCGGACGTGGCGGGACAGGAGGAAGCTAAAGAATCCCTGGTGGAGATCGTCGACTTCCTGAACAACCCCCAGAAATATACCGAGATCGGCGCCAGGCTTCCCAAAGGCGCGCTGCTGGTGGGACCTCCCGGAACAGGTAAAACGCTGATGGCGAAAGCCGTTGCCGGAGAAGCGGGAGTGCCTTTCTTCTCGTTGTCCGGTTCCGAATTCGTTGAGATGTTTGTGGGCGTCGGAGCGTCGAGAGTCCGCGACCTTTTCAGGCAGGCAGTGGAAAACGCTCCCTGTATCGTATTTATCGACGAGATCGACTCCATCGGCAAAAGCCGTGACAACGGCCTCCTTTCCAATGAAGAGCGTGAGCAGACGCTGAACCAGCTGCTCAGCGAGATGGACGGATTCGACTCATCCAAAGGAGTCGTCATACTTGCCGCCACCAACAGGCCGGAAGTGCTGGACAAGGCGCTGCTGCGCCCCGGCCGCTTCGACCGCCGCATCATCGTTGACCTCCCCGACCAGGAAGAGCGGGTGGCGATACTGAAAGTGCACTCAAAAGACGTGAAGATGGAGGACAATATCGACCTTGACGTGATCGCCAGGGCTACCGCAGGCGCCTCCGGAGCGGATATGGAAAACATCATCAACGAGGCCGCGCTGCATGCCGTCAGGGCCGGGAAAAAGAAGGTCGGCCAGGCGGAGCTCGAAGAAGCGGTGGAGATCATACTTGCCGGCGAAGAGAAGAAGAACCGGGTGATGTCCGACGAAGAAAAAGAGATCGTGGCGTACCACGAGACCGGCCACGCCCTTGTCACCGCGCTGCTGGCGCACACCGAACCGGTGCACAAGATCACCATCATCCCCAGGACTTCCGGCACGCTGGGCTACGTGCTGCAGGTGGCGAGCAAGCAGAAAGTGCTTTATAAGAGAGATGACATTCTCAATGAGATAATCACGCTGTCCGCGGGCAGAGCGGCTGAAGAGGTGCGGTTCGGATTTATGACCACCGGCGCCTCCAACGATATCGAACGGGCAACGGAGCTTGCCCGGGCAATGGTGACGCGCTACGGCATGCTGGATGGCTTCGGCTTTACCGCCTGGGAGCAGAAAAATTCGCTGTACCTCCTGGATTCTTCTTCGGTCAACTGCTCCGACGCCACTGAGGAGCGCATCGACGCGGAAGTGATCCGGATCACCACGGAAAGCTACGCCAGGGCGAAGGAAATATTGTCCGAACACCGCGACACGCTGGATAAACTTGCCGGAGCGCTCTTCGAGAAGGAGACCATCACCGGAGAGGAATTTATGAATTTCCTGCGCGAGAACGAGCCGGAAGCGGCCAGGATCATCGACGAGCAGGCGCGGATCGAGAAGGAGAAGGCGGAGCAGGAAAAGCTGGCCAGAAAGAAGCGCGTGGCGGATCTCAAGGACAAGGTGGCGGAGGTCAGGGACAATGCCGGGCACCGCAGCGACGACGTAACACGCGACGGTTCCGAGAGCCGTGTCGACGCCGTGGCCGGCAATGACCCCGAGCCCGTCGAACGCGAGGCAGCGCCGGACAACGCAGGCAGCGACTCCGCCGGGAGCAGCGATAACGGCTCCGATTCCGGCCGCTCTGCCGGCGACGGCTTCGGCAGCGACGGCTTCGGTGACGTTCAATGAGCATGATCTACACCCTCACCCTGAACCCGGTGATCGACGTCCATTTCGCGATGGACGGGATCACGCGCGGACAGGAAAATTATACGCGCCATCGGATACGCGCTGCCGCCGGCAAGGGCGTCAACGTTTCCGCGGCGCTTCTGAGGCACGGAGTCAACGCTCCGGCCTTTGTGCTTACGGGCGAAAACGGCGCTGACGAATATATGGCGATGCTCAAAGCCACCGGCATCGAGGCCGTGAACCTCGTTGTCCCGGGCAACCTTCGCGAATACGTTTCGCTGAACGACGCTTCCGACGGCAGCGAGACACGCATCTGCTACCGCGACTTCCGCGCCAGCGATGAAGACGTATTGACGCTGGGCAATATGCTTGCCCCCCGCCTGCAAAAAGGCGACGTGGTCTGCATCTCCGGCGCGCTCCCCGAAGGCGTCAGCCCCTCCTCCGTCGTCAGGATTTCCTCGCTTTTTAAAGGGCGCGGCGCCCTCGTGGCCATCGACTGCGCGTCAATGTCCGCCTCCGCCCTCGCGGCTGCTTCCCCCTGGCTGATCAAGCCCAACCTGGCCGAAGGCCGAAGGCTTTTCGACGCGTTGACGGGCAATTACTTCGACTATTCATATGACCCTCCGGTCATGGATTACAGCGACGCCGGGCCGTCCTTTATTGCCGCGGTCCTGGGCCAGCTCGCGTCCAACGTCCTTCTCAGCCTGGGTCCCGACGGCGCCCGCTTCTCCTCCCCCCTGACGTCAATAAGCTGCCCCGCCCTGCCAGTGGAACGTTGCTATTCCACGGTGGGCGCCGGCGATAATCTCCTTGCCGGCTTCCTGTTCGGTCTGCCTGAGCGGTGCTTCGCCAATGGCGGCCCCGTCAACATTTTCGACGCCAAGGCCGCGCTGGCCAAAGGCATGGAGTTCGCCGCAGAGATCTGCGTGGAGGAAAGGTAGACGCGAGGGGACTGAATATCGTTTTATGTCCATTTTTCGAAAAGCGAGATCGCTATCTGTCGCTTTTTCGAGGGAAATAAGGTTTTTTCCCAAGATCCTCGACGTTTATGTTCATTTGATTGGCTCGTGTCTTGGGTTCCTCTGCTCTCTTCGAGGGAAATAAAGGGAAACGCAAAAATCCCTGACGTTTATGCTCATTTTCGGAGTCGCTTATACCAATAACGGCACGCCGGCGTCCTACAGGCAGCGCGTAGCGCTGCCGCTTTCGAGGGTCAACATCAAAATTGCTCAGATCCTCGAATTTTCACAAAGAAGCCTTATTGAGACAGCGCAGGCGGAATAATGTTTCGAGGGAATTAACAAAAACCGTTAGATTCCCTCGATTTTTTATGAACAAACTCCTTCGAGACAGCGCCGCGCCATTCTTAGAACTCACCTTTTCACTTCAGCAACCCACACTTTCCAAAAATCAGCTGTTGACAAAACCGAGCTCCGAGTTTATAATGCGTTGTGTCTCATATGAGACACCAACGTGGCCTGCGAAGGCCGCATCGCCAGGCCTCGCACCAGCCTCGCCCGACCACGACACCTGCCACGCACGACACAGGAGAAAGCTGTATGAAATTGCCGGAAGACAAAAAATCAACTGAAAAAGCCATAGAACTTTTGACGGAAAACCGGCTTTTCGGCGTGCTTCCCGAAGAAAAGCGCAGGGAGATTGCCGCGGCGGCGAAGGATGACGTCCGGGCCTTCGAAGCAGGCGAGCTGATCTACTCCCCCGAGCGGTTCAGGAAGGCGCTGGGGCTCGTGATCTCCGGCAGCGTCAGCGTAACGCGGCGAGGCGACAAGACCGTGCTGCTGAACCGGTTGACGGAGGGCGGCATTTTCGGAGCGGCGGGACTGTTCTGCGAAAACGCGAAGCACGGCAACGGCGCCGGCGGCGTCAACGCCGGTGGCCGGGGCGCCAACAGCGGCGCCGGCAACACCACCGGCAGCGTCTCCGCTTCCACAGCCGGCGGCAACTACGTCACCGAGATACGGGCGGACAACGCATTGACCGTGCTGTTCGTTGACGGAGACGTCGTCCGGGAGCTTGTCCGGACCGTGCCGGAATTTGCCGAAGCGTACATCTGTTTCCTTTCCGAGCGGATCAGGTTCCTCAACGCCAGGATCGTTGACTTCACGGCCCAGTGCGCGGACGCCAAGCTGGCTGGATTCCTCTACAGGAGCAGCAGAGGCGGTTCCGAAACAACCGAAAACGTCAATATGAGCGCGCTGGCCAAGGCCATCGACGTGGGACGCGCTTCCCTGTACCGGGCCATCGACAGCCTGGTTGAAAAAGGGCTCATACGCAAGACCGAAAGATCCTTCGAGATACTTGACCCGGAGGGGCTGAAACGGCTGGCAGGCGCGGGTTAAGGCGTTAACAGAATATTCGAATTCACATAAATATATAAAACCTGCAAAGGAGAGATTCATCATGAAAATGGAAAAAACAAAAAAACTCATCGCGTCAATGCTCGCGCTGGTCATTGTCCTCACGGCGGCCCTGACCGCCTGCGGAAAGAAAGATAAAGGCTCCGAGACACCGGACGTCAACGACGACTACGTGCTCAAGGTAGGCGCGTTGTCCGGCCCCACCGGCATGGGCATGGCGAAGCTCATAAACGACACCAAAGAAGGCGGCTCCATGGCCGGAAGATACGACGTGCAGATCTATTCCTCCCCCGACGAGATCCGCGCCGCCCTGCTCAGCGGGTCTCTGGACGTTGCCGCGCTGCCCGTGAATCTGGCCGCCGTCGTCAACGCCAAGACCGAAGGCAAGTATAAAGTTGCCGCCGTCAACACCCTGGGCGTCCTCTACGTTCTGGAAGCGGGCAACACCATCAACTCCATCGCCGATCTGGCGGGCAAGAAGATCTACGCCACCGGCCAGGCTTCCACCCCCGAATACATCCTCAACTACATTCTGGAAAAGAACGGTCTTGACAACGTAGAGGTGGAATACAAGACGGAACACAGCGAGCTTGCCACCCTGCTCATCAGCGGCCAGGTCACCATCGGCATGCTGCCCGAACCTATGGTCACCAACGCCCTCACCAAAAATCCCGACCTGCGCATCGCGCTGAACCTCACCGAAGAGTGGAAAAAAGTCAGCGAAGGCGAAGCGGTGCAGGGCTGCATCAGCGTTTCGACAGACGTGATCGAAAACCACAAGGCGGTGCTGGACAGATTCCTCTCCGATTACGAAGCGTCTGTGAAATTCGTAAATGAAAATATCGACGAAGCGTCCGAAATGATCGCGGAGGCAGGGATCGTTGCCGCGGCCGCCGTGGCGAAAAAGGCGCTGCCCAACTGCAACATCGTTTACATCGACGGAGACGAGATGGTCTCCATCCTGACTGAATTCTACGGCGTGCTCTTCGCGGCAAATCCCGCTTCCGTTGGCGGAACGATGCCCGGGGACGCGCTCTACTACAAGAAATGAAACGCACCCGCACAGACGATAACGTCCGCACGTTTTATAAGCGTCCCGAAAAGAACGATGCCGCCCTGAAAGCCGTAAAGGTCGTATTGACCGTGCTTGGAGTGGCAGCGTTCTGGCTGGGGCTGTGGATGATATTGTCCCTGCGGGTCGATTCGGAGCTGCTGCTCCCTTCCCCGGTATCCGTGTTCAAGCGGCTTTTCCGGCTCTCCGGCACGGCGGAACTGTGGAAAGCCACCGGGCAAACGCTGGGCAGGATACTTCTGGGCTACCTCGGAGGCATCCTCGCCGGAACCGTGCTGGCCGCCTTGACCGCCTGGTCCTCCTGGATCTCAGCCGTCGCCGCACCCGTCGGCCGCATCGCCAAAGCCACACCTGTTGCCTCTTTCATCATACTGGCCCTGGTCTGGCTCCCCGCGGGCAACATCCCTTCTTTCATTGTTTTCCTTCTGGTTACTCCCATCGTCTGGGACGCGCTTAAAACCGCGCTGCTTTCCGTTGACAAAGACCTCCTGGAAATGGCGAAGATATACCGTTTAGGCGCATTCCGCACGGTTGCCCACGTCTACTTCCCTTCCGCGCTCCCGGCGTATCTTTCGTCGGTGATCACCTCGCTGGGCCTCGCCTGGAAATCCGGCATTGCCGCCGAAGTGCTCTGCCTGCCCAGGATCTCGATAGGCCGTCTGCTGTACGAGTCGAAAATATACCTGGAAATGACGGATCTGTTCGCCTGGACAACGCTGGTGGTGATCCTGAGCGTCATTATGGAGGCGGCAATCAGGCTGGCCGTGAAGCGGTTCGTTAAAAGCGCGGCGCCTGCGCAAGGCGGAAAAACCGCCGAGGCCGCGAGGGACAACGAATCATCCGCGAGCGATGGAGAGGCGGCGGCAACTGCAGGACCGGACGGTTCCGGGGACGCCCCGGCAACCGCAGAGCCGGAGCCCGGAGTTTCGTCGGTGGCAGACGCGCCGAACTCCGGAATCACCGCAACGAATAAATATAGCCCCGCAGCTCCCGCGGCAATAGAGATCCGCGGCCTTTCCAAATCATACGGCTCCAACCACGTGTTCACAGATTATTCAGCCTCGATACCTTCAGGCGTCACCTGCCTCACCGGCGCGTCCGGCTCCGGCAAGACCACTCTTGCCCGGATACTTGCGGGTCTCGAAGAAGGAGACGCCGGCACGGTGTCCGGCGTCGATCACAACGTAGTATTCCTGTTTCAGGAGCCGCGGCTGCTGCCCTGGAGGACCGCCGCGGCGAACGTGGCTCTGGCGGCTCCCGCCGGTCGGTCCTTGAGAGCGGGAGCCGGTGCGGCAGGCGACGCTGACAGCAGGCCCGGGGCGCTGCTGCGGAAGCTGGGATTGACGGAGGATGACGCGGCAAAAAGGCCCGGGGAGCTCTCGGGCGGCATGCGGCAGCGGGTCTCCCTGGCAAGGGCGGCGCTGTCGGGCGAGGCGCTCAGGAACGCGGGAAAACGTGTGAGCCTGACGGTGCTGGACGAGCCGCTTAAAGGGCTGGATCCGGCCTCCCGCGCCGCCGCCGTGAATTTTATCAAGACGGAACTGTGCGCAGACGGAAGCCCCGTCTTGATCATCACCCACAGCCGGGAAGATATTGACGAGCTCGGAGGCAGCGTGCTTAATATCGACGGCAAAACCGGCTGACGCAAAAGCCTGTTTTTTTATGCCGTTCGTTGTCCGGATTAATTCCAGAAAGCGGTCAGTTTTTCAGAGACCTTGTCGAAATAGGCGTCAAAGTCGTTGGCGGCAAACTTGAGCCAGGGCTTTTCGGCCCATTCGTTGCCGGCAAGTTCCGACACCTTTATAACGGTGCCGTAGGGCGAGTCATATTCGTGCAGCTCCGTGGGCGCGGACTGTTCCATGCGGCAGCTTACGACGTGCTCGTCGGTAAAATACAGTACCGTCTGGGACGCATAAAATGAGTTCACGTCTTCGGCGGACGGCACATAGAACAGACGCATGCGCGGGTATTGCGCCAGCATATGCATGAGGATATATCTCTGCTTCCCTCCGATATCTGAAAGGCCTTTCGAATCCAGCAGCTTGCGCGCGGTATCGTTGTCAACGATCCTGACCGCATATATATCGTCACAGTCAACTTCGGCTGCCTTCACGTAGATATTGCCGTCTGCGTCGACGTACGCTTCCGCCGTTTTGCCCGACCCGTTATATTCGTCTGCTTCGGTCATCGACTGGAAATAATAGAAATGCCTTTCCAGTTTGTGCGGTTTCAGCGCGGCGATCTTATCGGTCTCGGTCTTGCGGATCACGTACTCTTCGTTGTCAAGGAGGGACAATCCTTCGAAGGCTTTATCTTCGCTTTTTTCGGTACCGGATCCGGCCGTCGATCTGTTGGGGTTTACGCAGGAAGCCAGCACGGTGGCAGCGGTCAATACGCAAAGGGCGATCGCCGCGATCCGGGCTATGGAACGGTTCGATTTCATAACGTTTCCTCCTATTCTTTATAAAAAAGCAGTATGTAATCACACGTTTTCGTGTCATCTGGTCAAACTGATACGTCTAGTTTGGATTATATCAGTTGTTGTTTTTTTTCAACAGGCAAAAACGGCCGATTAGTCGCATATTTTATTTTTTCTCTTTATTTTACCGCCGACCGGCCCGGCTTCGAATCAAAATCGGGCGTTGATTATCATTGTTATTGCATTTTTCCTGCATAAATGATACCATATCCTCGTTGACGGCGCATACTTCCTGCAGTCGAGCGTGACGGGCGCGGCTCGGGCTTTGAGGGCAGCAGAAAACGCGGAAGAGTCCGGCGGGAGCAGACGCCGAAGCAGAGGCAGACAAAAGGCATTGACGCGAAAAAATGCAGTAAAACGGGAGAATTGCCCTATGGAAAAGAATTGCGAAAAAAAGATCAACGTTACCGTGTGGAACGAGTACCGCCACGAACGGTTTGAAGCGGCCGTAGGGGCCATTTATCCCAACGGGATCCACGGACTGATAAAATCCTTCCTTGACGAAGACCCCGCCTTAAACGTCCGTTTAGCGGCCCTGGACGACGATCAGAACGGCCTGCCGCCGGAAGTGCTTGACGCCACCGACGTGCTTATCTGGTGGGGACATCTTGCCCATCACGAAGTGCCCGACGATCTGGTGGAGCGTATCCGCGACAGAGTGTACAAAGGCAGGATGGGCCTGGTGGTGCTGCATTCCGGCCACCATTCCAAAGTGTTCCGGTCGGTGGTAGGCACCAACGGAAACCTTTCCTGGGGACGCGACCAGCATGAGATCGTCTGGAATCTGCTTCCTGCGCATCCCATTGCCGCCGGGATACCCGATCACTTCGACCTGTTCGAAGAGCTCTACTGCGAGCCCTTCTATATCCCCCAGCCCGACGAACTGGTTTTCGGTTCGTGGTTCGAGGACGGATTCATTTTCCGCTCCGGACTGTGCTATTACCGCGGCGCCGGCAAGGTCTTCTACTTCCAGCCCGGGCACGAATATTGCAGATCATTCTATAACGAATACGTCCAGCGTATAATCAAAAACGGCGTCAAATGGGCCGCCCCCGCCGAGATCGGCTACACGGTCCCCGACAGCGCCCCGATGGTGGATTACAAGCTCACCGACAATTTCTGATCTTCATTCCCGTTGACGGGACTGATCATAAACAAAACAGGAGATGTACTATTATGAAAAAGATCATTTTACTGGCTCTGGCGATGATTTTCGCGCTCTCGATGCTCACCGTTCCGGCAATGGCTGAAGAGGCCGAGGAACCGGCCGACGTTTACGAGCTTACCGAAGGCGCCGAGATCGGCTTCTGGCTCGCTACCGTTGCAAACGTAGGCGGCAACGAATGGGAATGCTTCTCTGACGGTTACTACGTCGCGGCCACCTTCACCGCCGCCAAACCCTTCAGCGCCATTGCCGTTCCCTACTGGGCGGGCAACCCCAACAACTTCGGCGGCATCGTTCCCTGCGACGTCGAGTTCGCGCTGTTCAAGGCCGTTGACAACAATTACGGCGAGGACTACAAGTCCGAGGACGCCGTCGTGCTGCTCAACATGACCTGCGACCAGGACAACACCGGTTTCGTCTGGGAGTTCGATCAGCAGCCTGCCGGCCGCTACTGCTTCAGAGTCACCCAGCTTACCGAAGAGGGCGCTTACATCGTTATCGCCCAGGGCGACCCTGCGGATGACGACGCCGAGTTCGACGTCGAGTACGTGGCTCAGAACACCCGCTCCGAGGACGGCGTTGCTCTGACGATCATCTACGACGCCGAAGGAACGACTCCCGCTGATCCCACCGACAAGCCCGCCGACGCTACCGACGCTCCTGCGGACGCCACCGACGTTCCTGCCGAGCCTACGGAAGTTCCGGCAACCGAAGTTCCTGCTACGGAAGTTCCGGCAACCGATGCTCCCGCCACCGAAGCTCCGGCAACCGACGCTCCTGCGACCGACGCTCCCGCCGCAACCGACAAGGCTGACGACCAGGCCAAGGACAACAAAGGTCTTTCTACCGGTCTGATCATCGGTATCGTTGCCGCCGTGGTCCTTGTCGCCGCCGTCGTCTGCGGCATCCTGATCGCGAAAAAGAAGAAGAAATAAGACGGTGAGACCTGGCGGTCTCAGCTAAATTGCGTGCCGGGCACGCAGCTAAATTGTGCTTCGCACAGCTACATTCGACTTCGTCGAGCTAAATTCGCGCTGACGCGCGAGCTATGGCCGCCTGACGGCGAGTGAGATTGAACCCTGACAGTTTCGATGAAATTGTCAGGGTTCAGTGATTTTGCGCGCTATGCGTGCAGTGATATTCGTCCTGGCGGACGAGTGATGTTCCGCTGCGTGGAGTGATATTCACACTAACATGCGAGTGATGTTCCGCTGCGTGGAGTGATATTGCCCGCGTTGCGAGTAGCGAAATTGAAAACCGCAGGCTTCCAAGGACAATGGAGCCCGCGATTTTCAGCTAAATTGGATCCTGCGGATCCAGCTAAATTGACCTTCGATCAGCTAAATTCACCCTGCGGGTGAGCAAGTGATATTGAACCCTGACAGTTTAAACGGAATTGTCAGGGTTCAGTGATATTCGGCTTCGCCGAGTATTATTCAACTTTCAAGTGAGTGATTTTCGTCCTGCGGACGAGTGATATTCGCACTGCGGCAAGCTAAATCGCCCTTCGGTCGGGGAAATCGATCTCTTCATTCTCTCATATCTGGGACCTTGCTCTGTCTCGAAGAGGTAGATGAATGAAAAACACCCGCAATTTTCCGTTTTTCCCGGATTTCTGGGCGTTTTGAAGAAGGTTGCTCTGCCTCGCAGCTTGAAACGAGCGCAAAACGCCCGGTTTTTGCCACTTTTCCCGGATTTCTGGGCGTTTTAAAGAAGGATGCTCTGCCTTGCAAGCTTGAAACGAGCGCAAAACGCCCATTTTTTGCCACTTTTTCTGGATTTCTGGGCGTTTTGAAGAAGGTAGCGCTGCCTGATGGCTTGAAATGAGCGCAAAACGCCCACAATTTACCGCTTTATTCGAATTCCTGGGCGTTTCTAAGAAAACAGCTCTGCCTTGAGGCTTAAAATGAGCGCGAGATCAAATCCACCTCCGCTCATCCGCAGTGCGAATATAGCTGAAAGCCACCGGCTTTCAATTTCGTTGCCGCAAATGCGGCAATTTAGCTGTGAGCGACAGCGAACAAATTCACTCGCCGTCAGGCGGCCATAGCTCGCGCGTCAGCGCGAACATCACTCCGCGAAGCGGAATATCACTCGTCCGCCAGGACGAATATCACTGCGCAGTATGCGCAATCTCACTCGCCGTCAGGCGGCCATAGCTCGCGCGTCAGCGCGAACATCACTCCGCGAAGCGGAACATCACTCGTCCGCCAGGACGAATATCACTGCGAAGTATGCGCAATCTCACTCGCCGACAGGCGAATATCACTGTGCGAAGCACAATATCACTCGTCCGCCAGGACGAATATCACTGCGCAGTATGCGCAATCTCACTCGCCGACAGGCGAATATCCCTCCGCGCAGCGGAACATTACTCGTAGATCAGCGACCACTTCTCGTTGGCCTCGGTCTGGATCTTAGAGAAGACGGTGTTGGCGTCGGCTTTGCCGGACAATATCTTTGACAGCGCCTCTTTCATATGTTCGCCGTTGAACAGGGCGGCGATCTCGCCGGGGGCCTGGACGTCCACCGAGGCGGGGCGCGTCAGTTCGGGGTAAGAGACGAAAGCGCCGTAGTTCTTGTCGGTCCAGACCGTACCCTTGCCCTTCCAGAAGGTCTCCTCGGAAAGAGATTTCAGCAGAGGGACGTTGCCCCCGGCCTGGCTGTGGTAGGCGCGCTGGCCGTCGGGCGTCAGGAAGAACAGCGCAAAAGCGGCGGCGGTGTCGGGATTATCCGTCCTGTTGTACACCATATAGCCGGTGGCGCCAGTGGAGACGGTGTGGGTGGGAAGCGCCGGGAAGGGGCAGAAATCCCAGGCCACGTTAAGGCGGTCGTAGGCGTTGCCCACGGAATTAAGGCCGCTGAGGTCGCCGAAAGTCTTGAAGCAGGCGGTAGAGAAATTGTCGTTGGAGATGAGGCTGAACATCGTGGAGACTTCGCCGGTGATGCCGGAGGCAAAGTCTTCGGGGTAGATCCAGCCTTCGGTGACGCCTGCGAGCATCTCATTCAGCCCCTGCATGACTTCGGTGTTGTCGACTATCGAAACGGTGTGCTTTACGGGATCGATCCAGGTGCCGCCGAAACCGCGGAAAAACACCTGCCAAACCGGATACCAGTATATCTTCATTGACGAACCGGTCTGGGTGACCTTGCCCGAATCGTCGAATTTGGTGAGCATTTTGCAATAGGATTTGAAAGTCTCCCAGTCAAGGGCTTCGATGCCGTCGTATGCGATGCCTTCCGCAGTGAGCATATCGACGTTGTACGTCATAATGTGCTCTCCGATGTTTCTGGGCGCCATATAGAGGCGGCCGTCTGATTTGCCCGTGTCGAGGGCTCCTGAGTACACGTCCCCCAGGTCGATGTTCAGGGGCTGAATGTACGAGTCCAGAGGCATTACTGCGTTGTGGATCTTGTGGAAATTGTACATGTCCGCTTCGTCGCCCCAGAACACGTCGCCAATGTCTCCGGCGGAGATCCTGGTGGTAAACGTGGATCTGGCGGCCTCTTCGAATATGACTTCGACGCCCGTAAACGCGGCTTCGAAGGCTTTTACGATGGCCCGGGAGGCCAGCGTGTCCTCCTCAGAACCGATATTCGTCTCAGAGAAAGTGATCCTCCCTCTTATTGACAGATCGCTGACCGTTTTGGACTGGTCAACGTCGCCGGACTGTATGGGACCTCTCCCGCAGGCTGTTGCCGCCGCCACGGTCAATAAAGCGATCATCAGTGCAAACAACCTGACGGCCGTCTTCGTTTTGGTGGATCCTTGCATCATATTTCGACCTCTTCTCACGCCGCGAATGCTCCGGCAACGGGTTTATTATACTTGGGCCGCGGGAAAATTACAATAAACGCAGAAAAAAAACAGAAGGCAGGCTTCCGAAAAAGCCTGTCTTCCGCCGAATCACTATTAAGGGTCAATTCCGTTGTCCTGCCGTCACTCCATTATGGTCTGCCACTTCTCGTTGGCCTTGGTCTGCAGCTGGTTGAACGCGGTCAACACGTCCATCTGGCCGTTCAGCACCTGTACGAACAGGTTCTGCATAGCGGTGGTGGAGAACATGTCGGCAACTTCCTGAGGAGCCATCGTCACCACGTTGGTGGGCATGGTCTGGTCGGGATAGGACACGAAAGCGCCCCAGTTCTTGTCGGCCCATTTGACCTCCTGCTCGTACCAGAAGTCCTCGTCGGCAAGAGATTTAAGCAGAGGCACGTTGCCGCCGGTCTGTCCGTGGTAGGCGCGCTGTCCGTCTTCGGTGAGGAAGTAGAGCGCGAAGGCCGCGGCGGTGTCGGGATTGGAAGTGCGGTTATATACCAGATATCCGGTAGCGCCGGTAGATACGGTGTGGGTGGGAAGCGCCGGGAACGGGCAGAAGTTCCAGTCGACTTTCAGCGCGTCATAAGCCGTTCCGTAGGAGGTGGTCCAGCTCAGGTCGCCGAAGTTTTTGAATGCCGCCTGGGAATACGTGTCGGTAATGCCGCTGAATTTGGTACCAAGTTCGCCTCTGATGGATCCGGCAATATCCTCGGGATACAGCCAGCCTTCATTGATGGCGTCGAACAGCTCGTTCACGCCCTGCATCACTTCGGTGTTGTCCGCGATGCTGACCTTGTGGTTGATGCTGTCGATCCAGGTGCCGCCGAAGCCGCGGAAGAAGACCTGCCAGATGGGATGCCACCAGACCTTGAGGGACGCGCCGACCTGCGTAAGCTTGCTGTCGTCGCCCGTCTTGGTGAGCTGGATGCACATGGCCTTGAATTCATCCCAGGGCATTGCCACCGTGTTGTCGATGGAGATACCGGCCTCGGTCAATATATCCCCGTTGTATATGAGCAGATGTTCGCCGATGTTTCTGGGCGCCATATACAGCTTGCCACCGATCTTGCCCACGTCAAGCGCTCCGGAGAACACTTCGCCCAGGTCGATGCCCAGGGGCTTGATGTAAGCGTCGAGAGGCATCAGGGCGTTGTGGTTCGTCTGGTAGTTGTGCATATCGGTGGCGTCTCCCCAGAACACGTCTCCGATGTCGCCGGAGGATATCCTGTTGGCATAGCTGGAAGAAGCTGCTTCCTCGTAAACGACTTTAACGCCGGGATACGCTCTTTCGAAGGCGCTGACGATAGCTTTGGGGGCCATGGCGGAAGCCTCGGTGCTGCTGGCGTTGTTTTCTGTAAAGCGGATCGTTCCCTTGATGTTCAGTTCGTTTTTGGTGAGATTCTGGTCAACGTCACCTGTCTGGATCGGCGCTTTTTTGCAGCTGACGGCTCCGAAAAGCAGCACGACGGACAACACGCCCAGAAGGATCTTGGAAACGGTATTTAATTTTCTATGTTTCATCGATAACTCCTCACTTTTATTAGTTGGAATCTACAACGGGCAATTTTAGCACAAAGATGAGGGCGTGTAAAGAAGAACAGGCCGGGCCGGGATAAAGACACTTGGCTTTGTTATTGTGAGCTGCGACCAGGCGCGGAGAAGGAGCAAAAAGCGGAAAAGCATGGGAGCGACCTCTTACCGCCGTGAGTTCAGGCGTTTGAGGAGCGTTGGCACTGTCTCGAAACGGCTATATGACAAAAAATCGAGGATTTTTACGTTTCATTTAAATCCCCTCGAAAGTTTTTTCGGCCTGCGCTGTCTCAAAAAGCCATGTTCATAAAATTTCGAGGGATCACGTGCTTTTGATTATAATCCTCGAAAACGGCAACCCTTTGCGCCGTCTGAAGAGCGTTGTCCTGCCTTCGTAACCACTATCGTTTCCGGAAATGAGCATAAACGTCAGGGATTTTGGCGTTTTACTTTATTTCCCTCGAAAAAAACGTAGTCGCCTGTGGCACGAGCTAATCAAATGAACATAAACGTCAAGAAATGGCAGAAAATGCTGATCGTCATAGAAAAAAGGATCGCCGCGCAAAACGACTGTTGCCGCAGGATGGCCTTTACACACGTTCACCCTTCGACACCAGTCCGCCCTGGAGCTCCTGCCATCTGTTGCCGACGGTCGAACGCCGGGTGGCGCTGGTCCCTTGCTGCCGACGCTTTGCCGCTCATCCTTCCTTCTTCTTAAACAAAATGAATTTCGACTCGTTGCCGTGGATCAGCCGCACCAGATTCGACCGGTGACGCACCCACACAAAAAGGACGCAGAGGGTGAAGGCGATGCGGGCGGGAAGCGAGGGGCAGAGGAACCAGAGGGCGACGGCGCCCGCGGCAAGGCCCGAAAGCGTTGACACGGACATTATCTTGACGGTGAGGAGCAGGATTACCATCAGGGCAAAGGCCAGCAGGCCGGCGCGCCAGTCGAGCACGAAGGCAAGGCCGAGGCACTCCAGGAAGCCTTTGCCGCCTTTGAGGTCGTACCATACGGGATAGGCGTGGCCCAGGAGGCCGAAGATGCCGGAGAACCATACGCCGTTGTACCAGCCCAGGGCCATCGACCGGAACGCGAAGCCGGTGAGCAGCGGGAGCAGCACGCCTTTGGCCAGGTCGATGACGAAGACCACCCAGGCGTATTTCATACCGAAATTCCGCTTAAAATTCGAGAAACCGGCGTTGCCGCTGCCGCATTCGCGGACGTCTTTTCCGTATAAACGGCGGGACAGTATGATGGCCGGGTTCAGCGCGCTGATCAGGTAAGAGGCAATTCCGCAAGCCGCGGCAATTATTATTTTCAGTACCGGTCCCATATCGTCCGCCTCCTGTTTCGGTCGGTCATTCGATCACGATGATGTAGTCGTACACTTCCTGCCCTCCGTCAACCACGTAGGTTTCTACGTAGGGCCTGGTCCTGGCGACGTGGGCTTCGATCTCGCCGGTCTCCTCGGCGGGAGCGTCCCTGCCGGTGAATATGATGCACACTTCCCTGTCGCCGAAATCGACGGCGTCCAATAGCATGGTGGCGGTGTCCAGGCGGTCGTTGTCGGCGCTGACCACCGTCTTGCCGGTGAAGCCGATGAACTGCCCCGCGTGGAGGTCGAAATCGCCCATGCGGGTGTCACGGACGCAGCGGGAGACAGACGCGGTGATGACGCCGGACATTGACGCTTCCATATCCTTTATCATTTCGTCGGGCCCCAGCAGCGGGTTCATCATCGAAAGCGCTGCGTGGCACTCGCCCACTGTGCAGGAGCCGATGACGTTGACCGGAACTTCGCCGTACATTTCCGCCGCCTGGCGCGCGGCCAGGATTATGTTGGAATTGTTGGGGAAAACGATTATGCGCTCCGCGTTGATCATGCGAAAAGCGTCGATAAAGTCTTTCGTGGAGGGATTTCGGCTCTGGCCTCCCAGTATGACCTGGTCCGCGCCCATATCACGGAAGCACCTCGCCAGGCCTTCTCCCGGGGCAACGCACACGATTCCGAAGGGTTTGGCCTTCGTGACGATCTTTTTGCGTACCTCCCCTGCGCCGGCGGCCGTTTCCGGGTCAAGATTGCTGTGCTGCAGCGACATGTTTTCTATTTTTACCGACAGAAATTCGCCGTAGCTGCGGCAAAAAGCCAGCACTCTGTCCGGCGTCATCGTGTGTACGTGTATCTTCAGCGCGCTGCCGTTCTTGAACGCCACGATGGAGTCGCCCACGGTCTGGAGGTAGTCTCTGACGACGCTCACGTCGAAATTTTCTACGTCGCATTTGGCGTTCTGGAGCCGCACCAGCACTTCGGTGCAGTATCCGTAGTCCAGCTCGCTGTCCGCGGTGAACAGGTCGTAATCCACTTCTTTGGGACTGCCCGGTCCTGCCAGGAGATCCGCGTCTCCCTCCGCGAACTGGGCGACGCTGCCGTCTCCCGCCAGCGCGGAGCGCATGCCTTCTATTATGTAGATGAACCCGGCGCCTCCGGAATCCACCACTCCCGCCTCTTTAAGGACGCTCAGCAGTTCCGGCGTCCTGGCCAGGGAACGCCTTGCCCCTTCCGCCACGTCGCCAAGATAGCCAGCGGGGCTGTCACTGTCCGCCTGAGAAGCGAATTCGGAACTTTCCCGGGCAACGGTGAGCACGGTACCTTCCACCGGCGTCAATACGGCTCCGTACGCCTTGCGGACGCCTTCGTCGAACGCCCGGGCAAGGTTGTCCCGGTCCGCCTGTTCGAGGCCGCCGAGCCCTTCCGCCAGGCCGCTGAAAAACTGGGACAATATGACGCCGGAATTGCCCCGGGCGCACATCAGCATCCCGTCGGCCGCGGTTTTTGCCGCCTGGCCCAGCTCTTTTTCCGCGTCACCGGGGTCGCCCACGCCGCCCAGCAGCGTCAACAGCATATTGCTGCCGGTGTCGCCGTCGGGTATGGGGAAAACGTTAAGGTCGTTGACCTCGTCCTCGTGCTTTTTCAGATTGGCCGCGCCGGAACGGAGCATTACCGCGAAGTCGGTGCCGTTGATGGTGGTTGCCGCCATTTTATCTGTCCTTTCGCTGTCAAAGCGTGTTTCTGATGGGCCTGCCCACCGAGAGCAGCGCCACGGCGTCCGGTCCGCAGGAGGCTCCGATGATTGGCCCCATGATCACGTCCGTCACTTTTACGTAGCCGATCTCTTCTTTGATGAGGTCACGGATCAGCTGTATCTCCGCGGCCTGGCAATCGGCGTGAGCGATGAATATTTCCCTGTCCCCTTCCGCGGTATCAGCCAGCGACTCCTTCGTCAGCGCCACGATCGTCCTGAGAGAATTCAGGCGGCCTTTGACCTTCGTCACCGGCGTCTGGTCGCCCTCGGTGTTGGCGATGATGACCGGCTTCACGCCCATAAGGTTGCCGAAGAACGCCGCCGAAGCCTTGACCCGCCCCGCCCGCTTCAAGCAGTCGAGGGAATGGACCGTCAGGAACTCGTTGGTCCTGGAAATGACGTCGTTTATATACGTTTCGGCCTCGTCAACGGTCTTTCCGCCGCTCACGAATCTCGCCGCCATTATGGCGATCAGGCCTTCCCCCGCGCTGGCGTGGAGGCTGTCGATGCAGCATATCCGCGCTTCCGGGTACTCTGCCTTCAGCGCTTCCGCCTGCTTCCCGGCCGTAAAGATGGAGCCCGACTGCCTGTTGGAGCAGGAAATATAGATGATATCCTCCCCCGCGTCAAGGTACTTTCTGAACAGTCTGTCAAACTCTTCCGGCGGCACCTGCGTGGTGGTGATCCTCCCGCCGCTCCTGAGGATATCGTAGAACCTGTGGGCGCCCTCCGCAGACCAGGAGAGATCGGCCACCGTCACTTCGCCGTTGTAGACGGTATTCATCCTGCCGTAGTCGATCCCGTACTCCTCCATCAATTCAGGAGTCAGGTCCGAACACGAATCGGTCAACACGCGGATCTTTCTCATTATCTGCTCCTCCCCGCGGCATCGCCGCACTTTCTCGCCTGCCATACTAACACGGAAAACTAAACTGAATCTAAACGGACAGTTTACCGAAAATTCAGAATTACACCGATTTTCGCCGTCGATTCGGCAATTTCCGTCAATATCACGAAATATTACGCGATATTTTCAAAATTTACACAGAAAGCGAACGGGGGACAGGTACGCGTTTTTGAGTTTCAGGAGCGCGTTTTTCGAGTTTTTTTCAGTTATACACCGCTAATTTTCCCTTGCCACGGGCCTTCTGCGGTGGTATAATTTCCATAATAAAAAAACGCTTTCGGAGGGTTTTCGTCGTATGAGTCCTGAAAGAGCACCGTTCTCAGATCTTACACATCAGGTTGGCCCTATCGGCCTTATCGTAATGGAAAGCTGCCGCGACCTTGGGCAGCGAGTGGACAAACACCTTAAAGAACTGCACGAAGAGCACAATGAATTGATCCCTGATACCTTCATTCTGAAGAGCCGCTGCCCACGTTTCAGCAACGGAGAGGCGAAAGGTATTATCGACGAATCCGTGCGCGGCAAAGACATCTACATTCTGGTCGACGTGGGCAATTACAGCCTCACCTACAACATCATGGGCATCCAGAACCATATGTCGCCGGATGATCATTACGCGGACCTGAAGCGCGTGATACAGGCCATCGGCGGCAAGGCCAAGCGCATCAACGTCATCATGCCGTTCCTGTACGGCGGCCGCCAGCACAAACGCGCCGCCCGTGAGTCGCTGGACTGCGCCAGCGCCATGATCGAGCTCCAGAACCTGGGCGTCACCAACATAATCACCTTCGACGCGCACGACGCCCGCGTAGCCAACGCCATTCCGCTCACCGGTTTCGAGAACGTGCATCCCTACTACCAGCTGATGAAATCCATCCTCCGGGAAGTGCCGGACATCCAGGTAGATAAAGAGCACCTGATGATGATAAGCCCCGACGAAGGCGGTATCCACCGCAACCTCTACTACTCCACGCTGTTCGGGCTCGACCTGGGCATCTTCGTCAAGCGCCGCGACTTCAGCCGGATCGTCAACGGCCGCAACCCCATCGTTGCCCACGAATTCATCGGTTCGTCGGTGAAGGGCAAGGACGTGCTGATCATGGACGATATGCTGTCCTCCGGCGATTCGATCCTCGATATCGCGAAAGAGCTGAAGCGCCGCAAGGCGAACCGCGTGTTTGCCGGCGTCACCTTCGCTATGTTTACCGACGGCATCAAGCAGTTTGACCAATATTACAAGAAGGGCCTTATCGACAAGATCTTTTCGACCAACCTGACGTACCGGCGCCCCGAACTGGCCGAGCGGCCGTGGTTCGTGGAAGTCAGCATGTCCAAGTACATTGCCAAGCTGGTCGACGCGCTGAACTATGACGAGTCCATCAGCGTGCTGCTGGATCCGCGTCAACGTATAATGAACCTGCTGGAGCGCCATAATCGCGGCGAGAAGATCTGAGGACCACAGGAAGACCGTCGAAGATCCGGCGGGCAGCGATCCGTCGTGATCACGACCGGGACAATAAAAAAATCAGGGACCGCTTTTCGAAAGGCGGTCCCCTTTTTTTGCTGCCGGACGGTCAACTGTTCTCGCCGCCGGACGTTCATGCGTTCATACGTTCCTCCGGTCAACCGGTCAGAACGATATCACGTCCCTGAATAAAAGTCCTGTCACGTCGCCGATGGCGATCATTCGCCGGTTGGGATCCAGCGTCCAGTTGGACTTCTTGACGTAATACCCAAGTATCCGGCCCGTAGGATCACGGACGACCTTGTCGCCGTTGTCCTGGTTCTCGTAATAACCCACGAGGCGGTAATTCGAATCTTTGACAGGTATCCTCTCCATCGCGCTCCCGCCTTACTTGCAGAACGCAGCCAGCGACGCGGAATCAAGCTTCTCGAAGCCCCTGAAGAACGGCTCCAGCTTCCTCGCGATCTCCTTGTTGCCGCCGTTGACGTCGGACTCGATGTTCAGAGGCAGCAGCGGGTCGTGCAGCGAAAGGCGAAGCAGGAACCAGCCGCGCTCGCTGTCGTTCTCGCACCGCACGCGAAGGCCCTCGTAATTGACCTCCTCCGCCTTCCAGCCGGGCTGCGCCTTAACGTAAACGCCCAGCGAATCGATGACTTCCTGCCCGTACTTTTTGAAATCCTCGTCGGCGATGTTCAGGCGGAACTCCACGGCCTCCGCGGGCTCCTCCAGCCTGTCGATGAGCTCGTCGATGTGGCGGCCTTCCCTGCGCATCAGCGCTAGCTGGATCAGCAGTTTCGCGATCAGGTACGCGCCATCGTCCAGGAAATAGTTTTCCTTCAGCGCCCCGTGACCCGAAGTCTCGATGGCCACCGGCGTGTAGATGCCTTCATTATTAAGGCGGATGGCTTCGTTGATGACGTTTTTGTATCCCCTCTTAAAGCGGTGATGCACGCCGCCCAGGTCCTGCTCGATGAACTTTTTCAGGCCTGAAGAAGTGATGGAGTCCGTGACGATGGTTGCCCCGGGATGCTCGGCGATGGCAATGGCAGAGATCATGGCGATGATGCGGTTGCGGTTGATCTCCTTGCCGTGGCGGTCCACTGCTCCGGCGCGGTCAACGTCGGTGTCGAAAATGATTCCGAAGTCCGCGTGATTGTCCAGCACGGCCTTCTGGATGGAATCCATGGCGTTCTTGTCCTCGGGGTTCGGAATGTGGTTCGGGAACGTGCCGTCAGGCTCCAGGAACTGGCTGCCCTCGGTGTTGGCGCCCAGAGGCTTCAGCACTTTCTCGGCGTAGAATCCGCCTGCGCCGTTTCCGGCGTCAACGATGATGTGGGTCCCTTCCAGGGGCTTCAGCGCTCCCGTGGCGTTCCTGATCTTCGTCACCAGCCCGGCGGCGTAGATGGATATGAAATCCATTTTGATCTCTCTGCCGGGAGCGGCGGCGGAGTCAACGGGATGGAGCCCATCTTCTATCTCGTCTGCCAGCGCCAGCACGTCGGTGATGTCAGCTTTCTCGAGGCCGCCGTCTTTGGTGAAGAACTTCAGGCCGTTGCGGTTGAAAGGCAGGTGGGACGCCGTCAGCATCACGGAACCGTCGTACATATATCCCTCGGTCACGGTGGTCATAAACATGGCTGGAGTAGAGCAGAGGCCGCAGTTGACCACGTCCGCATGGCGTTCGCGCATTGCCCGGACAACGCTCTCCCTGATGGCCGGTCCGGATATCCTCGAATCATTGCCCACGGCCACCGTCAGATCGTTCCTGCCCAGCTTTTTCCTGAGCCACAGCACGAATCCCGCGGCTATCATTCCCGCCGCTTCGGGAGTCAGGTTCACGTGCTGCCCCTCGATGCCTTCCAGCGCTATTCCGCGCACGTCGCTGCCGTTCTGCAATTTCTTCCATTTATCCTTCATAATGACGACCTCCGTTTGTTATTTTTACGTTCGAATTATACGCTTCCCGCGGGTGGAAATGCAAGGGATGACCGCATAGATAAGCGCAGGACAAGCGCCTGCTTTCCGGCCGTTTTCCGGTCAATAAACCGCGCGCAGGCCCTTCCGGTCCGGGCGGTCAATACGGTCCCGCCTGCCGTCCGCGTGTGATGTTTTACTTCTGCACCCCGAACAGATCCTCCCTGTAAGCGGAAAGATATTCGATGCAGTATTCGTCGATCCCCAAAAGCGCCTCCGCCGCGTACACGCCGCCCAGCATATCCCTGTTCAGCGGGTCCATTATCGCGCTGTCCATGCCGAACATCATTGCCCCGATCAGGAAGGCGTGGTTCAACGCTTTCCTGTAAGGCAGCCCGAAGGAAATGTTGGAAAGGCCGCTGACGATGTGAGCGTCGGGATACTCTTCCCGGATCTTTTTCGACGCTCCGATGAAATTCAGGAAGCTGTCCGGGGAGGTGCCCACGGTGAACACCATCGGGTCGAAATAGAGGCGGTCCATGGAGATCTTGTACTCCTCTGCCTTCTTAACGATGCGGTGGAAATTGTCCATGCGCTTGTCGACGTCGTCCGGTATTCCGGTGTCGTCCAGCAGCAGCGCCACGATCTTCCAGCCCTTTTTGTCCGCCACGGCGGAAAAGATCTTGTCGATCTTGTTGCCCTCGAGGGAGACCGAGTTGATCATGCCCGGATTTTTGCACAGGGGTATGCAGGCGATGATGCTGTCGGGATTGGGGCTGTCGAGGCTGAACCGTACGTCGGGATGGTCCGCCTGGATAAGGTCGATCATCCATTTCAGCACCTCCGCGTCTCCGACCGGCACTCCGGAGCAGATATCCAGGTAGTCGGCTCTGCTGTCGAGCTGCCTGGTGGCAAGGTTCCTGACGAATTCTCCGTCTCTCTTCTGAATGGCTTCCGCCACGGACTTGATCGCGCCGTTCAGTTTTTCTCCGATGATGATCATAGCTGTTCTCCTTTTTTTATCATTTCTGTCGATTATCAGTGTTTTCTATGCGTTTCCGCCGGGTTTTCTCCGCGCTGCGCTTCGCGTTTTCTTCGCGTTTCCGCCGCGTTTCCGCGTGGGTGTTTATCTGTTCTTCAATTCCTCCATCAGTCTGGGCACGATCTTGAACAGATCGCCTTTCACCGCGATGTCCGCCAGTTTCATCATAGGCGTGGTATCGTCGATATCGATGGCAATGATGGTCTTGCACGCCTGCATGCCGATCAGGTGCTGTATCTGGCCTGAAATGCCGCAGGCAATATAAAGGTCCGTCTGCACCGTTGCCCCGGTCTGGCCGATCTGGTGAGGGTACGCGATCCAGCCGTTGTCCACCGCCGGCCTGCTGGCGCCGACAGCGCCGCCGATCTGATTGGCAAAGGCCTCCAGCATTTTGAAACCGTCGGGACCCTTCATTGCCCGTCCTCCGGCAACGATGATCCTGGCGTCTCCCAGGTTCACCGTGGGTTCCCGCCGCTCCACCGTGCTCAATATTTCTTTCACGTTCAGCGCGTCAACTGCCTCGATCTCCTCACGGATCACCTCTCCACGGCGGCCCGGCCTGGGCTCGGGAGCAGGCATGATCTTCGGGCGCACGGTTGCCATCTGCGGCCTGCAGTCGCTGCTCCGGATAGTAGCCATAACGTTGCCGCCGAAAGCGGGGCGCGTCTGGAGCAGGTCTCCGTTGACCGGGTCGATGGAGAGCCCGGTGCAGTCTGCGGTGAGGCCCGCGTGGATCTTGCTTGCGATGCGCGGAGCGAGAGCGCGTCCTCTGGCGGTGGCGGCGCAGAGCACTATTTCCGGCCTGTGTTTTTTGATCAGGCGCTCGAGTATGTTGCACTCCAGCTCGTCGTTGAAGGCCCGGAGCCTGGGGTCGTCGATAAGGATGACCTTGTCAGCGCCGCAGGCGAACAGCCGGTCCGCCATCCCCGCGATGCCGCTGCCCAGGGCAACGGTCCACACTTCCTGGCCCCTTTCGGCCGCCAGCTTTTCCGCCGCTCCCAAAAGTTCCAGCGATACGGGATCGAGGGCGCCGCCTGTGAATTCCGATACGGTCCATACACCGCAGTAGGACTGTCTGTCAAGTTCGTCGGTTATTTTCATACGCTCCCCCTTTCCAGCAATCCTCTGCGCAATATCTCATCAGCCAGCGCCTTCGCCGCGTCCGCAGGATCTCCCTCGATCAGCAGCGTATCCGCGCCGCGCAATGCCGGAGGCTCCGTTTTGACCACTCTCGTAGGAGAAGCAGCGAGCCCGAGCTTGTCCGGATCCGCGCCAATATCTTCCGGCTTCCACAGCGTTATCTCCGCGGCCCTTGCCCGCCTGGCGTTCCTGAGCGTGGGGATCCTGGGCACGTTTATGTCTTTCAGCACCGTTATGAGCGCGGGCAGTCGCAGTTTCAGCACGTCGTAACCCGTCTCGTCCGTACGGAAGACAGTGATATGATCATCCCCGATCTCCTCCACTTTCGACACGTTGGCGGCCTGCATGATATCCAGTTTCGCGGCAATGCCCGGTCCCACCTGCGCGGTGTCGCCGTCCACGGCCTGCTTTCCGCAGATGATGAGGTCAACGCCGCCGATGGTCTCGATGGCCCTGGACAATGCGTAACTCGTTGCCCAGGTGTCGGACCCGGCGAACTTCCTGTCGCAGAGCAGGAAGGCGCGGTCGGCGCCCATTGACAACGCCTCGGTCAGGACGTTTCTGGCGCTGTCGGGTCCCATTGACAGCACGATCACTTCTCCCCCCGCCCGTTCACGCAGCCTGAGCGCCTCTTCCACGGCGTACAGGTCGAAGGGATTCATCACTGCTTTCGTCCCTTCCCTAATGATCCTTTTGGTCTCGGGATCGATCCTGGCGTCCGTGGTGGCAGGGACCTGTTTGATGCAAACTGCGATCCTCATTCCGCCGCCTCCTTTTCTGCCGCAGCCATGGCTTCGATGGCCTCGTACTGGGTCTTGAATCCCACGAGAGAAAGGTAAAGCCCGCAGTCGGGATAGAAGCCCCGCAACTGATCGAGCGTTGCCAGCGGGTCGAAGGCCGCGTCTTCGGGGATGGGATAACCCACCACGTCGGAGAGCAGGAAAAGCTTTTTGGACATCCAGGCCTCGATGAACACAGGCAGTACAGGGTATTTTTCGAGCATCCTGTCAGTGACGGCGTTTTTCTCGATGATGGGCTGGGTGATAACGAAAGAGGCGCCTGCGTCAAGCTTCCTCTTCAGCTTTTCGAATTCATCTGCTTCCGGTTCGTAGGGGTTGAAGGCCACGCCCACGGTGAACGAGGGGTAGTGTTTCCGGATGTACCTGGTCAATTCCACGGAGGTCACCGACGCCACGCCTTCTGCTTCCACGTCGGAAGGCAGCAGCTTGGGCAATCTCGGGGAACCGTCTCCGCTGATGGCCAGCACGGAATTTATCCCCAGCCTTTCGCAGGCGGTGAGGATCTCGTCAAGATTTTGTTTTGTATGGAAAGTGTTCAGGTGGATAAGGACCTGGCCGGGGCGCGCCCGGAGCCCCAGTTCCTCGATGCATTCGTGGCCCTGAAATGCCAGAAGACCCATGGCGTTGTCGGTGATGGACGCCGTAAAGCCGCTTGCCATCACGCGCTCAAATTTCGAAGCGAACAGCTGAAGATCGTCTTCCAGCTTCTGAGAATCCTGCTTCGGCGGTATGAGTTCAACGTGGAAACCGGCGGGTCGGATGCGGTTTTTTGTAGGTGTCATAGGTCACCATGCCGGGCGGCAACGGCGCTGATCTGGATGTAACGGATGCCGCTGGATTTTCCGTTTTTTTCTCCTCGATTTTCATACTCTAACATACCCGAAAGGCGGGCAATTGTCAAGTGGGGAATCCTGCTCAGATCAGCCTGACGCCGGCGAGGTCAACGTATTCCAGCGAGGGCATTTCTTTGATAAATTCCAGGTCGGTCACCTTTATGGTCGTACTCCGGCTGACGGGCGAAGCGCAGATCCCCAGCACCTTAAGATTTTTAAGTTTCGCCAGCGCGGAATAGTCGTGGATCTTCACGGTCTGACCCAGAACCAGCACCTCGAGCTCCTCCAGTTCGGCCAGCGGGGCAACGTCGGTGAGGGAACCGGCGTTGGAGAGGCAGAGGAGCCTACGTGTTTAGGAAGATAGAGGAAAACAGTGCTTCACGAGGTCGGTTAAAGCCCCAGAAAGCCCTGAAAATGAAAGGATTTTCGCACGCTCACCCGACTCTTTGATCCGATACGCCTGCTATTACGGGAAGATTGAAAAAATACCGGTTTTCGAGTGCTTATGAGGTCGATAGGAGGTCGATTTTATGAAGATGCCCCATAGGTTTAGAAGCATTCGGACGATCGGTAGGAGGTCGATTTGCCGAAAGAGGTCGCACATATGAGAATTGTCTGCCCGTTCATCTGCCATCGACAAATCTTATTTGTAGATGAAAAGCATGACAAAAAAGGAGAATCGAAATGAAAAAAGAACCTAGCGTAACACCACTCTCTATATTGTAGATTAAATCGCCTGCTATTTCTTCTCCACCAATATTGAACATTCCCGTAAAATGCCTGTCCATATTATTATCCTGCATAGTTTCACCTCATTCATCGCACACGGCGAGGAGTTGCTCTAAACGGTCATCGATAGCTTCTGCTCGACGAGGAGCAGAAGCTATCGATATATTATTTCAAAATCTTCTCTATCATCGCCTCAACGCACTCCGGATCGTCCAGAGTGTAGACGTTTCGCGCTTCGCGGTACGCCTTGTTTGCCTCAACTTCCGGCGTGCTCCACCAAAGACGAAGATCAGAGGACGGCGTGCCGCTCATGATAAACGAATTCAGCACAATGGTTTTTTCCTGCGCTGTAGGAGCAAGCCGCGCTTCCAGCTCCTTGATCGTCTTATAGAATTGGATCTTCGGATCATCCGGACGAATATGCATCAAGCCCTTCGGATCAATAAACGAGATGTACTGCGTCTTCTCATCATCGATCCAAAGAATGTAATCCGGATAGAAGTTCCCCGCCTCAAAGAATCCCATTCCCACTTTGCTCTTGTTGCGGAGCAGGTACAGGGACTTACCCTTTAAGCGATCACCGTGTCTGTCCACATAATCTTTCAGCAAATCAACGAATCTCTTTTCATCTTCATTTAGGCTGACGGGAGAGACCTGAATTTTGAGATTGCTCTTTTGGAGGCAGATCAGCGGCGCATACAAGTGGGAGCGGAAATCAAAGAGCACCATTCGACCGTGGAATGCGTCTTTTTCGTACTCATCAAGCCCGCCGTTCTGATCCAGTATGGCGCTGATATCCGAAATGAACGTTTCCAGCTCGTCTCCGGTGTGATCCAGCTCACTCTGCTGAGCGTACGTGATGGCATATTCATCAACGAAATTGTTATCCGACGCATCCAGCACGGCATACTCCAGCCTGGGAGCTTCCCAGCGTTCTTTTTCGTATTTGAAGAACTTGTCCATATATGATTTCAGCGCCATGATCGCGTAATCCGTCGCCGCATCCAGCTTGGGAATAGAGTCAATTTCCAAATGATTTTTCGGGATCAGGAGCGAGTACCAGCCATCCGTGCAAAGAATCTTGATCAGGTTTTCCTTGACGATACTGATATTGAAATAGAACTTCTCGTTTTTATACTGTTCAAGTTCCTCAAAGATCCGCTCATAATCCAGAAAAGCCAGTTTATCATCCGGCAGCGTATGCTCTTCCGGCTCAGATTCGATCTTCATGCTGAATGTGGAGTCTATTGTCTGAATCTTGCTGCGACAATCGATGACCGTTTTACTTCTCAGCAAATAGCGCAAGAAACCCTCATCGGGTGCATCAAGGATCAACCTTTTTGCCTGTTTCTTGAAATTGGCGCCGTCTTTCACCTTGATCACGTGAAGGCGCTTATCCTTCGCTTCCTCATATCTGCTGATCACAGGAAGGCGGAATTCCAGAATATTATCGTTCGTCGGAGCGCCTTCCAGTTCAAGATACTTCTTGAAATCCTCCATATACTGCGCCTTGACGCCGAAAATGGTCAACGTCTCCAGCACTTCGATATCTCTCGGAGCGACAACACTACGGTTATCCAGTTTGCGGGAGCGTTTCAGACAGCCCTGATAGCCCTTCAGGCGCACGCCGCGTCCGAAAAGTTGGATCGCCTGCGATCCCTCTCCTTTGGCAAAGTTGATAAGGCCCATGGTGGAAACACGCCAGCTGTTCCATCCCTCGGTAAACTTGCGGGATCCGATCAGTACTTTGATGCGGGAATCCTTTTGGTTGATCGCACGGAACAGAGATTCAGATATAAACTCCTCTGATTTTGCAACGATCCCTTTCTGTTCACAGTTTTTGATGAGTCCTGCCGTATCGCCGATGCTGATCACACCGAAATACTCGCCGTATTCTCCGATCTTCAAGCCGATCTCGCCTGCAACCTGTTTGATGTTTTCCAGATGCAGTCTCGGTTCCTCGGCGCCGGTATCGGAATTGAAGACCGTCCGGAGAATATCCTCAAAAAGGACCGCCGGATCAGGCGTATTTCCGAAGATATGCTGCAGAGCATAGAAATCCCCGTAGAACAGCTCATTGCCTCTTCCGTCGATCAGTCCCGTGTCATCGCTGAGAACGGCTTTGATACGAGAAATGGACGTTGCTCTGTTGCGGACGAATTTGTCAATGAAGTCCAGTACTTCCTCTACGTCGGTCAGTTCTTCCTTGGACGTGGACGCCGTTACGCGGTTGCCCACAAAAACCAGCAGCGGTTTTTCAATATTGAATTCGGCAAGACCGGTCTCGGCTGTGTTAAAAAGTTTCATCTGCTGATAGAAGGACAGCAGGCATCCTGTCAGATACAGATGACGCTGTTCTTCGTCAATGCTGCCCTTCAGGTTGTAGATTCGGTAGTCTTTGCCGTAACCATCCTCGTAGAAATATTTGTAGGAAAAATCCATGATAATGGACTTCCCGTATTCCTCCATCAGGGCCCGTTCCTCTTTTGCCTTCGCCGTGTTGCCGGTCGCATTGGCATTCAACGCCTGCTTAAATGTGGCAGAATACTCGAAGGAGAAACCATCCTGGGACAGTCTGGTACGATATTCATACCACACGTTGCCGGAAAGCCCACGATGGCCTTCGTCCACCAGAACAAGGTTGTTCTGCTCGAAGCTGTCGACGGAAACCGTTTTGACCTTGCCTTCCTCCTTCAGCTTGTTCATATCAATGACGATAACGTCTTCCCGCTGCGTGATAAAGCCTCTGTCTTTTTCAAACATGGCGGCGGAAACAGAAGAAAGGGCGAGTTCGTCCAGATGCTGCAGGCTCATTCCCTCATTGGGTGCCAGCACGATGATCTTGTTGATGGACAGATTACTATTCAGCCTTTTTGCACGGCTTAAATAGTGTATAAACTGCAGGATATTCACGTGCATAATGAGCGTCTTGCCGCTGCCGGTGGCGCACATGAAGGCCAGTTTATTCATTTTCTCCGTCGTGTAAGGAGCAAAGTTCAAAAGCCCAAGCGTTTCCGACACTTTTTCTGAAAGATACTCGTTCAGGCTCTTACAGAATGCGTCCTTGTCGCTAAAAAAACGATCCAGGTACATCTCCGTAAAAAGCAGGGAGAGATACTGAAAGTACTTCCAGCGGATGGCGCCGCGTTTTTCGCTGATCTGGCGGGTATGACGGCAGATGTTCTCGTCATAAAGGCGCAGTTGATCCTCGCTCACCCTTGCGCCGTTTAACCGGCTGATGCGAGCGATGTATTCAAAGAAATATGTATTTCCGCTTTCGTTGACGCCTTCGTACTCTGTAGTGTTCAGTTTTTTGCTGATCTCCGCAAGAGATTCGATCCCCAACTCCCGCAGGAAATAGCGGAACAGGATCAACTGATCGTCAAAGGAAAGCGTGGGTGCTGTTTGTCTTCTTGCCATATTTCCACCATCTTTTCATTATGCTGCCGAGTGGAGAGTCACTAATCTTTCGTCCTGAATTGCAGGTGAAGCATCAAAAATGTTTATGTTTTGACCGAATTTCTGCTGTAGTTTGCTACTTATTACTCCTGATAGTTTTTTCCCATACATATACTTTAGCCTATCGGTTGTAAACTCTCTTTCTGCCTCAACCATAGCAGCACCGGTATCATTACCGTATAACCTTCGAGCGATTTCTACCCTATGCGCATAGAATTTTGACTTTGATTCTTCCTCGCATTCTGCAATTGCTTCTTCAATAAGGATTTGTAATTCTTCATTCGTATGTACTAGTCCCATTTTTTCACAGATGCTATTTAGGTGTTCTTTATTGCAGAAATACATCTCAATATCATTCTTCTCAGCAATAATGCACTTCACACGCTCATTAAACTCAATCTTTTGCCGTTCCTGCTCAACTTCGTTATCGTACAAACCATCTCTGTCGCGATACACAATGACACGGATACTTTCATTTAAATCCAGCAAAAACTGAGCAAACGTTTTGGCAGAATCAATCTTTGAAATACTGTTGTACGAGTATATTTTATACTCATTTGAAGCGAACCCAGAAGCCTCAAATACTTTCTCCAAATAGCGTCGACTTTTAGGGGAAGAATCTTCTGTCAGGACAACATATTGAAGCCTTCCATTTCGAATATCATCGTATTCGTCCAGCGCTCCCAATTCGAGTAATCCTGCGTAATGATCATAGGCATCTGCGGAAATGCAACCATCATGGACAAGAAAGAATGTAGCATCTTCTCTTAGGGCAGCCATCAAATGACGAGAGTGAGTAGAAATGATAATTGTAGTATCATCACGGTCTGCTAAACGAAGCATCATAGATGCCAAAAGCCTCTGATTATCTGGATGAAGATGGGAATCTGGCTCGTCCAACAAGAGTATTTCAGGGCGGAAATAGTTGACGTACGCTGCTATTTGGATGGCTTGAAGAATGCCTGTTCCGGCCAAATCAATGGGCAAGTATTCATCAGTATTATCAAATCGGAATCTAACATCAACCAATCCATCGGTATCTTCTTTGGCGTTAATGCTGATTTGGATATATGGGAAAATCGATCTTATGTCTTGCATAAAGATCTCCCATGTTTCGCTTTGGAACAGTCGGTATAGAACATTACGGAAGACGGTATTTGAATCTCCTTTGGCAGAGATACGACGCACAACTCCAACGGGACGAATCTCTTCCTCGAATGGAATACCTGCAAGACCGGGAACGTACATGCAAAAAGGATTCTCCAAAGATAGCAGTTTATCCCCTATTTCATGTCCGATGAAATTGGCGGATATATTTTTGTTTTTTCCTTTACGGAATGTTGCCTTAACGCTCTTTCCCGTTTCATCTTCTATCTTAACGCAAATAGCTTGCGCCTCGTCTTCTTTCAAAACCCCGCCTTTTGCTAATGTGTACGGGTCCTTTACTGGCGAATAAATCAACTGATTGGGGTAGACCGATGTTGCCAAAGCATCTTTATTCTTAAACTTAGGAGCAGATGGACTCAACTGTGAGGTTTGTGCGACAGATGTTGCAAATTGTATTGCTTGTAAGATACTACTTTTCCCAGAATTGTTGGCTCCAACAAGAACGTTGACTTTTCCAAGATTGAGTTCTACATGCTCAATGGACTTAAATCTGTCTATCTCTATTTTTCTAATCATCGTATTACTCCTCGAACATACGCTTCTTGAATTCGATTTCGGTCATCTGGACTTTCCAGGTCTCGTTTGCCGTGCGTAGATTCTCCAGATTATTGTCGCCGTTGACGTAAATGACGTCATACTCCCGGTCGGCGGGATTGATGCGGTACTTGGTGAAATAGGCGTCTAGGGCGGCGTTGCTCTCCAGCACGTTGTCCGACACGATACGCCAAATCACCAGCGCGCGGCGTCCGTCGGGAAGCGTGCCCTCGATCTGCCGAAACGCATACTGACCGCCGAGATCCTTCATCAGTTCCACGGCGCCTTCGTAAGCGGGATCGGCGGCAGGCTTGGCAGAGAAATACGATACCGCGCCATGATGTGTTACCGTCAAACCGATGAGATAATTGAAGGTCTCGATCAGGTCCACCGGGCGTTCTTTGCATTCGTTTTTCTCGGTGATCTTCATCTTGTAATTGAATGGATCTTTAAACGCGGAAACGTTCAAAATGCTGTCCTTGCTCTCCAAATCCAGCATATACTGGATGAGATAGTCCTCACCGAACAAGATATGCATCTGCAAGTTATCGTCTTTCAATTCAATGTTGGACAGAGCGTCTTCATAGCTTTCGAGGCGCATGTATTTGATGATCTGAGATACGCCGGTGTTGCGATTCTGAGGCTTTCCATCTTTCCAATCATCGGAATATACTACTCTTTGCATGCGCGGTTTGGTTGCCGTATCGAAATACTCCCCCATCTCAATAAGAATATACTTTCTATTAATATGATCTTCTCGGTTCAAATTAACTACAGCATGCCCTGTGGTCCCGGAGCCCGCAAAATAATCCAGGATAATTGCAGGATTTTTCTGCACCTCATTGACCGCGTAGACGCAGTCCGAAGCAGTATACAACGATTTAGGAAAGTCAAATCTCTTTGATCCCATTATATTGTTGAATAATTTGGACCCATAAATATTCGCATAATATTTTTTATCGAGCCATACTGTTTTGAAGCTTCCTTTAGATTTGTCTCGATATATTTGAACTATGTCACCATTCTTTACTGGATAGAGGTCATCTTCAACCTCTTCTATTGAGTTACGAGCAAAGACCCACTTCTTTTCTGTTCCATCATCTCCAATGGGATACACTTCGATATGTTCTTTTGTAATAATGTTTTGCGCACCGGGATGGAAATCACTGGCGCATGCTTTTCCGAAACCGAGTATGCGATCTCCTTCAAGGCTTACATAAATTGGGTAAAATGTATCTCCTTGTGGATTCCTCAAGCCGGAAGGACCCCAATCGCGAAACGGTTCGGTGGATTTTTCTTCCAATTCTTTTCTTCCGATCACATGCTTGAATTTTTGGAATATGAACATCGCATACTCATGACTATAGGAAAAATTGTCTCCTTGCACTCCTGCCGGATTATGAAGAACGGTCACTACAGTCTTATCCCATTCAGGGAACATTAAATCCAGCAACTTGGAGAGATTAAAGCCCTCATTTTCATCTATTGCAGTGATGATTGCTCCTCGTTCTGTTTTCAGATCAGCGCATAGTTGAAGTCTGTTTTGCATCATCGCAATCCACGATGAATGCTTAAAACTATTCTTATATAGAATTTCGCTCGATTTAGCATTATATGGAGGATCTCCATAGATACAACTCACCTTTTTCTGGTACTTTTCTGTCAGAAGAGTTAGCGCGTGGTAATTATCCCCGTTGATCATCAAACCAGTTGTATTATCATCCAGACGATCAATACTCGCAACCAACCGCTCCTTGAAATCCTCGTTAAAATGCTTGGTATCAATGATCAGATTCTGATTTTGGTGCAGGAAATCCAGACTGGGCGGATTCGTCCAGCCTTCGACTCCAATAGCAGGTTCCACCTCGTCAATAGCGTACATCGCAATCCATTCGTCGATCTGCGCCTTGTTTGCGATGATCTCCGGCCAGAAGGATTCGTCCACCTTGTCCAGCGTCATGCACCAGTTGGTCTCCACGACGAATTTCTTTTTCAGCCAGAGCTTTTTCTGAAAGTCCTCGATCTGGGCGAGGAAGTCAATGATGATTTTGCCGACACGCTTGATGGCTTTGACCTTGGCGAGATAGGTCTCCACGCGGGCTTCGCTGCCGGTGTCCAGATCATCCAGGTGCATGATCTCGCTCTTGATATAGAAATCCAGCTCCCGGTTCAGGAAGCCCCGCAGGTCCTTGTGAATGAAGTAATCAAAGGTGTTTTTGGCGACGTAACCGTTCAGGTGCTTTTTCAGCAGGTCAGTGGTGTCATTGCCCTTGCCCGTGGGGATCGGTGCCAGCAGATCCTGCCACATGGGAAGGTGATTCTCAAAAACGAATTTGCGGATGGCTTCATAGTTTTCGTCGAAGTATTTCCTCTTTTTATCCTCGGGAATATCGAAGATGAAGCGGATGATCAGTTCTTTCGTCTCGTCGTTGTACTCAAAGGTTTTGATGCCGGGATAGTTTTCCTCGTCCTCCGTAAAGAGCATGAAAACGCGCTTGCTGTCTGCGGATTCCTTGTTGTTGTTCTGTTCCGTGGTGGCGTCCACCAGCCGGAAATGAACGGTATAGTCCCCGACAAGGAAGGTATAGTCCTTGAAGTTCTCGCTGGTCTTGATATAGTACTGATCCTGGTTTGCCCAATAGAGCTTGACTTCCTCGCCCTCGTAGGGAATGGCATAGACACCTTCTTTATACCGGCGCTTGGAAATGAAGTCGCCCTCCTCGTAATAGCGGTTGAAGAAGGAGTACAGAGCGGAGTACACATCCGTTTCCAGCGCGGCGAGATCGGTGCCTTCGGCAAGCTGCTTCTGCAGTTCGCGGTATTTCTTACCCATGGGATTGTCTTCGGGAAGCGCTGCTGCATCCATGCCAAAATCACGGGCATTCTTCTCGATCTCAGCAATCTGGCGGCGGATCTCCTCCTGGTCCCCCTGGGCAAAAGGCGCAAGGGTATCCCGTACTTTCTCGGGCAGACCTTCCGTGAGGAATCTCTCGATCTCCGCCTTGCGGATATTCATGATCCGGTAGATGCCGAAGTCCAGGTCGGACTTGTCCAGCTCAAAGATCTGCTTCATCAGATCGGTGAATCTCTGTAATCTCTCGTTCATGGTGATTACTCCTTATTTGTAATCATGTCTATCTCTCTTTTCTGAATTCAAACGCTCCACTTGGTCTCTGCCGCACTCCAATGGTTTGCCATTGTATCACCTGAGATCATGGCTGCCCATACCGGTTGGAGGAAAGCGCCAATGGCATCCGTAACACTCCGAAAGCTGAGCTCCATGCTGCCGAGGGTCCGAAGAAAGTACCGCCACTTCACATTCATGTCTTCATCCTCCGCCAGCGCGAGGACACGGGCGAAGCTGTCTTTTCCATAGGGCGTGCCGCGGTTTTGCAGCGTTTTCTGCAGCGCGGTTTTCAGCTTTTCTCCCTCAAAGTCGAAGGTTCGAGAGAGATAATAAATATCATAAAAATCCTTCATACGGCTGGTCAGCTCAAAGCGCCGGAGGATTGCATCAAGCTTTTCCGCCACGGTGCTTTCCAGCGAGTACGTCAGGATCTCCGGCGCATCGAAGCCGTCAAGCTGGGTCTGCATGGTGCGCACAGTCGTGCCGGGGACGATGATATCTCCCACGCCTATATCGACCGAAAAGGGGACCCGGACGTTTTTGATGCAGCCGGTGATCTGGGTGCTGATCCCGTGATACTCCCGCTGCATGGCGATCGGCGCCGTGGGCTTTGCCTCGAAGCGGACGAAATCATTCCCGGTGGGCACGGCCAGGATCTCAGCGATGATCTCATCCATGCGCGCCATGTCGCTGCTCAGCCCGCGCAGCAGAAAATCCACATCTACCGTTGCGCGGCTCTCAAAGTTTGTCAGCGTATAAATGAAAAGACCGCCTTTGAGAATGAAGTTATTCTTGTATGGGGAGGCGGCCAGCTTGCGTAAAAACTCTTCCTGGAAGAAGAGCTGCAAGCATTGCTGATAGCTGATGCCGTTGGCCTTCGCTTTGTTTTTCAGTCTTGCAAGTACCGATGCTGCCCGGTCTGCCATTACAGCCACACTCCTATCAGATCCCGAACCGGCTTGACTACTCGAAGCGGTTTCGCATAGGCCGTCAGGTTCGGAACGCTTTTCTCCGGATCGGCGATGTAGCTCCGGATAGCCTTGTTGAAGATCTCCCGATCCATCTTGTTGCGGTATCGGAGACAGTCACAGATTGCGCGCTCTTTATCCACAATGCGGGCAGAAACCCCGTCTATTTCGCATGAAGTAAGGCCAAGTTCAAGGAGATCCGGCTCCACAAAGTAGGGCTTTACAAAAGGATAGTCAATATGGAATCGGGTTTTATTGGAATCCTTGCTTACCGCAAGGTGCCATTCTGCCGGCGTCCTGTCGCTGTATCCGTAATGCCGGAGCGCCGTATCCATACATAGGATCCCATCGGGGAAGAGACGAGCAATCGTGCTCAGCTCGCTGGGATCGGTATTTTTTATCCACTGGTAATACCCGGTGCGGACCTTCTCAATGTACCCCTCACGGATCAGCCACCGGATATCGGCATAATATATTTTTTCTCGGCTCAGATCACCGGTGCGCATCATGCCGTCATGGGCATCAAACACGGATCGGATCGTATCAATGTTTCGCATTGCGGTCACCTTATAAGTTTCAGCTAAACTATAATTTGAAGCGGATACTTTTCTGCGATGATAGTATACCCTGTTTTCCCGGATTCTGTCAATACATATTTGTGTGAAAATAGATTTGAAGCGGATGCTTTAGTATTAAGAGCTTGCCCTCTGCACGTTTCTTGTCGATGAACCGGTAGACGGGTTCATCCGGCGGCGAGAGCTTGAGATAGGTGGACATGATCTGAAAGAGCGTCTTGCGCAGATGCGGCGAGCCGCGCTTTGTGGAAGGATTGCTCTCCGAGTGCTTTTTGCCGGAATCAACGACCTCCGGGGCAATGCCTGCGAATGCCGCGATTGAACTCCTGCGGGGATAATTTCGGATGCGCAGTTGAGGCGAATATAATATCGCTTTTCGCGGCAGCGAAAAATATCACTATGCCGCAAGGCATAATATCACCGCCGCCAAAGCGGCAATATCGCCTGGAAATGACGTGCCTTGGGCGCGGGAGCGGAACACATCACATCCCTGCGGTCGACGGGAGCGGCATCACTTTTGCCGCTTGCCGCAAATCCGTCACTTGCGCCGGCGGCGCAAACGTCATATAAAGGTGTGAAGTCCGGTACGGACCCGGCTGTTTTTATGTGCGGATATTGACAAAAGAGAGCCGGATCGCCATACTGATCAGTATCAGATACAAGCACGAAAGGGAGCGATCCTTATGACATTCTCCGCAAAAGAAACGATACGCAAAAGAAAAAGCGTGAGGACCTTCACCGGAGAGCCTCTTAAGAATGATGACCGGGCGGCACTCGAGCAGTTCGCTCGATCTCAGACAAATCCCTTTGACGTTCCCGTGGATTTTCGTTTGCTTGACGCCAAAGAGTATGGGCTTTCCAGCCCGGTGATCGTAGGAGCAGAGCTGTATCTTGCCGCAAAGGTGAAACGCTGCAGGCATTATGAGATCGGCTTCGGATACAGCTTTGAGCACGTGTGCCTTTACGCGGAATCTCTCGGTATAGGGACCGTGATGCTTGCTGCCTCGCTCAGCAGGGCTGCTTTCGAAAAGGCTATGGACGTTCACGGCGACGAAGTCCTCCCGGCTGCGAGTCCGGTCGGATATCCCGCGCAGAAGAGATCGATCCGCGAATCCCTGATGCGCAAAGGCCTGAAGGCTGATGAAAGGATCCCTTTTGAGCAGCTGTTTTTCGACAAAAAGTACGGGGATCGGCTGACCGCTTCATCCGCCGGTATCTATGCCGATGCTCTGGAAATGGCAAGATGGGCTCCCTCTGCCGCTAACAAACAGCCCTGGAGAGCAGTTGTCTCAGATGACGTCGTTCATTTCTATGAAGAGAAATCCCTGAGGGACAGTCCGCTCGGAGATATCCAGAAGGCAGACGTCGGTATTGCCTTAGCGCATTTTGACCTGACGATGCGGGAAGAAGGGCATAACGGGCGATTTGCGGAAGCCGATCCCGGTATCGCGCTTCCGGAAAATGTGCGGTATATCATTTCATACAGCAGACGGGACCTATAAGAAAAAGCTCCGCCGGCAGGCGGGACTTTTTGAAAAACGGGGATCCTGATAAGGCGCCGTCCGTGATATCCGGAATCGCAAATTTCCGTTGTCTGCGCGTCGGTATGAGTGTATATTAGGTATGTGACGTTTCCACGTCTGACAACACTCCGGGAGGCCAAAATGAACTCTGATACCCTGCGGAAATACCAGGCCGAAGCGGTCGGGCAGATCGTCCGGGCCGTTTCGGAGGAAAAGCGGCGGCGGGCGCTCGTTTCGATGCCGACGGGCACCGGCGCGGCCCGGGTCCTCACGGAGGCCGCTCTGCTGATCCGCAGGCAAAGCCCGTCCGGGGCGGGGATCATTCTCTTTGCCGCGGCCCACGCGGAAATAAAAGAGCAGTTCGACAGGCTGGCGGAAAAAGCGTGCAAAAGCGAAAGCCCCGCGGAAACGCCTTACCGGGCGGTGACCTGCGATCGGCTCGAACGGTATCTGAAGGACGCTTCCGAACGAATCTTTATGATAGTATTCGACAGCGCCGAAAACACCTGCGGACTGCCGGAAAGCCTTTTGTCGGGGCGCGGGGACCTTATCCTGCTGGCGGCGGCGAACCGTCCCGTGCCGGAAAACAGCTGGTTTTTCAACGTCCCGCCGGTATTCTCATATGCGGTACGCGACGCGGTCTACGACGGGGTCCTCCCGTCCTACGAGCACCCCCATATGCGCGAGGCGGCGTTTGCCGGATGGTGCGGCCGCCTGCTGAGCCGGTACGGGATGAAGCCCGCGGAGCCTGAGCGCGGAGGCGCTGCGGCGCTGCCGGATATGGTCCTCCGGGACGGGGACCGGCTCGTGATGGCCGAGCTGAAGCTGTATTCCGGGCGCAGTGTATCTCCCGCCCGTTTCGACGCGGCCGCGCGGCGTCTGGGCGCCGCGGCGGAAGGGGCAAACGCGGTCGGCCTGATGATGCTCTTAGGTGAGCTCGACCGGAACGCCGCAGCCGTATTCCGGGAAAAATACGGGATCTATGTCTGGGACGTCGCAAACCTGCTCTTTCTCACCGAAGCCCTGCCGGAGTTCAGAAATTCGCTGGAAGAAATATCCTTATTCAGTCTTGCGGGCGTGTCCGCAAGCAAGCCGCTCTTCTGGAAAGAAGAGTCTCCTCCCGCTCAGGCCTCCTGCCGCGCTCCCGAAAACAAGGCCTCGGCGCTGAAGCAGCGCCTGACCCGCTGCCCCGCGGGGACGGAAAACTCGACTCAATACGAGGAAATATGTCTCGATATCGTAAAATATCTGTTTTCCGCCTCTTTTACGCGGATACTGAAGCAGCTCGAGACCCGGGACGGCCTGTTCCGCTTCGACACGATCTGCTCCGTCAAGGACAACGGCGGCTTCTGGGGGCTCCTTCAGCGGCACTTCAACTCTCATTTCATCATTTTCGAGTATAAAAACTCCTCAAAGCCGCTGCAGCAGAACGCGGTATATACTACCGAAAAATATCTGTTTCGCGCGGTATCGCGCAATGCCGCCGTGCTGATCTCCCGAAAAGGCTTTTCCAAAAACGCTCAGTTCGCCGCAGACGGCTGTCTGAAGGAGCACGGCAAGCTGCTGCTGAGCATAAACGACGACGAGCTGCTGAAGATGATCGATCTCAGGGATTCCGGAGAGGATCCGGCGGATTTTCTCCTCGAAAAGCTGGAAGACATACTGATGACTACCGGAAAATAGACGTTGCTGCCTGCTTATGAAATCATTTACATCATCGGACGACATGCATGAAAAAAACACCGACATGGCGGTAAGGATCGCGCGCTCGGCGGCGCGGGAGGGCGGCACGGCCTATTATGTGGGCGGATACGTGCGCGACAGGCTGCGTCACGAGGAAACCAAAGACGTCGACATCGAGGTCCACGGTCTTTATCCGTATCAGCTGGAGGCGATCCTCGACTCCCTCGGCGAGCGCATTTCGATAGGCGAGAGCTTCGGGATATACAATCTGAAGGGTTATTCTCTCGATATCGCCATGCCCCGCAGAGAGGAAAACAGAGGCGTCGGCCACAGGGATTTCGATATCAGCGTCGATCCGTTCATCGGGACGTACAAGGCCGCGCTGAGACGCGATTTTACGATAAACGCTCTTCTGGAGGACGTGCTTACCGGAGAGCTCGTCGACCATTTCGGCGGCGCGGAGGATCTCGCCGCGGGGATAATACGCCACGTCGACGACTCGACCTTCGCGGAGGACCCGCTCAGGGTCCTGCGGGGGGCGCAGTTTGCCGCGCGCTTCGGTTTTGCTCTCGCTCCCGAAACGGCCGCGCTGTGCCGCCGCATGGACCTGTCCTCTCTTCCGAAGGAAAGGATCATGGGAGAGCTGGAAAAGGCGCTGCTGAGATCCGGCAGGCCCTCGGTCTTCTTTGAGACTCTGCGGGATACCGACGGTCTTTCCGTATGGTTCCCGGAATTGGAACGGACCATAGGCGTAAGGCAGTCCCCGAAGCACCACGCCGAGGGCGACGTCTGGACGCACACCATGATGGTCGCGGACGCCGCCGTCGGATTCCGGGACAAGGTGAAAAATCCTCTCGGCTTCATGCTTTCGGCGGTCGCGCACGATCTGGGCAAGACGGTCTGCACTCAGACCGTCGGCGGCGAGATCCGCTCCTACGGGCACGAAAAGGCGGGCCTTCCTCTCGTCCGCTCCCTTATGACGCGGCTGACGTCGGAAAAGGCGCTCACGGAATACGTGATAAACCTTTCCCTGCTCCATATGAAGCCCGGGATGCTGGCCGAAAGCGGCGCTCCGGTAAGATCCTCGAACAGGCTGTTCGATAGCTCGGCGGACCCCGAGGCGCTGATATATCTTTCCGCGGCCGACGGACTCGGGAAGCTGCCTCCCCGCGAGATCGGGCCTTGCCTCGATTATCTCACCGAACGCCTCGCCGTCTACCGGGAATACATGAGCAGACCTTACGTCACGGGGCGCGATCTCATCGAGGCGGGCATATCGCCATCGGAGAAGTTTTCGGATCTTCTGCGGTACGCTCACAAGCTGCGTCTCGCGGGCGTGGAAAAAGAAAGCGCGCTGCACCGGACTCTGGCGTATGCCGGAAAGGACGGCTGCCGTAAGGGCGAATGACGGAAATACCCGCTTCCGGCGCCGCATAATCCTTCCCGCAGCGGGAAATACTGTGTTCGGAAAACGATGAAAGGAACCTGTAAAATGATCGAACGGGACACGGTAAGACTTCTGCGGGAGTGCGACGAGGGCGTGAAGATGGGCGTTTCATCAATAGACAGCGTTCTCGGTCACGTCCGCTCGGACGCGCCGGAAAAACGCCTGACGGACTGCAAAAACGACCATAAGGCGCTGGGCTCGGAGCTGCGGCGGCTCCTTGACCGTTACCGCGACGAGGGAAAGGACCCGCCCGCCATTGCCTCGGCCATGTCGGAGCTTATGACAAGGCTGAAGCTGATGATGCACGACGGCGACGCCGCCGTAGCCGATCTGATGACGGACGGCTGCAACATGGGCGTGAAATCGCTCAGCAAATACCTCAACCAATACGCGGCCGCGGACGAGGCCTCCAAGGGCGCCGCCCGCCGTCTGATCGCCCTTGAGGAAAAGCTGGCGGTCGATCTGCGCGGGTTTCTGTGACGGCGCGGCCGGGCCGCGGGCGTCCTTATATCGGCAGAAGCACTCCGCCCCGGAGCTTTCCGCGGCGGAGCTTTTTTCGTTCCCGCCGAGTTTCAAACCGGCATCCGCGATCTCCGGCGCCGCAAAATGAAAAGCCGGCTGCCGGTCGGCGCGGAAGATCCGGACTCGCGGCGTTGTCCGTTATCGGTCATTGCGTATTATCCGGGTATATGTTATTATGATAAGGTTTAAATGTATATTATTACCAAGTCATACGGAGCTGACAAATGTGAAACGGTTATTTGTTTTTCTGATCGGCATTTTTCTGCTTCTCCCGACGCTTCCGGCGCGCGCGGCGGAAGACGGCGGCCGGCGGCCCGGCTGTATCGTCGAGGTGTTCAACGAAGAGAACGGTCTTCTCTCCGGAGAGGCGAACGCCGTCCTGCAGACGCGGAACGGCTATCTGTGGATAGGCAGCTACAGCGGGCTGATACGCTATGACGGCTCCGTCATGCAGGATTTCAGCGACCGTCTGGACAACTCCGCGATACGCGCCCTTTTCGAAGGCTCCGACGGCACGCTGTATATAGGCACCAACGGCGCCGGAGCCTACATGCTGCGCGGCGGCGTCTGGACCCGCATCCTGTCCGGAGACGGGTCCTCCTTTCTGAGTATACGGGGCTTTGCGGAGGGGCCCGACGGCACGGTATACGCCGCTTCCACCTCCGGCATGGCGAAGCTCGCCGACGCGGAGCTGATACCCTGCGCCTGTCCCGAGCCGGAAAACGCCCGTTTTACCGGCGCGGCGGCCGACGGGCGCGGGAACATATGGGCGGTAAGCGACAGCGGCGGGCTTTTCGTGTTCTCCGACGGCGGCTTCATCGCCGGGTATTCCTCCGGCGAGCTGTTCGGAAGCGGCGGCGTTTCGGCCGTCTGCTCCGACGGTTCGGAAAATATATACGTCGGCTTTACCGACGAAAGGATAGTAAAGCTCACATATGCCCCGGATACCGTGCCGGAGGACCCGGGCAGCTTCGCGCGCACCGAGTATGCCCTCCCCGGCGCGGGCGCGGTCAATGAAATACGGCCCGCGGCCGACGGCTCGATACTCGTCAGCTCCCTGACAGGCTTCGGCGTCCTTGAAGAGGAAAGCGGCTACCGGCGCGTGAACTGCGGGCTTGAAAACAACATCTCCGCCAACAGCGCGATATTGGACGGCGAGGGCAGCTATTGGGTGGCCTCCTCCAACTACGGCGTCGTACGCTTCTCCTCGGGCTGCTTTGACAGCTGCAATTACAATTCCGATCTGGGGAGCCGTACCGTCAACGCCGTGGCAAAGCAGGACGGCGTATTCTATCTCGGCACCGACGAAGGGCTGCTGCTTTACGACGAAAACTGGTCTCCCGTCGAGGCTGACATCGTCGAAGCTCTTCGCGGCATAAGGATACGCTGCATTACCGCGGACGCCCTCGGCCGCGTGTGGATGGCGACGTATTCCCCTCACGGCGCGCTGTGCTACGATCCCGCGACCCGGGAAAGCTTCGATTTCGGCCCCGCGGAGGGACTGAGCAGCGAAAAGGTCCGCGTGGTATACGCTCTTTCGGACGGACGGATGCTGGTGGGACACCAGGGCGGGGCCTGCATCGTCGAAAACGGCGCGATAGTCGAAAGCTTCGGCGCCGAGGACGGCCTTGAGACGACCTCGGTGCTGTGCGCCATGGAGCTGGACGGCAGCATTTATGTCGGCACGGACGGCAGCGGCATATACAGGCTGACGGAAAACGGGCCGGAAAATCTCGGCTTTGACCGGGGGCTCAGCGAGGGCGTCATCCTTCGCATGCAGCCCGACTCCGACGCCGACGGCAATTTCTTCGTCTGCGCCGCGGATAAGCTTTTCTATTATGAAGACGGCAGCTTTCGAAGGCTCGCGGGCGTGAAACCCGGTTCCGGAAGCATTTTCGGCCTTTACGACGTCGGCGGCCGCCTGTGGCTGCTGCAGAACGGCGGCGTATTCTCCGCCGACAAGGCCGGGGTGCTTGCCGGAGAGGAGGTATATACGGCTCAGTACGGCGTAAAATGCGGACTGACCGGCACGCTGAACGCCAACACCTGGAGCTGGCTCGACGAGGACGGCACGCTGTACATACCCACCCGCAGAGGCGTGAGCGCCTTCTTTTTCCGGGGCACGAACGCGGCGATGCCCCCCGTCGTGCTGAACAGCGTCGAGGTGGACGACGTGCTTTATGAGCATCCGACGACTCTCCGGATATCGAAAAACGCAAAGCGCGTCACCGTGGACATATCCGAGCTGCTTTTCTCCGACACCGCCGAGTTCATCCTCGGTTACCGTCTCGACGGCTTCGACACCGAAATGATCTATACCCACGAAAAGCATATCGCCGTCAGCTATACCAACCTCGCCGGAGGCAGCTATACGCTTACGGTTCAGGTGACGGATCCCATCACCGGCGAATACTCCGCCGAGGACTGTCTGTACATCGTCAAGGAAAAACGGCTCTCGGAACAGACCTGGTTCTATATCGTCTGCGCCGTGCTGCTCGCCGCGGTCATCGCGCTGTCCGTAAGGGTCTTTATCCGCCGCAAGACCAGACTGCTCCTGAAGCGGCAGGAGGAACAGCAGCGCTATATCGACGATATCACCAAGGTTTTTTCCGAATGCGTCGACATGCGCGACCATTATACCAACGGTCACTCCTCCCGCGTCGCGAAATACACGGCGATGCTGGCCGAAAAAATGGGCAAGAGCCGCGAAGAGGTCAATCACATGTACCACATCGCCCTTCTGCACGACGTGGGCAAGATCGCCGTTCCCGACGCGGTGCTCAACAAGCCCGGCCGCCTTGACGACGAGGAATACGCGCTCATGAAGGGCCATTCGCAGAAGGGCTTTGACGTTCTCAAGGAAATAGACATCGCTCCCGATATCGCGCTCGGCGCCGGCTGCCACCATGAGCGTTACGACGGCAAGGGTTATCCCCGCGGCCTCAAAGGAGACGAGATACCCGAGGTCGCGCAGATAATAGCCGTTGCCGACACCTTCGACGCCATGTTTTCCACGAGGCCCTACCGCAGGAAAATGGAGCTCGGCAGCGTGGTCGAGGAGATAAAGCGCTGCTCCGGCACCCAGCTCAGCCCCCGCGTGGTGGAGGCCTTCCTGGAGCTGGTAAAGGACGGAGCGTTCGGCGAGCGCCCGGACTGAGCGGCGCCGCCCGGCGGTACGCACGAAAAAAAGTGCTGCCTCAAAGCACAGAGGCAGCGTTTTTTCCTGTCTTAAAATACGGACACGGTCCCGACGGGCTCAGGGCTGTGCCGCCCGACCCCCGAAGAGTATGCTTAAAGTTTTCCCCAGCCGCTGATGCTTTATCGCCGTGGCGTCAAAGCGCACCGTCCGAAAAGCGAGCTGCATCACCGGCCCCGCTCCGAAGGCGCAGATAACGGTCCCGAGCCCGACCGGGCCGCCCAGCAGCCGGCCGATAAGGGTGGCCGTACTGAGCAGCGCGATGCTGACAAGGCCTATGGGAACGCGCCGGAAACGCTTCGCCAGCCCCACCAGCAGCGTATCCCGCGGCCCGCAGCCGAGAGCCGCGAGCATGTAGGTATACTGCGTATACGCCAGCACGAACAGTCCCGCGAGCATCACCGGGACCGCCGTGACGACTGAACCGCAGGGCGGCACTATATTGAGCCGGTTGAAAAGATCCACGGCTTTTCCCACCACCACCGCGTCGATGAACATGGCTGTCCCGACAGGCTCTTTCATAAGGATATCGATGATCAGTATCAGGAGCGATACGGCGACGGAGGCGTTCCCGTACAGTATCCCGAGGCTCTTCGACAGCCCCAGGCTCAGCACGTCCCACGGCGCCGCGCCGATATTCGCCTGTATGGTCAGATATATCCCGAAGCCGTTGATGAACAGGCTGACGGCCGCCATGAGCATATTGAGAAGTATCGCGCCGCGCGTTCTGTTTTCACGCAGGTCTTTTTTTATCTCTTTCATTTTCTTCGCCTGTCCGAATGATCAGTTGCCATTGATTTTAACACACGGCCGGACGGTATTCAACAGCCCGCTCCCCCAACGCGGATCCGTGATTTTTTTCCCGCCGGGTATGATTGTCGTAACGTCTTTCGGCAAAGCGGTTGAATTATTCTTCCGTGGGGTATACAATACATATCGGAGATCCGCGCGGCGCGGATATTTTTCTGTCCGTCCGGTCGACCGTTTTCCCTTGAATTGACGCGCGGGCGGTATTACAATGAAAGAAGCGGGCAAAATAAAAAACACATAAAAAGGTAAAGATATGATCAACGTCGTTCTCGTCGAGCCGGAGATCCCCCAGAACACGGGCAACATCGCGCGCACCTGCGCCGTGACCGGCTCGAGACTGCATCTTGTCCGTCCGCTCGGCTTCGATATTTCCGACAAGGCCGTGAAGCGCGCGGGGCTGGATTACTGGCACCTGCTCGATATACGCGTATACGATTCTCTCGACAGCTTTTTTCAGCTCGTCGGCGACGCGGACATATGGCTGACGAGCACCAAGGCGGCCAACCGCTATACCGACGTGCGCTTCAGCGACGAATGCTATATCCTCTTCGGCAAGGAGACGGCGGGGCTTCCCCAATGGCTGCGCGAAAAATACAGCGACCGCTGCCTCCGCATTCCCATGATCAGCGACGCCAGGAGCATGAATCTCGGAAATTCCGTGGCAGTCATGTGCTATGAGGCACTGAGACAGCTCGGTTTTGCCGGGCTTAAATAAAGGGGGTTTTTGCTTTGAACTGCAACAAAAAGACCGTCAGGGACATGGACCTGAAGGGCAAAAAAGTCCTTCTGCGCTGTGATTTCAACGTTCCCATGAAGGACGGTCGGATCTCCGACGACACCAGGATCACCGCCGCGCTGCCTACCGTCAGATATATCCTTGACAACGGCGGCAGCGCCATACTTTGTTCTCATCTCGGACGCCCCAAGGGGGAAGTTAAGCCCGAGCTTTCTCTTGCTCCCGTAGCCGTCCGTTTGGGCGAGCTGCTGGGGCGAAGCGTTAAAATGGCGCCCGACTGCATAGGCGCCGAGACAGCGGCCATGGCTGCGGCTCTGAAGCCCGGCGAGGTCCTGCTGCTGGAAAATCTCCGTTTCCACGCGGCAGAGGAAAAGAACGACCCCGCCTTCGCATCCGAGCTCGCTTCCATGGCCGATCTGTATGTATCCGACGCTTTCGGGACCGTGCACAGGGCCCACGCCTCCACGGCGGGAGTCGCGGCTTTTCTTCCCTCCTGCTGCGGCTTCCTCATCGAGAAGGAGCTCAGCGCCATCGGCGGCGCTCTTGAGGCTCCCGCCCGTCCCATGACGGCGGTGCTCGGCGGAGCCAAGGTGGCCGACAAGCTCGCCGTGATAGACAATCTTCTCGACAAGGCCGACGTGCTTCTCATCGGCGGCGGAATGGCCTTCACCTTCATCAAGGCCCTGGGCGGCGAGATAGGCAAGTCGCTGCTCGACGGGGAAAAGCTCGCTTACGTCGCCGCCATGGTGGAAAAGGCGAAGAAAAACGGAGTGAAGCTCCTGCTGCCGACGGACGCCGTCGCGGCGCCCTCAATCGACTCCGCCGAGGGCGTGAGCTGCCCGGCGGACCGCATCCCCGAGGATATGATGGGGCTGGATATAGGCGAGCAGACCCGCAGGCTTTTCGCCGCGGAGATCGAGAGCTCCGGCACCGTGATCTGGAACGGCCCCATGGGCGTGTTCGAGCAGCCCGCGTTCGCCGCGGGCACCGAGGCCGTCGCCGAGGCCATGGCCCGCTGCGGCGGGACCACCGTGATAGGCGGCGGCGACAGCGTTGCGGCCGTACAGAAGCTCGGTCTCGCCGGACGCATGACCCATATCTCCACCGGCGGAGGCGCCTCCCTCGAGTTCATGGAGGGAAAGGAGCTGCCGGGCATAGCCTGTCTGGAGGACCGGTAAGCGCATGAACAGACGGTACAGGAAAACGATAATCGCCGGAAACTGGAAAATGAACAGGGACGTTTCCGACGTGCGCCCTTACGGCGAGGCGCTGCTCGCTCTTGCGGGCAAAAAGCCCCCCTGTGAGATCGTCGTATGCACGCCCTTTCTTATGATCCCCGCCGCGGCGGAGGTATTCCGCGGCAGTCCTGTCGCCGTGGGCGCTCAGGACGTGAGCGAGGCGGACAACGGCGCGCGCACCGGCGAGGTCTCCGCGTCGCAGCTCGCGGCCGCCGGAGCAAAATACGTCATCATCGGCCACAGCGAACGCCGGGAATACCACGGCGAGGACGACGCGCTTGTCGGCCGCAAGCTGAAAACCGCCCTTCGGCACGGGCTGCGGGCGATAGTATGCGTGGGCGAGCGGGCGGCGCAGCGGGAAAAGGGCGCCGAGTTCGACGTGGTGCGCCGGCAGCTCAGGGAGGCCCTTTACGGCCTCGACCTTCCGCAGCTGAAAAACACCGTTATTGCTTACGAGCCCGTCTGGGCCATCGGCACCGGCAACACCGCCTCTCCCCTTCAGGCGGAGGAAATGTGCCGTGATATACGCCTTACCCTTCGCGATATGTTCGGCGCCGCGGCGGCGCGGGGAACGTCCGTGCTGTACGGCGGTTCGATGAAGCCGTCGAACGCCGCGGAGCTTCTCGCCCGGCCGGATATAGACGGCGGGCTGATAGGCGGCGCGTCCCTGAACGCAAAAGATTTTTATGAGATAGTGAGAGCTGCTGAGCAATGAAAACACCCGTAACGCTTATAATAATGGACGGCTTCGGCCTGTCGGACAGCGGCCGCGGCAACGCGGTCAGAGCCGCGGCCACCCCGAATTTCGACTCTCTGTGGCGCGGCTGCCCCCACAGCACTCTCGAGGCCTCCGGCACCCATGTCGGCCTGCCCGAGGGCACCATGGGCAACAGCGAGGTCGGTCACACCAATATCGGCGCGGGGCGCGTGGTATATCAGAGCCTGCTGCGCATAAGCAATTCCGTAGCCGACGGAAGCTTTTTCGAAAATCCCGTTCTTACCGCGGCCGCCGACGGCTGCCGGGGCAGGGCGCATATCTTCGTGCTGCTGTCGGACGTGGGCGTGCACAGCGATATAGGCCACGTCTGGGCCCTTCTGAAGCTGCTTAAGGCCCGGGGCGTGAAGACGGCATGGATACACTGCTTTACCGACGGGCGGGATTCTTCCCCCACCTCCGGAAAGGGCTACATGCGCCTGTGCCTCGACAAGTGCCGCGAGATCGGCCTCGGCGCGGTGGCGACCGTGGAGGGCCGCTTTTACGCCATGGACAGGGACAAGCGCTGGAACCGCGTGGAAAAGGCCTATAACAACATCGTCCTCGGCGAGGGCGTATTCGAGCCCGATCCCGTCAAGGCCGTGGAAAATTCCTACGCCGCCGGCGTGACCGACGAATTCATAGAGCCCGTGATTTGCGACCGCGAGGGCGTCGTGAAGCCGGGCGACACCGTGTTCTTCATGAACTTCCGCCCCGACCGCGCCAGAGAGCTGACCCGCGCCTTCGTCACGCCGGATTTCGACGGCTTCGAGCGCAAAAACGGCTTTTTCCCCGTCGACTTCGTATGCCTTACGCAGTACGCCGAGGACATACCCAACGTAAGCGTGGCCTTCCCGCCCGAGTTTCCCGAAAATACTCTGGGCGAATATCTCAGCGGCATGGGCATGACCCAGCTGAGGATAGCCGAAACGGAAAAATACGCGCACGTGACCTTTTTCTTCAACGGAGTGAGAGAGGCGGTCTTCGAGGGCGAGGACAGAGTGCTCATCCCCTCGCCCAAGGAATACGAGACCTACGACCTGATACCCGAGATGCGGGCAAACGAGGTCTGCGCCGAGGTATGCTCGCGCATAAGGAGCGGGAAGTACGATCTTATCGTGGTCAACTACGCCAACTGCGACATGGTCGGCCATACCGGCGTATGGGAGGCCGTGATAAAGGCCGTGGAGACCGTTGACAAATGCGTGGGCATGACCGTGGCCGCCGTCGAGGAAATGGGCGGCATCGCGATCATCACCGCCGACCACGGCAACGCCGAGCAGATGCTCGCCGACGACAATACCCCGCATACCGCACATACCACCAACAAGGTCCCCTTCATTATCCGCGGCGCGGACGTGGGCCTGCGCGACGGACGCCTGTGCGATATCGCGCCTACGATACTGTATCTCATGGGGCTGGAAAAACCGACGGAGATGTCGGGCGTCAGCCTGATCATATAATAAGAGAGGTATAACGACATGAGCAGATTTCTGGAAATAACCGACGTTCTCGGGCGCGAGATACTCGACTCCCGCGGCAACCCCACCGTTGAGGTCGAGGTCTGGCTCGACGACGGCTCCATGGGCCGCGCCGCCGTGCCCTCCGGAGCCTCCACCGGCGTTTACGAGGCCTGCGAAAAGCGCGACGGCGACAAGAGCCGCTATCTCGGCAAGGGCGTGCTCCAGGCCGTGGAGGCGGTAAACGGCGAGATAGCCGACGCGATCATCGGGCTCAACGCCGCCGAGCAGCCCGCCATCGACAGCCTGCTGTGCGAGCTGGACGGCACCGCCAACAAATCCCGCTTCGGCGCCAACGCGATACTCGGCGTGTCCCTGGCCTGCGCCAAGGCCGCCGCCGCGTCTCTGGAGCTGCCTCTTTACAACTATATAGGCGGAGTGAACGCGCGGACCCTGCCCGTGCCCATGATGAACGTGCTCAACGGCGGCGCACACGCCACCGGAAGCAACGTGGATATCCAGGAATTCATGATTATGCCCGTCGGCGCGAAAAGCTGGAGAGAAGCCCTGCGCATGTGCGCCGAGGTCTTCCATACGCTGAAAAAGGTAGTGCCCGCCTCCGGCGTGGGCGACGAGGGCGGCTACGCTCCCAACCTCGACAGCGACGAGGACGCTCTCAAGGCTCTGGTCGCGGCCATAGAAAAGGCCGGCTACAAGCCCTACGACGATTTCATGCTCGCCATCGACGGCGCGGTGTCCGACTGGTTCGACAAGGCCGACGGCTGCTATCATCTGCCCAAGCGCGGCACGGTGATGAGCCGCCGCGAAATGGTGGATATGTACGTGGGCTTCGCGGAAAAATATCCCATCATCTCCATCGAGGACGGCATGGCCGAGGACGACTGGGAGGGCTGGAAGCTGCTTACCGACGCCCTCGGGAAAAAGCTCCAGCTTGTCGGCGACGACCTGTTCGTTACCAACGTGGAGCGCATCAAAAAGGGCATCGAGCTCGGCGTATGCAACTCCGTCCTCATCAAGCTCAATCAGATAGGCACTCTCAGCGAGACCATAGAGGCTATACAGATGGCCAACCGCGCCGGCTATACCGCCGTGGTCAGCCACCGCAGCGGCGAGACCGAGGACACCACCATCGCCGATCTCGTCGTGGCGCTCAACGCCGGACAGATCAAGACCGGCGCTCCCTCGCGCACCGACCGCGTGGCGAAATACAATCAGCTGCTCAGGATAGAGCAGGAGCTCGACTCCGCCGCCCGCTACCTCGGCAGAGAGGCGTTCTTCAATCTGTAAGTCTTATATGCCATATGTATAAAAAAAGGCTCTGCGGTCAATACTTACCGCAGAGTCTTTTTTTACGAGGTGATCCGCTTGAACCCAGGCAAGAAGAAAAAGCCCTTTTTGAAAAGGGCGGCAGATTTTACGGGGGATAAGGGCTTCTACATAGTCCTGTTCCTCTGCGTGGCCGTGATAGGCGCGGCAGCCCGGATGATCTCCTCCGGCCGCAGCGGTACAGAACTTGTAGAGCTTCCCCAGTCCGGCGATCCCACCCTTTCCGCCCCGGCGACCCGGGCGCCTTTTTACGGCGATTACTCGCCCGAGCCTCCGCCCGCGCTCACCGTGCCTCCCCGCGAAGTCCCCGACGAGCCGCAGCCCGGCGCCGACGAGGCGGCCGCCGAAACGCTGAGCGAGCTTCCTCCCGAGGAGCCCGAGCCCGCCCGGGAAGAGCCCGCCGTGCTGCACTTCCAGTGGCCCCTCTCCGGCACGGTGGAAACGCCCCATTCCGTGGACGCGCTGCTCTACGACAGCACCATGGCCGACTGGCGCACCCACGCGGGCATGGACATCTCGGCCCCGATAGGCACGCTGGTCATGGCCTCGTCCGACGGCTCCGTGGCCGACGTTTACGACGACGGCATGTACGGCACCACCGTCATCCTTCGCCACAGCGGGGGGATGACGAGCATTTACTCGAACCTCGCCGCCACGCCCGCGGTGTCCGTGGGCGACACGGTCAGGATAGGCGAGGTGATAGGCTCCGTTGGGGATACCGCGCTCGCGGAAACGGGCACCGTGTCGCACCTGCATTTCGGCATGACCCTCGACGGCGTGGCGGTGGACCCCGGCTGGTACCTTCCCAAAAGATAAATCAAGGGACCGTGCGGAAGCAAATACCGCGCGGTCCTTTATTTTTTCCCGTTATCTATCATTTTCCTCAGCCGGGGGACCACGGGAGCGGCGCACAGGCCGGTGAACGCTCCCGTCACCGTGCCGGACAGCAGCAGCACCGGCAGATACCATAAAAGTCCCGGGCTGCCCAGCACCGCGATCGCCGCGGCAAGCTGTCCGATATTATGGGCCATCGCGCCGAAGGCGCTCAGGCCCCACAGCTGATTTTCCTTCAGTATGCGGCTGAGCGGCGTCATCACCGCGAGGCTGAGCGCGCCTCCCGCCGCGCTGTATATTATTGCGGAAGGCGTCTGGGAAAAGGCCGAGCCGAGCAGTATTTTTATAAGCATGACCGCCGCGGCCTCCCACGGGCCGTACAGATACAGCGCGGTCAGTATTATGATGTTGCTCAGGCCGAGCTTAATCCCGGGCACGGGAACCACGGGAGGCAGCTGCGCCTCCGCGGTGAAGATTATGAGCGCCGCCGCGGAAAGCAGCGCGAGAAAGGCAAGCTTTCTTGTCTTCATTTTTTTACCCCGAAACCGCGTCGGCGTCGGCGCGGCCGTCAATAAGTATCATCACTTTGTTCGGCAGGCAGACTATGGGCTTCGCCGGAGACGAGCTCCAGCCCATATCCACGCACAGTCTGTCGGGGCAGTCCGCGTCGAGCATGCGTATGCGTCCCTTCTCCGCCTGCACGGTGTTGCCTTCGCCGACGCTGAAGCAGCGGCTCCCCTCCACCCGGTCAAGGTCTACGGAAAAAACGAGCTCGCCGTCGAGATACACTTTGGCTGTCCCCGCCGACCGGGGCGCGAAAACGAGGGCCAGGGCGGCGGCAGCCGCGATCGCCCCTATGATCGCCGCAAGATATCTGCTTTTCATGCACGCTCCTCCCGTCCCGGGCTCAGACTATCACGAAGCCTCCGTTTATGCCTATTATCTGCCCCGTCATGTATCTCGCCCTGTCGGAAGCCAGATAGACCGCAAGAGCGGCCACGTCCTTCGGCTCTCCGAGAAAGCTCAGGGGCGTCTGCCGTCTCAGATCCTCCAGCTCGTCGTCGCTGAAAACGCTGAGCATGGGCGTGAGCACCACGCCGGGGGCGATGCAGTTCACGCGGATCCCCGACGGGGCCAGCTCCTTGGCCAGAGCCTTTGTCAGGCCCACCGTGGCGGATTTCGACGCGCTGTATGCCGATTCGCAGGATGCGCCGACCTGTCCCCACATTGACGACACGTTGATGATGCAGCCGCTTTTTTGTCTGACCATGTACGGCACCGCCGCGCGGCAGCACAGAAAGGCGCCGTCGGCGTTCACTCCGAAAAGCTCTCTCCAGTCGTCGTAGCTCAGATCGGTTATCAGCCCGTAGTGCGCGACGCCGGCATTGTTCACCAGCAGGTCGACGCCCCCGGTCTTTTCAAACATCTCTTCCACGTCCCGCGGCTTCGATACGTCGGCGTAAACCGCCGTGCCGCCCGTTTCCGCGGCCACCTTCTCCGCGTTCTCCCGCGAGCTGTGATAGCCCACGAACACTTCCCAGCCGTCCCCGGCCAGAGCGCGGCAGATCTCCGAGCCTATGCCGCCCGAGCCGCCCGTTACGAGCGCGCGTTTTCCCATATCCATGCTCCTTCCTTTCGCTCTCCGGTCCGTCTCAGTACGGAAGTATATCTATCGAGCCGTCGTCCTCGCCCTTCGTCACGGAGCGTATCTGAACGTAATAGCTGTATTCCTCATTGACCTTCACGCTCACCCTGTCGCCCGCTTTTCGTCCCATGACCGCCTTGCCGAGGGGCGAAACGTTGCTTATGAGCCATTTTGTCGAGTCCTGCCGCAGCGTGGTCACCAGGCGTATCTGCTGCAGCTCGTCGTCGTCCTCGAAATACAGCTCCACCAGGTCGTAGAGCCCCGCGGTATCCTCGTCGGACTCGTCGCTTATGACGACGGCGGTCTTTATCATCCTTTCAAGATAGCGCGTGCGGCTGTCGTTTTTGCGCTGCTCCTGCTTTGCCGCCTTGTATTCGAAGTTTTCGCTGAGATCGCCGTAGCTCCGCGCCGTGACCACGTCCTCCATTATCTTGGGCCGCAGCACGCGGTTGCGGTAGTCGATCTCCTCCTGCATTTTTCTGATGTCTTCCTTGGTCAGCTGATCGTGCATTCCTTGCCTCCGGAAATATTATTTTTGCTGTCTGTACAGTATATCATTTTTTTCCCGCGCCGGCATTATTTTTTTTGCCGCGGTTGATAAGACGGAGGCAAAGCTGTATAATCCGTATCGGGTGAACCATAATGACGATAAACGGACTGCAAAAGCTCACGCTGCTCGATTTTCCCGGCCGGACGGCCTGCACCGTGTTTTCCGGCGGCTGCAATTTCCGCTGCCCCTTCTGCCACAACGCCTCTCTCGTCCTTCGCCCCGCCTCTCTTCCCGTCGTTTCGCACGAGGAGCTGTTTTCGTTCCTTGAAAAGCGCAGGGGACTGCTCGACGGGGTCGCGGTAACGGGGGGCGAGCCCACGCTGCAGAAGGACCTGCCCGATTTTCTCGGGCAGATCAAAAAGCTCGGCTTTGCCGTGAAGCTCGATACCAACGGCACCGATCCCGCCATGCTCCGCCGCATCATCGAGGAAGGTCTTGCCGATTACGCCGCCATGGACGTAAAATCCTCCCCGGAGGGCTACGCCGCGGCCTGCGGCATAACCGCCGTAGATCTCAAGCCCGTCCTTGAAAGCATATCCCTGCTCCTCGAGGGCCGCATCGAATACGAGTTCAGGACCACCGCCGTAAGCGGCCTGCACACCCCGGAGGACTTTGACGCCATCGGCCGCATGATAGCCGGCGCGGACAGATATTTCATCCAGTGCTTCAAGGACTCCGGCGACGTCATTGCGGACGGCTTCGGCGCTCCGAGCCGCGCCGAGCTTGACGCGATGCTTGCCGCGGCGCGGAAGCACGTGCCTTCGGCATGTCTGCGCGGCGTGGACTGAAAACTCGTCAGAATAAAATAATGCACAAGATATAGTTATTCCTCATTTTTCTCTTGACTATATCTTGTGCTTTGTGTTATCATGTCCTCGCTATCAGACAAAAGGAGAATCATAATCATGTATCGTGTAATAAAAAGAGACGGCCGCATAGTCGATTTTGACATAGTCAAGATCGCCGAGGCGATGAAAAAGGCCTTTACCGCCACCGACACCAATTACAACGACAGCGTCATAGATTTTCTCGCCCTGAAGGTCACCGCCGATTTTCAGCCGAAGATCCGCGACGAGCTCATTTCCATCGAGGACATCCAGGACAGCGTCGAGACCGTGCTGAGCCAGGGCGGCTACGAAAACGTCGCGAAGGCGTACATCCTCTACCGCAAGCAGCACGAAAGCCTCAGAAACGTCAGCGAGACCGTGCTGGACTACAAAAACACCGTGGAAAAGTATCTCGGCGAGAACGACTGGCGCGTGAAGGAGAACTCCACCGTCACCTATTCCGTGGGCGGCCTGATCCTGTCGAACTCCGGCGCCATAACGGCCAACTACTGGCTCAGCGAGGTTTACGACGACGAGATAGCGAAGGCCCACAGGAACGCCGATATCCATATACACGACCTCAGCATGCTCACCGGCTACTGCGCCGGCTGGAGCCTGCGCCAGCTGATAACCGAGGGTCTGGGCGGCGTCACCGGCAAGATCACCTCCAAGCCCGCCGGACATCTCATCACCCTGTGCAATCAGATGGTCAACTTCCTCGGCATCATGCAGAACGAATGGGCCGGGGCTCAGGCGTTCTCGTCCTTCGACACCTACCTTGCCCCCTTCGTCAAGGTGGACAACCTCTCCTACAAGGAAGTCAAGCAGGCTGTTCAGGCCTTTATCTTCGGCGTGAACACCCCCAGCCGCTGGGGCACTCAGGCGCCCTTCTCCAACATCACCCTTGACTGGACCGTTCCCGCCGACATGGCGGAGCTCCCCTGCATCGTGGGCGGCCGCGAGATGGACTTCTGCTACAAGGACTGCCAGAAGGAAATGGACATGATAAACAAGGCGTTTATCGAGAACATGATCGAGGGCGACGCCAACGGACGCGGCTTCCAGTACCCCATCCCCACCTATTCCATCACCAACACCTTCGACTGGTCCGATACCGAGAACAACCGCCTGCTGTTCGAGATGACCGCCAAGTACGGCACGCCCTATTTCTCCAACTACATCAACAGCGATATGGAGCCCTCGGACGTGCGCTCCATGTGCTGCCGTCTGCGTCTCGACCTGAGGGAGCTGCGCAAAAAGAGCGGCGGCTTCTTCGGCTCCGGCGAGAGCACCGGCTCCATCGGCGTGGTCACCATCAACATGCCGAGGATAGCCTATCTCTCCAAGACCAGGGAGGAATTCTTCTCCCGTCTTGACAAGATGATGGACATTTCCGCCCGTTCCCTCGACGTCAAGCGCAAGGTCATCACCGACCTGCTCGAGGCCGGCCTGTATCCCTATACCAAGCGTTATCTCGGCACCTTCGGCAATCATTTCTCCACCATCGGTCTCGTAGGCATGAACGAGGCCTGCCTCAACGCCAAGTGGCTGAGAAAGGATCTCACCTCGCCCGAGGCCGTGGAGTTCACCAAGGAAGTGCTCAACCACATGCGCGAGCGCCTGAGCGATTATCAGGAAATGTACGGCGACCTCTTCAATCTCGAGGCCACTCCCGCCGAGTCCACCGCCTACCGCCTCGCCAAGCACGACGTTGAGCGTTATCCCGAGATCATCACCGCCTCCGAGGCCGGCGGAACGCCCTATTACACCAACAGCTCCCACCTGCCCGTGGGCTATACCGAGGACATCTTCACCGCTCTCGATATCCAGGACGAGCTGCAGACCCTCTATACCTCCGGCACCGTCTTCCACGCCTTCCTCGGCGAGAAGATGCCCGACTGGAGCTCCGCCGCGGCGCTGGTGCGCAAGATCGCGGAGAATTACAAGCTCCCGTATTACACCATCTCCCCCACTTACTCCATCTGCAAAAACGACGGCTACCTCACCGGCGAGCAGTACGTGTGCCCCCACTGCGGCGAAAAGGCCGAGGTCTATTCCCGCATAACCGGCTACTACCGTCCCGTGCAGAACTGGAACGACGGCAAGTCTCAGGAATTCAAGCAGCGCAAGGTTTACGACATCGGCGCCTCCAGGATGAAAAGGACCGCCGTAAAGGCCGACGCCCCGTCCGCCTCCGCTCCCGCTCCCGCCGCCTCCGGCGACGGCGTGAAGCTCACGCTCTTCGCCCGCGTGACCTGCCCCAACTGCCGCGCCGCCGAGGCCCAGCTGAACAAGGCCGGCATAGCCTATGAAAAGCTCATAGCCGAGGATAACCTCGACCTGGCCACGAAATACGGCATAAAGGGCGCGCCCACTCTCGTGGTGGAGAGCGGCGCAGGCTACGATAAATACTACGGAGTTCCCGAGATAAAGAAATATATCACCGGAGCGTCCGCCTGCCTGGCATAATATCCGCCCGCGCAAAACGACAACTGCTCCCTCGATCGTTTTCCGATCTTTGAGGGAGCAGAAGCATAAATACGACAGAGAGGTCTTCGTGAAATGTACGATATAATCATCATCGGCGGCGGGCCCGCGGGCATGACGGCGGCGCTGTACGCCCGGAGGAACAACAAATCCGCCCTTGTCATAGAGAAAAACGGCTTCGGCGGCCAGATAACCTACTCTCCCAAGGTGGAAAACTACCCCGGCAGAAAGCAGATGAGCGGCGCGGAGTTCGCCGACGACCTGTTCGATCAGATCCTTTATCAGGGCGCCGAGGCCGAGGTCGAGACCGTCACCGCCATACGCTGCGACGGCGATATAAAGCACGTTCTCACCGAGGAGGGCGGCGACTACGAGGGAAAGGCCGTAATAATCGCCGCGGGCGTTAAGCACCGCATGCTCGGCCTGGAGCGGGAGAACGAATTCGTCGGCAGCGGGATATCCTTCTGCGCCGTGTGCGACGGAGGCTTTTACCGCGACAAGACCGTGGTGGTGGCGGGCGGCGGCAATTCCGCCCTGCAGGAGGCCATACTCCTCTCGGAAAACTGCCGCGAGGTCATCATGGTACAGGATCTCGATTACTTTACCGGAGAAAAGAAGTCTCAGGACATACTGTTTTCCAGGCCCAACGTCCGCGCGATCACCGGCGCCGCGATAGACTCGCTCATGACCGAGGGCGAAAACCTCGTCGGGCTCAGGATACACGACCGCGCCTCCGGCGCGGCGAGCGAGCTTGCCTGCGACGGGCTCTTCGTCGCGATCGGCCTTATCCCGGAAAACGGCATTTTTTCCGACCTCGTCTCTCTCAACAAATACGGCTACATCGACTCTGGCGAGGACTGCCTTACCTCCACGCCGGGCGTCTTCGCCGCGGGAGACTGCCGCTCCAAGACCGTGCGCCAGCTGACCACCGCCGTGGCCGACGGCGCCTCGGCCGCCATAGCCGCCTGCAATTATATCGACGCGCTGTAAACTGCGCGGGACAGGCAAACGGAGGAATGAAACCGAATGCAAAACAGATACGCGGGTGACATCGGAGATTTTGGAAAGCTCGGTCTGCTCAGGGCGCTTCAGACCTCGGGCCTGTCCGAAGGCATAAATTGGTATCTCGTTCCGGATGAGCACAACGGCGACGGCCGTTATGTGGATTATTTGGAAGACGACGATTATCGCGCATGCGACGAACCCCTTTTTCGGGAATTGAAAAAGATCGTCGATTCCGGTGAACGGAATATTCTTGCTCTTGAAACGAGCAGTATACTGAAAGCGCAGTTTTATTCCGAGTCTCTTGATTTTTCCGGTCTTTCCGGAGCCGAAAGAACCGAAAGGCGCAAAGCCTGGCATGAGGAAGCTCTGCAAAGACTCAAAGGAGTCGACGTAGTATTCGCCGATCCCGACAACGGCCTGATAGTCCCCTCTGCCGCGGGCAAGCCCAAAGAAAACAAATATGTGATGCCTGATGAGCTTGTGGATTATTATCATCAAAACTCAAGCGTAATCTACTACCAGCATCAAGCCCGAAGAGACGACCGGTTTTATATCGATCAACACCGGAAACTTATTGAAAGTCCCGATTTTGAAGGCGCTTCGGGCCGCGGGCTGAAATTTACAAGAGTATCGCTGCGATACTTCTTCTTTATTATTCATCCGCATCATGAAGCGGCGATCGCGGATGCGCTCCGCGCAGTGTCTTCCTCCGTGTGGAGCCAATGCTTTTCCCCGGTCGACCTTAGCTGACCGGAGGATCTATATCATGTCAAGAGGCGCGGGACAGCCCGCGCCTCTTCCTTATCCCGTCCCCCAAAGGGGGCAAAGTCCGTCCGTTTTACTCTTCCGCGAGCTGTTTCCGCTCTTCCCTTCGCCGGGCGACCTCTTTCATCTTTTCGTAAAGCTCCTCGCCCACGCATTCCCTTGCGTACCTGCACCACTGCACGCAGCTCATCGTATCGTTGTATACGGTGAAGCCGCAGTCAGGGCATTTTGCCTCGGCGTCCACGGAAAATATCTCTATCTCGGCGCCGCAGCGGGGACAGCGCTTTTCTTCGATCGTTATCTCCTTTGACTTGCTCTGACAGCCCGTAAAGCTCATATCCTTTTCCTCCCCCGCCGGAACTTTTTCAGGAATGCGTCAGCTCCGCGACCGTGCCCTTGTGATCCTCCCGGAGCACTTTGTATCCGAAGCCGGCCTTTCCCAGCTCGTTCAGGAGCTCGGAGGAGCAGCAGTCCATATCCACGTGCCGGCTCCAGAGCAGCTCATGCCCGAGATGCGTCTTGAAATCACCTATCAGGTTCATCGACGAGCTGCGGTACTGGCTTTTGGGTATATATACCGTCGCCGCGTGGGTGTCGTATACCACGGCCTCTCCGCTCACTATGAGGAGCACTCCGCTCTTGTTGATCACCTGTTCTATCATTTCCGAAATCGGCACCGACATTTTTCATTATCTCCCTTCGTCTTGACTTTTCGCCCTTATCTTAATATACTGAGGGCGATAATTCCGTTGTTTATACAACAAAAGGGAAGAAAATAATGAAAAAATATCTGAACGAGCTGAAAAACTGCGCCCTTTTCAACGGGATAAGCGACGAAGACCTGCCCGCCATGCTCTCCTGTCTCGGAGCGCGCGTTGCCGAGGTGGAAAAAAACCAGATCATTTTCGAGGAAGGCTCGGACGCGAAAACGATAGGCGTGGTCCTGTCGGGCTCGGTGCAGCTGGTGCGGGACGATTACTACGGCAACCGCAGCATAGTCGCCCTGATCTCGCCGGGAGAGCTCTTCGGCGAGAGCTTCGCCTGCGCCCGGGTGGAAAGCCTGCCCGTGAGCATGACGGCCTCGGCCGACGGCCGGGTGCTGCTGCTCGATTTTTCCCGCATCGTGACCACCTGCAGCAACGCCTGCCAGTTCCACAGCCGCATGATATTCAATCTGCTGCGTCTGGTAGCCGAGAAAAACCTTGTTTTCAATCAGAAAATAGAGATAACCTCGCGGCGCACTACCCGCGAAAAGCTGATGACCTATCTGATGTATCAGGCAAAGCTCAATAAAAGCAGTTCTTTCACCATTCCCTACGACAGGCAGGGTCTTGCGGACTATCTCGGCGTGGAGCGCAGCGCGCTGTCGGCGGAGATAAGCAGGCTCCGGGCCGAGGGTATCATAGAGAGCCGGAAAAGCGAGTTTACGATCCTGTAAAAAAGGGCGGATAAAGTCCCCGGTACTTTATCCGCCCGTTTTTATACGCTTATTTCTCCCGCGAGGACTTTTTTATAGTCCTCGTAATTCTTTTTCAGAAGCTCGGGGGTATTCAGTCCGTAGGGGCATTTCGAGCGGCATTTCCCGCAGGAGATGCATTTGCTTATCCTGCTCATCATGGCCTGCCCCCTCTCGCCGAGCCAGCCCTCCGAGGGCGAGCGGCGCAGCAGCAGCGACATCCTCGCGCAGGTGTTTATCTCTATGCCCATGGGACAGGGCATACAGTAGCCGCAGCCGCGGCAGAAGTCTCCGCTGAGGCTCTCTTTTTCCTTAATTATGAATTTCTCCGTTTCCGCGTCCATGACCGGGGGCGCGGAGATATACGACAAAAACTCGTCCAGCTCCTTTTCCCGCTGGATGCCCCAGATGGGCAGCACGCCGCCGTATCCGTTCATGAACGCCGCGGCGGCGCGGGAGTCGGTTATCAGTCCGCCGGAAAGGGCCTTCATCGCCACGAAGCCCATGTCCGCCGCCTCGCAGGCGCGCACCACCTCGATATCCTCGGGAGAGGCGAGATAGCTGAAAGGAAACTGCAGCGTTTCGTAAAGGCCGCTCTCTATGCACCGGCGGGCGAGCCCGAGCTTATGATTGGTAAAGCCTATGTGCAGTATCTTGCCCTGTTTCTTCGCTTCGAGCATGCATTCGTACATGTCCGTGCCGTCACCGGGCTCGGGCACGTAAGACGGATTATGGAACTGATAAACGTCTATGTGATCGGTCCGCAGCAGGCGCAGGGAGGTATGAAGGTCCTCCCAGAAGGCCTCCGGAGAGGCGGAGCCGGTCTTGGTGGCTATCACCACCTCATCGCGCATGCCCTCGAAGGCTGCGCCGAGCTTTTCCTCGCTGTCGGTGTAATATCTGGCGGTGTCAAAATAGTTCATGCCGCCCTCACGGGCCCGTCTGAGCAGCCTTACGGCCGCGGCCTTGTCCACCCTCTGCACGGGCAGGGCGCCGAAGGCGTTTTTCTCCGCCGTTATCCCGGTCTTTCCGAGTCTTATCTTTCCCATATTTACCTCCCTTATCTTATGCCTGCCGCCTCTCCGAGCAGCTCAAGCCCGTCGAAGACCGCGGCGGCCGCCGCGGCGTATTCGGCGCGGTCCTTCGCCTTTTTCAGACGTTTGGAACATTTCCCGTCGTCTTTGAAAAGGCATATCATATATGACCACAGCTCCTTCATTCTGTGAAGCAGCGCGGTATCGCCGTAAAGGATATCATCGTAAGCGCGGAACAGCTCGTCGTGAAAAGCCCTCAGCGTCTCCCTGTCCGCCCCTTCGCCCGTCCTTATCCGTCTTGCGAGGGCCGGGTCCGCCGCCAGGCCTCTTCCCATCATCACCGCCCGCGTCTCGGGAAAACGCTTCAGCAGCGCGGCGAAGTCTCCGGCGGTGAAGATATCGCCGTTGTAAACAAGCGGCGCCGCGCTCGTCCCGCAGGCGTATCCGTAGGCGTCAAGCCTGACCCCGTTTTTATAGAAATCTTCCCTTACCCGCGGATGCACCGTAAGCTCGTATATGGGATACCTCCGGAATATCTCCATCAGTCTTTTAAGCTCCGAGGGCTCGGAAAAGCCTATGCGCGTTTTCACCGATATCCTCGGCGCTCCGGAAGAAGAGAAAATGCGTTCGAGCATGGCGTCCAGCTCGTCGGGGTACGCCAGCAGCCCCGCGCCCTTCTTCTTCGCCGTGACCGTGCCGGAGGGACAGCCGAGATTGAGATTTACCTCCTCATAGCCCAGCTGCCGAAGCTCGCGCGCCGCCCACAGGAAATTATCGGCGCTGTTCGCGAGCAGCTGCGGCACGAGGACCATGCCCCTGTTGTTCTCCGGTTTGAGCTCCTCCATATCCTTCGGCGGTATGCGCCTCGTCTCCGTGGGGGAGAAAAACGGGGCGTAGTACTTGTCTATGCCCGGGAAGAAGCGGCTGTGTACCGCGCGGTATATCCTCCCGGTCACTCCCTCCATGGGAGCGAAATACAGCTTCACTTTATTTTACGCGCAGGGGCGCGCTGCCGCTCAGGGCGACGCTGCGGCCGTCGTTCTGGCACAGTCCCGCCCAGAGCACCGCCTCTGCCTTTACGCGCTTACCCTCGTCGTCCACCACGGTATCCCACGCGCCGAGCTCCACCTCGGCGCTGCCGGTCTCTCCGGGACGGACGTAGACCCGCCTGAAGCCGCAAAGCGAGGGATGCAGGGTATCGAAGGGCGAGGAGGGATGCTCGGCGTATACCTGCAGCACCTCGCTGCAGTCGTACGCGCTGTCGTTGCGGTAAGCTATGCGCACCCTGTTCCCCTCCCTCACCGCGTCGGTCAAGGTGAGCTTTCCGTAGCCGAGGCCGAAGCCGAAGGGATACAGGGGCTCGCTTTCCAGATACCGGTAAGTGCGGCCCTTCATGGAATAATCCTCAAAGGGCGGCAGATCGGCGGTATCTTTATATATCGTTATGGGCAGTCTGCCTCCGGGCACGGCGTCGCCGAAAAGGATATCGGCGACGGCCTTTCCTCCGCGGGCTCCGGGGTACCATACCTGCATGACCGCGTCGGCATGCTCGTCGGCATAACGCAGATCCATGGAGCTGCCGGCCATCAGTATCACCACCGTGGGCTTGCCCACGGCCAGCACGGCCTTCATCAGCTCGACCTGGCTCGCGGGCAGCTCGAGGGTCTCCTTGTCGCCGCAGGCCTTGCTGTTTACCGAGCCTTCCTCGCCCTCCAGCGTTTCGTCAAGGCCGAGGCAGAGCACGACGGCGTCGCTGTGCTCTGCCGTGATCACGGCCTCGGACGTCCTGTCGCTGTGCTTTGCCAACATTTCGGAGCGGTCGTAGAAAATATGGCTGCCCTCGGAATACAGCACCCGCACGCCGTCTCCGGCCGCGTCCTGTATCCCCTCGAGCACGGTTATGTATCTCGAGGCGGTGCCGTGATAATTTCCCATAAGCGCGGTACGGTTGTCCGCGTTGGGCCCTATGACGCCTATCGTCTTCAGTCCGCTCCTGTCAAAGGGCAGAACGCCGTTGTTTTTCAGCAGCACGGCGCTCTCCGCCGCCGCTTTGAGCGCAAGGCGGGCGTGCTCGGGGCAGTCCACCTTTTCATACGGTATGGCGTCGAAGGAGGTCTTGTCGAACATGCCGAGCAGTATGCGCGTGGTGAACAGGCGCACGGCTGCCTCGGTGAGCTCTTCGTCGGTGATCGCGCCCTTTTCGTAAGCCTCCATGAGGAATTCGTAGGAGGAGCCGCAGTTCACGTCGCAGCCGGCCTTGAGCGCCTTGGCGACGGACTCCACCGGGCCGGAGGTCACCTTGTGGTTTTCATGGAAATCCTTTATGGCCCAGCAGTCGGATACGAAATGTCCCTTGAAGCCCCACTCGGAGCGCAGTATGTCCCGTATGAGCACGGTGCTGCCGCAGCAGGGCTCGCCGTTGGTGCGGTTGTACGCGCCCATGACGGCTTCGACCTCCGCTTCCCTGACGCAGGCCTCGAACGCGGGCAGATAGGTCTCTCTCAGATCCCTGGGCGAGGCCTCGGCGTTCATGCTGTGCCTGAGCGCCTCGGGGCCGGAATGCACCGCGTAATGCTTGGCGCAGGCGGCGGCGCGCATATATCCTTCTTCGTCCCTCTTCTGCAGGGCCTTCACGAACGCCACGCCCAGGCGTGAGGTAAGGTACGGGTCCTCTCCGTAGGTCTCGTGGCCGCGGCCCCAGCGGGGATCGCGGAAGATATTCACGTTGGGCGACCAGAAGGTGAGCCCCTTGTAGATATCCCTGTCCCCGTGAGAGGAAAACTCGTTGTACTTGGCGCGCCCCTCCGTGGATATCGCGTCCGCCACGTCGCCTACGAGCTGTTCGTCAAAGGTGGCCGCAAGCCCGATAGCCTGCGGGAACATCGTGGACGTTCCCGCCCGGGCGACCCCGTGCAGCGCCTCGTTCCACCAGTTGTATTCGGGTATGCCGAGCCTCGGTATGGCCGGAGAGGTGTATTTCAGCTGCGACGCCTTTTCCTCGACCGTCATTTTCGATACCAGCTCGCGCGCTCTTTTCCTCGCTTCTTCCCTGTTCATGTGATGCACCCCCGCAAAAAAGTCTATTATATATCGTCCCTGCCGTCCAGCAGTTCGCTGAGCTTATCGAGAAACGCCTCTTCGCCCCAGGTGTTGATCTTGAAAAACCTTGCGCTGCTCCCTCCCGACGTAATGGCGGAGAGCTTCACCGGCCCGTCCCCTTGCTGAAACAGGGTCACGCTCAGGCTGAGGCGGTTACCGCCGGTATATGAATACCGCTCGAATACGCGGACGCTGCAGCGGGCGTCTCCGCTGCGGAAATCGCTGCCGTCCTCGAGGGACGCCGTCATGCTGCCGCCGAGTATCCCCTTTTCTATGCGCTCGGTCAGACTGTCAAGATCCTCGTATATCTCCCGTTCGAATTTTGCCATTGTTCAGCTCCTTATTATCCGCCGTTCCGTTTGCCGCCGCCGAAAGCGGAACAAATGAAGTATTTGCTTGAAATTACCGTGCGTTTGTTATAAAGTAGTGGTTACCGACTTATCCGATCATACCGAAGGGCCCCGCGCCGGGCGTCCGTCCGCTTCGGCGGGGACGCCGCCGGGAACTTGCAAGATGAAAAAAAAGCAGCAGCAACTCAGACTCGGCGTAGCGGTGTTCGCCGCCCCGCCGGACACGGGTCTCAGCTCGGCTCAGGCGCGGGAGCGCATGGAGGCGGGCTGGAGCAACGCGCCCGTTGAGCCGCCGTCAAAGACGGTCTCCGAAATAATCATATCAAACGTATTTACCTATTTCAACTGCATATTCTTCATTTTGGCCGCCTGTGTTATCGCCGTGGGCTCATGGCTCAATCTTACCTTCATGGGCATTATTTTTTTCAATACCGTGATCGGCATAGTCCAGGAGATAAGGGCGAAAAGGATATTGGACAGGCTCACTCTGCTCAGCGCGCCCAAGGCGACGGTGATACGCGACGGAGCGGAGCTGTCGCTGGATACCTCTCTCACCGTGAGGGACGACGTAGCCGTTTTCTCCGCGGGAAATCAGATCTACGCCGACGCCGAGGTACTGGACGGCAGCGTGCAGGTCAACGAGGCCCTCGTTTCCGGCGAGGCCGACGAAATAACGAAAAACCCGGGCGACAAGCTCCTTTCCGGCAGCTTCATCGTCAGCGGCAGCTGCCGCGCGCGGCTCACCGCCGTGGGGGCCGATTCGTTCGTTTCCCGCCTTACGACGGAGGCGAAGCGTTCGAAGAAGCCGCAGAGCTCCGAAATGATGCGCTCGCTTACCAAGCTCATCAAGGTGATAGGCTTCATAGTGATCCCCTTCGGCCTCATTCTTTTCATCAAGGAAGTGCACTGGCTCGGCAGGGACCTTACCTCCGCCGTGACCTCCACCGTGGGCGCGATAATCGGCATGATACCCGAGGGGCTGTATCTGCTCACGAGCGTGGCTCTGGCCGCGGGTACTCTCCGCCTTGCCCGCAAGGGCACTCTTACCCATGAGCTTGAATGCATAGAGACCCTCGCCCGCGTGGACACCCTCTGCGTGGACAAGACCGGCACGATAACCGAAAGCGAAATGAACGTCGAGCGGCTCATCACCCTGAGCGGAGGGCCCTCGGAGGAAGAGGCCTCCGCGCTCATGGCGGAATACGTTTCCGCGCTGAGCGGCGACAACGACACCATGCAGGCGCTTCGGCGGCATTTTACCGCCTCCTCCGTCCGCACGGCGGTCTCCCGCCTGCCCTTCAGCTCGGTCAGAAAATACGGCGGCGTCTCCTTCTCTCCGGAGGAAAGCTATCTTCTCGGCGCGCCGGATATCCTCGCGCCCGATCCGGAGGGCGAATGCGCCCGGATCGCCGGGCAGTATTCCGCTCTCGGCTACCGCGTGCTGCTGCTGGCCGCCTGCGGCTCTCTTCCGGCCGACGGGCTCACCGAAAGCCCGCGGCCCCTGTGCCTCATCGTTCTCAGCAACAAGATCCGTTCCGACGCTCCCGAGACCTTCCGTTACTTCGCCGGGCACGGCGTGGCGGTAAAGGTCATTTCCGGCGACAACCCCGCCACGGTCAGCGAGGTCGCCCGCCGCGCCGGCATCCCCGACGCCGATAAATACGTCGACGCCCGCACCCTCGTAAACGACGTTGCCGTGCGCAGGGCTGCGGAAAGCTATACCGTGTTCGGCCGCGTTTCTCCCGAACAGAAGCGGCGGCTGATACAGGCGCTGAAAAGCGCGGGCCATACCGTTGCCATGACCGGCGACGGCGTGAACGACGTTCTCGCCATGAAGGCCGCCGACTGCGCCGTGGCAATGGCCTCGGGCAGCGACGTGGCGTGTCAGACGGCGCACATAGTGCTGATGAATTCCGACTTTGCCGCCATGCCCTCGGTGGTGGAGGAGGGGCGGCGCGTCATAAACAACATAGAGCGCTCCGCGTCCCTGTTCCTGGTGAAGAACATTTTTTCCTTCATTCTCGCCTTTATCACGCTGTTTTTCACCCTGCCCTATCCCTTCAGCCCCGCGCAGCTGAGCCTCGTGAACGCGCTGACCATAGGCATACCGTCCTTCGTGCTCGCGCTGGAGCCCAACAAAAACCTCGTTTCCGGGCGCTTCCTTCCCAACGTGCTCTACCGCGCCCTGCCCGCCGCGCTGACGGACGTGCTGCTTATCGTGGGCGTACTGTTCTTCTATTCCGAGTTCAGCATAGGCGACGGCGCGCTGTCCTCGATATGCACCGCCGTTATCGGCACGGTCGGGCTCGTCATGGTCCACCGCACGGCGAGGCCCTACAACGCGCTGCGCGCGGTCATGACCGCGGGCGTTTCGGCGGCCTTCGCGGTTATATTCATCTTTTTCAAGCAGTATTTCACCCTCGCTCCCCTGGCGCGCCCCGAGGTGATGATCCTTATAATGTTCGCCCTTATGGCAAAGCCCTTTATGGACATCATCTCCTCCGGCCTTGACCGGCTCAAGGCCTTCATTGAGAAAAAACGCGCCGGTACGGCGCGCAGACCGGCAAAGCTGCCCTGAGGACGAACGTGAACAGAACAACTTCTCCGAACAAATTCAGACGCGGGCTGACCGACGGCATACCTATAGGCCTCGGTTATCTTTCGGTATCCTTCGGCGTGGGCATACTTGCCTCCGGCTCGGGGCTGAGCATACTTCAGGCCGCGGTGATGTCGCTGAGCAATCTGACCTCGGCGGGGCAGGTCGCGGGCATCGCCGTTATCGCCGCCTCGGGCGGTCTTATCGAAACGGTGCTCACCCAGCTTGTCATAAACATACGCTATTCTCTTATGGCGATATCGCTCACGCAGAAGCTCGACGGCGGCTTTACCACCCTGCGCCGCATGCTCGTCTCCTTCGCCATTACCGACGAGATCTTCGCCGTGGCCTCCTCGCGGGAGGGGCGAATATCGCCGGGGTACATGTACGGCCTTGCTCTTATACCCATAATAGGCTGGACCGCCGGCACCTTTCTCGGCGCCGCCGCCGGAGAGCTGCTCCCCGCCGCGGTGACCTCGGCGCTCGGGCTGTCGATATACGGCATGTTCCTCGCCATCATCATCCCGCCCGCGCGGCGCAGCACGGGCATACTGCTCGCCGTCGTTTTCGGCGCCGCGGTGAGCTGCGCGCTGTATTACTTCACCGATATTTCCCAGGGCTTTTCCGTGATAATCAGCGCCGGAGCCGCAGCGGCGGCCGCCGCGCTGATAAGACCCGCGGAGGCGGAGGTCGCCGATGAAGTATAATACGTACATCTACATAGCCCTGATGGCTCTGACGACCTATCTTATACGCATGCTGCCCTTTACGGTCTTCCGGCGGAAAATAAGGTCGCCCTTTCTGAAAAGCTTTTTTTACTATATCCCCTACGCCGTCCTCGGAGCGATGACCGTTCCGCACATTTTCTACTCTACCGGGGATCTGCGCACGGCGGCGGCGGGCTTTCTCGCCGCGGGCATACTCGCTTATCTGAAGCTGCCCCTCATCGTCGTGGCCCTGGCAGCCTGCTGCGCGGCCTTCATAACGGGACTGTTTATTTAATTATTTTACGGAGGAAAACGAATTGGCTGGCTTTAAGGATTTCATGAAGAGGAAAAACATCGAGTTTTCCGGCAAACGCTACGGCATCGACGCCCTCGGCGCGATGGCCCAGGGCCTGTTCTGCTCCCTGCTGATAGGGACCATCTTCAAGACTCTCGGCAGTTACGTGTTTCTCGCCATAGCCGCGGATCATCCCGGCACGGGCCTTGCCGGGGCTTTCACGGTGATAGGTCAGGCTCTCGTCGATATCGCCGGCTTCGCCTCCGCAATGGCGGGCCCCGCAATGGCCGTAGCCATCGGCTTTGCCCTCAAGGCTCCCGCCATGGTGCTGTTCAGTCTCGCTCCCGTGGGCTACGCCACGAACTCCCTCGGCGGCGCGGGCGGCCCCCTCGCGGTGCTCATCGTCGCCATAGTCGCGGCGGAGTTCGGCAAGGCGGTCAGCAAGGAAACGAAGGTGGACATCCTCGTCACTCCCTCCGTTACCATAATCGTCGGCGGAGTACTCGCCATGCTCATAGCCGCGCCCATAGGCACGGCGGCAGGCTGGGTGGGCGATCTGATCAAATGGGCGACGGTGCTTCATCCCTTCGTGATGGGCATTATCGTATCGGTCGTCGTCGGCCTCGCGCTGACTCTGCCCATAAGCAGCGCCGCGATATGCGCGGCCTTCGCCCTTACCGGTCTGGCGGGCGGCGCGGCCGTGGCCGGCTGCTGCGCTCAGATGGTGGGCTTCGCGGTGATGAGCTTCCGCGAAAACCGCTGGGGCGGCCTGGTATCGCAGGGCCTCGGCACGAGCATGCTGCAGATGGGCAATATCGTAAAAAATCCCCGCATATGGATACCGCCCACGCTCGCCTCGGCCATAACCGGCCCCATAGCCACCTGCCTTTTCAGGCTTGAAATGAACGGCGCGCCGGTCAACTCCGGCATGGGCACCTGCGGGCTCTGCGGCCCCATAGGCGTGATCACCGGCTGGGCGGCGGACACCGCCGAGGGCCTTCGCGCCGCGGTCACAGCCATGGATTGGGTAGGGCTGCTGCTCATAGCCATAGTCCTTCCCGCCGTCCTTACGCCTCTCATCGCCCTGCCCCTGCGCAAGGCAGGCTGGATCAAGGAAAACGACCTTAAGCTCGACTGATACGGAAAGCAAAAGGTCCTCCCCCGCGCCGCGGGGGAGGGCCTTTTTGTGCCGGTATGTTTATGTTATGATCAGAAGCCGAAGCGTCCGGCGGCGATCATGGAAAGCACGGAAGCCAGGTCAAGATCAAGGGCGGCATATGCGCTGTATGTGCCGGCAGCGTAATCGCGGGAATACAGCGTGACGACGCTCCCGTATACGGCCTCTTCACTGCTGCTGAGCAGATTGCCGAGGGCGTCGTAGCAGTAGAAGTTTTCGGTATCCTCCTGTTCACTGCGCTCATGGAGGACATTGCCGTCGGCGTCGAATTCGGCGCGGTAAAGCTCCGCTCCGTCGGCGTCGTACGATACGCAGGAAGAGATAATACCCGGGGCGGAATATGTATATTCGCTTTTTCCGTCGTCGCCGTTCCATGAGATAAGGTCTCCGTCGGCGTTGTAGGCGTATTCATCATGGTAGGAATGGTCTCCGTCGGCGTCGTGAGCTTCCGTACTGACGGAGAGCAGATTTCCGTCGGCGTCGTAGGTATATTCGGTCTTTGATGAATAGTCTGACCAGGTATAGATTTCGGAGAGCATATTGCCGTCGGCGTCGTAGGTGTATTCGGCTTCATATGAATAGTCTTTCCCGGCGTACGTCTCGGACAGCGCGTTGCCGTCGGCGTCATAAGTATACTCGATCGTATAGGGATCGCCGCCCTCGGCGACCGTTTTGGTCAGATTGCCGTTTTCGTCGTAGGTATTGGTAATCAAAAAGCTGTCGCTGCTGTCAGGGGAACGGGCGGAAACGGATTCCCTTTCCTCCGTCAGGACGTTGCCGTTTTCGTCGTAGGTATACTTCGTGCCGTAGCTCGTGCCGCCGTCGGCCGAGGTGAACGTCTGTGAGATCGTCCTTCCGTCGGCGTCATAAGCAAAATCGTACCTGCCTCCCACGGTGCCGACGGACTCCTGAGAAAGAAGCCTGCCGTCGGCGTCATAGGTAACGGTCGTTTCGGTGTTGTATAAACCGACGGAATCGGAGATCACGCTTTTGATCATTCTCCCGTTTTCATCATAGCTGTTCGCTACCTCCATGACAAAGCCCCTTGCAGCGACTGTCTCCCCGCTCATGCGCCATTCGTCGGGGTTTTCAACGTCGGCAAGGCTCTTTATCGCGGCGGTGTTGGTTTCCTTGTCGTAGTCAACGAAGAAGCCGAGGGTGCCGCCGAGCTCGCGCAGCTTGAAAAAATTGCTGCCGCCGATGTTGTATACGGAAAGGTCGGTCCTCTCTGTGCCGTTTATTTTGATGGTCTGACTGCTGGTCACGGCGGTGGCGGACTGATCGCCGGAGGAAAGATCGAGCTCGCTGCCGTTGGGCTCATAGGCCTCGCCGGTCACGATGGAAACGACCCCGGCCTCGCTGTCCCAGCCCACGGAGAACTGACTGACCGTCCCGTTGAGAAGATAAGCTATATCGCGCAGCTTGAAATAGTTGCTGCCGTCGATATTGTACTTTTCGCACTCGACGCTCTTGCCCTCGCAAGTGAGCTTCTGCGTGGAAAGAACGGTGTTCGCCGCCGACGCTCCCACCGCGAGCAGCGAAAAGAGCATGGCAAGCGCGAGCAGAAATGAAAGCGTTTTTTTCATACGGGTAAATGCCTCCCTGTTTTTTATCGTTCTCAGTAAATAAATACATAATAAGACCGATAAAGCCGCCGAAACCGCCGTCGGAACAATACATGTTCTCCGGCAAGCTCCTCCGGGGCTGACCGCAATATTTCACCGACCGACGGCCGTCAACTAATCACACCGTCCGCCGACGAACTGATACGTCACGCCGTCCTGCTCGTAGGGGCCGGTGTACCAGTCGCCGAGCGAGCCCTCATATATAAACCATACGCCCTGATCGTCGGCAAAGACGCCGGTGTACCAGTCGGCGATCTGACCCTGATATATCAGCCACCGGCCGTAATCGTTCCGGACAAGGCCGGTGAACCAATTTGCGGCCTGTCCGCTGTAAATGTACCACCAGCCGTAATCGGTCTGCACAAGACCGGTGTACCAGTTCGCGATCTGTCCCTCGTAAACAAACCACCAGCCGTAGTCGTTCTGTACCAGGCCGGTATACCAATCGGCAAGCTGACCGTTGTATACGTACCACCAGCCGTAGTCTGTGCCCACAAGGCCGGTGTACCAACTTGCGGCCTGTCCGTTGTAAACGTACCACCAGCCGTAGTCTGTCCGGACAAGGCCGGTATACCAATCGGCAAGCTGACCGTTATAGATGTACCAGGTGCCGTAATCTGTCACGAAAAGACCCGTGTACCAGTCGGCAAGCCATCCCTCATATATCAGCAGCCAGCCGTAATCGGTCTGCACGAGACCGCTGAACCAATCGGCGGGCTGACCGTTGTATATGTACCGGACGCCCGAATCGTCGGCAAAAAGGCCGGCAAACCAGTCGGCAAGCTGACCGTTGTATATGTACCAGGTGCCGTATTTGTTCGTGAACAGCCCGGTATAGCCCGTGTCTACGGCGCCGTTCGCCACATACCACCAACCGTAATCGGTCTGCACAAGGCCGGTAAAGGTCATGTCCTGTCTGCCGCCCCTGTAATATACCCATCTGCCGCCGTACCAGACAAGCCCCTTTACGTCGGGTTCAAAAACCGGTGCCGGAGGCGCGCTGTCGTAAAGGACCGAAGCATTCAGAATGGGATTATTGTCGGTCCCAATCGCTATGGCATTCCACTGTGTCTGACTGCCGCCGTAATACAGCTGCGGGCGGCTGCTCCCTGAAAAAGCATGGTCCCCGATGCTTGTCATGCTCTCCGGGATGTAAAGAGTCTTCAGGTTGGAGCATTGGGCAAACGCCCAGTTGCCGATATTCGTCACACCCTCCGAAATGACCAGCTTCGCCAGACCGGCGCAGTTGTAAAACGCATATTCGCCTATGCTCGTCACGCTTGACGGTATCTCCAGCTCCGTCAGACCGACGCAGGCGGCAAACGCTTCGCTTCCGATGCCCGTCACGCTCTCGGGGATCGTTATGCCCGTAATGCCGATGCAGTGATAAAATGCACCGCTTCCGATGCTCGTCACGCTTGGCGGTATCGTCATGCTCGTCAGACCGGTGCATTCTCCGAACAGTCCTTCTCCGATGACGGTCACACCGTACGGTAAGGCGATGCTTTTAAGGCCGGTACAGCCGTAGAATGCATAATCGCCGATGTCGGCCACGCTCGGCGGTACGGTCACGTCCGTCAGACCGGTGCATTCTCCGAACACTCCTTCTCCGATGACGGTCACACCGTACGGTAAGGCGATGCTTTTAAGCCCGGTACAGCCGTAAAATGCATAATCGCCGATGTCGGCCAGGCTCGACGGTACGGTCACGTCCGTCAGACCGGTGCAGCCGGCAAACGCTCCCTTGCCGATGGCCGTCACGCCATCCGTCATCGTCAGTTTTGTCAGCGCGGCGCAGCCTAAAAACACCAACTCGCCTACGGTCGTCACACTCGAAGGAATGCTCACCGAAACAAGATTGACGCAGTTGGAAAAAGCGCCGTCTGCGATCACCGCCGTTCCTTTTTTTACGGCATACCCGCCGTAAATACCGTTATGATCTGCGCGAAGAAGACTATTCCCGCAATACAGCACGCCGTCTTCCCAGTTGTTTATATTGCGGTAATATCCCGAATCGTCAAATGCCGACACGCCGATACTCGTCACACTCGACGGTATGGTCAGGCTCATGAGGCCGGTACATCCGCCGAAAGCGCCGTTGCCGATGCGCGTCACGCTCTCCGGAATAATAACGCTCGTTATCCCGGTACAGTCGCCGAAAGTATAGTCGCTTATGACCGCCACACTCGACGGTATCACAGCGTCCGTCAAGCCGGTGCAGCCGAGAAAAGCACCTTCGCCTATGACCGTCACACTCGACGGTATCGCAGCGTCTGTCAAACCGGTGCAGCTTTTGAACGCATATTCTCCTATGACCGTTACGCCCAACGGTATCACAACGTCTGTCAAGCCGGTGCAGCCGAGAAAAGCACCTTCGCCTATGACCGTAACGCCCGACGGTATCGTATAACCGCCGCTTGTTTTCCCGGCGGGATACTGCAGCAATTCGGTTTTGCTTTTGTTGAACATGACGCCCGATTCACTGAGGTAATTCGTGTTCCCGGACGCCACGTTTATACCCGCAAGACTGCTGCAGTCGGCAAACGCGCCGGCGCCTATGCTCGTCACGCTTTCGGAAACGGTTATGTCCGTCAGACCGGCGCAGCCCAAAAACGCCCAATCGCCTATTTTCGTCACGCTCTCGGCTATGACCGCCTCCGTCATGGCGCCGCAGCTTTCAAACGCATAGCCGCCTATGCTCGTTACGCCTTCGTCTATGACAACGGAGCCGATGCTTTCGCGCAGGTCATACCAGGGCGCATAATCGGAGTAGTAATCGTACATTTCCCCCGTGCCGTATACCCTCAGCTCTCCGTCGGCTTTGAGCGCCCACTCAAGGTCGTCCCCGCAGGTACCGAAGGCCGCGACCTCGTCTGTACTGCCGTCGTAATGGACATACGCCTTCCGAAGTTCTTCATTATTACTTGCGGATATGGATATAGCCTTCCACTGTTCCCTGCTGCCGGCGTAATATATATCTGTAAGGCTGCTGCATCTCAAAAACGCAGCGTCTTCAATACTCGTCAGGCTCTCCGGTATGGTCACATTCATTAAATCGCGGCAGCCGTAAAACGCTTTTCTGCCTATGTCCGTCACGCCGGACGGGATGGTGATCTCCGTCAAGCCGCTGCAGTCGGTAAAAGCGTTGCTGCCTATGCCCGTCACGCCGTCGGGAATGCTCACGCTCGTCAGCCAGCGGCAGCCGTAAAACGCACTGCTGCCTATGCCCGTTACTCCCTCTTCAATGACCAGAGAACGGATACTTCCCCGATTATTCCACCACGGGAGGTTATTGGCTCTGTCGTAATCGGCCATATCCCCCGTTCCGGATACCGTCAGCACTCCGTCGGAGTCCAGCGTCCAGACAACCCCCTCTCCGCAGGTGCCGGAGGCGACGGTTTCCGCCGCGGCAGACGCTCTCGCGGGCAGAAGGGCCAGCAGGAAGAGCAGCGACAGCAGTGCCGCCTTGAAATTTTTGACCGGCTTTCTCATTATGATGCTCCTCTCTTATTCGCGCGCTCTGTTACCGCTAACATATGAATTATATATTTATGCTTTTTTGATGTCAACTGTACTTTTTCAAGATACTCCGGCTTTCAGTTGATCTCCGGAAATTGACAAGAGCTCGGCTCCCTTCGCCTGTAATTTTCTCCTTGAATTGCAAGATCGGTTTTTGTCCGGAAACCCAAGAATAAAACTGCTGTCAATCCGATAAACACAATTACAATACAATTTTTTTCATTTTGCTCCGTTTCGTTTGTCATTGCTGTCTTGCAAAATAACGCGCATCTGCAGATCTATATAAATCATAATCAACACTGCTTTGTCTGCCAACCTCATTGGGTTATTTAAGCAGCAGCAAAACATATTTGATCCAAGAAGTCCCTGGTTTGTGCTGATTAGCCCGTCTGCCGGGATAAATCTTCCCGGCTCCGGATCGTAATAGCGCGTCTGCAGGCAGTACAGTCCCGTCTCCCGGTCGTACACATACCCGCGGTAACGGAATGGATTTTGTACGCCCAACGTGGCGGCCGGGCTCCCGCCTACGGGGCGGAGGGAGCGAACACATAGAACCGGCCCCTGTGCGTATTTTAAACCCGGGACCGCCGTCCCGGGGATCGGTCCTCTGTTCCGTCATCTCCGGCCCGTTGTGTTTTCTTTTTTTCTGTAGATCCCGCATATGCAGTATTCGCCGCGTTCGGACCAATCAAAGCTGAGGTAAAGCCTCATGTAGGAGAGCGCTGTTTCAACGTCGTCAAACAAGCCGTTGTCATTCAGGGCCGCGAAATGATCCCGAAATGCCGTTCCCTCCTCATCGCAGCCGTGCCATTTGCATATAAACATGCAGTCGTTGATCATTGAAAATGCGCCGTTGATATCCGGCGCGAAGGTAATATCATACCCGCAGAACTCATATCCGCCCGGCGCGGCGGCGTCGGAACCGTACACCTTGAACCATACCGCTTCGCAATGCTCCTCGGAAAACAGCTTGTTCCTTATTTCAATAACTTCTTCTTCGGACTTAAGACAACTGTCATAATAAAAAGGGTATTTTTGAGCGGCAGTTTCAGAGGACAGATTTCCTATTCCCAAGTATACTTTTTCCGGTTTATCCCCGTATGGCAGTCCGTACGGTTTCTTTCCTGGCACTCTGTTGAAGCGCGGCAGCTCTTTTTGATATACATAGTCATATTTTTCTACTATACAAAAGCCCGCGCTTATTTCTTTGTATTCTTCTTCCGTTATTTTATTTGTCTCGCTGCACACAAACAAAGTCATGATTATTTCCTTTCTTAATCCGGGAAAATCGGCATATGGCGCACAGAGGGCTCAGTGGACTGCGCATTGATCGTCCCCTCGGCCTCCCCGTTTAACGTCACCCCTCCATTGGCCCTTATCCTTTCGGCCGAGCCATACGGTCACGAGAAAAACCGTCAGCGCACAGGCGGCGGTCCTGAGCCGTCCCGCGTGCCGTCAAACCGTCCCCTGTCCCATATTCTCAGAAGACAGCTCACTTCCACACCATGGGCAATAGTTTATTATAACGACCGATCCTCCGCCATCGTGGATTATTAACCCATACTCTTTATTGAAATACATAAATATTTTACATTGATGTTTTTATGCTGTCAACTATACTTTTTTTCTGTAAAAATCAACCTCCGGTTGTTTTTTCGGCGCACACGGGACCGTCCTCCGCGCCGTTTCGCCTTCTTTTTTATCATACAATGAGAAAACCTGTCCGTAAATCCCGCTCTTCGGGACAGACGGTCTATTCTTCATGGATTTTTGATATCATTTGATATCAAGAGGGCCTGAGGCTGTCAAAAAACAGTGCGACTAATGAGCATATACGAAGCCGCGGGGGAGCTCGAGGGGCAGCGAAGCGGCACCGCGGGAGTGAATGATGTGCCTGTGGCACATCAGAGCCGCGGCGTGACCGAGCCGCAGCGAGAAAGACCCGCCTCGAATGGGATCGCCCGCCGTCCGGAAAGCCGCGGCTTTCCGGATAATCGCATTTTTCGGGAAAAATGCGCGGCGGGAAGCGCGGTCAAAAAAGCCCCGTCGGGCTTTTTTGACAAGCTGAGGCCCTCCCCCGCGCCGCGGATCGCGGCGCGGGGGAGGGCCTTTCCTGTTTCCTCTCAGTGTATCATCGCGTTGAGGCCCATGCTCTGAAAGAGCTTCAAAGCCTCCTTCATGAATTCGTCGGACGGGGCCTGAACGTTGGTCAGCCTGTATGGCCTGCCGAGGCGGTCGTATTTCGACGCGCCGAAGCCGTGGTAGGGCAGCAGCTGCACCACGTCGATCCCGTCCTTTATCTCCGTGCAGAATTCCGCCGTGGCCCGTATGTTCTTATCGTCCGCGTTCAGCCTGGGCACCATGGGATAGCGCACCTGAAGTCTGCCTCCCGCTTTCACAATGGCGCGGGCGTTTTTAAGTATCGTTTCGTTCGGGACACCGGTGAGTCTTTCATGCATGGCCGAGTCCATGTGCTTGAGGTCGTACAGGAACAGGTCGATATAGGGAAGGATCTCCATAAATCGCTCCTCGGGAGCGAAGCCCGTGGTATCGAGCGCCACGTGAAATCCCTCCGCTTTGCACCGCTTTACAAGGGCGAGGGTGAAATCGAACTGGCTCATCGGCTCCCCGCCCGATACGGTGACGCCGCCGCCCGATTTTTCATAATACCTCTTATCCTGCCTCACAACGCGCATGACCTCTTCCACGGTCATGCTCTTTTTGGGATCGTAAAGAGCGCGGCAGGGGCAGGCAGAGACGCATTCGAGACATACGTCGCATTTCTCCCGGTCTATGACCGGCCTGCGTATCTCCTTATCGCCCTTCAGGTCCGGCTTGGGCTCTCCGAGGCTTATAGCCCCCCTTGAACAGGCGCTCACGCACAGACCGCATTCCTCCGCTCCCACGCACTTTATCTCCATATAGGCGAGGTCGGAGTCGAAGCTCTGGCTCTCCGGGCTGTGGCACCACAGGCAGCGCAGAGGACAGCCCTTCAGAAAAACGTCCGTCCGTATGCCCGGCCCGTCGTGCACCGAATATTTCTGGATATCGTAAACATTGCCTTTCGTTTCGCCGTCCATGACGCGCACATCCTTTCGCCTATTCCTTCTTCTTTTTCCCGCACCTGCCGCACAGATCGCAGGTCTTTCCGCCGTCGAACACGCATCTGTCTCCGCCCGCCGCGGGAATGAAAGCGGGTCTTTGGGGCATTGCCCCCGGCTGCGGGGCCTTTTTGCCGCATTTGCCGCACAGATCGCATTTTTTGCTCGCGTCCTTCACGCAGGGGACGCGGCCGGTAAAGGTGGTAAAGCCGGTGTAGACCAGCTTTTTCTCCCCGTCGATCTCCCGGAATTGGAACGTGCCGAACTCGCCGCGCAGGTGGAGCACCTCAAAATAAACGGGCTTCGTTACCCGGCGGTACTCGAGGGGGCAGTGCCACCAATACGGCGGTATGCGCACTATCGTGGGCTCGGTGATTATGTGCTCTTCAAGGCTGTCGAGGGTCTCGCCGATCCAGAAGCTTATCTCCGCGTCGAAGGAGCCGAAGGGATCGGCCGCGTCATAGCCCATGAAGCAGAGATACTCCTCCTCGCTGTGGAAGTTGGACTCTCTGTCCACGAAGGCTTCCTTCATATAGCAGCGGTACGAGGCGTAGAGATTGGCCTCGGCCATGCAGCCCTTTCCGCGGAAATATGCCTGATATTCGGGCATGAAGTCGCCCCATACGGTATTGTATTCCTTTTCGAATACGTGGATGAGGTGATCATAGCGTCCCATGCTCACCCCTCCTTCCCGCCGATGCAGCTGCCGCAGAAGGAGCAGAGCACGGTCCTGTCCCGCCTGCAGGGGGTCACGCCCTCGCACAGGGTCTCGAGATAGGGCTTGCCTTCCCTGTCGACGCGCCGGCGGATGGAATAATAACGGCTGTTGAAAAGCACCGGCTGGTAGAAAAGGGGCTTGCCGAGGCGGGTTATCTCTATCGGCCCGTGCCAATACAGGCCGGGCACCTTTATCATGGTCGGCTTGTCTATGACGATCTTCTCCATGTCGTCCGGACTCTCGCCCATATACATGACTATCTCCGCGTCAAAGGAGTCGAAGGCGTTGCGCAGATCGTGGCCGACAAAGGCAAGGTACTCCTCGTCGCGGTGGAAGTGGGGCTCGTCTTCTATGATCCCGGGCCTCAGGTACGCCCTGTAGGGCAGGCATACCAGCGAGCCGGGCACGGAATTCTCTCCCCGGAAACAGGCCTGCAGCGGGGGCAGCATCCCTCCGCTGCGGTCCTCCTCCTTCGGAAAGCGAAAAAAGAGGCTGTCGTACCGTCCCATATATCCCTCCGTTATTTGACGGGCGAAGGAAGCGTTCGGCTCCCTTCGCCCGGCGGTCCGTTACATAAGGTCAGATCGTGTGCTCCGCTCTTGAAATCACGTCGTTCTGCATGGCCTCGGTCATGTCCACGAAATATGCCGAGTAGCCCGCGATGCGCACGACGAGGTTGTGATAGCGGTCCGGGTGCTTCTGCGCGTCGCGGAGGGTCTTGGCGTCCACGATGTTGTACTGCACCTCCATGCCTCCGTCGTCGAAATACGTCCTTGTCATATCCTCCAGCTTGTCGATGCCGTCGTCGCTGGCAAGCGAGGTGGGATGTATCTTGAGGTTGACGGCCATTCCGTCCATGTAGCGCGAATGGTCGAAGCAGCAGGAGGAGAGGAACACGGAGGTGGGGCCGTGCTCGTCGCGGCCCTGAACGGGGCTCATGGCGTCGGCTATCGGCGTGCCGGCCTTTCTGCCGTCGGGCGTGGCCCAGGTTATCTCGCCCTGGGGCACGTGGTCCGCCGCGCCGAACATGCCGCATTTGTATACGTCGCAGCGCTCGTTATGGAAAGCGCGGCTTATGCCGTAGTACAGATCCATAACGTACTTCTGCTCCTCGTCCGCGTAGGGATCGGCGTTGCCGTAATGAGGCACCTCGTTGATGATGCGCTGTCTGAGCGGCTCGTATCCCTCCCAGTTGGCCAGCAGGGCGTCGAGGAATTCCTTGCCCGAGACCAGCTTTTTGTCGAACACCATGTATTTCAGCGCCGTGAGGCTGTCGCCCACGGTGGCGAGGCCCGTGGCGGTGCCGCCGTAGGAGTTGTATTTCGCGCCGCCCTCGGACACGTCCTTGCCCTGTTCCATGCAGCCTATGGTGGATATGGACAGGTTCGGGAACGGGAACAGCCGCGCGAACTCATGCTCGGTATAGTTGTTCAGCGTGGCTATCCAGGTGAACATCCATTTGGCAAGCTTTTCATATGCCGCCTTGACCTCGTCCATGGACTTCATTTCATAGAGGTAGCCCGAGCAGTATTCCGCCGGCGCCTGTCTGCCGTTCATGGGATTTATGCCGTTGTTGATGGCCATATCCAGTACTATGGGCCAGTAGATGCCGTTTATGCCCATGGAAGAGCCGTTGGGCGCGGGGTAGTCGTTGCCCGAGCCGACGATCTCCTGGCAGCCGATGAAGCTGTAATCCCTCGCGTCCTCGAGGGTGAAGCCCAGCTCGCGCATGATGCCGGGGATGATCACGTCGTCGTTCTGCAGCAGCGGCAGACCGCCCACGTTCATGGAGGTGGCCATGGCGCAGTCCCACATCTCCTTGGGAGTATCCTTGGTGACGCGCAGGGAAACGGTGGGCTCGTGGAGCTTCAGGCGGGCAATGGACTCCAGCACCATGTAGGACACGGGGTTGACCGCGTCCTCTCCGGTCTCGGGGATGCAGCCGCCGATGGTGGTATGCTGGCCGATATGGCCTATGCCGGCGGTCTGGGCGCCCTTGCCGAAGCCGCCGCCGTAGAAGATGTTCAGCTTGAGGAAGAAGGCGTCCACCAGCTCCTGAGCGTAGTCCATGGTGATCCTGCCCTCTTCGAGGTCCTTTTTGAGATAGGGCCATATGTACTGGTCGAAGCGGCCCATGCTGGTCACGCCGGGGCCGTTGTCCACCATGAGGAAGACGTGGTAGAGCATGACCATCTGGCAGGCCTCCCAGAAGCTTCCGGGAGTGCCCTCGGCGATATGGTCAAGACCCTCGGCCATTTTTTCAAGCTCCGCCTTCCTTTCGGGAGTCGGCGCGGAGGCCGCCTTCTCGCGGGCCTTGTCGGCGTAGCGTTTCGTAAGGGTGATGGCTCCGTCGCAGGCAAGGACGGCGGCGTTGTAGAACATGTACTTGCCCATGTCGTTTCCCATCACGTTGCCCTTGTGCTCGTCCAGCCAGTCCTGGGCCTGTCTGCGTATGTCTCCGTAGCCTCTTTTGAGGATGTTCTGGAAGCCGGGGGTCAGGTGGCCGGGAGGCATGAGCACGCCGAAGCCGCCGGGACGGCCGAAGGGCGTGGCCTCGAGGCGGAACAGCTCCTCGGCGCCCTGGGGCAGCCACTGCTCGGCTCTTACGCGGGGACCGCCCGCGCTCATGGATCTTCTCATGTCCTCGCGCATCTCGTTGAGGTCCTCGGGGGAGATGGCGAGCTTCTGGTGGGAATAGGTCGGGTCGTCGTCCGGCGCGTGGTAAAGGCCGTCCTCGCCCATGGGCCAGGTGTGCTCGATATCCATCATCGCCCACATCGTGCCGTTGGCCGCGCCCCAGTGCTTGTTGCCCACGTCGCCCGCGAAATACTCGTCGTCCACTATGTCTATGGGCATATTCGAGATCACGTAGAGGGACTCCGCAGGCTTCTGCACCATGGGAGGATAATTCTTGAATTTTGCCTGAGCTTCGTTTTTGATGCGGGACTTAACGGGATCGGCAATGATGATCCTGTCCCTGACCTTGTCGCGCAGTCTGGCGATACGTTCGGTATAAGGCTTGAACTGATACATGATCCTCTTCCTTTCCGCTCAAAGGCTGTCTCATTATATTATGTATAAAGCGTAACATACCCGGCCGCTCTTTGCAAGAACGGCCGGGCAAAAAAATGCTCATTATCACTCAGTTTCTGCCGAATTCCCTCAGGTCAAGGCCGGCGTTCCTTTCCTCGGCCCATTTTATGCCCCACTGCCCCGTGAACAGCAGCAGGTCTCCGCCGCGGAAATCCCGGACCCATTTCGTATCCCCCGTCAGGCTGAGCTTCGACGGATCGGTATCGGAGCCGGCTATCCAGCGCACGTACTCGTACGGCAGGGCCCGCCTGCGCACCTCCACGTTGTATTCGGCCTTGAGCCTGTATTCCAGCACCTCGAACTGCAGCACGCCCACCACGCCCACGATGACCTCCTCCAGCCCGGAGTTCGGCTCGTGGAATATCTGTATGGCGCCCTCCTGGGCTATCTGCTTTATGCCGGTCTCGAACTGCTTGCGCTTCATGGTATCCACGCGCTCCACCGCCGCGAAATGCTCGGGAGCGAAGGTGGGTATGCCGTCGAAGCGCACGTCCATGCCCTTTTCGCACACCGTGTCGCCTATGGAGTATATCCCGGGATCGAATACGCCTATTATATCCCCGGCATAGGCCTCGTCTATGACCTCCCTCGCCTCGGCCATCATCTGCTGCGGCTGGGCAAGGCGCAGGCTCTTGCCGCCCTGGACGTGCCAATATTCCTTTCCGCGCTCAAATCTGCCGGAGCAGATGCGCATGAAGGCGATGCGGTCGCGGTGGGCCTTGTTCATATTCGCCTGTATCTTGAAAACGAAGGCCGAAAACCGCTCGTCGTACGGGTCCACCTCTTTGCCCTCCGCGACGCGGGGCAGAGGCGGAGCCGCCAGCTCGAGGAAGCTGTCGAGAAACTGCTCCACGCCGAAATTCATCAGCGCCGAGCCGAAAAACACCGGGCTGAGCCTGCCGGCGCGTATGGCCTCGGGATCGAATTCGCTGCTCGCGCCCTCGATGAGCTCTATATCGTCCTCAAGGGTCCCGCGCAGTCCCTCGCCGATGAATTCGTCGAGGGCGGCGGTATCGTCCGCGGCTATGGTCTCGGCGTGTATCCGCTCCTGTCCGCGGTATCTCTCGCCGTAGGCCAGCACCCGCTTTTCCGCCCTGTCGTAAACGCCCTTGAAATCATAGCCGCTGCCTATGGGCCAGTTCATGGGATAGGTGTCTATGCCGAATTCCTTTTCGAGCTCCTCCGTCAGCTCATAAGGGCTGCGCGCCTCGCGGTCCATCTTGTTTATGAACGTGAAAATGGGGATGTGCCTCATGGCGACGACCTTGAAAAGCTTCCGCGTCTGAGGCTCGATGCCCTTGGCCGCGTCTATCACCATGACGGCGCTGTCGGCCGCCATGAGCGTGCGGTAGGTATCCTCCGAAAAATCCTGATGTCCCGGGGTGTCGAGGATGTTCACGCAGCAGCCCTTGTACCCGAACTGCAGCACCGATGAGGTTATGGATATACCCCTCTGCTTTTCCAGCTCCATCCAGTCCGACACGGCGTGCCGCGCCGCCGCCTTGCCCTTTACGGCGCCGGCAAGCTGTATCGCCCCGCCGTAAAGCAGGAGCTTTTCCGTAAGCGTGGTCTTGCCCGCGTCCGGGTGCGATATGATGGCGAAGGTCCTTCGTCTTGCCGTTTCCTCTCTGGTGCCGCTCATTTTTCAGTCCCTTTCATTCTGTCCTGTCTTTTTTTCGCTCTCCGCCGCCTGCGGGCGGTGAGGCGGGAAAAGTTTACCCGCTCGCTCGTCCCGGGAGCGTATCCCGAAACGTCGTACTGCCTTTTTTTCGGCCTGAAGCCGCATTTCTCCTGCACTCTTTCCGAAGCCGCGTTTCCCGGATAGCTCGCGCACCACAGCGTCCTCAGCCCGAGCCGATCGAAGGCGCGGTCGGCAAGCGCGAGCGCCGCCTCCGCCGCATAGCCCCTGCCCCGGTACTCCGGGCCGATCCAGAAGCCCATTTCCGCGCTCCGCCGCCTCATGGGCCCGCGCCGCTCTTCCGTCAGCCCTATGCTGCCTATCGGCTCCCCGCCCGGCTTCAGGGCGACGGCGTAGCATTCCTTTTCCGAGTTCATCCGGCGTATCGCCGCGAGGCTGTCGTCAACGGAGGCGTGCGCGGGCCAGCCCGCGTCCGGGCCGACGCGGGGATCGGACGCGAAGGCAAACAGCGCCTCCGCCTCGTCCTCCCTCCATGGCCGCAGCATCAGTCTTTCCGTCTCTATCATCATTCCGTCCTCCGGCGTCCGTCCGGCCGAAGTCCGGAGGACTTTGCCGGCAGGCATCGCAGCGCGGTCATTGTACCACAGGCGGTCCGAAAACAAAAGAAAAAAAACAACGCGCCGACCGGTTGACAACGGCATACGCCGTGTGCTATTATTCTTGCCGGAGAATAGCATGTAAAAAAACGTACCGTTACCGGGAGGATATTTATTATGAAAAACAAACTTCTTTCGCTGCTGCTCGCCTCGGCGATGCTGCTGTGTCTCTGCGCCTGCGCCGCAGGCCCCGCCGCGGAGGAAACGCGCGGGTTCACCGACAGCTGCGGACGCAGCGTGACGCTGCCGGCAAAGATAGAGCGGGTCGCGCCGAGCGGCTCCGTAGCTCAGATGATGCTTCTTACGATCGCGCCGGAGCTCCTTGTCGGACTGTCCAACATGCCCGACGCCGACAGGCTCGAGTACCTTCCGCAGGGTGTGGACTCCCTGCCCGTTTTCGGACAGTTTTACGGCGGCAAGTCCAATCTGAACATGGAAAGCCTCATGGCAGCCGATCCTCAGATCATAATCGACCTCGGCGAAAGGAAAAAGAGCGTTGAGGAGGATATGGACTCGGTGCAGGAACAGACCGGCATACCCACCGTTTTCATACAGGCCGATCTTGACAGCTTCGCCGACGCCTACCGCACCCTCGGCGATCTTCTCGGCCGCCCCGAAAAGGCGGAAAAGATCGCCTCATATATTGAAGATACGATAGCCTACGCCGCCGAAAAGCGCGCGCTTATAGCTCCGGAGGACAGGATCACCGTCATGTACGCCGTCGGCGAGGACGGCCTCAACTGCAATGCCCGCGGCTCCGCGCAGGCCGACGTGATAGAGCTCATCGGCGCCGAGAACGCGATAGTCGTTCCCGAAAACGAGCTCAGCAGCAAGAACGGCGGCAACACGATAAGCATGGAACAGCTCTACAATTTCGCGCCCGACTGCATCATCTTCAACTCCGACGGAGCGTATGACGCCGTCGCCGGCGACAGGAGCTGGCAGGAGCTGGAGGCCGTAAAGGAGGGCAGATATTACGAGATACCCTCTCTTCCCTACAACTGGATGTCGAACCCGCCGTCGGTAAACCGCATACTGGGCATATGGTGGCTGGGCAATCTCCTTTACCCGGAGATCTACGACTATGACATGTGCGACAAGGCCATAGAGTTCTACTCCCTGTTTTATAACTATGAGCTCTCCCGGCAGGACGCCGAGACCATGCTGGCGCGCTCGACATACAAATAACCGACAGGAGCGCGGCATAACAATGCGCCGATGTGAGGGAGCGCGGAGAAGCATCTGCTTCTCCGCGCTCCCTGTTTCCTTTTTTCGCGCCATTTACGTTTATCGCTGTTCGGCAAGATAAGTCTCCGCGCGGGACTGGATTTGACGGCTGACCGTCTCGATATCCCGCTGTCCGGCGAAGAACGCCCCCGCTTCTTCCTGCACGATACCGGCAATGACCTTATCATAGGATGCGGCCCGTTCGGCGCTTTCCAGCAAAGCCAGCAGACGCTCCCTTTGCTCTTCGCTCATGGCATATACCTTTTCCTCCCGATATGTGCCGCCCGTCTCGTCCACCCAATAGAGAATGCTCCTGGGCTGCGGTTCATTTTCATTTTCCCACAGATAGACGGTGGGATCGAGAAACTGACCGCCTGCAGGAAGGTTATAGACTTTTGTAAATCCGTCTTCCGGCGACGGTTCCCGCATGGCTTCGGCAAGCTGTCTTTCAAAAGCAGGCCGGGCAGAGGGGAAAAGATCGGTAACTGCATTCTGGCTGTCATCATTCAATATGCTCCTTAAGAAGGCCATAGCTCCTTCAATATGGGAAGAATTGGAGCTGACAGCCAGCGGCATCTGCATATAAATGAGGTTCCCCACCCCGTCTCCCGTCGGAAATCCGGGAGTCGACAGCTTGCCCAGGCAGATAACATCCTGGACCTGCCACCCCCGAACGGACGTGATCGCGGTCGGATCTACCAATGCGCGGCCCTCCATCACATCGGCATCGGCGCTGTTCTCCGCCGGCATATCCGCAGGAAGAGCCGCGGCGAGAGTCAGCATATCCCGGAACTCAGGCGTATCGAAAGATACTATGCCGCTCTCCCAATCCAAAAAGCCCTCCAGATAGTATGAAAGCCAATTCATAAAGCCGTCCCGGGTCATGGAACCGCTGAATACGCTCGGGCGCTCCGGCAGGGAATCCGCAAGAGCCATCGCATCTGCCGCGCTCCAGCCCGCTGCGTCGCCCAGCATATCCCTGTTGCCCGCCGCTGTAAGAAGTGCAAAGCTTCCGCAGACAGCGACGAGCTTTCCATCCACGGTCCCGGCGCGTTGAATCTGCGGAAGAAGCTCGATGCCTTCTGTCTCCAGATCCGACGTCAGGTCGCGTAAGACGCCTTTTTCCCCATAGCTTCTGAATGGAATTCCAGTCTGAACTGCGATGAGGTCGGGCATATTCCCGGAGACAACGTCCAAATTCAGGGCAGTAATGGCCCGGTCCTGTACTTCCGTTGTAACAGCCTGCCCGTCAGAATAATCTTTGATAGCAACGTACCATTCCGTGCTGCGGCGGTTGAAGTCCCTGACGGCGTCTTCCAGCGAGCCCTCCTTATAAAGGCAGGCCATGGTGAGCTCCTGCCGTGGCTGCACTTCATTTTCCGGCGTCGGCGTCAGGGTTCTCTACTCTTTATAGCGGTTGTCCAGCAAACGGATGACCCCGTCGTTCATGCTCAGAGGCGTGGTATAGAATGAGCTGATGCCCCAATCCGCCCAGCAGAACAGCTCTCGGCGCCGGGTGGATCCGGGGGTAAAGGCGAAAAGATATTCATTGTCGTAAGCCAAACACTCCCCCGCCGAAAGACCGCTGCCCGCTGCGCCGCAGACAGTCACATTATTAAAAAAATCTCCATTCGTGTTGAGCGGAGCTTCCACTTGGACAAAATTCCCTGCTTCATTCATAGAAAAAAGCGCCTGCTCCATATTAGGCAGTACTGTCAGCACCCCAAGGCTGCCGTCCGGCAAATCAAAAATACCGGTGACAGTACCGTTTGCCGTGTCGAAGGGCGCCCTGCGCATGATCTCCCCTGAGCTGAGAGAGATCTCCAGCAGCGCCGCGTCCCCCGTTGTAAAGTTTGTCTGATTTATCCAGGCGGTCCCCTCATCGGTGAGGAAGATCCGTTCCACATAGTCCTCAGGAGCAAATGAGGCAACGGTTACCGCTTCTGCGGCGTCTTTACCGCCGCGCATAAGCCGATATCCGGCACCCTCCGCGCTTTGCACAAGGCGGAAAAAATATACATTTTCTTCGGTTTCCACCGGGAAGCGCACCGTTATAGGGTCCATGGATACCGGCAGAACTTCGTAGGACGGAACATAAACCAGGCGTTCAGTTCTATCTGCCGATCCGGGTACAGGTTCTGCAGTCGAGGACTCTGCAGGCGCCGGGGTTGATTTCGAATTGCTGCACGCTGAAAAAGGAAGCAGAAAAAGAATGGCGAGCATCAGCGCCGCCGGCATCTTGTGATGCGGGCATATTCTTCTATATATTCTTTTTTTCATCGAAATTTCTCCTGTTGCAATTTATTTGTGCAGGAAACCCGGGCAGTCGTCCTTGTTTTTTCACCTATGCACTGCTTGCCTTGCCTGGACGGGATACGCATCTGCCGGCTTCCCGACTGTATGAGCGTCTTCCTGCAAAACATGTCTCTTGATGAAAGCTTATTCAGTATACAAAACTCAAATCAAAGTGCGGCGCATTCTCACGCTCAGGATAAATATGAACACGGCTATAACTATGGCTGCGGCGATCACTGCCGCAATGACGCGCTTTTCCTTTTTCCCGTTCATTCCGTGGGCGTTCCATTCCTCTCCGAAAATGCCGCCGCGGTATTCCGGTCCATCGTTTTTTGCGTTCGTATCCTCGTCCGGCTTTACTGCATTCTCGTCCCGTCTGTCCCTTCCGGCTCCCTGCCGGTCATCCTTTTCCCGCTTTTTCGCTTCGTCGCCGCCGAAATCCCAAATAGGCGTAAATACTTCTTTTCTGGCCATTTCTCTTTTCTCCTTAC